>Ga0256404_1003865_pt1 | contig 29469 bp, 45 predicted proteins | sample RumenRJG_01DNA_FD_185990 | JGI IMG/M metagenome (GOLD analysis project Ga0256404, IMG submission 185990) | Bovine rumen microbial communities from Lethbridge, Alberta, Canada - RJG_01 | ecosystem: Host-associated > Mammals > Digestive system > Stomach > Rumen | place: Canada: Alberta | collected...
ACTAAAGGTAGACTTAAAGATGTCTGGGGTAATAGCTTTGTAGCAAAGAAGCCTATAACATTTAATATAGGTGATAAAGTAAAATAATGCTGTTAGAGCCATACAAGGCAGAAAGTGAGGGTGAGAAATGAGTGACTTAATCAGCAGACAGGCGGCGATTGATGCACTGTGTCGAGAGTGCACTCCGGTGGGATATGAGTGCCGAGCCGATTGCACCGAAGTAGAGATACTGCGGAAACTCCCACCAGTAGAGCCAGAGCGACCGAGAGGGGAGTGGGAAAAGACGGAGCATAGTACAAATGAGAATGTGTTTGAGAAATAGATAGAAATAAGGTGTCCGTTCTGTGGACATAAGCCAGTTTATGAAAAACATAGATGATATGGAGTTTTGCCCGAAATGCGGTGCTGATATGAGAGGGGATAAGTAATGCCAAGGGAAGAAGCAGTATGGTATGTGAACCATACGTTTGAAATCATAAAAGAAGAACTGTGTAACAGTGGGCGATTTGATGAAGCGAAGGAGTTTGAGATTGCACAAAACATGGCAATAGAAGCATTACAGGATGATTGGATTCCTGTTAGTGAGAGGGTGCCGGAAGGTGACGATGATGTTCTTGTAACCGTATGGTGGGGGTATGGTAAGCCAGAAGTGTGGGTTATTGATTATGCCGGTGTAACAAGGGGAGCAGAAGAAGGGCAGATTGATGACGAAAAAATCCTCGCACACATACTCGCATGGCGACCACTACCAGAGCCATACAAGGCAGAAAGCAAAACAGAACAAGCATTAGCCTATGCAGATCAGGATACGTTGATGCCAGCCACATAAGCAGAAAGGGCGGTGATACGGAATGAGGAGCTATGAATGGTGGCTTGGGCGAAAAGCAAGAGTTCGGAAGAAATACACTCTGTTGTTAGGAAGATACCTGTCACCAAAAGAAGTTCGTATATGGTACAAGGAAAGGCGGTGAGAAGGAATGCCAAGGTTCTATGTTAAAAATAATGATGGATATTGGAATGTATTTAGTGCAATCATTGACGATTATATCTATGATGATTTTATCCCGTTTTGCGAAATGAAATCTCGTATTTTACAGGAACTCTTGAGGGTAAAGAATGCCGAACTTGAGACATTGAGGACTGACAATCCACAGCTAAATATAATGCCTTTGGAAGAAGCAGAAGAAAGCATAAGACAAAGGATAGAGTATGAGCGTGAAGCGGAGGAAATGCAAAATAAAATATTACAAGAGGAAGAGCCGTACTTGTATTGAGAGGTAATAAGGAATGACTGCTGGGAACCTTTTGTTACTATACTTAACTCTAAAACAGGAGAAAGCAAGGGATAATATGTACCCTTGCTTTTTATATTTTGCTTTTTTTTTAAAAATATTATATAATATATATAGAAAGAAAGAAAGGAAACAAAATGAATAAAATTCAAAAGATTGAACAAATTTTAAACAGCTTTTTAGAATCGCAGCAATATGATGGCGTGCGCGCAGAGTACATAGAGCAATCCGATAGCTACTATTGCAATGGATTAATTGTGCTTGGCGGGTTGAGCGATCTTAAAGGTGATGAAATATTTATGAATTATTGTATTAATATTTTAGGACTTCAAATTGAAGTTAGTATTGAAACTTTAACTTTTCTTCATGAGCTTGGACATCATAATACATTAGATAAAATAAGTGATAAAGATTACTACATTAGTGAAGTAGTAAAGATGATGCTTTATGAACAGAATAAGGAAACAGAAGAATATTTTATGACTTATTTTGATTGTCCCACAGAGAGGGCCGCTACAACAAATGCGATTCGTTTTTGTAATAAAAATGTAGAATTAGTAATGAATTTAGATAAAGAGCTTTTGGAGGCTATATATGAGTAAAAAAAATAAATCTTTATTTTCAAAACCATTACGGAGAATTAAGACTGATTAACACTTGCGCGACTGTCAAAGAGATATATAAAGAAATTTATAATTTTTTAGAAGAGCATAATTATAAATCTTATTATATAAGAAGCTGGTATAAAAATGGTAAAACTTGGTTTGATGTTGGTAGTTATACAGAATTTTTTGCTTGTGATGGAAACGTAATGGAGGATTAGGATGAAAGTAATTATAAGTTCAGGTTTTGGCAGCGGCTTTTCTACTTGGGGCGATCCAAGAATGGCGATCGATTCCGACATAGTTGATTTGGTAGAAAAAGGTTTTACCAAAGAAGAGATGGAAAGTCTCTGTATACAAAAAGGATATATTGAGGAATATTCTTATCTGGGCGGCATTGACAGTTTATCTATTCAGGAGGTTCCAGAAGGAAAATTATTTAAAATTAGAGAATATGATGGCGCGGAATGGATAGAAATTTTTAATCCAGATGAGTGGTTTAAAGCAATAGATTAGGTGGGCTTATGATTGTAATAGAAGACAAAGGAACAATTACTTTTTTAGAAGATGGAAAAGAGATTAGTTTAATTGATGGGTTTAAAAGATTAGAAACTTTATATCCTAATGAAACTTTAGAAAATAAAAGGGTGATAAAGCATTTAAAGAAGAAGTATTTAGGAGGATGGAATGAAACTTACAAAGGCGCAGTTTTGTAAATATGTAAATACATATGAAGAGATGCTTAAGGAAAGTTATAAAGCAACTTCTTCTTTAGGAATAGTTCAATGGGTGCCAGATAAGTGGATTAATAACTATTATAATATGCTATCTGATATGTGTGAACTTTATGAAGATAAAACTGTTGGAACTATACTTGATTGGTTTTGTTTTGAAACTGACTTTGGTGCCAATGAGGAAATGAATAAGATATATGAAGAAGGTCGTGCATGGCCTTGGCGCATTGAGAGTCCAGAAATATTGTATGATTATATAATGAAGGAAGGTTAAGAAAGGAGAAAATATTATGATGTATATAGCAAAGATCACAGCTTATGATCCAGAAGACAATGATATGAGAAAAGAGCAGCTCTTTATAAGTGGTCATGATTATTCTGATATTACAGAAAAGCTTGTTAGTTATTATGGAGAAAATGAACTTGAAGATATATTTATCTCTCCCTTTAGTCCTGAAGATTTTATTGTTTTTGATGAAGAGGACAAGCATCTTTTTGAAATAGTGAAGGATAAGCTTGAAAAAAAGGTAGTATGGTGATGAGTAATAGATATGCAGTATCAGATTTACATGGTCAATTTGATTTATTTACACAGATAAAGGAGTATATTAATGAAGACGATATTGTTTATGCTCTTGGTGATTTTGGTGATCGCGGTCCTGAGCCGTGGCGGACCCTACAAGCCGTCTTAGATGATTCACAATTCATTTATTTGATGGGTAATCATGATTTAATGTTAGCTAAATCAATAGATTTCTTAACTAAAGTATCAGAAGATGAATGGGAATCAATTATGTGGCCTTTTTACAGTAGGCCCGCCATGATTGCTGATTTGTTTGATAACGGTGGGGAAGAGACTTTAATAGAATGGATTGAAAACTCAAACCGTATGAAGTATTATAAACAGTTATGTAATTTACCAGCATTAATTACACTACCCGCGAAAGATAAAAAGCATTTAATATATTTATCTCATGCTGGGTACAATCCAGGTATTTCAGAAGAAAAAATGCTTGAAGATTTTGTGTGGGATAGGGAACATTTTTATCGTCATTATAATGGGAACAACTTAATAATACACGGACATACACCGATATTGCTTATGGATAATTTTTTAGACAAAGAGGAATACTCTTTAAAAGATGGGTATTGTTTATATAATGACAATTTAAAAATTAACATAGATCGTGGTGCTCATGTTACTGGTGAAACAGTATTATTAAATATAGATACTCGCGAAGGAAAAGTTTTTAAGGTGAGGGATAATATAAATGAATCAGAGAATTAATCAAAAGTTTATTAATAAGTATGATAGAATTATTTTTACTCAGCCTTTGGCGCATGATAAATATATTAAACAAATTTATATTAAAGAAGGTAATACCAATAAGTGGAAGGTTGTCTATGAGAGTGATTCAATTCACCACATCTGTCCATACAGTGGAGAATTTAGGAATTGTGCTGATTGCGGCGCGATTGACGAAGACTTTGACGTAAAATTTTGCACAAATAAAACAGAAATTGTTGGCGCGGGCGCACTCATCGAAAGAATTTATAAATGTCAAGACGCAGGTTTGAAAGTAGACTTCTTATATAACGAAGATATTTTGGAGGAATAAAATGGATAATTCAACTTGTTATTGGTGTGATTATCCTGTTGATAAAATAGGTACAAAAGAAGAAGGATATTATTGCACTTATTCACCTAAAAGGGAAGTGATTTGTGAACTTGAAAAGCCTTGTTTAAGATATGTATCGGCTGATAAAGTATCAGATTATATAAGACATTTGCTTAAAGAGATAGAACTAATGGAACTTACTAAAGAGTTACCATAAGGAGATAAGTTATGACTTTAAAAGAAATATTAAATATAATTAATTTTAAAAGCTTTGATGAAAATGGGAAACAAGATACCGATATTGTTAGAGTATATCTTGGTCACCCACTTTCATTTTTTGAAATTGGTTTTTGTGATTTCTGCGATGAAATGGAAGATATAATGTGTACGATTTTTAAAGAAGAAATTCTTAATAGAAGGATTTTTCAGATTCGTTGTGAAAGGGGATACATTCATATTTATCTTGAAGATGAAGACGACTAAAGAGAACCATGGTTCTCTTTTTTATTGGGAAAAGTACCGCAATTATTTTTCGTCGGGTGCGCGAGGGTCAAAAAATTTTCCAAAAAAAATTTTGGGAAAGTTTATGGGATTATTTTTTGGGACGGCCGCACTCGACGAAAAAATTTTCCAGAAATTTTCCAGAAATATTTTCCTAAGAATTTTGGGAGACTAATTATTTTCCAAAAATTTTCTAGAAATTGACTGGAAAAATTAAGAGAAACTTTAAATAAAATTTACTTAAAATCAAAATAGAAAAACTTATACGTATTACGTATACGTATTATATATACGATTATAATATATATAATAGTATACGTAAATAAAAATCAATCCAAAAAAATTAAAGATCAAGCTCGTGTTGGCGAAGCCCAACCGAGATTATGGTCCAGGTTTAAGCTGGCCGCAGTGAGCGCAGGATGCAACCGAAGGTTGGCAGCCGAAGCGAAACGAGGACATACAACGAAGAACGTATACGTATATAGTATACATATATAGTATACGTATATAGGGTTAGTTAAATTGTTCAATGGTTCGGGCGCACTCTAAATAGGTTGGGTTTAAAAGAAGTATACGTATATAGTATATGTAAATAGATAGGGTTGAATAGCTTAGATAGCAACGGCGCACTCAACAAAAAGCAAAGTCAAAAGACATCAGCGTAGATAGTATACGTATATAGTATACGTATATAAGGGTAGAGGTGATATAAATATAGTAGGTTTAAGGTTATGGATAGGGTACATAGATAAACCATATGGATGAGCTATATGGGTAGATATATAAATAAACGTATAAGTAATTCGTATAAGTAATTCGTATAAGTAATTCGTATAGGTAGTTTGTATAAGTAGTTTGTATAAGCAATTCGTCCCTTCGGTCGTATACGAATTGAGCGTATGCGTAAAAATGTATAAGTTTAACGTATTAGCTGGGGTGTCGAGAAGGTGTTGGATGTACAACGACGACCTCCTACGTCGTGACAATATCTGCGGAATACGTCGATGAGCGGGCGTTTTCAATAGGTTTGGGCGTTGGCTTGCGTTGACTTACGTTGGTTGGCATAGGTGGATGTTAGCTAATAGAAATGGATGTTGGGTAATAAAGGTTGATATAAGTTGATATAAGTGGGTGCCCCATCCATCAACAAAAATCAAATTTTCATTTTAAAATTAAAAAAAATAACTTAAATTAAAAAATAACTTAAAATATCTCAAAAATATAAATTTTAACGTATACGTCTTTCGTATAATAAAAAGACAGGACTTTATGTCCTGTCTTTCGTCTCTTCTGTCTTTAGACGAGAGAGTAACCCTTAACCTTACCTCTCTTACCCTTGATGTCCTCGACCTTCACAGACCCAGCTGCAACAAGTCTCTTTGCGATAACCGTAGCCTTCTGCGGAGTGTTGATTCCTTCAACCGCTTCAACAATCTCAGAAGCAGTCTTCGGCTCGTCTCCCAGGAACTCCAAGATTCCATCTTCCAGCTCCTTCTCGGCCGCGATCTTCTCGGCTCTCTTCTCCGCCGCTCTGTTGCGTCTCTTCTTCGCTCCAGCTTCGTGCGCGGTAAGCAGCTCCTGGAACTTCTCAACAACTTCCTCGGTGATTTCGTTAGCGATAACTGCCTTGTAAGCTTCAACCTTAGTCATTTTGACCTTCTTTCTCTCACACTTGGTAGTGAGCACCAGTTACGTTTACTTTGAGAGGTTACTTCTCTCTCACTTTCTACATATATTATAGAGCTTTTTTGAAACTTTTTCAAATTTCTTTGCCCTATTTCCTGTACGAAAGTGGAGGGATCGTGTGCGGCGAACCGCTTCACTTTTATTTTTCTTTCTCTCTCACTTTCTATATATATTATAGCGAAATTTTATTTGAATTTCAAATTATATTTTATTGTTGAAGCGGGGCTGCGGCCCGAAAATTTGACTTTAAAAGTCAAATTTTTCTACGAAAAAGTTAAACTTTTTTAAAAAATTAATTAAAATTTGACAAAATAAATCAAATTTTAAAGTGCAGCTCCCTGGGAAATAAAAAATGCAGGTGTTTTTGCAGCTGCTAAAATAGATTTTGCAGCTCCTCGCAGGTGTTTCGCGCCGTTTGTGTGCGCGCAGCTGCTTTTGCAGCTGTTTTGCAGCTCCCTAAGCCGCCCCGTGGGCGCAGCTGCCTGATGCAGCTCCTTAGGCAATCCCTACCAATCCCTACAAACGTTGAAATTTCAACGGTTTACCCCACCGCGAACGTATGTTCGTCAAAATCGTCCAAAAAGAACGTATGTTCGCCAAAGAAAGAACGTATGTTCATCTGCGTACAGTATACTGTATACTGTATACACGTTTAAAAATTCTAAATAGTCTGAAAATTTATATGGGAGTATTTTACATTTATGGAAAATTTTGCTCCGGCAACTATTCCTAGAAAACTAATTATCGGAATAGTTGAAGCGGAATAAATATACTATATGTAGTGTCAATTTATAGAGTTATATACTATATATTGATATTTCATTTAACTATGCCGTAAAAAATTAATTATCGGAATAGTTGCGGCCGGCCCAAAACGCCCGGGCAATTATGCTTTAATACTTTAATGTGGTAAAGCGTCCGGCGCGGAGCATGGGAGCATGGTATTATCCATGCTCCCGATTTATTTATTCAAAACATTTTTTTCTCATGGGCTTGTGCTGATTCATGCAACGGACGAAAATCTCTTTTTCAATCAAGACGTCCTCTAATCCCGTGTGACTTTCTGTAAAATCATGCTCCCCAGAAATATATCTGTAAAGAATTTCTGCCGTGGCTCGCACTCGTCCATTTTTAGTAAGGTAGTTATTTTTATAACACCATTCTTTATACGTCCATTGTTTACAAATGGTATCCTGCGCCATTTTTAACGTATCCCACAATTCTACGCCATAGGGAAGAAAGAATCTATATTTTGATTTCGTCAAATATCTTTGCGTTCTTGACGTAGCACGATAATCAAACCTTGCGTTATGTGCGATACAAGCCTTTACATTATACTTTTTACATACATCGTTAAAAATCTTTTTTGCGGTGTAAAGAGAAACAACTCTTCTTTTTCCCTCTTTAATATCCTTTTTATACATCGGAATTTTTTCAGCGTAGTATGCTGATTTCATCAAGTTTTTCATTCCATAAAATACGTCACCGATAACAAAAGAATAACTTTCGTATACATTGCCCTTTTTATCAATAACGGCAAACCCCAAGTCGTAAACAATGGGATCATCAAAACCATTTGTGGTTTCGGTATCGAATACAACGTAGTAACTTTTTCTTCTGTCAATTTTAGTAGTCATGCTTTTGTTCTCTCCTTTCCTTTAAACAACTATATAATACCACATATATATAGTAATGTCAACCCCTAAAATAAAAGTTTTAATTTTCTGACAATGGGAGCATGGGAGCATCGCGGGCCGGCGCCGATTGTATATTGTTAATAGGCGATTTATAAATAAAAAAATAAAGGGTTAGATAAACTAACCCTTTACCTTTATTTTATCTCACGCAACGGAGTAGCCCTTGACCTTTCCCTTGCCCTTGATTTTAACTTCCGTAACATTCAGACCGTCAATCTGACGGAGCAGAGCAGACGCTTTCTGAACGGAGATTTCAACCTTTTCAGCAACTTCGCTTGCCGTCATGGGTTCATCAGTAAGAATCTCCAGAATCTTCGCCTTGATAGGCTCGTTTTCGATGGACTTCTTCTTGGAGGTAGATTTTCTCCGCTTGGCGTTGCGCTCATCCATCTTGACGAGTTCGTTCTTCGCCATTTCGATCACTTCATCGTTGATGTTGCCGTTTGCGATTACTTCGTACATTTCTCTTTTAGTCATAGTGTTCACCTTTTTAATCCTTTCTTTTTTTTACTTGGTGATTACCTTTATCTTGTCTTTATTATATCAGACTTTGTGGTGTCTGTCAAGACCTTTTTTAATTTTTTTTAGAAGGGAGAAGAGATGTGTTTCTGTTTCCCTTTGCCGACATTGGTTTCTGTTCAACATCTCTTGTCCTTTCTGTAATTATATATTATCACATTTGGTGTCGTTTGTCAATAAGTTTTTCGTATATGTCAAATATTCTTCTGTTGTCATTTCTTTTATTGTGACTTTATCATCACAATTGTCAAACCAATAATCAATCATATAATTAATAGCGCGATTTTTGTTGATGAAACGCCCAACTATATCTCCATTTGTGTTAATTACGCAATATAATCTTTTTACTTCTTTCATATTTTTAATTCTCCTTTCCTTTTTTCTGTATATAGGATACCACATTTTTATTGACTTGTCAACCACTTTTTTCTTTTCTTTTGAAAGAATACTGTATACAATGTTTTAACCCTTTAATGCGTTAAAGTGCGGGCCGGCCCAAAAGGGTTGACTTGTCAACCCTTTATGGTAATTTACTTGCGCCGATTCTGTCACATCCTATTTCAATATATTTTTCCATTTCTTCTTCGGTACGAATACCACCACTTGCTTTAATTTTTGTTCTGTTATGAATATTCTTTTTCATAATTTTAATATCCTTAAATGACGCGCCGCGAGTGCCAAAACCCGTAGAAGTTTTTACATAATCTGCCTTTGATTTATCTACAATTTGTGTTGCAATTGCAATTTCTTCATCCGTAAGATAGCAAGTTTCAATTATTACTTTCAAAACATCGCTTGGAGCCATCATTTTTTTAATTACGTTGATTTCATCAAGGGCGTGAGCATAATTGCCATGTTTTATATCTCCAATATTAATTACCATGTCAATTTCACTTGCTCCATCTTCTATTGCTTTATCGACTTCTGAAAGTTTTGTTTCGGTGGTTGAATTTCCAAGGGGAAAACCAACTACAGTACAAATTGAAACGTTAGGGAAAAAACTTTTTGCAAAACTTACAAAATGTGAGGGTATACATACGGAAGCACAACCTTTTTCTTCTGCCGTCTTGCAAAGGTTATAAATATCTTTATAAGTAGTGTCTGCTTTAAGAAGCGTGTAGTCGATATGTTCATAAATATTCATAATGTTCTCTCCTTTCCTTTTCTTGAGTATATAATATCATATTTCTGCAAGTTTGTCAAGTGCTATCTGCAATCTTTTTTTATTTTTGTAAAGTCTATTTGCAGTACAATACGGACAACTACCATGATTTCTACAAGTGCGGTCGATTGCTTTCGCACCATAATATTTTTTTCTCTTTTCTTTTCCATGCTCAATTGCTTTATCAAGTGCCATTTTCTCTTCCTCCTTTGTAATTATATGATAACACATTATTATTAATTTGTCAACCCATATTTTATATTCATAATATTCTGAAAATTTGTGGCCGGCCGCGAAGAACGTATGTTCGCCTAAAACGAAACGGTTTACATTGTGTAAACCGTTTCTATATAAAGGAAAGGAAGTTATTTTCCATTTATTTCCTTTGTTTCAATGGCATAATATTTGATGGAATAATTATCCAAAATAGATTTTACCATTACACTTTCTTTTGAAGTGTTGGCAAATATTTGCATTGTATACAATTCATTTTCAACTACCGTATTGTATACAAGTTTTACATCACTCTCTTTAATAAGATTTACAACGGTTCGCAAATTGTCATTACACATTTTAATTGTTGCGTTATAAATCCACATTTTTTCTTTTTGCATTTTTTCTTCGCAAAATTTAATTGTGAATACGCCGACAAAATTTACAAAAGCTACAGCAAAGCATTTAATTAAGAGTGGCATATCATACGTTGCGGTTATTACAATAATAATTGTATAGTAACCATAGCAAAGTGCGTTCATTCCACTTGCAAGCCACTTTCCACCCTTAATAGTACAAAGTGACCTTGCGGTATTTATAAGTACATTAATAAAGTTAAGAATAACGAATTGCCAAAACAGAAACGATGTGAACAGATCAGTCATAAATTTTTCTCCTTTCCTTATTACAAATATATAATACCACAACTTTTATTAAAAGTCAATAGTTTTTTAATAAAAAATTTTTTTATTGCGCGCCGGCCGCGAACGTATGTTCTTTTAATAAAATGATAGGGTGCGATACCCTATCATCTTATTTTATTGTTATCAATAACTGCTACTACATCATCGCAATAATTGTTTAGTGGACTGTAAATGCAATAGCTGACTACTCGCTTGCCCTTTTTAACTTTTTTGTTATATGCAATAATCCACTTTCCTTTTATTGTGCCATACCCATTACCCTTGGAGATGGAAACAATTTTTTCAACATATACAACTTTTTTACCCTTTCTGTTTTGTAATCTTTTGTCGTTAAAATTTACCATTTTAATCTTGTAACCGTAGTAGCGAGAAGAACAATATTTTTTGATGAGTCCATAATCTGTTACTCGTGTTTTTGCTTCGCTTACTGTTACGCACAAAGAGAAGATAATAATTATTGCAATGAGAATTGTAAAGAATCTTTTTTTGTTGTTCATTTTTTCTTCCTTTCTGTTTTTCCTTTATCTTGTCTATATTATAGCAAAGAAAAAAGGGTTTGTCAACCCTTTTCTGCAATTTCTTTTTTCTTTTTTCTAATCTTTTCATCTCTTGCCATTTTCTTTTTCTTCTTTTCTTCTTTTTCTTTTGCTTTACGTTCTTTTTCTTTTGATTTCATTTCGTATTCTTCGGCCATTTCATAACCATCATACGGTTCAAGTCCTTTGTTGGCTCCAGTAGGAACCTTTACAGTAATAACAATAAAGTCCTCATTGCCTTCGCAACCAACAACGGGAATTGCGATTTCATTTGACTTTACTCTCAAAACATCATCGTGATCACGGAAATAATTAATGATTTCATTCAGATACGCATTTCTCAAAATTTCTCTTTCCACTTTTCTTGAAACTGCCATAGTGTTTACCTTCCTTTCTTTTATCTGTAAACAGTATATCACATTTGATTTTATTTGTCAATCCCTTTTTGAAAAAATAAATTTTATTTCTTTTTCATTTTTCTATAATAATTATATCATAAAATTTTTATTTTGTCAAATTATTTTTTTGAAAAGGATTAGACTTTAACGCTTTAATGTGTTGAAGCGGATCGCCCGGCCGCCGTGTATACTGTATACAAGACAAAACAAAAGAAAAGGGTTAGACTATGCTAACCCTTTTTCTATTAGGCAACCTTGTAACCCTTTACCTTGCCCTTGCCCTTGACCTTGATTTCCTCAGAAACCAGAGGGCCATTTTCTACCAACTGTCTGCAAAGTGCGCTTGCTTTCTGGGTGGAAATTTCTACCGCCTTTGCGATGTCGCTTGCGATAACGTGTTCCTCACAACCCTTTACATAGTCCAGAATCTTTTCCTTAATGGGTTCGTTTTCAAGGGACTTCTTCTTGGAGGTAGATTTTCTCCGCTTGGTGTTGCGTTCATCCATCTTGGTAATTTCCTGTTCTGCGAACAGTTTCAGCTCTGCGTCATCAACCTTTTCCATAACTGCTACGAAGAATTCTCTCTTGGTCATCTTTTCCATCTTGTACCTACTTTCTTGCGATTGGTCGCAACCCTTTTTCATTAGTTTTGGGAGTTCCTGTCTCCCTTTATCTTGTCTTTATTATATCAGACTTTTTATCGTCTGTCAAGACCTTTTTTATTTTTTTAGAAGTTTTCTGGACACTCGCCTTTATATCGTTAGTTAGTAATCACAGTGAGGTAACTTCTTAAACTCTCCTGTCCACATTTTTATTATATCAAACTTTTTTTATTTTGTCAAGACTTTTTAAAAAACTTTTTCAAAAATTTTTGGGAAGTTTTTTATTTGTCTTTTTTCTATATAAGTATTATACCAAAGATTTTATAGGAAGTCAATAATTTTGGGAAAATAATTGAAGTTTTATTATTATGAATTTTCTGAAAATTTGCGGAGCCGGCGCGAAGTATAATGGGAATTTTCTGAAAATTTTAGGAATTTTTAGAAAAATTTTAGGAATTTTTTAAAAAATTCCAAGAATTTTTTAAGATAATCAAGAAAATTATATTATAAAAAGACTTTAACAGTGTAAACTATTAAAGTCTTTTAAATTATTGCATAAGTAAAGCAAGTAAGTTCCAAGAAGGATATTTATATCCTATGGTTAAGTTATGAATTACTACATCAACGTATGAAATAGTAAACCATCCGATGAAACCTATCATTATGAATAGACTGAAAATTTTTAACCATTTAATAATCATATTAACTCCCATTTCCATTCCTGTTGTGAATCAAGTAAGCCGTCGATTACTTGAATTGCGTTATCAATCCTGTCAATGTCAATAATTTCTCCTGTGTAAGAGTTCTTTAAACAATCTGCGCTTTCTTCTTCCATTGTCTCCCTAATTTCTTTAAGAACGATTTCACTGAAAGATAATGCCGTTCTATCATCACAAGTGATAGTTACTGTAATTTTCTTGTTAAAAATTGCCATTGTTTTTACCTCTCTTTCCTTTTTTCTATATATATAATATCACAATTACCTTATAAAGTCAAGTTATATTTTTAAAAAACATAATAAATACAATTCTTTATTGCTTTACTTTATTAAGCGCGGGCCGGCCTGCGGCGAACATATGTTCTTTATTATCGTTGCCAGTATTATTTATTTTTATGCTTAAAAATGAATAAGACAAAAAGAAAATGAGGTAATGAATAATTATTACCTCACTTTCTTATGTATAGGAAAAGGAAAGATAGTATTATGCAACTTGTTTCAACACTTCCATAATTTTACTTTCGTCGTAAGCATTGCCTTTCCAATTTTTTCTATTTGGCATTTCATCATCGAACAAAATGCCTGTGGGAAAATCAACTACTTTTTCTTTTGGTGTTCCATATTTTACAATATGAATTTCATCAAAGTTTACACTTTTGAGATGTTTTTTTAACCACTGAATTTTTACTTTGGTTACTTCTTTATCAAAATCTTCTGTGGAATTCTTTGCTAACCAACTGACAATACCGATCTTATATCCTTTCCTCTGCAACTTGTTTAACAGTCTTGCGAGCGTGGAAAGACGCAGTAAAGGCATTGCTTTTTCATAAGGAGTGGCGTCTTTATTATTCAAGTAATTCAGCCATCCGTCAACGCCGTAGAAGTTGGCGATTGTTCCATCCATATCGAAGTATATCGCTTTGGTAGTCATTGTTTTTTCCTTTCCTTTTCTTTCCTTTATCTTGTCTATATTATAGCAAAGTTTTATTTTATTGTCAATACTTTTTTACTAAAAACAATATAAATACAATTCTTTAATGCTTTAATTTATTAAAGTACTTGCCCGGCCAAAAGGGCCTATTTGTTAGGCCATTCTTCGTCATCTTCATTAAGTAACTGTTGAAGATCGCGGTATCCCGTCTTAATATATAGAACTTGATTTAACGTCTGAATCGTATTCCCACAAAGATTAATCGCAAGATTTAATTCGCTTATCGTTGCAATTTCACATTCAACCATATAATCATACAATTCCATCATTTCTTTAGTCATCATATTGTTTCCGCCTTTCTCTTAAAAAATGTTTGCTCTTTTGTTGAAGTCTGCCGTTTCCATATCGAGGAAGCAACCACCTTTTGAATAGAACTCATTAGAAATCTTTTCTCCGTCAATAACCGTTCTGGTGATTGCGACATGCTCTTCGGTAGCAACTTTCTTCGCCTCTCTCCAAGCCTCTCCAAAAGCCTTGTTGTCGGTGAACTCGGTTCCGTTTACATTGTAGATAAACTCTTTCGCCATTTTCTTTTCTCCTTTTTCCCTTTTCTCTGCTTTTATTATAGCTGATTTTCTTTTGATTGTCAAGCCTTTTAAGAGCTTTTTTATTTTTTCTTTCGCAGGTTTCGCAGCTTTGTGGTTCATCGCAGCTCCCACGAAATCGCAGCTGCAGCAGCTTTTTCGCGGCTTTTTCGCAGCTTTTTTTCGCAGCTCCTTCGCAGCTTTTTTTGCGCCGCCAAAAATCTGCGGAAAAGCCTGGTTTACCCCGATTTACCCCGATTTATCCTGATTTATCCTGATTTATCCCACCAGGCAGCGCACTGTCTTTACACCTGTAAACTATTCTGTCTTTACACCTGTAAACCATCTTATCTTTACACCTGTAAACCATCTTATCTTTACACCTGTCAACGTGAGTGTCAAGACACCTGTCTTGACATCTCACTTTCCATCCTGACCATCTGCTTTTCGGTGATGAATGACGCACCCTCAAACTTGATCTGGTATTTTGTCTTGTCAACTGTCAAGTCACCGTCATCTGTAAACGGTACGTTGTCTTTACACCAGACTTGACCATACAATTCAGTAACCAACTTTTCAAAAATTTCGCCTTTATTATATTTGGAATTGTTTACCACTTCTGTAAACATTTCTTTTGAGCAAATGAGTCTGGTATTTTTTCCCATCAACATTTCCTTTATTTTCCTGTTGGGCTTGAACCGCAAACAATAACCTTTTCCCCTACTTGCCTTGTCCAGTTTCAGCACATGGGCGAGAATGGTACTGGTAGTTTTTACCATGTAGACATTATCATTCCAGATAATACCAAAAATGTAATTGTGCGTCGCCGCATTGTTATTGTAAAATTCTACCATTTTTTCAAATATTGCTTTATTCATTGTCTTTACCTTTTTCCTTTCCTTTTTTTCTGTATATAGAGTAACACATGAATGTGAATATTCTGTGAAGACTATGTGAAGATCTTGTGAAGGGAATGTGAAGAAATCTTCACATTATATTAGATATATCTAACCATTTTCTTTATTGCTTTACCACTTTACCACTGTAAAGCGTTATAACTTTGTTGTTAATTTATTAACAAACTTTATCCCTTTATCACTTTAATGCGATAAAGTTAGTTAGTCTGAACTAACTCGCCTGCGCTTGCATGGTGTATACAGCATACTGTATACAACATTTTAATATTTTAATGTATTGAAGTTAGTTAGATTGAACTAACTCTTTCGTACTTTAATACTTTAATGCGGTGAAGCGGATTGCTATAAAAAAAAGAAGTCTTTCGACTTCTTTTTAGTCATCCCATGAAGACATAAAGTCTGCACACATTTCTACATCTATTGACTTTACATCTACTTCCCACTCATCGGCTACTGCTTGCAATTCTTTTTCATCAAGGGCAAAATACACATCTGATGCAAATAGTGCAAATATTTCAGTATCGTTATACCACTCACATTCATTAACTTTTTTCATTTTCTTTTCTTCATAAGTCTTTTTCATTGTCTTTTTCCTTTCGGTTTCTTTATTTCCCTTTCCTTGATTATAGTATAGCAAAGTCTGGTTCACTTGTCAATACTTTTTTTATAAAAAAATAAAAAACTTTTTCATAAAAAACACTTGACAGATAGTCTAAAATGGTGTATTGTATAATCAGAAAGAGGAAAGAAAAAAAGAAGAGAAAGGAAAGAAAGGAAAAGAAAATGAATACTATCAGAATCATCGACAACATGACTGGAAAAGAAATTGAAAGAATCGAAAACCTCACAATGACAGAAATGTATATCGTGACCGACAGAAAGAGAAGTGAATATAAAAACTGCACTATCGAAAACTATTACACCAAAGAAACCGAAAACGTAAAGCCTGTAAACACTGTAAAAACTTTCCATTAAAAGAGTCGAAAACGACTCTTTTTTTATTGCTATTTTAGGAAAAATATACCATCTATTTTTTCGGGCCAACTTTTCACATCGACGAAAATTTTGTGAAAAAATTAACAAAGTTGCTTCCATTTTTTCTCTGGAAAAAAATGGAACCGCTTTACCACTTTACTGCGGTGAAGCGGTGAAGCGGTGACTGTGAAGCGGTTAGACACGTCTAACCAAAATCAGTGAATGTGGCACATCGACCAATTATGAAATCAATGTGGACCCGCCCGGTCCATTATGGGAGCGCCGGCCTTTCGTTTGCGAACACGTGTTCGCGCCTCCAACATTATCTCCACGAAATTAAAATTTCATTTTTACCAATAAAAAAGAAGGACGTATACGTCCTTCGTCTTCTTTTTCTCTTCTATCCCCTCAAATAAGCCTTCCTTTTTCCTTTTCCCTTAACCTTCACATCAACCGACTGTATCCGTCCTTCCCTAACCAAATTCGTACATATCGCAGTCATTCGCTGTCTTGTTACCTCCGGCGCAACCAACGTTCTAATTTCCTCAATCTGCATTGGTTCTTCCCCCAACAGCTCATAAACCCGTTCCTCATATACCTTATTCTCCTTATATTGTGTCGATTCCTTCGACTTCGCCAATGCAGCCGCGCTATGTGCATCCAGCTTCTCCAATTCCCGTTTACAATCTTCGATAAGCTCCTCCGTTATTTCTCCCTTAATAACCGCTTCCAATCTTTCTCTTCTTGTCATTTGAAATTCCTCCTTTTAACTTTTTATATTTTAATTATAACTGGTTTTGGAAAAGAAGTCAAATTTCACGGATTGTCGCTGCGGGCGCCTACGAAATTTGACTTGAGAGAATGGATGTGTTATACTTATATATAGGAGGAAGGATTTATGAATCGACTTAAATTGGATTTTAGTTTAGAGTCAGCGAAAGAAAGGGCTGACTTTATTGAGACGTATATAAAGCAGCTTACGAATTTAACAGAGGCAGAAGCCACAACAATTGCAGATTATTTGCTATGGGGGAAGACAGAAGATGGGAAGCCCCTCGGTGCAGGAACTGAGTTGAAGACAAAATGGACAAAGACGAATGAGGCGGAATCGTTAGATGCGGTTTTGGAAAATCCAGCATTATCGAATATACAGCTTTATTCATTGAATGAGGCGGTTATTTTAAAGAAGGGAAGAGACGTTTTTAGTAGGAAAGAAGCTAGAGAAAATGCTCCGGATTTTTTGAAAAAGACCTTTGAAGATTTGTGGAGATTAATCGACGAGACAGAATTGGAGATTAATTTTTATGAAGAGAGGACGGGGAAGAGGAAGAATCCGCCGAGGAAAGAGCTTTTAGATAGGTTTGAAGAAGATGAGGTTGAGCGTATACGTGCGCGCAGTCAAAAATTGAATCAATATAAGTATCTGAAGTTAAGACATAAGTTGAAGGATTTAAGGACGGAACAATTTACAATTAGAGATTCTTATAAGTATACTTTGAACGTTGGACAAAGTATGTATATGGCTAAGAATAGAGGTGTGACTTTTGATTTTGATGTGGAGGTTTTTCCGCTTGGTATTAAAGAGGGGGCTGTTGGAGAGATAATTTTTAATAAAGATTTTGACCCCGGCGCCCTCGACGAAGATCAATTGAATTTGATTAATAGGTTGATCTGGGATAAGAAAAAGAAAGAACAACAGGAAAAAATAAAGTTTGACTTTAGAAATTTAGATTCGGTTTATCAGCTTTATTTATTTAAAGAAGAAACTCAAGATCAAATAGAAAGGTCGAAAGAGAAATCAGAAGTAGAGAATAATTTGGTTAACTTGGTTGAGACTTTGAAGTTTTATGAGGACTTTGCAGATTTAACAGACGTACAAAAAGAAATTTTACGATTGAAGGAGAAGAAACAAAAGAACGTAGATATAGCGGCGTATGTTAATAAGAAATATGGAAAAAGCTATACGGCGAATTATATAAGTACAATTTTTAAGCAGAAGATTATTGTAAAGATTAATGAGGCGGCGAAGCTACATCAAGATACAATTGAGAATTGCTTTTTTGAAGAGAATTTTAAGAAGTGTACTGACTGTGGAAGAATTTTGCTTTTAGATAAGAGAAATTGGGTTAAGAAAAGTAGAAGCAAAGATGGCTTTCAAAATAGATGTAAGAGATGCGAGAAGAAGAACAGAGAGAAAAGGGGGTTAATGAATGAAAGGAAAAAATAGTCCGGAGAAGATATTAATTGAAATTTCTAAATTGGAAGTTACTGAATTTTTAGGAGTTTGTAAGATTTTAGGCGTAAGCGTATATAAAAACGATGGAAAAACCCCTAAAGAGTTTGAAGATATATGGGAAGAGATGTGTGATATAGTTTGGGGAATGAATAGAGTTAGAAGAAGAAATTTGGGAAGATTAGTTTATTCTGCTACTAAAGGTAAGGAGGATTAATATGGCTGTAAATCCGCATTTTGATATTGATTTTTCATCGAAGATATGTGCAGTGTGCGGCCAGCCCAAAGATTCCTTTGATTATTTGAGGACTAAATCGTTTATGTATCCGACTGGATATGTAGATGTATGTGTTGATTGTTTAGGAGAAAGATTAGAAAGGTCAGATTTTGATTGGAATGTAATGGATAAGATTTGTCAGTATTTAGATATTCCTTTTGAGATTAAGCGTTTTGAAGAATTACGAAAGACGAACTCTGCGCCCGAGCTATTGAAAGCATATAATACGATATATTTTTCGGGAGAATATGAGGGGATAGATTGGAAATCTTATCAGGAAGCTTATAAGGAGTTGGATGCCGCGGGCGCACTCGACGATGTCGTACCTGGTTTAGCTGATGATAAAAGACGTAAGCTCCAAGAGAAATGGGGTTTTAATTATGATGATGAAGCTTTGACTTATTTAGAAAATTTATATGATGGGTTGCTTTTGACTCAGAATATAAATGGTGCTTTGCAAGGTGACCAAGCGGTTAAAATATGTAAGATTTCGTATGAAATTGATTGTAGAATTAGAGAAGGCGCAGACTTTGATAAGTTGCTTGCATCTTATGATAAGCTGGTTAAAACTGGGGAGTTTACCCCGAAGAATGTAAAAAATGCTAGTGACTTTGAGTCGATGGGAGAGTTATGCAGGTGGCTTGAAAAAAGAGGATTTGAAAATCCATTTTATGATGGAGAGACTCGCGATGTGGTTGATGAAACTATTAAGAATATACAAAGTTGGAATCAGAGGTTATATACAAATGAATCTGGTATTGGTGATGAAATAACTCAACGTATACAAGCTTTGAAGACTGCGGCCGAACTGGAAACATATTACGACTTAAATGAAGATGATACCGATTTTGATAACTATGAGAATGAAGGTTTTGAACAGCTCTTTAAAGAAGATGAGTTTGAGGCTGATCTGGAGGTAGATTAATGCAAGAGAAGAGAAGAAAAGTTATTCTATCTACCCGACAGGAGTTAACCCCAAATGAATTTATAGAACGTGCAGAGCGCGAAGGTATTGAACTTGAGAAAGGCGCAGTTATCACTAATGAATATTTAGAAAGAAACTATGAGCAGTTATGTAAATGGGTAAACTTATTTACAGCTTATCCAGACTATTATTTAGATTTAATTAGACCTGCTGATTCTGAATTTGGTTTGTTTTTCTATCAAAGATTTACGCTGCGGGCGCTCATGCGATTTAAAGATGTATTTATAACTGCGCCACGTGCGTTTTCTAAATCGTTTATTACTATATTAGCTCTTTTCTTACAGTGTGTGTTTATACCAGGAAGAAAGGTATTTATGTGTGCTAATACTAAACAGCAAGCGGCGCAAATTACGAAAGAAAAGATTTATGAAATATATGATCACTGGCCATTATTAAAAAAAGAAGTAATTGGATGGGAGTTAAACGACTATCCAGGTAACTTTGGTAAAGACTATGTAACTCTCAATTTTCGTAATGGTTCGAAGTTTGACGTTGTGCTTGCTGGAGATGCCGCCCGTGGAGGGCGCCGGCATGGTGGAGAGATTGATGAGATTAGAGATGGTGATGAAGATGCTATTAACTCTGTAGTTATTCCTCTTGTTAATGTATCTCGTAGATTACCTAATAATACGGTAAATGAGAAGGAACCTAATCAACAGATTATTGCTACGACAAGTGCGGGAAGCAAAACTTCTTTTGCTTATGAGCGTTTAATTGATACTTTTGAAAATGCAGTAATTGATCCCGAACATTCTTTTATGTTTGGATGCGACTGGCGGTTACCCGCAATGCATGGATTAATTGATAAACAATATATAAATAAATTGAAAATGAGTCCATCTTATAATGCAGAATCGTTTGCGACTGAATATTTAAGTTTATGGCAGGGGTCTAGTGAAGAGGCTTGGTTTTCTTATGAGAAATTAAGCAAATATAGAAAAATAAAGAATCCAGAAACGCACGCAATTAATAGACCGGAATCAGAACAATTCTACTTAATATCAGTAGACGTGGGTCGAATTTCTGACCAAACTGCTGTAAGTGTATTTAGAGTTAATGTAGTAAAAAATAAATTTTATTCTACTCTTGTAAATCTTATAGTTTTGGGTAGAACACCGCAAACGAAACCCTTTTCAGTTCAAGCGGTGGATTTAAAAAAGATTATACAACTATTTAATCCAAGAGAGGTTGTAATTGATACTAATGGATTGGGAGTTGGTTTGGCTGATGAAATGATTAAACCACATTATGATGAAATGGGTAATACATTACCTGCATATGGTTTTATTAATGATGACAATTATAAAAAAATTCAACCAAAAGATGCTCCTAAGATTCTTTATGGAATTAAAGCCAACAGTCAATTAAACTCTAAAATTCATGGGAACTGTTATTCACGTTTAACCAGCGGACTGGTCCGCTTTTTAATAAAAGAGCAGGAGGCTAAGAGCTTTCTGCTCTCTACCAAAAAAGGTCAAAAAATGACCGTTGAACAACGTGTGATACGTTTGATGCCACACGAAATGACAACAAAATTATTTGAAGAAATGGCTAATCTTCGATTAAAACGTACTGGTACAAGCTTGGACATAGTTCTAGAGCGAATTAACTCTCGTTTTCCTAAAGATAAATATTCTAGTTTTTCTTATGGTTTATGGAGAATTAAAGAGCTTGAAGAAGATTATTATAAGACAAGCCATCGCCGGCGCGGAGGTACTCGAAAATTAGTATTCTTCTCGGGAGGAAAACATGGATGAACAAAGAAAAACTTTGGCAACTTTTACAAAAGTAATTAATGATATGGTTGCTAAAAATGAGTCATCCTATAATTTATCACGATGGGGAAGAAACAGATACGAAGTAGTTAAAGAATACACCTTAGAAGAAATAGATCGTATTATTAACTCTGGATCTGTTGAAGCTCAAATAGCTTTATCTCGAAACTACTTTACAAAAGGTGGGTTTTATCAAAGATTATTATTGCATTATGCTACTTTGTTAAAATATACAAGTTTATTAATTCCTAATCCAAATTTTGGGAAAAATCTCTCCGAATCATATATTACAAAGAAGTATAAAAGTGCAATTAATTTTATAGATAATGCTAGTTTACCTAAATTGTTTACTCATATAGCAATAAAAGCATTACGTGATGGATGTTATTATGGGGTTATTCAAGAAGTAACTGATAGTTCAATTTCTATATTAGATTTGCCAATATTTTATTGCCGCTCTCGCTTTAAAGATAAAGAGGGAAATGATATAATAGAATTTAATGTAACTTATTTTGAAACAATACATGATAAGGATTACAAGAAAAGAGCATTGGCGGCCTATCCAAAGGAAGTAGTAAATTGGTATAGACGATATAAGTCAAAAAAAATAAGTGACCCTTGGTGCTATATTTCTCCAGAAGTAGGAATTTGTATGTCATTGGTAGATGATAAACCAATTTTCTTAAATATTATTTCTGCCGAATTAGAGTATGATGATGCTAGAGACATAAATAGAGAAAGAGATTTAGAAGAAATTAGAAAAATTTTAGTTCAGCACATTCCACATTTACAAGATGGTGGTTTATTATTTGAGCCAGAAGAAGCGTTAGAAATGCATAAGGGTGCGGTTGATATGACTAGGAAAAATGAAAATCTTAGTGTATTAACTACGTATGCAGATGTAGATGCTGTTGTTTCTAAAACTTCTAATGATAATTCTTTAAATTCTGTCGATAAAGCATTGTCCAATATATATGCAGAAGCGGGTTCAAGTAGTCAACTTTTTGGTACTGATTCAAATTTATCTTTAAGTACATCTATTACTAATGATATGGCGCTTATGATGATACTGGCGCGAAAGTTAGAAACTTTTATTACCTCAATTGTAAATAAAAGATATGGTAATTCAAATGTTACTTTTACTTTTAAGATTCTTCCAATAACTTATTATAATCAAAAAGATTATGCTGAAATGAGTTTAAAATTAGCTAACTCTGGTTATAGTTTTTTATTACCAGCTTTAGCAATGGATATTTCTCAAAGAGAATTAGGTAATATTAAAGATTTAGAAAATGATGTATTAAATTTAAAAGAAAAACTTCAGCCATTAAGCACTGCTTTTACAGAAACAGGAAACGTAGGGCGTCCTGAAAAAGATGCACAGGATAAGAGTGCAAAAACAATAGCTAATGAAGAGTCATTAGATAAGGGAGGTTCGAATGGATAAGGAAAAAATGACTACTTTTTCTCTTTCTATCTATGGCGATATAACTGATTATAATGAAGTTTTATCTAAAGCAAGATGTAGAATTTTTTATACTGGCGCCAATCGTAACGGAACTTTTATAACACAAGAATTTGCAGAGAAATTAATTTCAACTTTACCATATGTTCCTATTAAGGGAATTTATGATAGTATGAAAGATGATTTCACTGATCACGGTAGAGAAAGATATGAAGGACGTATTTATGGTATAGTACCAGAAAACCCTAATTTCGCTTGGGAAAAGCATTTAGATATAGATGGGGTAGAAAGAGAATATGCTTGTACTGATGTATATCTTTTTACTGGACTTTATAAACAAGAAGCAATTGATATTGTTGGTAAATCTCAATCAATGGAATTATATGCTGATTCTATTGAAGGAGAGTGGCAATACATAAATGGAAAACGATTTTTTGTTTTTACAGAAGGGCGTTTTTTAGGATTGCAAGCTCTTGGTGAAGATTATGAACCTTGTTTTGAAGGGGCTTCATTTTATACATTGGTAGATTCTGTAAAAACTCTAATGAATGATTTAGAAAATACAAATATCTTTCAAAAGAAAAAAGTAGGAGGAGAAAAATATATGAATTTTAAACTTTCTGATAGTCAAAAATATAATATGATTTGGACTCTTTTAAATCCTAGATTTAATGAAGAGAACGAGTTTATTATGGACTATGCGGTTTGTGATATATATGACGAATACGCAGTTGTTTTTAAATTTGAAAATAATACTTATGAAAGAGCTTATTATACTAAGAATGATGACACAGATTCACTTAGTATTGATAAAATGGAAGCTTGTTATATTGTTGATGTTAATGAAGATGAAAAGCATGCCTTAGAAGTTCTTCATGCAATGAATAACAATACTTATGAAAAAATTGATGAAGTGGTTACTAGTTTACAAGATGAGACTAAGAATTTTAACTCCAAAATTGAAGAGAATGATTCTACAATTGCCACTTTACAATCGGAAAAGACAAAACTTGAGAATGATCTAGAAGAGGCAAACAAGAATTATACAAATTCTTTAGAAAAAATTGAATCTCTAGAACAAGAAACAAAAGTTCTTAATGAATTCAAGGAAAAGACGGAACTGAAAGATAAAGAAACGGTTATTGAAAAGTATACTTCTTTACTTGAAGATGAGCAGTTAAATGAATTTAGAGAGAAAATTAATGATTTTACTAAAGAAGATTTGGATAAGGAACTTGCTTTTGCTTTAGTTCAATCTAAGTCAACTATTTTTACTAATGAAAAGAGTGGTTTTATTCCCAAAGATGAGCCTAATCTTACGGGAATTGAAGCTATTTTAGAAAGACAAAAGAATAAGAAGAAATAATAACGGAGGAATTATTATGGCTTTTAAAAGATTTGTAATTGACGGGTATGGTCAATTAGAATTAAATAATGTAGCCTTCCGTAGAGATGGTAGGGTTGAAGCTCAGTGCTTCTTAGATGAAACTGATTTTGCTGATGTTCCTGCTGAAAACGGAATGTTACTCGCGGTAGATAGAGCTAATAGGGCGGTTAAGTTTGCCACTGACGACTCTCTACCAATTGCCCTTAATTATACTACAGAGCATATGTATGATGAAAGAGCAAACGCATTAAAGGATTTCTCTTTAGAGAGAGGTACTTTTTTACCTAGACTTGGCTACCTTTCGGTTGGCGATTTATTTACAACTAATTGTATTGGTTATGACGCTGACTTCGCAAATGATGATGCTGTAAAGGCAGCTAACGTTAAAACTACTGCTATTTATGGTGGAATCAGCGAAGAAGGAGCAATCTTACTTACGAAGACTGCGCCGACAGAAGGTCCTGTATTGAAGGCTGTTGAGTCTACAACAATGCCAGATGGGCAGTTTGCTATTAAGTTCCAGGTATTAACTGCGTAATTAAGGGGGTAATAAAATGACTATTAAAGAAATGAAACAATTAGCCCTTTGCGCGGCTAAGAATGAAGCTCCTGCTAACTATTCAATGGAGAATGTTGATGATGCGTTAGTAGAAGGATTAAGAGAACTTGCTGGTTCTGTTAATCAATTTATGAAGAATAGATACGATATTTATGATATTATTATAGAGGCTGCTGATGAGGTTGTTCCTCAGAAGGTTATTGATGCTGTTGGTATCTTTGCTGAGGTTAGACAGGTTGGTCAAGGTCAGAAGGCTCTTTTCAGAACCAGATTAGGGAAGACGAGGGCGAGAAAGTTCTTAACTCAGGTTGGTCTTTCTGGTGTATACGAAACGTTCAGACTTGATAATGGAACGTTTGAAGTTGGCGCCTATGCTATCGGTGGAGCCTGCACTATTGACTTCGAGAGAATGTTAGATGGTGCTGAAGATATGGCTGAGCTGGTTGGACTGCTTACTGAGGCACAGACAGATGCTGTTTATCAGCAAGTTCAGAAGGCTCTGCGCGCTGCTTTTGCAAAGTCTGGAGTTCCTGCTAATAACAGAGCTACGGGCGCAACATTTAATGGCGACGAAATGATGAAGTTGATTTCAACTGTTAGAGCTTATGGTAGCGGCGCTGTTATTTTTGCACCGCCTGAGTTTATTGCAGCTATGGGTGCTGATGCTATTGTTCCGATTACTAACTATGGTGGAACAACTCCGACGTCTGGAATCCAGGGTGTATATCATCCACAAGATATTGATGCTATTCATAATACTGGATATATTAATCTATTCAGAGGAACACCTATTGTTCAGATTCCGCAGTCTTGGGTTGATGAAAAGAATGAAAAGACATGGATTGATCCTCAGCTGGCTTATGTACTGCCTACTGGTGGAGAGAAGGTTGTCAAGGTTGTCTTTGAGGGTAATACTCAGATGTATGATTTTGTCAATAGAGATCAGTCCATGGAAATTCATACATATAGAAAGCTGGGTACGGCTATTCTTACATATCACAACTGGGGTATTTACAAGAATACTGGTATCGCAGATACTTATGAAGAACAATTTGACATTTAATTAACATAAGGGGAGGGAGAGTTCCCTCCCCATTAATCTATATTTAGGAGTTAAAAGGAGTAATACGATGGAAGATAAAGTAAAAGTTATTAATTTAATTTCAAGTAGAGTAAATATTAATATTCCCGATGTTAGATTAAATAGAATTTGGGAAAAGAAGGGAGCTATAAAGACGGTTCCTTTTGATCAGTTGGAAGAAGCCTTATATAATCCAGGAGTAGAGGCTTTATTTAAAGAAGGAATTCTTGGTATTGAAGACTTAGAAATTAAAAAGAAATTGGGGCTTGAGCCAGAGGATGCCAAAGAACCTGTAAATATTATCACTTTAAATGACCAACAGCGCAAGCGTTATCTTACAGTTATGCCGCTTCTTGATTTTAAAGATAAGGTTAAAGAATTATCAGTAGAACAAGTTAGAGAGTTGGCTCAGTTTGCAATTGACAATGAAATCGCTGATTTTGATAAATCCGAAATTATTAAAAAGATTACTGGTACAGATATTATTGGTTCTATTCAAATGAATAAAATTGATAAGGAGCAAATTGAGAAAAATTAAAAGGAGTTTAAAATGACTTCAGTTTATGATGTATACGATGCTTTTTTATCGAAAATGTTAGAAGATGAATGGCTAAACTGGACAGAGAGTGAAAGAGAAGAAGATTGGCGTTCTCTTTTAGATGCTGCTATTCCTTATTTTAAATTTCCAAGAGTTAGTTTAGAAACAGATGGTGATTTTTTTATTGATGAAAATTTTTCTAATATAGAAGTACAAATTCTTGCTACTTATATGAAATGTGAGTGGCTAAATCGTACTATTCTTACTTGGGAAAATGTGAAACCACTATATGTAGAAAGAGATTTTTCTCAAGCTAATTTAATAGATAAATTAAAACAACTACTTGAAAGAGAAGAATATAAGGCATTAAAACTTGAACGAATTTATTATCGCTCTCGCAAAGGTAAGTCATTTAGTTATAGTGAATTGGCGGGAGAGTAAGATGAAATATGTTCCTGGTATGGACGAAGGATATGCAAATAGTTTAAAAAATAAATTATTTGGTTTACTTTGTGAATATGAAAAAGGAAGAGAATGGGAGAAATTTTTAGATTCAATTATTATTGAATTGTATGGTTTTGAACCAGATGAAAGGACAATTAATTACTATACTTTATTTCATAAAATTTCTTCATTAAGATATTTAAGATATGAATACTTCAGAAGTACCATTTTTGACTGTATGTCTTTACTTTCTAAAGATGTGGAGGTAAAAAATGAGGTATTATGAGGATGTGTATTTAAAGAGATTGAATAGATACGGTATAGATTTTCAATCTCGTATGCAAGGTCAAAGAGAAAAGAATTTTAAATTGCAGCTTTTGAAATCAGTATATTATGTAGAATTTGAATATAACAATGAGATACATGAAGGTGAGTTAACACCAATGCGCCAGAACGAAACTAAAACCATGCAGTACCTATTAACAGATGTACATTTGGATATGCCAAACGGCACAATTCTTTTTATTTCAGATAAGAATGAAGAGCCAAAGCCATGGCTTATCTATTATTTAGAAGATTTAAAAGCTAGTGGTTATAATAGGTACATTATGCTGAAAATGACTCATTATTTAACTTGGATAGACCGAAATAAAATAGAAAGAGAGTCGTGGGCTTACTTTTATGGTCAAGAAGATAATATGTTAAAGGATGAGTTGAAATCTCGTAGTAGAAATAAGATTTTATATACAGAAAACCTAAAGTTAAGCTTTTTTATTCTACCACTTAATGAGCATATAAGAAAAGATGATTACTTAGAAGTTCGCGCGGGCGCAGGAATTGGTAAAACTAAAGAAGCATATGTGGTAACAGGTTATGATACTCAATCTACACCAGGTGTGGAGTTCGTATCTGTAGATCCGCAATATTTACGTGATTTAACACCTCCTCCAGAGCAAACGGAAGAAGATGATAAAGATGATTTCTTTTGGATTAATGGAGGTGATAAAGAATGATCGTAAGAAATTGTTCAGATCTGGGCGTAAATGCTCAATATATTATGAAAAGGTTGATGGCAAACCAAGATTTACTTAAATTATTATATTATACTGATAAAGATCCATTGAGTCATGAAGATTTAACTGAAAAACAAATACAAGAAGAAGTGTTTGATAAATTAATAAAAATAATACCACGTGTTGGCCCAAAAGAAACAGCTCATTCAATTATAGCTATAAGAATTAGTAGAGGACGTGGATTGGATAGTAATAGTGAATTTAAAAATGTTTTAATTAGTATTGAAACATTTGTTCCAATGACACAATGGATTATAAAAGATATTAATTTAAGACCTTTTGCTATAATGGGGGAAATTCAAAAATCTTTAAATAATAAAAAAATAGAAGGGTTGGGAAAGTTAACTGGCGGAGATTTTGATTTAAACTTTTTAACCGAAGAAATTTCTGCCTATGAACAAACTTTTTCTTTAACTTCTTATGATTAATGATAAAATTTTTCTGGGGTTTCCTTTAGAGATGAAAGGGATTTGTAAAATATATCCCCCAACAGTGAATGATGTAGTAAGTAATGATGATTTTACTATTTATCAGTCGCTTTTTACAATAACCCAAGAAGATTTAGATAAGGTTTATTTAGCAAATGGAGGGGAGATGTCTCCAACTCCCTTTCAATATTTGCTTATAAATTATTATCAAAATGAAGAAACACAAGAAAAAATTATTGCAGCTTTTCAACAATTTGTTCATGAGCCTGTAACTATAGTTCCAGAAATTGAACTATTACTTATAGGAAAAAGTGAGGACGAATTAGATCCAGATGTAGATTTAGAAAATCCAAGAGTTCTTACTGCTGATAATTATTTTGATTTTCAGAACTTAATACGTAAATCTTTAGGATTAAAGGAAGTAGAAAAATCAGAAGATGATGAAGATGAAGATCCTCGTATTAGACGTTGGAAAATGAAAGTAAAACAGCATGAGGAGATTGTAAATAAAAAGAAAAGTAAAACTGCACCAACTTTTGGAACTTTACTTGCTGCAATTTGTTGTATGGGAATTGGATTAAATCCACTTAATATTGGAGAGATGAGCTATGCGTGTGTACAGTGGTTAATCGCTATGTATCAACAGAACGAATCTTATGAGGTTGATATACAGGCTATTATGGCTGGCGCGGATAGTAAAAAAATTAAACCTAAATATTGGATAAAAAATATTGATTAGAAGAATTATAGGAGGCTATATAATATGGCAATTATTCTTGATAAATATGCTATCAAAGAAGTCGCTGACGTTATGTTCTATGAGTTAGACTCAAA
>Ga0256404_1003868_pt1 | contig 29462 bp, 28 predicted proteins | sample RumenRJG_01DNA_FD_185990 | JGI IMG/M metagenome (GOLD analysis project Ga0256404, IMG submission 185990) | Bovine rumen microbial communities from Lethbridge, Alberta, Canada - RJG_01 | ecosystem: Host-associated > Mammals > Digestive system > Stomach > Rumen | place: Canada: Alberta | collected...
AATGCCATGTCCCAAATCCCGAAAGGAAATCTTAAATTTTCAAAGTACAAAAATATATAAAAAATCTGGAAAACCGCCAGCCAGGCGGCTTTTCTTATTAGGTGGTACTCATGATTGAGGGCTTACGTATGGAATTACTATTTTCATTATCAAAGTAAAGCGCATCATAATCAGGATGCAAAAATACAATGTTGTTATCCTCACGATGATTGAAGTAATCAAAAATCTTAATAGAATCCTCTTCTATCCCATATATTATAATATTCATTTTACATCACCAAATCATCGATTTATATCACTTACTATTTTCCCCATAAACTCGTCAACATTATTAATTCCTAGAAGTATAGAATCATTTATTGTAGAGTAATCACTAGAGAAAAAATCTAAAATTTTATCAAAAAAAGAAGTGTCAGGCAAATCATTATCAAAACCAATTATGGCAAACATATCCATACAATATTTACGAATTCGGCGATGGCAATTCTTCAATATACATATCTGTTCATTATTTCTATTTTCATCATAAAACCTTATTTCGCCCGTATCACTTATCTTTTTAAATGATGGTTCATAAGATGTAAGAATATTTTCAAGGAAATAATAATATTTATAGACATTAGTATTTGAAGAGAAATCATCTTGCATATGGAATAATGAATCTATTTTTAAATTTTCAAATTTAGAATTATTGGGCTTTCTTCTAAGAAAATATAACCCAGACAAAGCTTTTCCAAGAAGTTTACCCAAAGCTTCCTGACAAGTTCCAATTGAAACAAAGTCTATATATCCACAATTGACATTTCTGTTTTTAGGCAAAACTTTATCCAGATAACCCAGATAGCCTTTCCTTTCATCCCTACAATGAAAAAGCAAGTCTTGATATCCATTTTCATTAAGGATGCCATCTGTAAAATCATTCTTATCTAATTCAATATCAAATCGCTCTTTAATAATGTCGTAATAATTCCTGCTATCTGGAACATTCAAAATAAAATCAATATCTTTTTTTTCTTCGGCTTCAGCAATAAGTAAGCTTCGCCTAGATGAATAAAGATAACACGAATCGGGAAGAGATAATTTATAATTATTTTTTATATCATCATAAATAGACTTTAGCAAGTATCCATCTCTGGATGGAAAAATCACAAAATCAATGTTATTTTCATAAATTTTCCTGATTAACCATATAATAAAAAGATAAATAATCGGTGCAATAAAAAGTTCAACTAATTTCTCATCATTATTTATTACAATTTTTCCACATTCATTAAAACCTGTAAACGGACTATTAAATGATATTGACGCAAATGATGCTGATACAACATTCTCAGACAAACAAATATTATTATCAAGAATGCGTGAATACATAGATTGCTCAAACATCTCTATAGTACTATAAATATGAAATGTCGAAATACCTAAAGCTGCTGGCGCAGCAATATCAGAAATTTGGCTATCTCCAATATGTATCATTTCGGATGGTACAACATTCTGTTCTTCTACAACCTTTTCAAATAATCCCTCCTCTTTTTTCAATCCAAAATCACATGAGACATAAAGTCCATCAAAAGAATGTATACCTTTTCTTTTTAATATCTGTTCAAGATACTCACCAGAAATATACATATCAGAAACAAGTATTACTCTTTTATCATGTGCAATTGCATAATAGAAAGCGTCTATCATATCCTTTCTTGGAAAAAGCAACTTTTCTTCTACATTTAATTCTTCATTCAAAAGATAGTTTCTATAATCCTGAGATATTCCAGTATTTATTTTAAGCCTGTCATAAATCATGTCAATGGTTGTATCAGACGCTCCATGATAATATTCCTCTGCTTTCCTTCGCTCATCATAAAACGAAAAACCATTATCATTTATTTGATTCTCAATAATTTTGAACACATCTGCTGGACGTAGTACTCTTCTACAAAGTAAGGTATCAAAAATATCAAAAGAAACAACTTTTGCCCCATCAATTTTTTCAATCAATTCGTCCTTTGAAACAGAATAACAATCCTTCTTTGAAAAGTCTTGATTAGTTAATTTCATTAGATTTTTTCCAGTAAGATCAAAGACCGGAATTGATTGCTTACTACAAAAGTCTCTAATTCTTCTAAAAATAATATTGACAACAGATGTCCGTGAAATAATGACAATAATTGGATTTGATATTGCTGCCACTTCCTCATAGGAAAGAACTTTATATCCATAAATATTTTTCCCAGTCTTTGCTGCATCCATCAATCCTATGACTACTCCATTTTCAACATTTTCAAGAAGTGTCTTAGTATGTATTCCCGTTCCATAGAGCACAATGCGGCCTAAATACTTTTCTGCGAAAAATTTATTAAAATTATTTAATATTATTAAATCTTCAGTGTTCATAGTTACTAACTATTAATATCCCTCTTTTATTTGGAAAACTTATTATTTATCATTTTGAAATAATGAAAATCTGTCTCTATGTGTTTCATAATATTTCTTCATATCTTCTGTCTGTCTGCCAAATGAAAAATGTCCGGCAATGGAATTATGCGAAATAATGATTGGCCTTGAATTATTTATACAGAACGAATTAAGATCTTCTTCATCTATTCCAAGATCCATATTACCTAAAGTCTCAAATCCATTCATGTCTTCCCATAAAGATCTCTGAAATAATATGAATCCTATGCTATAACGAGTTTGGCAAGGAAAAAATGTGCTATCTCCTGAAATGTCTTCTGCAATTTTATCAAGCATTGGCATCCCACCCTCACCCCAAATAAATCTTGCACATGCAGGATTCTTTTCTATTTCACTTTGTACATTTCCGCCCTCACGTGCTTTGCCAAAACATTTTTCAAATTCATTTAATTTATTATACTTTTCAAGGATAAATCGATAGCATGCGCCATTAACTGGTATTAATGGTGCACAAACACCAATTTCAAATGGCGAAGAATATTTGGCAACTTCATAGGTATCAAAAATATTCGAAAATAAGCCCTTTGTTACAAAGATATCCTCATCCATTTTATAAAAATATTCCGCTTCTGAAAAAATGGAGATTACAATGTTTTGAACGAGAGAAACTGAATTCAAATCAGTGCTAAGGTATGACCAATTGTTTCCTTCCGCAATTTTTTCTATAGTTTCATCATATTTTCCAGCTGTGCATAGGCATATATCTATATCAAGTGGACAAAAATGCTTTAACCTAAAAAATACATCGTTCCATAAAAAACTTTTATATCCTGTAAGAACTATACAAGCCTTTTTACTTTTTTTCCTTCTATCTATAAACTTATAATCAGCCTGCTTCCATAATTCAGAAAGCATACTATGGTCCCATAAATACGCTTTTCCTATGCCGGATTTTCTTAAGCCTGCTACAACTTTCTCTCCATTATCCCCGGATATTGCCACAATTACAATTTCATCTTCACCTAACACAACATCCGACAGAGAATAGACATTTATCCCGCGAAAAGAAGAAATATTTTTCTTAATATCACTGACGATAAAACCTTTTATTTCAATCTTAAAAAAATCGAAAATATATATTAACCTTCGGCCAATTTTTCCAACGCCGTAAATCCATATTTTTTTATTTGATAATGTAATATCAGTCAAAGCAAAATACCCCCTACTTATTAAGCATATACTAACCTTTATTAAAAAATAAAACATCCTCTAGAGATATCAACTTTATATAAGTCCTATTTTTTAAATCATGATAAATACTGTCAAATGCCACTACCGGGGTAACGACTATAGCATCCACTATTGGAAATTCTGCTTCTATAGGCAACACATGAATCCCCCAGAATTCACCATAGCATTTACCATCTATGCCATATTCAATAGATATATCTGTATCCTTGAGCTCATTAATAAGTAAGTATGCTATATCCCCCATTCCATATACTGCAATACGCTTTATATTGTTTGCATAAAAAAAATCCTCAATATGCCTATTTTTCTGTTTTAATATCACCCATTGAAAGAGCTCATAGTAGTCGACATGATATTTATCTTTTTTCATTATATTATTAAACTGTGTTTCCTGATCTATAGCAATATCACGCCTGCCATTCTCAATTAATGCCGTTTTCCTTTCTAACAGAAAAAAATCATATGATGACTTAACAAATAAAGGATTATCAGACTGGCATAAAGATTTTCTTGAAACTCTGTACTTCACCATAGGGCTTTCACATAACATTACAGGATAACCATATTTCATATATCTTAAAAAAAATGGCCAATCTTCAAGCATTGGAAACCTTTCATCATATCCACCAAAATCAATCATAAATTCTCGGTTTACAAAGGAGCCACAAGGTCCCGGTATATAGCTTTGCTCTAACAATTTTAAATATTGAGTATGTGTATCTTTTTTCAACATTTCATAGCCAAACGCTGCCATTTTCTCCATTTGCTCTTTTTGAAGCCATGAATTATCATCACCAAAAATCTCAATTCTAGAAAAAACGACTGGTAAATAGTTATGTTCTGCAAAGTTGACTGCCTCTGTTAACGAATATGAATAAAGTTTATCATCACCTGATAAAAATAAGATATATTTTCCTTGTGAATTTTTGAGAGCTCTGTTACTATTACCAACTACACCAAGATTCTGCTTATTAGAAAAAACAAAATAGCCAAAAGAGCCAATCTTATCTGATGAATGCACCCTCTTCCAATCTTCTATCTTACTTACTGTATCATCTTTTGAACAATCATCAAAAATTAATACTTCGTAATTGGGATAATCTTGTGTAATCACACTATTTAACGTTTCCCAAATCGTCTCAGAAGAATTGTATGTAATAATTGCAATACTAACCAATGGAAAATCCATACTTTGTTACATCTCCACAGCAGAACTATAATAGTTGTCAAATGTCTCTATCAGTTGTTCTTGTTTTTCTACTACTAAATCATGCGATATATCATAATTCTTTACAATACTTCTTTGATCAATGATAGTATCATTATTCACCTGAAAAGGCTCTTTATGGATATTATATGAAGAATAATAATCATCAAATTTTAGCCTTCCGCATAATGTTTTATCCGAGTAATGGCACCAAAGATTCGGAATATTTAAGCTATCTGCAAAAATCAGTCCATGAAGGCTAGTAGAAATTATTGTCTCACAAGAAGCTATTTCGTATAAAACATTTAATGGATTACGTCTGACATCTATAACAAAAGTCCCTTTATTGTTTTTTAGTATATTTTTCCATATTTCATCATCTACTTCATAATGATGTGGAATGATTCCAACACTATGCAATTTTTTATTGCTATTAATAAATTTTGAGATTAATAGACCAGGATCTGCTAATACGCATTCATCGTTGTTGCCTCGTAAATCATTTATTATTTGCAGTGAAATATTTCCGCGAACTGCTCCTAATTGAATATTTCTAATAAACTTCTCTGGTTTATTATGGTAATACATAAAACCAGATCCCCAAATAAAAAGAGGTGTATTCTTAATATGTCTTGCATCGATATCTTTGTTTTTCTCCCAAGAATCTAATACATCGTCTAAAATGCTTCCAATCCCAGTTATGTCTGCATCCGTATATAATGTATCAATAATTCTAATATTAAACAGCTTATCCATCAAAAAATTGTTTATGGAATCGCCTACATTAGGGAAATCATAGAAGTAGCACTTTAGTTCACGTCGATTACTAGGCATATCCGAAAAGAGCCACTCTGATTTGCATGAAGGCAACTGTTTTATATCAATAATTTCATATCCATTGAGGAAGGAATGATATTGAGAGAGTATCAAATCCCTATTTCTTTCAATTGCAATTACTAAAACATCAAAATGAAACAATTGTAATTCTTGAGGTGAAATAACCGTATGATTTTCAAAAGTAGTACCCCATTCATTAGAATCGCCACTTACAAAAGCAGCAATTGAATAGAAGTCAGAAATGCGAAATTTATTATTCTTATAATATTGTCCGCAGCCCCAGATTATTATTTTTTTCATAGCAATTACCACTTTCAGCTTTATATATCCATAATGGACCATCCACAATTATTACAGATATTATAGTTACGTTTTGAATCAAGCAAATCTATGGTTTCATTAATCAACTGATTATTATTGGTAATCGAAAAAATGGAATTATTTTGAACATCACCTAAATAATTCAAGTCACCAGTTTTCCAGTCCAAACAACATCGAGCTATTTTTAAATTGGCACGTATATGTAAATTCATCACACTATCACATGGTTGCTCATAATTAATATTTAAATTATTTTTCTTATAAATATTTAACCGATTATCTAAATCTTTAGCAGTTTTACACATTAATATAGTATATGGTATTTTCGGTTCTAGTTTTCTAAGACGATTCCATTCACTTTCCCCATACGCAGTAACATCCAACTCTGAAATTCCAATATCTTCAAGTTCTGCAAGCATCACCTCATTAAGATAAAAGCCATTAGAATATATTCTTATATAGCAATTTGGGATATTAGCTCTACTATAGGCTAAAAATGAAAACAATCTAGGATCAATTAACGGTTCATTATACGCAGTAAATTGAAGGACTCCATCAAAGTTCATAGAACCCAATTCGTCTAGTATTTGATATACAATTTTTGAAGATATTATTTTTTTCCGTAATTCTCCATTTGCGGGGCATAATTTATGAATAAATGAATAATTACATATATTAGACAATTCGATAGATACAGAAAGCAGATTGTGATATAAATCTTTAGTATCAAGAAAACTATTTATTTTTTCCTTAACTATCTTCTCCTGATTAATCATAGATCTAATATAAGCGTCATTTTCATATCTAATCTTATTCTGATCTAAATAATGAAATTGTTGCTTTCTCACATTAAAATCAATATCATCAACATCAAATTTTTCATAACATTCGACATCATAATATTTGTCGTCAAAAAAAATTCCAATTACTTGTTGCTGTATATTCGCACTTATGAGTTGGCGAAAAATTTCTTTGTATTTTGCTGAGGTAATAATAATATCATCCTGCTTTTTTATTTCTCCAATTTTAATAACGGGATAATCCATTGCTTCTAAGATATTTGCATTATCGCAATAGGCCACGCTTGAATAACCCTCTGAATTTCTTTCATGAAATACCCTGTTGTATTCCTGGCCATTCTTTCCCGCACCAAATAGCACTAATCTTTCTTTCATATCATTATCCTCGAGATTTTATAATATTTTTACATGGATATTAATTTCTTTTCCTACGTTGCTTACTATCCTAGAATATGTGTTGTTATCGACTTCCTTAATATGTAATATTATTGTTTCTAAAGACTTCTTTTCATCGAAAGAAACATTGTTATAGTCTAATATTATTGGACTTATACCATTCAACATCCTTTTACTTATTGATAAATATTTCCTATATACAGCACTTCCGTAATAATAATCCTCAAATCCTATTCTCAAATAGCAATACAAAATATCTGTTCGATATCTATAAATAATTTCTTCTTTATATTTGGGTGATAACAATATTTCATTATCGCAACCGACTAAATTCAGCAAGCCTTGTACAGAACGTGAAATTCCTGTCCAAAGTCCATGCCCTGTTTGTCTATAACAATACACACATAATTTACAATAATCTAAATTCCCGAAATTCAAATTATAAAGAATTATATCAGTATCATCGTAATAAGGTGCTGACAATAAATCTTCTGTTATCTGTTTGGAATATCGCCTAAAAACACACCCTCCTACATGCATATAGTAATTTCTTACATAAATACTGTTTTTTAAATTACCTTCTACTTCATTAAGTGTATATTTTTGAATATCATCCTTTTCGTTAGTAACCTTTTGAAAGTCAAACATCATGGTTGAAACATTTTGATTTGCTTCTAAAATATTTATAGCTTTCTTTACGAAAGTCTTATTGCAATAATAATCATCCCCATCAACAACACAGAAATATTCACCTTTAGATTCAGCAAGCAACTTTTTTCTCATGTTGCTTGCCCGCATTACATGATCTTTTATGCCATCTTCTCTACTGTTTTTTATTAATAATAAGTGATCTCCAAATTTACTTTTCCAACTATCTATTTTTTCCAACGTTCCATCAGTTGAACCATCATCTCCAACAATAATTTCGTAATCATCTGGCAAATCTATATTTTTAATAGAATTTAAACATTGATCAACATATTCAGCTTGGTTATAAAAAGTCACTAAAAAAGATATTTTCATAAATTTACTTTATACTAATAGTTGTGCTTTCATTCTAGAATTCATTCATTGAATCTCGGTTAGTATCTAATTCCCATATGGAATATACCCCTGTTCTTCCGCCGAATCCTTCCTTCTGAGATATCAAACCATCATTTAAGTATATTCTTCCATGTTCTGTTGAGATACCAAAATCCATCCAATTTTTATTACCTTTATATTGTTCAATCACAGAATTGACCACCAAATCCAATCCTCCAATTTTTCTTGCAGTTTCATCGGCTGCCATATATTGGATATGTACTGCCTTGTCATATTCAAAAACAACTGTGCCAGCAATCAACTTATTATTCAGAAAACCGCCAAGCAAATGTATGTTATTTGGGAATCTGTCATGTAAAAGTTTTAATTCAGCCCCTGTATGGACAGCATGTGTATGATGTTTTTCCTCTAAAACACTATTTTCCAAATCAATAAATGTATTAAACGAATAATCGTCTGTTAGTTCGCGTATTTCTACGCTTTCACGTTTTGCTCTTGAAATTTGTGCTTTACGCCCTTTTGACATCTTGATAGGTGAATTCAGATTTATATATGTAGATGCATCTATCACGTTAAGCTTTGCTCCGTGTGCAAATAGCGCATATCTATCTTCTTCCGAAGATTGCTTGAAATATATATACGGTATTGTTTTATAAATAATTTTAATAAAGCCGTAATACATAGAATATCTAAGTAATGCATCAAAACATTCATTCATTAAGTGTTGCTTCATTCCTAAGTCTGTAATAAATCCGCCGTAAGTCAGTCCACCATGCGAATATAATATAGAATTACTTTCATTCATGGGAAGGAGCGCCACTAACTTATCGTCATCATAAAACATCAAAGAATGATCCATAAAACGATCTTGATGATAATCCATATAATTCCTATCAAACATAAAAATAGAGTTTTTACTATGCTTATTAAATTCATTCCAGATTCTTTTCATTGAACCTGAATAGCGAACAACTTTTATCATAAACTTCACCGACCAAGAATATTGCTATTTATTAGAGCTAACAAAAAAGGTTTATACTGTCTATTACATATTCCACTTCTTCGTCTGTCATTCCATAATACATAGGTATGCTTAATTCTGTATCGCTAATCTCTTCAGCAATAGGAAAATCGCCATGTTTGAAGCCCAAATCCTTGTAAGCTTCCTGCTCATGCATTGGTATTGGATAATGCTCGTTCGTTCCGATGCCCTTTGAATTTAAGAAGATCTTCAGTTCATCCCTTCTCTTGCATCTGATTGCGAAAAGATGCCATACCGGATTCGTGTCAGGATTTACGTATGGAAGGATGACTTCCGGATTCTTGATACCATCCAGATATTTCTTCGCAGTTGCTCTCCTGTTGTCGTTCACCTTGTCAAGTGATGGGAGCTTGGCTGTAAGAAATGCAGCCTGCAATTCATCAAGACGACTATTATTCCCCTGATAAATATGATGATACTTGTAATCAGAGCCATAGTTGCCAAGTGCTCTGATTTTGTCAGCTATTTCCTTGCTATTCGTAGTTGCTGCACCAGCATCTCCAAGAGCACCAAGATTCTTTCCAGGATAGAAACTAAATCCTGCTGCATCACCAAAAGATCCAACTCTCTTTCCTTTGTATGTCGCACCATGTGCCTGAGCACAGTCTTCAATCAAAAAGAGATTATGTTTTTTACAAATCCTGACGATCGGATCCATTACACATGGCTGACCATATAGATGAACTACTATGACAGCTTTTGTCTTATCATTTATCTTCTCTTCGATTTTGCCGGGATCAATATCATATGTTTTAATATCTGGCTCTACAAAGACAGGTGTCGCCCCAGTATAGGTAACTGCAAGTGCCGTAGCAATAAATGTATTTGAAGGAATGATTACTTCATCTCCTGCGTGTATTTCTAGTGCTTTCATGGAAAGCATCAACGAATCAAGGCCATTGCCACATCCTACTGCATATTTAGCACCGCAATACGATGCAAACTATTCTTCAAAGTCTTTATCTTCCGCTCCTGATATGTACCAGGATCTTGAATAAACCCTTTCAAATGCTGCACGTAGATCATTATCAAGTTTTCGTTCCAATGGCTTAAATGTCACAAATGGTACTTTCATATCCTTTCACCTTCTGCAAAACAGTATCCCCTGTATTTTTTACGAATTCGAGAAACTCATCATAATTTCTAATATAATCTTCTTCGTTATAGAGTTCAGATGCAAGTACCATTAATACAGCATCTGGGGAGAAATCATACATTTCTCTCCACATATTATTGGATACATATAGCCCTTCATATGGTTTTTCAAGAGGGACTATTTTTTTCTCTTTTCCATTATCAAGAAGGATCTTACAGCTTCCATGGATGCACACTAATATCTGCTGCAGAGATTTATGTGCATGCTTCCCGCGTACTACACCAGAAGCTGTATCATACATATAATAAACTCGCTTAATTCTAAACGGTATGTCTTTGAACTCCTCAAGTGCCACTAATTGTCCACGATCATCGCCATGTGGTTGAAAAACATATTTTATTACTTGCATAATAGTCTCTTATCTATTAATAATATAATAACTTTGCGGTCGGAATTAAAAACAATAAAACTTCAATAGCTCATCAAGTAATGAATACATTTTGTAATAAAATCCATTAAACCAATAAAGGATTATTGCTGACAATATGTCGTCAGCCTGTACCATCCACGATGTTTTTTATCTGCATGATCAAATGCAACATAAATTGGATGATGGTAGTGCTTTGCAAAAGCCGGAAAACCATGAGCAATCAACCAGCCTATATCCTGATGAATTTGGCCGAGCTGATTATGATTATGTGAAAAACTTCTCCACCATTTGCTATCTTCGGCACGTTTTTTCATCATTTGAGTAATTTGATATTCGCGTGTGTTATTGAATTTATTTCTCTCCCCGAATTTCTGGATTCGCCTAAATGTTTCCTTTGCATTTTTGAACTGTGAATATGACTTCAGTTCTTTATATGTAAGCTGTATGTCACTCATAGCATTCTCCCCTCAATATATAATACGAACTATTCCATTACCCTATACTTATTTACACCCTCATCTCCGCTGCTGCATGCCTTACTTTCATCTTCCCTTCTTTCTCCATCATAAGGAAATACACCGTACACAAATACTCCCCGATATACCCAATATACCTATCCTTCCTCTTCTCCCCATCCGTCAATTCCTCCACCCTCTCAAGCACCGGGAAAAGAAAAGCGCAGTACTCATTCAGCACTTCTTTCCTGGCAATGATCATGTTGTAATTCAGGTAATAAGGTTGGGAATCGATTTCACCAACACATGAAAAATATTCCGGCGCAAGCTCCTTCAGAGCCTGAAGTGTCGCAGCCCAGTCGGAATTAGAAATCCAGCGTCTGCGCTGCTCGGAAATGTCCGGCGTATAGATCATTGGGAATGGAAGCACGGCATCGACCTCGCCGTCAATCAGCATGAAAAGATCTGCTTCCGTGACACGCAAAAAACGCCTGTAATGCTCGAGACCGATTACAGACTTATTGGAATTTTTCCATGCCCAGTAGAGAACAGAGAGCTCGGAATAATTTGAGTTTTTGGTAGAGATATTGTCTCCGGTATTATCGAAGAATTCTGTACTTAGAGTTCTTACGCATTGTGTGACCCCCCCCTGTACGGAATGGGTCCATATGTGATTTTTATAGATATGCTTTAAGAGCCTGTCTTTTTCAGACCTTGCCTGGTAGATGGCGACGTGGTCTTTTATATAGCTTTCCGTGTCAAGCCCGGCGAAAATATTCATGGAAGAATAGTAATCGCTCATCAGATCGCCGAAGGCTTTAGAGTCGACACAGGTGAAATTAAAATAATCGTGTGCTTCTAACGTGTCAGAGATTTCCTGCTGGACGCTGTCAGGAGTTGCAATATAAACCTTCGGAAATTCATGATTCTCCCTGCACCAGCGTAAGAATTCATCGAGCGTGATGACAGGTATATTTTCTAATAGAGAAGGATTGCCTTTACTTTCCGTGACAACGAAAAATAAGACATTATTTCCTTTCTTTGAAAGAGCCCTATATGTGCTGAATGCGACAGCCTGCGCACCATAGATTACGATGCGTGCTGCGTCATCTTTTTCTATTTCTGATTCAAAATCCGGGGTATGTATTTCCCGCTCTTCATAGGTCTTCAGCCTGTAGCGGAGTGTCGAGCGTGGAATCTCGTACTGTCTAGAAGCTTCAGCGACGCTGATACGGCCGTGGCTTGTGTCATCATAAATCTGGGCAACGGCTTCGTCAAATTCCATATGGGGTCTTCCGAGCTTCACGCCTCTTTTTCTGGCGATTGAAAGAGCCTGCTTTGCCTTTGCGCTTCTTTTGGCATGTTCATATGAAGTTTTCTCTGAACCCTTGTTCATTCTTCCTTGACCTTTGCAGAAGACGAATTGTCTTCCCTGCTGCACTATCCTTATGCAGATTAAAATATTATGCCTGCATACACGACTCATGATAAGCTCGTGTGCAAGATTTGCCCGCTATCGCCGCTTTGCTAAGCTTAGATACATTCTAATTTTATATCGGATTTTCGTCAAAAAAAAATAATATTTTTTATTTATGCACTATTATTAGTACATAAAAAATTATCTCATTAACTCTCTTCTACCTTCCATCCATCAAGCGTTCTTAATTTAGTCGAGAAATTTGCCCCAATTATTATTATCTTTTTTCCATAAGAATTTCAAATACTCGTCTGCATCTTTAAGTGCCCCGTAAAAGCCCTTCAGAGTCTCTCTGTTTTCTTCCTCCAAAGTCTCATTAACGGAAAGATGATCCAGAAGCGGCTTCACACTGCAAAACGCAAAAATATTTTTAAGTTTAAATTTCATTTTAGGTACGCGCCTTATACTCGCCTCATAAAGTTGAGAAACAAGAACTGATGAGGTTCTTTGAAATGGGAGCGGGAAGCAAATTTTTGTACAGCCAAGCAGCTCAAGAAGTACCCGATGGCGGGACAGGGCGACGAGAAAATACTTCCCGAAAGTAGAAAGGTCGAAAATACGATGAAGAGAAAGAAAGCAATACTTGCAATTATGCTTGCAGGCGTAATCACAGGAATGGGCACAACGGCAATTGCAATGCCAATGACAGCATATGCTGCAACATCAACAACAACCGAGTCAACCAGCACAACTGATACATCGAGCACTTCAGATACAGCAACATCTACTACTATCGCATCAAATTCAACGAGCAGCACGAACAGCACAAGCACGCCACCTGCAAAACCTGATGGCGACAACGGATCTGCTCCATCAGGTAATGGCGGCACACCTCCAGAAAAGCCTTCAGGAGATAGTTCAAATTCTTCAGACAGCTCTGATTCAAGCACACCACCTGCAATGCCAAGTGGCGAAGCTCCTTCTGGTGATTCCTCTAGTGCTCCTTCCGGTGAGGCTCCTGACGGTGCTCCTGGAAATGGCGGCGGTCAGTCACAAGCGCCGACAAGCTACACCGCAGCAACAGAATTTTCATCAGACACGACGACAACAGACGAGACCTATGATTCCACAGGAACTGATGAAAATGCCGTTTTGATTTCCGGTGGCAAGGTCGTCCTGAATAATCCGACAGTTACCAGAATATCTTCCGATTCCACTGGCGGTGATAATGCAAGTTTCTACGGTGTCGGTGCTTCAATACTAAATGATGGCGGCGAAGCTTATGTAAACGGCGGCACAATTACCTCTGATGCCAAGGGCGGTGCAGGAATCTTCTCCTACGGTGACAGTGCTACAACATATGCAAAGGGCGTCACGATCAATACAACCGAAGATACTTCAGGCGGCGTGCATGTCGCAGGCGGCGGAACCCTTTACGGATGGGGCTTAGACATCACAACAAACGGCGAGTCATCCGCAGCAATCCGTTCCGACCGTGGCGGCGGCACAATGGTAATCGATGGCGGCACCTACACCACAAACGGTACCGGCTCACCTGCAGTTTATTCGACAGCAGACATTACCGTAAATAATGCGACGCTTACTGCAAACAATTCCGAAGGCATCTGCATTGAAGGTCAGAATACCATCCGGCTTTTCGATTCAGATCTCACAAGCAATATGCCAGACAATGATCAGAATGACACGACCTGGTCAGTCATCCTCTACCAGTCCATGTCAGGTGATTCTGAAGAAGGCACGAGCGAATTCGACATGGTCGGCGGTTCGCTTACCAGCTCAAACGGCGGCATCTTCTATACGACAAACACAGCAAGTAATTTCTACGTAGAAAATGTGGACATTACCTCAACCCAGGATGGAGGCGCCGATTATTTCCTAAGAGTATCAGGAAACACAAATGCACGTGGCTGGGGTTCGACTGGCAGCAATGGCGCTGACTGCACATTTACCGCATCAGATCAGGAAATGGATGGCGACATCATCTATGACTCCATCAGAACTTACAGCTGATGCACTTGGAACGAAGACCGCAACTGCCACATCAGCAGAAAGTGCTTCTCCTGCAGCAACTACCTCTACAAAAACAGCTGCAAAGAAGTCCGTAAACGCTTTCAAGGTCGCAGTCATCGCAGTAATCTGCGCAGCTGCCGCAGCACTCTTCGGAGTACTTGCACACGTAAGGCGTAAGAAATAAATAATACGACATTCATAAAAAATTTTCTTTTTCATAAACTCCTCCCTATAAAAAAATGAGCTGAAAAATGTATTATACATTTTCGCAGCTCATTTTTGTTGTACTTACTGATTGATGCTTACAATTTTGCAAAGTTCGACATTTATCTGATGATAGATAAATCTGGAATGATGCTTCGACTATATAATCTCACACCATTCATACGAGAAAAATATATCCTCATCCAAAACCTCTTTAATAAAAATAGAGATTAAATTTATTGTCTGCGTGTCAGGATTAACTTCTACCCAATAACCATTCTCTGATTCATAATCTTCATTATCATCATTGTAAGATAATTTACTATCGATTTTCTTAGCATCATCAATCAATATACCAATCGATATACCATTATTAAGGCCTCCCATATAGTCTCGTTGAAAAGAAATCTTAAAAAGCCTTTCTTTGGCAAAAAACATCGTCATTACATTTTTAACTTTGATAATCTGCCATGGGACTTCAGGTGAACATCCATTATTAGGCCAAATTTCAAACTGATATGAGATTCCAGCATTTTTTAAGACTTTTTTTACATCATTCAAAGTCATGTATAACGTAAACATATCTGTTCCATAAAATGGAACAATATTTCCACTTAAATTATTCATTTATTATGCCTCCTAAAAAACAATTTTGCTTTTTCATTACCATCCGTTTTATATTCAGATCGTGTTCCATCAATAATCTTATATTTTCCGCCATCAGTCGTGCTTATTTTGACATAAGGAACATTTCCATGTCGTTTACTGCCTGGTGAAACCTGAATCTGAGATATGTTCTTTATTTTTGAACTATTTGTAGTGATGACAATCTTTGCTCTAGAATTAGAATGTATTGAAGGCCTTCGCTTTGTCTTATACCCTCTTTGATTCAAGACCTTTTCAATCTTCGAAGCACTTTTTCCAAGGAAAAACTCCCTATGCGCGCTAATTGCGAATCTCACTAGAAATGCATTAAATACATCTTTACAGCATTTCCTATTACAATTAATTTTAGACATAATATGCCTCTTTTCTAGCCACAATAATTTGTAGCAACTCGGAAAAATAAACAATATGTTCTGATTGAAAACTTTTTCCAAATGTGGCATATTATAATCTGCATAGACGGATGCCTAGCATCTGGAAAATGGCACCTAAATGATTGCTCCAATAATCTTTTAGGTGCTTTTGTTTTCAAAATTAATACGCTCAAGATAATCGCCTTCTTTCCATAATCGTTAGCCATTCTGTTTACATCAATGTTCATTAAATTTTTGATATTGGTATTTAGCAGCGGCTTCTGTTACTCCGCAAAGCCTTGCTATCTCAGATGGAGTTTTATTCTTCACCAAATCAATATCGATCATTAACTCACCGGCAAAACATTTTGCTTGCCATTCAGGGGTTTCATATGTCGGAATTTTATTATTAAAATTTCTTTGTAACTTAAAGCCACAAAAACATAAAGTAAAATAATGACCTACTTCATGTGCTATTGTCATCCTATCTCTTCCTTTCTTAATCTTTTATACACGCAATCACATAAATATGCCTCCCAAATGTTAGGAGGCATAATATAAAAGGAAAAAGTTTTGGATTACTCGGGTTTGTTATTTTGATTTTCTGCATCATTTGTATTTTGATGCTCTTCCTGTTTCAGTACTGCTCCGCAGTTCGGGCAGAAATGATCTTTTGCACTACAATCAAGGCAATAATCACAAACCTTTTCGCAGGCTTTGAAAAATCCGTTTCTTTAACTTTTTCCCAGAAATTTTTCATAAATAAAAGTCTCCTTTCAATTTCCGCAAATCACTTGCTTAATTGTCAGAGACTCTACCATAGCCATATAATTTAATATTAACGTGAAGTTAAATTTTAGCTAAACAAATTATGTTATCTCACTTATTCATCGCCCTGTAGTATGCAAAAATGTACTGCTGCATCACACCATTGAATGGAGCATATTTATCGAATGGGAACCCGTCGGGGTAGTGCTCGGCCAGTGCTCGCTTCATCCAGACATCGATTGGGAAGTCATTTAATCTGTGGAAACCGAAGAGCATCGTGCAGCTTGCGACCTTAATGCCGACACCGTGGAAAGAAAGGAGTTTTTCACGGAGGGAGTCATCATCAAGGGACTGGAGATATTCTAAATACTTGTCAATGTTCTTATTTACTTCTGCAGATTGTTCAGACTCCATTTTATGATCTGAAATTGTACTCTGATCTGACTTTATAGAACCATCAATTTCAGAAAAGGCTTCTGCTGAAAACTGCTCAGCCTCTTTATCTATCTCCCCCACTGTCTTCTTAATATAAGGCAGCCTGTACCCAAGTCCGCATGAATCGAAACCCTTTTCCTTATACGGACACTTTATAAATTTCTCATCAACATCCATCCCTTTTTTCTCATCAGCATCTTTAGAATCATATTTCGGGCAGTGCATTTTCTGAAGTTCGACTATAGTCGGGAACGAATATATTTCTTCCCCTTCATATTCTCCTACTACATGCCCGTATGTTTTCGAAAGTCTTTCAACAGCACTCTCAATTGCCGGAATATTTTTTCTCTGGGAAACAATGAAGCTGATTAATGTCTCAAACGGATCCTGCCTCAAAATTCTGATTCCTTTGCCAGCCTCTGCCGAATTTTTCAGGAACAAATCTGAAGCATCAATCTTTTTACGTATGCCTGTATATGATGTTCCAAAGTCAAAATAATCCTTCCAGATTTCATCAAATTCTTTTTCGTCGCAAGACAGTTCAAGCGGTTTCTTTCCGTCCTCATCAAAAAGCCCTGCTATGACAAACCTTCCAAAAGCAGGGATCAGGTATTTCCCTTCATCTATTTTCTTCCACCTGAAACACTGTCCGCTCTCTGCAATCTTGTCTAAGTCAAGGTCATCTTCTATCTCTATCTTCAATACATTCTCCACTTTCCTGGCTGTATCTAATAATTTCTTTAATTACGGCTATATTAACAATAAATTAGCTTAGAATTATCCTCTTATTATGTATCATTTAAACAAATCATCTGCCGTAATCACAGCCTGAATTTGTCCTCGATACGAATCATCAGTGATACCGTACGGCGTCAGAATAATCGGGTGCACTGCAAAATGAGTTCCTGTCGCATTGATAAAATCCCAGGTCTTTCTATGAATGTCTGTATCAACCTTTAACGTAACCTTAAAAGGCTTTGTAGAATATTTCATTTCACAGAGATCAATAATCTGATCCCGCCTCTCGATAATAAGATCAATCTGTGAGCCCTCAAGTCCCTTCTCATTATCTTTCTTGCAGCTCCACGAATAAGCATTGGTTGATACTCCGGAAATCCCAAGTGCATTCTTTATCTCACTTACATGCTCAAGGCATACTCTCTCAAAAGCCAGTCCACACCATGTTTTAACAGCTTGGCTAAGCTGATTATTTGTCCAGAAGTGTTCATCTGTCGGCTTTTTCTCAAGGAATTTGAAATAAAATAATGTAAAATTGTCAATTAATTGATAAAGGCTGTCCTTCTGCTTTTTACCATATGAATTATATCTTCGAATAAACCCGCAGTTTTCAAGTTCTTCAAGTTTTTTCGATAAATTCCCTGATTCAGGAAGCTTGGACGCCTTTACTATTTCCTCCCTTGTCATTCCGGCTTTTTTCTTTCCAAGTGCAGAAATAATCTTTATGTAAGGTTCCGGATTATGAAAAAGAGAAGAATAAATATATTCAAATTCATTATCCAAAAGTGCATTGTCTGCAAAGAAAATCCTGTCAATATTCTGCGGAAGACTTAAGCCCTTTTCCAGAAAGCTCCAGTAATATGGCACGCCACCCATGATCATATAACACTGAAGAATGGAATACCGATTCATGATAATATTCTTTGCATTTACATATTCTTCGCATTCCTTCAACGTGAATGGCTCGAGGTTAATCCGAAACGAAAGTCTGTTATAAAGTCCGCCCTTGTTGTGAACAATTTTGCTGATCATCCACGAAGTCACTGAACCACAGACAATGAGCAGGACGTCTTTTCTCGCTGATGCCCAGCCATTCCAGAAGCCTTCTAATGCCATCACAAAGTCGCTTCCTCTGGTATCCATCCATGAAAGCTCATCTAAGAAAACCACTTTTCTTTTGTCAGGGGAATTCATTATTACCCGCTTTAATAATTCAAAAGCTTCAAGCCAGTTCTTCGGCTGCTCAAATCCATCCAGACCATACTGCCGTATCGAAATACAAAATTCAAATAATTCGTCAGAAAGCTTACCTCCAAAATACCCAGAATGCTGAAAAGTAAAGTGATTTTCAAATGTTTCCCTGACAAGATAGGTCTTTCCTATTCTTCTCCGACCATATATAGCTACAAACTTTGACTCATCAGCTTCATACGCTTCCTTGAGCATTTTTCTTTCATTTTCTCTTCCAACAAGCATATTTAAGTCTTCTTTCTAAATAAAAATGGCGATAACTATATAATAATACTAGTTATCGCCATTTTCAATGATAGTTTGTGGCGAAATCTAATAAATATTTATAGATTTCGCCAGTTTATCTTAATATTGATGGCGAAATGTGTGTTTATTAGATGGATTTCGCCAATTTTGTTAAATCAGTCTTCATTTTTCAGCAGGTATTTGTTGTTTACAACCTTCATCGAAAGTGATGCACTGATGAGCGGACAGTAGATAGGCTCGGTTGGCCTGATGACAATTCCTTCCTTCTTTCCACCGTTTGGATATTCACCATCAGACCTCTCAAGAAGTGCTTCTACCGTCGGGTATTTTGAAGGCAGGTCTGTGCCGACTTCTTCAATCGGGACACTTTGTAATTCAAGCGCCTTGCAAACTTCAAGCATTCTATTTAAGCCGACTCTCTTTCCGTTTTCCCTGACAAAGGTCCGCATCTTTTCTTCCAGATTCATCTTCTTTACAAGCTCATAAAATGAAGACTTCCCATCATCCTTGTACTCGTAATTGTGTCCTGTCACATGAAAACCATCTTCGCCTAATGCAGCATTTTCCGGGATCTCTGAAAATGTACTGATTGGCATCAGAAGTCCCTGTGAAATCTGCCCTCTGAACCGCATGGTCCGGAGCCTGAAGCCTTCTCCAAGAGTTTCATTTTTCTTGTAGCTTGACGCCCGCATGAATTCAAATTCCTGCCGTATCGGAAGGAAAGAATCTATCTCAATAATTTTCTCATATCTCCTCCAAAAACTGTTCATATTCAATCATTCTTTGTAAAATAATAACAAAGTTTTTGCTTCAGTGCCTTCCAGCAAGCCTTGTCAGAGATATTATAAAATCGCAAAAACCATTTGTCATTGAACTTGTAGTATAAAATCGGATATCAAAAAAAATTGCTGGATATCATAAACACCCAGCAATATGAAATACCATTCACATGTCAACTATCCCAGGGGAAATCAGGATTCTGATAATTAATAACGACTTTTTTATCGATAGGATTCATAAGGCATCTGGAATCCTTTTCATAAACATAAATATGCTCTGAGAGATCATCTAAATCATAATGTGGCTTGTCATCAAGATAAACCTTGTTCTTTTCAGCATTACAAATCTGCAGATGCAGACCATCTTTTACAGTATTATAATCTTTGATATTGATTCCATCACTATTGAATGTCAGATTATCATTCGAATTTTCCATTACTTTCTTAAATCTATCCGAGAGCTGCTTCATAGAAGAATCAAAAGCCTTACTGCTAGGATAATCAAGTCTGCACAGATTACAATATGTCATATAGAATCCTTGAAGATGGAAAAATGACGATTTTACATACTCATCATTTGATTTCTTATAGCATGCAATGCTTTTCTCTACACTTCCATTAAACACAGCATGATCAATAATCTTAAACTCATATTCATCAGAGCCCATATATTTTGCTATTGAAGCTTCTGTCTTTGCAACATATTCTTCAAAACTCATGGCTTTTGGTGTTTCCCAAAACATAACGTCTCCTCCTAAAAATATCTATGTTATTGCAGGATTATTACCTCAGTCACATAACTTACATGCATAAATTAACTATTTGCTTTCCACTCCCTGATCTTGTCCACAGTCGCCTCATCCTTCTGACCGGCATAATATTTATTCAGTACCTTTTCAAAGATGTCGTACTCCGGGGCGGTTTCAGAAAAGAGCGTCATAGAAGAACGAACCTTCAGGTTGTCGGGATAGCCCGTGATGGAAAGGATGTCTCTGTCGAAAACTTCGTAGAGTGCCTCGCTGATTTCCAGAAGATGGCTCCGAAGTGTCTCATTTTCCATGTATGCCTTTGCTTCGCTCAGGCTTTTGATGGCATAATATTCTGAAATGGAACTTACCCCAAGACCCTCCACCTGTGGGAAAATGTACCAGATCCAGTGTCCAATTTTCCTGCCTCCCTTTATTTCCTTCAAAGCCTGCTCGTACTCATATTTCTGTGCTTCAATGAACCTGTTAATGTCCGTATCATGATAAGTTCTCATAATGCTCCTCTTATTTATTTCCTCCACACGGCGCAGCTGTCCTTCAGCTTCTCTCAGCTTTGAACCGAAAATCTCCCTGAAATCAAGATTGAGAAGAAAGGATAATTTCAGTGCAGTAATAATTTTCAGTGACTGAAGCTTGTATCTTCCATCAAGGCATCCCTTCAGGTGCTGCCTCGTAATCTCACATAAGTTTGCAACCTCAGTAAGTGTAAAATCAGACTCGACAATTTTCCTGTAGACTTTTGTCTCCTCATCTGCATAGGATTCCCTGTCAGAGAGATAATCCAGCTTCATTTCAATTGGCTTTATATATTTCAAGTATTCATCATATGTAAGAAATGCATTCTCCCTGGCCTGATACGGAAACTCTTTACCAGGTTCACTAGAATAAAAAGCTTCATCATGCATTCGCTTCAGTTCCTCCCTTTCAGCCTCCGTGATTTTCTTTCGATAATAATATCTGGAAATTTTGTACCAGAGCCTGTCCTCATACTGGCCAAATGAAACGCTGAGCTTCTTCTTCCCTGCCTTTTCGACTGCCTTTGAAAGTTCCTCCTTGAAGGGAAAATTTTCATCATAAAAATCAAAAATCGGAGTATCAAGTGCGTCAAAAAGAAGTATGGCAGAATCAGCAGGAATATTCTTCAAAGACAGCTTCCCGGAAAAATAATCCGAAAATGTCCTTGTCGAAATTCCAGTTTTCATGTATAGCGCCAATATGGTAAGTCCCTTTGACTGGCGGATCGTATTTAATTTTTTGCCTGCAGTAATATCGTCCATGCAATCAAATTTACACTTTTTATATTTTCTTTGCAAGGCATCCTGATCCTTATTCTGAATTTCATAAAGCCGTCTCCCTCTTTTATCAAAATTCTGTAAAACTGACATAGCATATTTCGCAAATGGTGATGCAGACTGTCTTTAATGGTAATTCGAAGCATATTGATATCTGTATTTTCACCATGTCCTTCATCACCGAGAAATGAATCAAAGAAATATTTTGAGCAGAAGTTCTCACTTTTTTCCCGCGCCTTCCTAGCGTCGTTCTCTCCTCCCATCGAAAATAATATGAGGGCTGACAGCAGATCAGCATCATAGGTCTGCCGAATTCCGATGCTCTGCTTCATCTTTTCTCTTCCATTCTGAAGCCCGCCACGTATAATCTTGAAAAGCGTTTCCTCATTCAGATAATTAAAGGCAATGATTCCTCCCTGTGAAAATCTGGAAAGCATTTCTGGTGGAATCGCAGGTGTCCTGTGCCCGCCATCTTCTAACTTTCTTGCTTTCCGGACAATTTCTAAGACTTTCTGATCTGGAAGACTCGAGATGTCCTGCCCTCTATAGTCAGAAAAGCTCGCACATCCGGCATTCGAAGTAATAATGAAAATCGAATCAGAAAAATCCACACTCTGCTGCGTATAACTGTCTCTCATCTTTCCTTCGCACAGAATGTCATTTATAGAACGAATCACAGCAGTATGCGCCTTCTCCAATTCCTCCAGGATCACGACACCATTCGGATGCTTTTTGATAAACCCTGTAAGAATGCCTTCCTTGCTCTGACTGTAGCCTGAATCCTCACCAATCAAAGCCATGTTGTCTCCGTGATGCTCATAGGCTGACATATTAATGCGAAGCGATTTCCTGCCTTCAGTTTTCTCATAATACGCTGCGATTGCTTTTGCAGCGTATGATTTTCCAACCCCACTTGGTCCTGTAAAAAATAAGAAAACCCTCGGGCTCTCCTGATTCTTCCGATAATTCACATCAGCAGAATAAATGCTCTCAACAATTTTCCTCACCGCAGCTTTCTGACAAAGAATCTTGGAATTCAGCTCACCCATCAATCCTCTGTATATTCCTGACTGTAAGTAATGAATTGACTTGTATCAAAATCCTTTGCCCTTGTCTCCCAAAGTCATCAAAATATTCATTTAATGTCATGCTATGCTCCCTTCCGTAATCAAAATTAATTTTCAATTTTCCCTTCTGGCTGACAATATAGCATTACTTATTCATTATGTCAATATTAAATTTTAACAAGTTTTAAAATGAAAATGACTGTAGGATTTTTCTCCTACAGTCACATTGTTTTTTGCAGTAATACAGAAAAAAAAGGCGACAACTAATTGATTTTAGTCATCGCCATTTTGTCTTAAATCTATATTATTTGTTGCCGGCAAATTTCTGATTGCAACGGCATACTATTCATGATGCGCAGCTGCCTGTCAGCTTTTCATCGGCAGGGGCAAATTCCTTAATGGTCGCCGTTTTCATTGCTGAAACTGCAGGCTTTTCTGCAGGAACTTCATCCGGCACGAACCCATCTGTTGCAAGATGAAGCACTCTGTCCTTGATTTCCTGCGTCCTTCCCTGGTTCCAGAACTGCGTGCCGATGTAGCCGCATGTACGGCGGGCTACTGACATCTTGTCCTGATCACGGTTTCCGCAGTTCGGGCATTCCCAGACGAGCTTGTGGTTCTCGTCCTCGACGATCTTGATCTCTCCATCGTAGCCGCAGACCTCGCAGTAATCAGACTTGGTATTAAGCTCGGCATACATGATGTTCTCGTAGATGTGGTTCATAATCGAAAGTACTGCAGGAATATTCTGCTGCATGTTCGGAACCTCTACATAGCTTACGGCGCCTCCCGGAGAAAGCTTCTGGAACTCACCCTCAAACTTAAGCTTTGTGAATGCATCTATCTTCTCACGGACATTTACATGGTAGGAGTTCGTGATGTAGTTGTGGTCTGTGACATTCGGGATGATGCCGAACCTCTTCTGCAAGCACTTTGCAAACTTGTATGTGGTAGATTCCATCGGCGTTCCATAGAGTGAGTAGCTGATGTTCTCGGCCTCTCTCCACTCCTTGCACTTGTCGTTTAAGTGCTGCATTACTTCGAGTGCGAATGGCTTGCCCTTAGGATCTGTATGGGAAACGCCAAGCATTCTCCAGGTCATCTCATAAAGACCTGCATAACCAAGCGAAAGTGTAGAATAATTTCCAAAAAGAAGCTTGTCAATCTTCTCGCCCTTTTTCAGTCTTGCAAGCGCACCATACTGCCAGAGAATAGGCGCGGCATCACTTGTCGTGCCCATGAGTCTTTCGTGACGGCACTGCAGTGCCCTGTGGCAAAGCTCAAGTCTGTCATCAAATATCTTCCAGAACTTGTCCATATCGCCGTTTGAAGAGCAGGCAACATCAACGAGATTGATGGTGACAACGCCCTGATTGAAACGGCCATAATATTTATGCTGCTTTGGATCAAAATTCTTTGCTTCGGCCTTATTGTCAGCATTGCAAAGACCTTCTGGCTGGGATTCATTATCCGGTGTAAGGAATGAACGGCATCCCATGCAAGGATAAACATCACCCTTATCACGCTTCATAATCTTTGCAGAAATATAATCCGGAACCATTCTCTTTGCCGTGCACTCTGCAGCAAGCTTTGTAAGGTAGAAATATTTTGAATCCTCGTGAATATTATCTTCATCAAGGACATAAATAATCTTAGGGAATGCCGGTGTAATCCAGACGCCCTTCTCATTCTTTACACCCTGCATACGCTGCTTTAAGACTTCCTCGATAATCATGGCAAGATCGTCTCTTGTGCGTCCTTCAGGAACCTCATCAAGATACATGAACATCGTAACGAATGGAGCCTGACCATTGCATGTCATAAGTGTAATGAGCTGGTACTGGATGGTCTGGATGCCGCTCTCAATTTCTTTCTTGAGACGCATCTCGGTAGTCTTATTGATGATTTCCTCATCCATAGACTCGCCGCATTCTTCGCGTTCTGCGATCACCTGTTTCTTTATCTTCTGTCTTGAGACATCGACAAATGGAGCAAGATGAGAAAGTGTGAAGGACTGTCCACCATACTGGTTTGAAGCAACCTGGGCTACAATCTGCGTCGTAACATTGCAGGCTGTGAAGAAGCTGTGCGGCTTCTCGATCATGGTCTCAGAAATGACTGTGCCATTCTGAAGCATGTCCTCGAGATTGATGAGGTCGCAGTTGTGCTCACGCTGTGCAAAATAATCAGCATCATGGAAATGGATAATGCCTTCCTCATGGGCCTTTACGATTTCTTCAGGAAGAAGGATTCTCTTTGACAGATCCTTTGAAACCTCGCCTGCCATATAGTCTCTCTGTGTGGAATTGATGACAGGATTTTTATTTGAATTCTCCTGCTTTACGACCTCATTCATCTGATCGATCAAGGCAAGGATTCCATTATCTGTAGTATTTGTCTTTCTGGAAAGCTCTCTCTTGTAACGGTAACGGACATAGAGCTGAGCTACTTCATAGCATCTCATCTCCATGATGCCCTTCTCTACCATATCCTGAATGTCCTCGACATTTACAGCATGAGGAGCTTCGCTGACTTCAGCTGCAATCTTGTCTGCAACTGCGCGAATCTGGAAGTCATTCATCTTGTGAATGTCATCGACCTCGGCATTTGCTTTATTGATGGCGTTTATAATCTTTGCCTCATTGAAGCGGACTTCCTGGCCGTTTCTTTTAATAATGTTCGTTCTGACTCTGACCTGCCCGTCTGCTGCTGTAAGACCCATATTCCCTATTTCCTCCATAATATATAAATGATGCCAGTGGCCAATAACTATTATGCCGCTAACAATATTTCATTAATCAGTAAACAACGCTTGCTGCAAAAGATATTCTGTTAATTGCTTCGTGCTTCAACAAAAGCACAATATCTTGTGCATCCTTGACATAATAATACAAAGATATTGAAATGTGAAGAAAAAAAATTTATTATTTTATAAAATTTGTGAAGCCTTCTCTCGCAAAAGCCCATTTTACAAGGGCTTAAAGTCGTTTTGTACAAAATAAACAAAATTTCAAGTAAAATATTGTTTATTATTTCTTGACCTTTTCAAATATAATGTATATTATTTTCTGTACTTATACAAGATATTGTATTTTCCTTGTTAAGTCAAGAAGCGGTTTAGTATTTAATTTAGTACATAAGCAGGAAAGATATGAACTACGGAAAAATTTTTTATTGCGATATTGCAAACGGTATTGGAATCAGGACATCCTTCTTCGTTTCCGGATGCCGCAACCACTGCGAGGGATGCTTCAATCCCGAAACCTGGGATTTCTCATATGGAAAACGATTCGACAGGGGCGTGGAAGATGAGCTCATCAAATCCCTTCAGTCAGAATATACGGATGGGATTTCTATCCTTGGCGGTGAGCCCATGGAACCTGAAAATCAAAAGGACATCCTCCACCTGATCAAGAGAATCAGGGAAGAATGCCCTAAAAAAACGATATGGGTATACTCTGGATTTACATATGAAGAACTTACTTCAAAAGATCCTGCCATTCGCTGTGTCACTGAATACACAGAAGAAATATTAAAGAACATTGACATCCTTGTCGACGGCAAATTTGTCCTGGCGCGGAAGAACATTTCCCTGAGATTCCGCGGAAGCTCAAATCAGCGCATCATAGATGTGCCTGCATCGCTTGCAGCACATGATGTCGTGCTGAGTGAATACATGTAATTAATTGGTTGAGTCTTTATTCAACTTATAAGCTTTAGGTTATTTCTACGAGATATTGCAGATTTCAGGACAGTTTAATCGTAAATATGATTGACTTTCCATCTTCAGAAAATGCATGCGCAGAACCCGAATGTGCTTCAGCGATTGCTCGTACTACAGAAAGTCCAATACCATGACCGCCTGTCTTTGAATTCCTGGATTCATCTGCACGGTAAAACCTTTCGAAAAGGACATCATTATTTCCTTTTGCAATGCTGTCGCAGGTATTGAATACAGAAATCACGATTTCCTTTTTTCTGCCCTTTGAAAGAGTGATTCGGATCGTTCCATTTTCAGAGCAGTACTTCATTGAATTATCAAGAAGAAGCGACGTGAGCTGGACAACCCTGTCCTTATCCCCATGGTACATGAGATTTTCTTCGATATTTTTTTCATAATGAAAACCCTTTGCTTCTGCAACGGCATCAAAAGAATCTGCTGTTTCCGCTACGGCTTCTGACACATTAAAATCCATCATCTGAAGGGCAGCGCCATCCTCGTCCATCTTTGAAAGAAAGACCATCTTTTCTACAAGAGAAGAAAGCCTCTTAATCTGATGATTGATGCTCTTCGTCCACTCATTTTCCCCTGACTCCATCTCAATTACTTCAGTATTTGCGCCGATGATAGCAAGCGGAGTCTTGATTTCATGGCTCGCATCCGTAATGAATCTCTTCTGCTTCTCGTAGCTTTCAGCCACCGGCTTCATAACACGCTTCGAGAAAATAAGAATCAGGATATATACAGCGAGCGCGCCAACCGCACTTGTAAGAATACTGATAAACAAATATGTCCTGAAGGAAGATAATTCCCTTGAGACATCAAGGAAAACATAGGTCGTGCTGCCATCAGAACCGGTATTGCTTTCAAAATAGAAACCATCCGTAAGACCGGAGATCTTTCCCTTCTGCAGGGCAGACTCTGCATAATCTGCTGCACTGTCAGAATCCACTGAAGCAATTTTTGAAACATCACAGGAAGAATACTTTCCATCTGAATCAAAATCCACAACGAAGTATCTCGTATCAAATCTTGATTCATTATTCATTCGTCCGGAAAATGCATTATCTCCAGGCGTATTTTTCTCGGGACGAAAATCCTTCATGTCTGAAATAGCAGTCCCGCTTTGGTTGCTTTTCATGTTTTCAATAGAGCCATCCTTCTCAGGCTTGACGCTGCTGCCGCCTGCTGCATCAGACTCACTTCCAGCCGATCCACCAGCAGGCATAGGTGGCAGTGAACCATCATTTAAGTCCCATACGATCGACATTCTCTGTTCAATCGTATTCATCATGCTTCTATAGTTTGAGACATTGATGACAAGTATAATAAGCGCAAGAACCGCTCCCATGGATGCCATAGCGATTATAATGAATTGTCGTCTTAATTTCTTTATCATATCCAGATTAATAATCTAATCATGCAGCTAAAAATATCTGCGCCTTTACTGATTGGTTTCGAGCGTGTATCCGACTCCGCGCACTGCCTTGATTTTCACCGTAGAGCCTATTTCTGTGAGCTTCTTTCGAATGTATGAAATATATACCCAGACTACATTTAATTCCGTATCGCTGTCGTAGCCCCAGATCTTGTCCATGAACTGGTCTGCTGAAAAAATCTGGCCGGAGCTCTTCATGAACATCTCAAGCATCTGAAATTCCTTATTCTGAAGTCGGACGGATTTTTCCCCACAGCTTAAGATGTATGAGAGCGTATCAAGCGACAGATCGCCACATTTCAGGGTGGAATCCGTAACCTCTCCCCGGCGTCTCGTAATGGAACGGACACGGGCAAGTAATTCCTTCATCGCAAACGGCTTCGTGAGATAATCATCCGCTCCTGCATCAAGTCCTCCGACCTTGTCATCGATTTCAGATTTTGCAGTAAGAAGAAGCACCGGAACATCAATATTCTCTGCACGGACTTTCTTAAGCACTGTGATGCCATCCATCTTCGGCATCATAATGTCTAAGATTGCCCCGTCATAAACATTCAGGAAACCGTTTGAATCGATGCCGTCACCGTCAGCTGTGATATTCAGCATGCCGCCTGTGATGTAAATGCCGACGGTGTCGCTGGAATCGTCTGTACTAGAACTGCTATCTGAGGAACTGCCTGTGCTTAATGGCTGTGCAGTTATTGTTGACGAAGTGCTGCTTGTGCCATCAGAATTACTGTCTGAAGTCCCATCAGATGTACTGTCAGAATCTTTATTGAAGTTTCCTCGACCGCCTTTCTGGAAACCACCATTACTGTCGGAACCGTCCGGCATATTCCCGTCGAAGTTTCCTGGGTCGCCATTGCCACCAAAACCACCGTTTCCACCGCCAAAATCATTTGAAGCGCTGTGGTCAGATGCATTAATGCCATCGTCCTTGGCATCAATATTCAAATCACCATCGAGAACATAGACAAGTGCGCCTTCAATACCCTCAG
>Ga0256404_1003869_pt1 | contig 29438 bp, 26 predicted proteins | sample RumenRJG_01DNA_FD_185990 | JGI IMG/M metagenome (GOLD analysis project Ga0256404, IMG submission 185990) | Bovine rumen microbial communities from Lethbridge, Alberta, Canada - RJG_01 | ecosystem: Host-associated > Mammals > Digestive system > Stomach > Rumen | place: Canada: Alberta | collected...
ACTGATTTCCGAAAGATTCAGAAGATGCGTGCCGACAGCGGGATGAAGACCGTTCCGGTCTCCAATCATCTTGTTTTTACGGGAAATCCGGGCACCGGAAAGACGACCGTCGCCCGGATTCTGGCGCGTCTTTACAAGAAAATCGGCGTTCTTTCGAAAGGGCAGCTTGTTGAAACGGACCGCTCAGGACTGGTTGCGGGCTACGTCGGACAGACGGCACTCAAGACACAGAAGAAGATTGAAGAGGCCATGGGCGGCGTGCTCTTTATCGATGAGGCTTATTCTCTTGCACAGGGCAGCAGCCAGGGGACGGATTTCGGCCAGGAGGCAGTTGATACACTTCTCAAGGCCATGGAGGATCACCGCGATGAGTTCATCGTGATTGCCGCCGGCTATACAAAACCCATGGAGACCTTCATCCACTCAAATCCAGGTCTCAAGAGCCGTTTTAACAAGTTCATCGAGTTTCCGGATTACACCATTGATGAACTGATGCAGATCTTTGAGCTGAATCTGAAGAAATATCAATATACCGCAAAGGAAGAGGTGCTCGGGGAAGTAAAGCAGCTGATCATGCTGAATAAGGCGCAGAACCTCGAGAACTTCGCGAATGCCCGCGCAGTCCGGAATCTTTTTGAGAACATCATAACGAACCAGGCGCGGCGCATCTCGAAAATCGAACATCCGACCCAGGAGGAAATGCAGGAAATTCTGTCCGGGGACCTGCATGATGACGGGGAAGAAATCGGAGAATAGCCTGCGGCGGAGAAATGCAGTTTGTATGGCTGTGCTGTCGAGGAAAATGTGCTGTGCACAGCGGAACATACAGCTTTTTTTGCATAAGTATTGCTTCACTTTATAGGATTTGTTACAGACACAGGTTGATATGCTATAGTATAAATGATACAGCTTTCAAAACCATATCAGATGGTTTTGAATAATTACATTACGCCAGATATATGGAGCTTATCATGAATGCATCCAAAACAGCAGTGATATGTGACTCAGGATGTGATGTCGGCCGGAAAGCGGCCGAACACTTCGGAATAACCATTCTTCAGCTGATGGTCAATTACAAATCCCGTTCCATTGGGGATCTAGACCTTCTCGATGAGGATCCGGTTTATGTCTATCGCCACTTTGATGAAGAGATTCCGAAGACATCTGCCCTTAACATCGCGGAAGTAAAAGATACGGCGGAGAAGCTTCTCTCGGAAGGGTATGAGAACATCATCACGGTTTCCATCTCCAGTGCAATGAGCAGCACTTTCAACACGATGAGCATAGCGATGCGCGACATTGAAGAAGAGCACCCCGGCGTCAAAACTTTTGCGTTTGACACAAGGAATATTTCCATTGGTGCCGGCGCGTTCGCCGTCTACGCCGGATGGGCACTCGGCAGGGGAATCAGTTTTGACGATGTGACGGAACTGCTGAAGCAAAAGATCCTGGATTCGGACCTGGAATTTTACATGGATTCGCTCAAATACCTGCGAATCGGCGGCCGGATCACGCCGGCAGTCGAGATGGTGAGCAATATTCTCGGCATCAAGCCGATCATCAAATGCACGGAGGAGGGCGTCTACACGACGGCAGCCAAAATCCGCGGATCGAAGAAGGGCGTCGAGAAGCTTGTGGATCTCATTCTGGATCCGGCAAAGGGCATCGATCCGAAGCACGACTGGTTCATGCTCATGAACGGAGATGCCGTGGATTTTGCAAAGAGAGCGCGGGAGAGAATCCTGGAGAGATATGCGGATGCCCGGATCATGCTCGATCATCAGATTGCACCGACGATGGCAATCAATACAGGCCCCGGGCTTCTTGGGATCTGCCGTTTCTCACTGAAGTTTCCGGAGAAGGGACAGTTCAGCGAAGGGCTGAAGACCGCGTACAGCAGATTTCTGGCTGAAGAAGAACTGGAAACATTCACAGAATGAATTCTGTCACAAAGAAAATCCGGATTTATGGTGTCGTGCAGGGTGTCGGCTTCCGGCCGACGGTCGCCCGCCACGCGAAGTGTGCGGGGATACACGGCACAGTTTCCAATACAGGCTCCTGCGTCGAGATTATCGCGCAGGGGCCTTTCGCAGATGTAGAGAATTTTATCCGGCTTGTCCGGGAGGAGCCGCCGGAGAGGGCATCCATCCTGAAGATGGATATAAAGGATATTCCGGAAGAAAAATCGAAGGAATACCGTGACTTTCAGATCATCGAAAGCGTCCGGAGAAAGGGAGAGATCTTTGTCTCCCCGGATATTGCGATCTGCCCGGAGTGTCAGAAGGAGCTTTTTGACCCGGCAAACCGGCGGTATCTTCATCCCTTCATCAACTGCACGCAGTGCGGGCCGCGGCTTACGATTCTCGAATCGCTGCCCTACGACCGCGAACGGACCTCGATGAAGGTATTTCCGATGTGCGGGAAATGCGCCGGGGAATATCACGATCCCGCATCACGGAGATACGATGCACAGCCGGTCTGCTGCAATGACTGCGGCCCGGAGGTGTACCTCGCGGGAGAGCCGGATGTACGGGGACGGGAAGCGATCCTCCGGACGCGAAAGGTCATCCGGGAGGGCGGCATCGCTGCTGTGAAAGGAATCGGCGGTTTTCATCTCTGCTGCGATGCGGTGAATGAAAAGGCAGTCGAAGAGCTTCGCAGGCGTAAAAAAAGGCCGGCAAAGCCGTTTGCCGTGATGTGCAGGGACCTTGCGGCGGCGCAGCGGGAATGCTTCATTTCGAAGGAGCAGGAAAAGATTCTCACCGGCGTACAGAAACCGATTCTTCTCCTTGATAAGCGCAAGGGAAAAATCTGTGAAGCCGCAGCTCCGGACAACCCCAAACTCGGCGTCATGCTTCCTTATGCGCCGGTTCAGCTGCTCCTGTTCCGGTATGATGACGGTCTTTCGATGCCGGACTGCTTTGTGATGACCAGCGGCAATGTGAGCGGAGCGCCGATCTGCCGCGATGACGAAGAGGCACTGCGCGAGCTCGGGGGAACGGCAGACATCATCCTTTCGAACAACCGGAAGATCCTTATCCGCTGCGACGATTCGGTTATGGATTTTTACGATGGAAAGCCGTACATGATCCGCCGTTCCCGCGGTTATGCACCGCTCCCGTTTATGATCACGGAGAGCGACAGTAAGAACAGTCCGGAGAGCCGGAGGTGTTCTGCAGCAGCCGGGGCGGACCTGCCGCAGTCGGTGCTTGCGGTGGGAGGAGAACTCAAGAATACCTTTGTCATCAGCCGGGACAATCTTTTTTATCCCTCTTCCTATATCGGGGACCTGGAAGATGAGCGTTCCGGGCGTGCGCTCGGGGAGACCATCGGGCGCATGGAGACGCTGCTCGAAGTATCCCCGACTGCAGTTGCGGCGGACCTTCATCCCGGGTATCGCTCGACAGCAATCGCCCGGGAAATCGCCCGGGAGAGAAAGATTCCGCTCATACAGATCCAGCATCACTACGCGCATGTTCTCTCCTGCATGGCAGAGAATGATTACAGTGATCCCGTCATCGGTGTCTCCTATGACGGGACCGGGTACGGAGAGGACGGCACAGTCTGGGGAGGAGAGATTCTTCTTGCCCGGACGGATGGATTCCGGAGACTCTCGAGTATCATGCCGTTTCAGCATGTGGGAGGTGATACGGCATCCAGACAGGGATGGAGGATTGCCGTGTCGTTGATTCATGATTTGTATGAGTCGGAAGAAAAACGTGAATTTCTGATAAAAAGACTGGAATTATCCTCTGCGGAAGACTGCCGTCTTCTTTTTGCAATGCAGGAGCACGGCGTGAATACGGTGCAGTCTACGAGCTGCGGCCGTCTCTTCGATGCAGTGAGCGCAGTTCTCGGTATCCGGAAACAGTCGACCTTCGAGGGAGAGGCATCGACGGCACTGATGTATGAAGCGGAACGGGAAAGGAAGGACAGTTCCGGCAGAGCGGATACAGGCAGAGCTGCTGACGATGACCTGGAAGACAGGATTCCGGAGGAACTACTCACCCCGGTATATGACGAGAAGAAAAATCGCCTTCTCCTCCGCACCGACCTTCTCATGAAGGAAATCATACGGAGAGCAGCGGAGGGAAAAGAGGATTCCCGCGGGCCTGGACGGTCCGGAGCAGCACTGTTCTTCCACCGGGCACTGGCGGCAATGACGGTCCGTGCAATTGTCCGGCTGCGAAAAGAGATGCCGAACCTTCCGGAGACCGCCGCACTCTCCGGAGGATGCTTTCAGAACTTACTGCTTCTCGATCTGACAAAGAAGGGCCTTGAAAGGGAAGGCTTCCGTGTTCTTATTCACAGCCTGATCCCTCCGAATGACGGCGGAATTGCCCTTGGCCAGGCTTTTGCGGCAGAGTATTCCTATAAGAACCATGAATGAGACGGTAAGAAGCAAATCTGTCCGGGGAGGACAGTCCTGCACATATTCCGTAAAACGCGGCAGTTTTGCGTGAGAAAGTGACGGCTCAGGGCAGACAGGATGATGCAGATACAGCCGGGAGTTCAGCCGAAGAGAGTTTACATCATTATATCTACCTTGCAAGTCCTTATACAGAATGCTATATTGTATGCACTGGATTAATACAGTTTAAACACAGAGCAAAGTTCTGATGTCTCCGGCAAAGGTGCCGGTTACATACCTGCAAGGAAGGAGGAGGGTTTTATGAAAAGAAAGAATAGTTTCTTTGAGAAGAAGAACTTCTTTCGGTTTGTCAGTATTATTCTCGGAGTGATCTTCACGGTGATGACACTTGAGATCAATTCACTGGATGCGCAGGCTGCGGAGGAGAATAAAGCGACCGGAATTGTCGCATCGAATTCAACGCAGAGTCTGCTGCTTCTCAACACGAGCGGCGGACAGATGAAGATCAAGCTTGATTCCGGAACGGATTTCAGTGAGTGCCGTGTTCTTGTCGGCGGACAGACGGTGACGGTTACCTATTATCGCGGAAATGATGCATATCTTCATGCGAGCAAGGTTTCAGACGGGACCGGCTCATCATCGTCCTCATCCGCGAACAGTACTTCAGGACAGACATCAAGTTATCCGTCGGTCAGTGGAACCATCGCGGCAAACAGCACCAGCTCCATGATCTATTTCAATACTTCGAGCGGGCAGATGCAGATCAAGATCGATGACAAAACGGATGCTTCTCAGTGCCGTCTCGTGAAGAGCGGACTCAGCGCGAAGGTCTATTATTATCGCGGAAGCGACGCTTATCTTCATGCAGCCAAAATCGTCGCAGACAGCTCGACTGACGCGTGGAAAGCTTCCGTAAGCACTGCGAACACGCTTACTGTCAGCGGAACGGTTGGAAGTTCTTCTACGCCTGATGTTCTGTATCTTTCTACGTCGAGTGGGTTAATGCAGATTCGGATGGACAGGACCGTTTCCATTACCACCAAGGTTGTCACTCCCGGACAGAAGGTGACTGCCGTCATCGGCTATGGTTCCGATGCATACTGGCATGCGGTCTCCATCTCGCCCGAGAAGGGCACCGTACCTTCCGCGACCATGAATGACAGCACGACACAGGTCACCGTGAACGGAACGACGCTGCCGGTGGTCAGCGGAACAGCTGCATCAAACAGTACCTCATCCCTTCTTTATCTTAATACGAAGAGCGGCCAGATGCAGATCAAGCTGGACGCATCTACAGACGGCTCCGAGGCGAGAACGATCGTCACCGGAAACAAATATTATGTTGCCTATTATCGCGGCAGCGACGCCTATCTGCATGCAGGCAAAATCTCTGCTGCGGCAGCGACGAATTCGGATCAGAGCATTAATTCGAGTGTGACGATTGATGTCAATGGAACGGTCGCGTCTCAAACAGATGTGAATGTCTTATACCTCAATACGGTCAGCGGCCAGATGAAGATCCGCATGGAGAATTCAACAAGCTTCCCGAACGGTATCATTCATTCCGGCGATGCAGTTCACGTCACCTGCGGTTATGGTGCTGACGCAACATGGCACGCACTGAAGGTAACAAAGTAGTCGTCTGGTGATGCGTAAATACCGGCAGTAAGTATCCCGGATCATTTGAAATGCCGGTACAGCATCTGTATAAACGGAACGAAAAGTCCTGCGTCAGGCGGCGCAGGACTTTTTTTCGAGATACCCGGCGGAACGCGTTTTTACAGCTGCTTGCACCGACCCGGAAAGTAAATAATAATTTTTTTCACATCCGTGAAATGAAAACGTAACAAAAATGTAATCACATTTTTGTTGAAAAGTGCTATGATGCGATGGTCCGATGTAAATGTAAACCGGACAGCAGGAATGATTTCTTCACCTCGGGATGACGTGAACAGACAATCAGTCATAAATCAATAAACTGTTGATCATGCGGAAACAGCAAAGTTAAGATGCGGCATTGTTTCCGGCAGATATCATCAATAATCTATGAACAGCAAAGTAAAGAAAATTCTTATTATTGCAGCAGCGGCTGTGGGCGCCTTATATATAGGTATATCGCTGTTTTTCCTCGGGCACTTCCAGTTTCGTACGACACTGAACGGGAACAATGTCTCTTTGAAGAGCCCGGCAGCTGTGGGGTCTGAGCTGAAGGACAGCGCCTCCGGGTATGTCCTTACGATTACCGGACGCCGGAACGAAAGAGATACGATCACGGCGGAGGAGATCGGTCTGTCTTCTGATTTCGGTACCGGTATTTCGGATGTTATGAAGACAGAGAATGCATTTGCCTGGCCGGCAAGTCTGTTCCGGGATACGGCGCTCGTATCGGATGCGGTTGTGGCCTATGACCAGGATGCTCTCACGGAAGCAATTGACGGGCTTTCCTGCTTTGACGAGGATAACGTTACCGACCCGATGGATGCGACCTACGGCTGGAACGGCGATTCTTTCGAGGTTGTCGTCGAGGCGCAGGGCAGCAAGGCAGATAAGGAAAAGGTCACCGAGGCAGTGACGGCGGCAGTGAACGGCCTTCAGACAACGCTTGATCTTGATGAAGCGGGATGCTATGAGAAGCCGTCGGTGACATCGGATGATCCTTCTCTCCAGCAGACGGTCGATGAACTGAATGCAGAGATTACCTCGGATCTTACTCTCGATATCGGTGCCGGCGATACACTCACGATCTCGAAGGATAAGCTGAAGGACTGGCTTGTCGTATCGGACGAAAAGGCATCGCTCGACTCATCGAAGGTTTCCGAATACGTCAGTTCTCTTGCGGACGAATACAATACGATTTACACAAACCGCACATTCACGACGCATGACGGGAACACGATCACGACGGCGGGAGGCACATACGGCTGGTGGCTCAATGAGGATGAAACAGCCCAGGCGATCATCACCGCTTTCTCGGACGGAACGCATGCTGCGACGGCTGTCTGGCAGGAAGAACCGGCTGCGCGCGGAGACAACAGTCAGTGCGGCAAGGGAAGTTTTGGCGGTGACATCGGAAGCACTTACGTCGAGATCGATCTGGACGCCCAGCATGTTTATATGTGGGTGAACGGGTCCTGTGTATTCGATACGGACTGTGTTTCCGGCAAGGCGGCTGCAGGCAATGCGACGCCGGATGGCGTGTATCCCATCACGTATAAGGAGAGAGACGCAAAGCTTGTCGGCGAAAACTATGTCTCGCCGGTCAGCTATTGGATGCCTTTCAACGGAAATGTCGGCATGCACGACGCGACCTGGAGAAGTGAATTCGGCGGAGAGATTTACCTTGCGAGCGGCTCACACGGATGTGTCAACCTTCCGCTCAGTGCGGCACAGACAATTTTCGGGTATGTCGAGAAGGGTATGCCGGTCGTCGTCTACGGCGGCATGACACAGGAAGAAGCGCAGGCTTATCTCGGCCAGGTCGATGAGCAGACGGAAGAGGAAGCGGCAGCGAATGCGGAGTATCTCGCGAATGCAAATGCAATCGCCGCGAAGTACGGCATCGATACGACCGGTGCTTCGGTGAACGCAGACGGCAGCGTCTCGTATGCAATCGGTGCGACCATCTATCCGGACGGCCATATCACCGGTGCGGACGGTTCCACGATTGTTGAAGCTCCGGCGGCCGGAACGACGGACGCATCCGGAACGGGTACAAGCGTGGATGCAACGGAGGCTGCACAGGCGGCCCAGAGCGCAGCGGCCGAACAGGCAGCGCAGGCAGCAGGCAGCACCGATGCAGGTCAGTAAGAAGGCGGAGAACCTTAATGACTCGTGATTTTACCAAGGGACCGATTCTCCGGTCCCTTGTTTCTTTTACAATTCCACTGATTATCGGAACATTGCTTCAGCTCACGTACAACGCTGCTGACAGCATGATCGTCGGACAATATGTCGGGAAGAGCGCGCTGGCGGCAGTGGGAACCACGAATCCGCTCGTGACGCTGGTACTGCTCTTCACGAACGGGATCTGCCTCGGAGCCGGCATTCTCGTGAGCACCCTGTACGGCGCAAAGAAAATCGATGTGTTGAGAAGACAGGTGAGTACTGGAATGATCGCTGGAATCATCTTCACCCTCGCGGCGGCTGTCAGCATGATAGTATCTGCGAGGCCTCTTCTTGCTCTTCTGCAGGTAGAATCTGTGTTTATGGAGGAGGCTGTCTCGTATTTCCGACTCGTGCTGGCAGGCCTGCTTTTCAGTTTTATCTACAATTATCTTGCAAGTATGCTGCGGGCGATGGGGGACAGTGTTTCGCCGCTGATCTTTCTGGGTGTAAGCGCCGGGCTCAACATTCTTGGCGACATGTTTTTTGTCATCGTGCTCGATATGGGAGTGAAGGGAGCGGCGGTCAGCACGGTGCTCTGTGAGGCTTTAAGTGCGATTCTCTCTCTTTTTTATATACAGATAAAAATTCCGGAGCTGCGGCTCGGCCGCGGATGGCTTGTATTCGACAGAAGTCTTCTCCGGAAGACAATTTCCTTCGGATTTGTGAGTGCAATGCAGCAGAGCACGGTGCAGCTTGGAAAGCTTGGCACGCAGGGAATTGTCAACACCATGGGCGTCAATGCGACGGCAGCCTTCAATGCCACAAACCGTTTTGACGATTTCGCCATGATTCCGCAGCAGAATCTTGCCCATGCGATGTCGTCGGTCATGGCGCAGAACGTCGGTGCCGGCGAGAAAAGACGCGTCATGATTACGTATCGGATCGGCATGTACGGGGAACTCATCTACGGAGCCGCCATCGGGCTCATCACGTATTTCGGTGCGAATGCACTCATGCGGCTCTTCACTTCGGACCCGGATGTCATTCTGGAGGGAGAAAAGTACCTCCACCTCATCGCAGCCATGTATATCCTGCCGGGCATCACAAACGGCATCCAGGGGTTTTTCCGCGGGATCGGCGATCTTCGGGTGACGCTTGTGTCAAGTATGATCAACATGGGAGTTCGGGTCGCCGCCGAATTCCCCATGGTTTTCTTCTTTGGAATGGGATTTGAGGCAATACCGTGGTCCTATCTCCTGGGCTGGATTGCCATGATTGGTTTCGAACTGCCGTATCTTGTTCATTTTCTCAAAAAACACCGCGGATGAAAATCTCGGCTCCGATGCCGATGAGAATCAGGCCGCCGAGAATGGTTGCTCTTCCGGCGAGCTTCTCACCGAATTTACGGCCGAAGAGAAGACCGCCCATGCAGATGAAGAAGGTCACGACGGCAATGATGACAGAACTGCCGAAAGCTTCCAGTGCTCTGTATTCCGCAATGGTGAAGCCGACCGAAAGAGCATCGATGGACGTGGCAATTCCCTGAAGAATCAGCTGACTCAGTGTGAGTCGGCGGTCGGAAACAGTATTATTGTCAGCTCTCTCCTCACAGGCAGCGTCTGCGGAGGATTCAGCCGTTCCGGGAACGGCGGCAGAGCAATCCTTTTCGTTTGCTTTCCTGCGGTCCTGAATTCCCTCGACGATCATCTGAATGCCAATGAATAGAAGCAGTCCCAGAGCGATCCAGGGAATGAATTTCTGAAATGCAGTGAAATAGGCTGCGATTGTGTGGACGCAGAACCAGCCGATCATTGGCATCAGCCACTGAAAGAAAGCATAGCAGCCGGCGATACCATTCATTTTGCTGTGGGACATGTGCGGTTCGGCAAGACCGTTTGCAATGGAAACGGAGAAGGCATCCATCGCAAGGCCGACGCCGAGCAGAAGACTATTGAAAACGAGTGATAACGACATTTTGCTGTTCATCCTTTCCTGGCAGAGTTCTGACCAGAATATGCTCTGCAGTGTCTTGAGGGCAGGGATAAGTCTCCGGTCCGCAGCACTGCCGGTTCTGCAAAAAATAAAGGGACATGGCCGTGATGGCCATGTCCCTTGTTTATCCGATGATAAACCCATGCATAGCCGAAGACGGTACACATGAGTCTCGCAATTTAAAGTAAGCCAGGTTCTGAAAAACCAGTATGTTGACTTACTGCACGGGGGTGCTTGCTACTCCCTCATTGCATCGAATCATTACACCCGGCCCTTCGATTAGTCAACTGCAACGATTATTAGTGAAATATTAGAAACGGGAACCGCTAAAAAATTATGACTTCCAGGGGGCCACAGGCGTATACTCGAAAAAGGAGCTGCAGGCGAAATCGATGGCCCTGCAGAAGACGGAAGGAGAGGAGACTCATCACCCGGACAGAGCATCATGGGAACAAAGAAACCGGGGCTGAGTCACCGCAGAAAAGGATGAAAAAGCGGATTTGGCTGCTGCTTTCAGCGGGATTGATCACAGCGGCAGGAGAGATGCTTGGGAAGATACTGGAAGCGCATGCGGACGGAGCCGGTATGGGGATTCGTTCGATGCTTCTTTCTGCCATTCTTTCCGGACTTGCGGCAGCTGCAGTTCTCGTACTGATACTGGCAGCGGGCTGGTACATCGGTTCCCGTTTCCTTTTTACCGGACGCGGGGCGAAGAAGGCACCTGTCTTCTTTACTTCCATTCGTTTTTTCTTTATTTCCTTTGCTGTCATCGCGGCAGCCTGGTTTCCCTGCTGGCTTGCCTATTATCCTGCCAATTATTCCTATGATGGTGAACCTCAGCTCATTCAGTACACAACCGGTGTCTTTAACAGTCATCACCCGCTTCTTCACACAATTCTCCTCGGGCGGTGTTATAACCTGGGAGTTTTTTTGAAAGCGCATGGAATTCCAATGGATGGAATGGCTGTTTATTCCGCACTGCAGGCTCTTTTCCTCGCCTATGCGTACGCATCCGCTGTCCGATTCGCGGCAAAAAGAGGAGCATCGAAGGCGGGGATTGTCACAATGCTTCTGTGGTTTGCTCTGTTTCCGGTCCATCCGGTGATGGCAGTTACGACGACCAAAGACATTTTTTTCACTGCCTTTGCGGTTCTTTTTCTGCTGCGCCTGTCAGACATTCTCATTCCTGCATCTCCTGACTCCGATGAGAGAAAGGAAATGGCGGGATCCCGGGCCCGGATTCTTTTCTTTCTGCAAAGGGTTCTCCTGGGTTTTGACGGTGTAATGATGACGCTCTTCCGGAAGAACGGGCTCTATATGATGCTTCTGCTTCTCGTATTTCTGGTCATCTCTGCTGCCGCGGCGGCTGTAAGTTTGAAACGGGGCCGAAAAGATTCCGTCTGTCTTTCTGCAATGGCCGTTTTTCTGCTGGTCATGATTTTGGTTTACAAGGGAACAGATGCATATCTTATAAAGATTACAAATGCCGGAAAAGGGGAGGCGGCGGAAGCGCTGTCGCTTCCGCTGCAGCAGATTGCGCGGGCGTATAAGAGCGGCGGAAATTCGCTGAAGGAGGATGATCTGAATGATGTGGAGAAATATATATCCGAATTCGGACTCAATCAGTACCGCCCGTCGATTTCAGACGGTGTAAAGCAGTATTTCAACAATGAAGAGTATGCTGAGAACCGCTCAAAGTTCTTTAAGGTCTGGCTCCGCATCGGAATCGAATCGCCGGGGGCTTATGCAGCGGCGTTTCTTTACCAGACGATGGGAGCCTGGTATCCGGATGATGTGTCGCATCTCGAAGTTTACAGGGACTGGTGGCGGAATCGTGTCTGCTATATCGTGACGGATGCCGAGCCGGTTTTCGTGGCTTACGATTTTGTGGAGAGGGACAATTTCGCGCCGGCAGTGCGGAGTTTCTACGAAGCGATCTGCACGGACTGTGTATATCGGAAGATCCCGCTTGTAAAGTATCTTTTCTCTCCGCTCTTGTGGTGCCTCGGAGCGTTTATGCTTCCGATTGCGCTTTTGGTGCGGAAGAGGAAGGGAGCATTCCTTGTATCGGTGCCGGTCTTTGGAGAACTTGTGATGATTTTTCTCGGGCCCTGCGTGATCTCGCGGTATATTTATCCGTTCATGGGTCTGCTGCCGGTTCTTTCGGTATTGCTTCTGGGAGAAGGACGGTCTTCGAAAGAAAAATAGGAGAGATGTACAGGGCGAAGGGCGGTCTCCTTTGGGTTCCTGTGTTTTTTCAGAGCGCGGATGCACAGAATCGATTATAATTGTAATTATACGAGGCCGCGGGGCGCATAAAGTCCAGGAATGTCTCATGGCTAAGATTATGGGGAGAAACAACCCGCAGGCACACGGGCAGTGCGGCAGCGGGGAAACAAAGGCATCCGGCGGATGTTCTGCCTGTGAAAGTTCTGTCACACATGCCGCAGGCAGAAGAGAGACCGGAAATTCAAAGAGGACGGGATTATGAGTGAAGAAAAAGCAAAATCAAAAGTGTATTTTACCGATTTCCGGACACATCTCGATGTGCCTCTCACGGCAAAGCTGCAGAAGCTGATGCGCATGGCAGGAATCGGTCAGATTGATATGAACGGAAAATTCGTTGCGATCAAGATGCATTTCGGCGAGCTTGGAAACCTTGCCTATCTGCGTCCGAATTATGCAAAAGCAGTTGCGGATGTCGTGAAGGAGCAGGGCGGCCTTCCGTTCCTCACAGACTGCAACACATTGTATCCGGGCAGCCGCAAGCATGCGCTTGAGCATCTTGACTGTGCCGAGATCAATGGCTTTAATCCGATAACAACCGGCTGCCATGTCATCATTGCCGATGGTCTCCGCGGAACGGATGACATCGAGGTTCCGGTTCACAATGGGGAGTACTGCAAAACAGCGTTCATCGGCCATGCCATCATGGATGCGGATGTATTCATCTCGTTAACTCACTTCAAGGGCCACGAGCAAGCAGGCTTCGGCGGCACCATCAAGAACATCGGCATGGGATGCGGAAGCCGCGCGGGCAAGATGCAGCAGCATCAGAGCGGCCATCCGCACGTCGATCAGGACGTGTGCCGCGGCTGCCAGAGATGCGCGAGGGAGTGTGGATCAAATGCAATCGAATATCAGGATAAGGTCGTGGATGGAAGGAATGTGAAGCGCGCCTATATCAATCCGGACAAATGCAAGGGCTGCGGAAGGTGTATCGGCGCCTGTGCTTTTGATGCCATTGCAAACGACAACTGGGATGCACCGCAGATGCTGGGAAGGCGTATGGCTGAATATGCACAGGCTGTCTGCTATGGCCGCCCGTGCTTCCATGTAAGCCTCATCACCGACGTCTCTCCGAACTGCGACTGTCATGGAGAAAACGATGCGCCGATTATCCCGGATATCGGAATGCTCGCCTCGTTCGACCCGATCGCCCTCGATCAGGCATGCGTCGATCTCTGCGAGAAGGCAGTACCGATCCGCAACAGCCAGCTCGGAGACAACATGGCAGATCCGCATTTCCATGATTATCACGACATCTGGAAGAACAGCAATCCGAACGTTGCATGGGAAGAGACCCTGGAGCACGGCGAGAAGATCGGCCTCGGCTCGAGAGAGTATGAACTTATTACCATGAAATGATGAAATAATCCTGGCTCCTGTGAATTTCAGGACAACAGAATATCAGAAAAAAACATTTGAAAACAGGAAACTGCCCGTAGCCGCCAACGTAGAGTAAAGAACAATGCGGCACGGGCAGTTTTCTGTAACAGCAGATATTTGGATGATCAGGTTTTAAAAACGTGGTTGAACGGAGCATTCCCTATGAACAGAGCATTACCTTGATTCGGAAGGTTTTGCTTTGTCTTTCTGTGCGAGAATCCGGGCAGTTTTCTTATAGACATGTGCATAGGCGCTGAACAGGAAAATGTCCGCGAGAACCCATGCGATCGGACTTGCAAAGCAGGCACCGATGTAGCCGAAGACCGGCACAAGTCCGAATGCCGCGATGGAACGGCCGACCATCTCGAAGACGCCGGAGAGAGTCGCAAGTCCGGAATAGCCCATTCCCTGGATGAGAAAGCGCACGATATTGACAAAGGCAAGCGGGATGTGAAAGGCAGAGGTCACGATCAGGAAAAGTCTTGCGGCATCCAGAATGACGCCTGCATTTGCCGCTGTATCTGTGATGAAGATGGAGGCAAGACTTCTACCGAAGAAGAACATGAGGACAAATTCGGCCGCTGCATAAACGCAGCCTAAAATTGCGGCATCCCGGCAGCCGTGTTTTACACGGTCGAGTTTTCCCGCACCGACATTCTGCCCTCCCCAGGTCGCCATCGTCGTCCCGAGGGCGTCATAGGGAATGCAGAAGAACATGGAGACCTTTCCGGCGGCCGTCTGGGCTGCAACATAGACAGAGCCGAGTCCGTTGACGGCGGTCTGCAGGATGACGGAGCCGATGGCCGTGATGGAGTACTGGAGCCCCATCGGCACGCCCATGATGAGAAGGACGTTCGTGTAATGCTGCCGGTACTGCCATTCTTCCTTCTGTATGCGAAGGATATCGATCTTCCGGATCATGTAGATGGCGGCGATGAGGCCGGAGATGAGCTGGGAGATATCTGTCGCCCAGGCAGCTCCCGCAACACCCATATGGAAAATCAGGATGAAGGCGAGGTCGAGGAAGATATTGATGACGGAAGAAATAATCAGGAATACAACCGGCATTTTCGAATCGCCAAGAGCCCGGACTGCGCCGGAGCAGAGGTTGTAAAGGAAGACGGTCGGAATTCCGAGGAAGATGACATAGATATAGTCAAAAGCATATTCGTATATGTCTGACGGCGTATTCATGAGCGTGAGAATCCGGCTGCAGAAACCGACGGAGAGAAGTGTGCAGACAATTGAAAACAGGATGGAGAGATAAATGCTGTGGACGAGATAGCGGCGCATCTCGGAATATTTCTTCGCGCCAAACTGCTGGGAGATCGGAATTGCAAAACCGCTGCACACTCCCATGCAGAAACCGACAATAAGGAAGTTGATGGAACCGGTAGATCCTACGCCGGCGAGTTCATCGACGCCCAGAAAGCGTCCCACAATCAGTGTATCGACACAGCTGTAGAGCTGCTGGAACAGCATGCCTCCGAGCATCGGAACAGCAAAGCCGAGAATGAGTTTCATCGGATCTCCGATGGTCATATCGGTGACAGAACTACGGCGTGCAGCGCTCATGAAAATACCTCAGTCAAAACAGAAAATAAAACAATCAAGATACCGACAAAGCAGTGATTTTAGAGCAGACGGAGAGGTTCGTCAATCCTGTTTTTACGTCGGAAGGCCCTCCTGCTTATTGCTTTTTACAGCCTTATGGAGGCCCCTGTTTCTGTTCACCGTTTTCAGTTCCCGTTTTTTGCTCTGGCCTGCTCTGCCGTATGCTTGCATCTTTACTGCATCCTTCGTTTCTCCTGGCGGATCGTGTTCTTCCGGTATTGGAGCGGAGACTGCCCGGTGAGGGAGGAGAAGCGTGCCGAGAAGTTGCTCTCATCCTGAAATCCGACTTCATGTGCGATCTCTCCGACGGTGAGATCGGAGAGCGAGAGGAGTTTTTTCGCTTCCGTGATACGGCAGCTCAGGAGAAAGCTGTGGGGCGACGTACCGATGTACTGGCGGAATTCACTCATCAGATACGATCTGGAGAAGTGCGTTCTTGCCATCAGATCGCCAATAGTGATCTCCTCTTCGCAGTGAGCACGGAGATAGTCGGCGGCATCGAGGATCCGCTCTTTCGTGCCGGGTGCGGTACCGGCATGCGCGAGATTCTCTTCGGCAATCCGGGCGAGAATCCGATGGACACTCAGGCCGATCTCCACCGTGGATTCGGTTCCGCTGAGGCGCATGCTCCGGAAGATGGGCTCGAAGGAGGAGGCAAGATTGATTCCCGGCATGGAGACGGGATAAAGCCTGTCGGCGCCGGGATCATCCGCGATGATATCGTACATGGCCTTCACGCCGCTTCCATCGATGTGCATCCAGTAATGATCCCAGATGCTGAACCCCGGAGCGGTCCCGTAGCTCTGCGGAATGCGGCAGTCAATGAGAAGGGCGTCTCCGGGATTGACCCGCACCTCACTTCTGCCGTGTTTTACGAATCCGGATCCCGCAGCCGTGTAGAAAAGAATCCAGCTCTCCTTATTCGACCGTGCGGTGCTGAAATGCGGGCGCGCGATGAAATGTCCGGCCTCTGTGCAGTAAAAGGACTGCTGCAGGGTCAGTGCCCCCGGTGTCGTCCGGAGCCAGATGCTCGAAGGGTCGACGTCCATGACATAACGAAGATTTTCCTCCCGGATCTCACTGCTTTTTTCCGGGCTCTGATTGTTTCCTATATTCATGTCTGCTGTTTATTATAAAAGAATGACAGGCTATTTACGGGCTTCCCGAACGAGTGGACTTTTTTTGTAAAACAATGGAATTTCATCCATGGATTATCCGAAGTCACACGAATATACTGACATTGTAGCAAAGAAGACTTTTGTGAATCAACAGGATTCTGTCAGGAGGAAAACCTATGAAAACCTGCCATCTTGCCATTGACATCGGGGCTTCCAGCGGCCGCCACATCGTAGGCTGGACCGAAGATGGTGTGATGAAGCTGCAGGAGACCTATCGCTTCGAAAACGGAATTTCAGAGAAAAACGGTCACCTGTGCTGGGATATCGAAGGTCTTGTGGAAAACGTGATTGCCGGAATTGCAGCAACGAAAGAAGCGGGTTTTACGCCGGCTACCATCGGTATTGACACCTGGGCCGTCGATTTCGTCCTGCTGGATGAAAAGAATGAACTTCTCGGCGATGCGGTGGCCTACCGCGACAGCAGGACAGACAAAATCAAAGACGATCTGGAGGCGGAGGCTTCGCGCGGAGAGGGCGGTATCACATTCGCTGAACAGTACCGAAGGACCGGAATTCAGTATCAGAAGTTCAATACCTGCTATCAGCTTGCAGCGCTGCTTAAGGAGCACCCGGAGATGATCTCCCGGGCAAGGCACTTCCTCATGATTCCGGATTATCTCAATTACAGGCTGACCGGCGTGATGGCAAATGAATACACGAATGCCTCAACGACTGCATTCGTCAATGCGAGAACCTGTGACTGGGACGATGATCTCATTGAAAAGTACGGACTTCCCCGCAGCATTTTCGGGAAGATCCGGATGCCCGGTACGATTCTCGGCAAATTTCTCCCGGAAATTGAGGAGAAGGTTGGATTTTCGGGGACAGTCGTCCTTCCTGCGACGCATGACACGGGTTCTGCATTTCTGTCCGTTCCAGCCAGGGATGAGAAGGCCGTGTTCTTATCTTCCGGGACGTGGAGCCTCATGGGGGTTGAAAATAAAGAGGCCATCACGACAGAGGAGAGCGAAAGGGCCAACTTCACGAACGAGGGAGGATATGAGTACCGATTCCGCTACCTTAAGAACATCTGTGGCCTCTGGATGATTCAATCGGTGAGAAGAGAGCTCGGAGAGAAGACGGGAACAAGGCCCTCGTTCCCGCAGCTCATCCATGAAGCGGAAAAGTGCGCGGGTTTTGACGGGAGAGTGGATCCGGATGACGGCCGTTTCCTCGCGCCGAAATCCATGATCGAAGAGATCGCAGAGGCGCTGGAAGAAAAGAATGAGTCTCTGAAGAAGCGTGGAGAAGGGAAGAAGGACCCGGTCACCGGGACGTTCCTGTCGGTCGGGGAGACGATGCAGACGATCTACAATTCGCTCTCGGACGACTACGCCGAAACGGTGCGGGCGCTGGAGAAGCTCACCGGGAAAACTTTTACGTCGGTGAATATCGTTGGCGGAGGATCCCAGGACGCCTATCTTAATCAGAAGACGGCGGACGCGACAGGACTTCCGGTTTATGCGGGCCCTACCGAGGGGACGGCACTCGGAAATCTCATCGTCCAGTGGATTCTGGCAGGTGATTTCAGGGATCTTGCCGAGGCGCGTTCGGCGGTGAAGAAGAGTTTTGAAATAAGGGAATTTGATCCGGAGAAGAAATAGCCTCTCCGAACGCGAAGCAACAGGAAAACAGCAAAGGAACAGACCATCATATCAAAGGAACAGGCCTTCAAAGGCCTGCAGGATTCTGAAAGGAAGGACAGACCATGAGGTACGAAGAAGCAAAGGAACGATATGCAGCGCTCGGCATTGACACGCAGGCGGCCATGGACAGGCTTAAGAAGGCTCCGCTGTCTCTGCACTGCTGGCAGGGTGATGATGTCCGCGGTTTTGACACGGACCCGAACAAGCCTCTTACAGGCGGCATTCAGACGACCGGAAATTATCCGGGACGCGCGCGCACGCCGGAAGAGCTGATGAGCGACATTGATGAAGTGCGAAAACTTATTCCCGGCAGAGTCAAGATGAATCTCCACGCGAGCTATGCGATCATGAATGAATCAAATGGCGGCTGGGTTGACCGTGACCGCCTCGAACCGAAGCATTTCGCGGCATGGGTCGATTTCTGCAAAGAGCGGAAGATGGGATGCGATTTCAATCCGACTTTCTTCTCCCACCCGAAATGTGATCCGCTCACGCTTGCCTCGCCGAACAAGGATACACGCGACTTCTGGATTGAGCATGGGAAAGCCTGCATCCGGATTTCAAGCTATCTCGCAGAGGAGCTCGGGGAGACCTGCATCATGAATATCTGGACCGGAGACGGGTTCAAGGATATTCCGGCAGACCGGCTCGGGCCGCGCGAGCGCTATCGTGAATCCATTGACGCCATCCTCTCGGAACCGTACAGTTTTGACGAGGTGAAGCCGACCATTGAATCAAAGGTATTCGGCATCGGCGTCGAGTCCTATACCGTCGGCAGTTCTGAGTTTGCTCTCAGCTATGCGGCATTTAATAAGGATAAGTGCATTCCGCTCATGGACAATGGCCACTATCATCCGACTGAGGTCGTGAGCGACAAGATTCCGGCGCTTCTGTCGTTCTTCCCGGAGATCGCGCTTCATATCACACGGCCGGTCCGCTGGGATTCCGATCATGTAGTGCTCTTTGACGATGAGACGAGAGAAATCGCAAAGGAAATTGTCCGCTGCGGAGGCCTCGAGGGAAGAGTTCACATGGCACTCGATTATTTCGATGCGTCTATCAACCGCATCAGCGCATGGGCGACCGGATTCCGCAACACGGAGAAGGCACTCCTGTATGCACTGCTGACTCCGAATGACGACCTTAAGAAGCTTCAGGACGAAGGTCGTTTCACGGAGCTGATGGTCCGTCAGGAAGAGATGAAGACAATGCCGTTCGGGGATGTATGGAATGAGTACTGTAAGCAGTGCGGCGTTCCGGCGGACGGGCAGTGGTTCGGTGAAGTGGAGAAATACGAGAAGGACGTACTTTCGAAGAGAAACTGAGACACAATAACTGACATCAGGAAGCTATAAGGGAGCGAGAGATCGATGAGTTACACGAAATTAGAAGAAGTACCTGCAGTCGAAGGATTTATCCGCATGTGCACGGATGGCTGGGAGCAGGGATGGCATGAGCGCAACGGCGGGAACCTGACGTACCGCATGTCGGAGAAGGACGTGGAAGAGGCAAGGCCGTTTTTTGACAAAGAGCCGCGCGAGTGGGTGAATATGGGCGTGCAGGCGGACAACCTCAGGAGAGCCTTTTTCATCACGACCGGCAGCGGCAAGTTCATGCGGAACGTACAGCTGGATGCGGCGGCCAACATCGGTATCGTGGAGATCAATGATGCCGGTGATTCCTGGCGCATTGTCTGGGGGCTTGAGAACGGTGCGCGCCCGACGAGTGAGTTTCCGTCCCATTTCCTCAATCACAGCGTACGTCTATCTGCGACGAACGGGGCCAACCGTGTCATCTATCACTGCCATGCGACGAACGTCATCGCGCTGACTTTCCTTCTGCCGCTCGACGACCGCACCTTCAGCCGCGTGCTCTGGAAGAGCATGACTGAATGCCCGGTCATTTTCCCGGAGGGCATCGGGGTTGTTCCGTGGATGGTTCCGGGCGGAGCGGAGATCGCAAGAGCAACGTCAAAACTCATGACGAAATATCAGGCAGCCATCTGGGCGCATCATGGTCTTTTTGTCTCCGGACCGGATTTTGATACGGCTTTCGGTCTTGCACACACGATTGAAAAGAGTGCGGAGATTTATATGAAGATTCTCTCCACCGGAAAGCCGATCCTTCAGACCATCACGGATGAGGATTTAAAGGCGATTGAACCGGCCTTTCATATCACGCTGAACCGGGATTTCCTGGACTGAACGGATTCTCCGGCGGCAGGCGCTGCATAAACCCGTTTCATCCTCGGCGCCAGAGAGTCTTATCATCATTGCGATGATAAGAGTGCGGAAAGATGATCGTCCGCAGAACTGCGGAAATCTGTCGGAAACGCTGAAATTTTGTACCCGTTTTGTGCATGTTTTTGCATAAAACGGGCTTTTTGTTTCATGGTATGATGGGTACAGCATGCAGCGGTTTTGGTCCGGCTGCTTCTGCGGAAATGCACGGAGGAAGGTCCTTGTGTAATGGAAGAAATGAAGGGGAAGAACCGGCTGAGGGAGCCGGGGTCAGCGGATATCTTTACTACAAAGGATGGACGGCGGATTCAGATCATCGCGGGAAGGCAGGTTACCGGGGAGGATATCCTTGCCGCTGCCTATCTCGACAGGAGTACCTATGAGGAAGAGTACTTTCTCACGGTTGAGACCTGTGTCGGTTATATCAGTAAAAATCCTTACATTTATACGATGGCTGTGGATACTGCGACAGGCAGAATCATAGCCTATCTGAATTTCAGTCCGGTGACGAAGGCAATGTATGAGACGATTCGTTCAGGAGAAGTGCTGGATACGGTCATCACTCCGGAGGATATCGTTCCGTACACACCGGATACCGAAATTTATGCCTATATGTCTTCCATCGTTGTCGCGGCAGAATACCGGGGACAGAGCATTGCACTCTCGCTTTTCCGTCATTTCTTCCGGTTTCTGAGAGACTATACCAATGAAAACAGGATTGTCATCCGCCGGATCGTGGCAGATGCAGTGACGGAAGAAGGATACCGCCTGGCCGGAGAACTTGGTTTTGACTATGTAAAGGATTCCGGCCATGATTCGAAAATCATGGAATTTGCCAGTAATAAAACCGGAATCAGAGTTACAGAATGGAATAAGGATCTTCTGAAGATTTACAGGAGGCTGTCATGAGCGGAACAAAATACGATGCGTTCATATCCTATTCCACAAAGAACAGCGATGCAGCATTCAGGCTGGTTCGCGGAATTGAAGACTGCGGTCTTACCTGTTTTATCGCGCCGCGGGATATCAGGCCCGGGATTCTGTATGCACAGGAAATCGTCCGGGGCATCAAATCTGCAGATGCGTTCATATTCCTGTATTCTGCAGATTCCGACTCGTCATATTACTGCCGCTCCGAGGTGAATTCAGCGGTCTCCGAACGAAGATATATCCTTACTGTCCGGATCGGGGATGGGGACCCGTCCGATGCGATGAAGTTCTATCTCGGTCCGACCCAGTGGATCGATGCGACCTCTGGCCTTTCTGAAAAACTCATCAAGGACATTGTGGCCATCCTTACGGATTTCGAAACTTCTTCCGAAAGAGAGAAACTGCCGGAGGCAAAGGGGGAGCCGGCCATCAGAGGGCCGGAACTGCTCGGGCTAAAGGATCTCTCCCGGATCGGAATGGACCTTCGCAGCATGACCATGAAAGAAATAGAGATTGATTATCAGTGCATCCCCGCTGATAAATTTCACATCGATGAGAACACGGAGGGAACCCTGGACGACTGGATCTCAGGGGCTCAGGAATTTGAGATCGATACATCTGTTCTTCTTGTAAAGAACGATGAAATCATAGGCTACACCGACATTCTTCCGATTGCGCCGCAGTATTATCCGGATCTGATCAACGGGAAGGTATTCATCCGCGACTATATGACGGATATTTTCTGCATGGGCGGAGATTTTGATGTCTATATTGCAACCATCGCGATCATTCCGCAGGAGGAAAGTCAGCGGAATTATCTGATGATCATCACCTGGATCTTCCAGCATCTGGATGCATGGGACCACGACGATATCCATGTAAAACATGTCGGCGTTTCCGTTTATTCTGATATGCTGGAGAAATTCCTCATCCGGCTGGGCTTTGAATTCCGAAGCTACAATCCCGGAAAAGGCAAGGTCTATGAGGCGGATATGCAGGTGCTCAAGAAGAACCCGTTCGTAAAGAAAATCGCGCCGCATCTGTCGGAGGATTGATCCAGAGGACTGATTATAAACGTGCATTCATTGAATCAGACAGAAATTGACCGGGCGGGGACCGGACGGAGAATTCATGAAGCGCTTTCATCCTGCGGGATGACAGTGGAAGAGTCGGCCGCAGCGCTCGGCTTTGAGTCACCGCGCGCTCTGTACCGGATTTTCAGCGGGCAGTATCTGCCTTCGACGGAACATCTCATCGGCATTGCCGGACTCACCGGAGTGCCGGTGGAACGGCTGATCGCGCTCAGGAAAAACCAGGACGAAACGGGCAGAACTGATAAAAAGCTGGACAAGCAGGGGAAAAACAAAGAAAACAAAGAAAACAGAGAAAACAGAGAAAACTGCACGCTGAGGAGCAGAACAGAGAAGAATCACAGCACAGCGGCGCAGAAAGGCATGGCAATAACGGGATGCGGACTGTCTTTTATTTTCGTGTCTTCTCCTGCAGAGAGAAAGACAGGGTGGCAGCTGCGCATCGTTTTGGCGGCGATGCTGTATTATCGGTTTCTTCTCACTGCGGGGAAATGAAAAAAACGGCATCAGGAAAGCACAGGCGGGACTTTGGCGGACTCAGCCTGGATTTCAGACAAGTTCGATGGAGAAAGGAACGATATGGGAAAATATTTCGGAACGGATGGCTTCCGCGGAGAAGCAAATGTAATCCTGAATGCGGATCACGCATACCGAATCGGGCGATTCCTCGGCTGGTATTACGGCGAGCAGCATCGCCGTGTGAACGGAGACCGCCCCCGCATCGTTATCGGCAAGGACACGCGCCGGTCGAGTTACATGTTCGAATATGCACTGGTCGGAGGGCTCACGGCTTCCGGAGCCGATGCATACCTGCTTCACGTGACGACGACGCCGTCGGTGGCATATCTCACACGCGTCGACAATTTTGACTGTGGAATCATGATCTCCGCTAGCCACAATCCCTACACGGACAACGGCATCAAGCTCATCAACCGGCAGGGAGAGAAGATGGATGATGCGACGATCAGCGAAATCGAGAAGTATCTCGACAACCCGATGGAGCTTCCGTTTGCAACGGATGGAAACATTGGTGTCACAGTGGATTATGTTGCGGGCCGCAATCGTTATATCGGTTATCTTATCTCTCTTGGCCTTTATTCGTTCCGCGGCATAAAAGTCGCGCTGGATCTCGCGAATGGTGCCTCCTGGAATGTGGCAAAAGCAGTTTTCGATGCTCTCGGAGCGGAAACCCATGTCATCAATGCGAGCCCGAACGGGACGAACATCAACCTTGATGCGGGATCAACGCATATTGAAGGACTGCAGCGTTTCGTGAAGCAGCAGGGATGCGATGTCGGTTTTGCCTATGACGGCGATGCGGACCGCTGTCTTGCCGTCGATGAGAATGGAAACGTGGTGGACGGGGACAGAATTCTGTACATCTGCGGACGCTACATGAAAGAACGGGGAGAACTGCTTGGCGATACCGTCGTGGCAACCGTGGCATCGAACATCGGTCTCTCAAAGTCACTTGAGAAGATCGGCATTCATCTTGCCATGACGGATGTCGGTGACCGCAATGTCTACGAGTATATGATGAATCACGGCTGCCGCATCGGCGGAGAGCAGACAGGGCATGTAATCTTCTCAAAGTACGAGTCGACCGGAGACGGCATTGTCACGAGTCTCAAACTGATGGAGGTCATGTGTGCCCGGCACAAGAAACTCGGCGAGCTTTCGAAGGATCTTGAAATCTACCCGCAGGCGCAGGAAAACGTCCGTCTGAAGAGCAATGACCTCAAACAGACGGTTCTTGAGGATGCAGGAGTTCTTGCAACGGAAGAGAAGGTGCGCGCTGAGATCGGGGATTCCGGCCGTCTTCTCGTGCGCAGGTCGGGAACGGAACCGGTGATCCGCATCATGGCGGAGGCAAAGGCTCCGGAGCTATGTGAAAGATATGTGGGAATGGTGTCCGCAGCCATCCGGGAAAGAGGATACACAGCGGACTGAGAGAATCAGATAAGAAACTGAATAACACAAAACAGAGTGCCGCCCGAAAGAGAATATGTCTGGATGTATTCTCCTGCGGGCGGCTTTAATATTCTGACATCTGTTTTGCAGGGCGCCCGGAGCGAATCGGCTGAAATTTAGAAAAATTATCGCTATTAAAATATATAAATAGACGATATAATATAAATCATAAGATACGGTCAATAATATTTACGAAATAACGACAAATACATGGGAAAATTGACGGCAAATGTCGGGAAGCCCGGATTGAAATTCCATCAGATGTATTTATTTTGAAACATAAAATTATTATTTATTGTCAAAGTTGAACAATTTGCTCTCGTCCATTATAATGAGCATGTGCGCAATCCTGATACAAGATGTTGATGCAGGGCCGACGGGGAGACCTCGGTGCCAGAAGGGTGCTGCAAGATGCATACAGAAGGCGCACACACGCCGGAATGTCCCGGATTCCGACAAGTTTAATGGGAGAGGGTCAATTTCATGAGCTATACCATTCCGATCGGGCCGTATCATCCGGCCCTTGAAGAGCCTGTTCATGCAAGGCTCTTTGTCGAAGGCGAGCAGATCAAAGACTGCCAGGTTTTCATCGGTTACAACTATCGCGGAATCGAAAAACTCTGCCAGGAGCGCAATTTCATCCAGACCATCACACTGGTGGAACGTGTCTGCGGCATCTGCTCTCATTCACATGCTCTTACCTATTGCCTCTGCATTGAGAATATCGCCGGCATGGAAGTGCCGAAGCGCGGCCAGTATATCCGCGTCATCACCGAGGAGCTCGAGCGAATCCATTCACATCTCCTCTGGCTTGGTGTCGCATGTCATATCGTGGGCCATGATTCGCTGTTCATGCAGATCTGGAAGGACCGTGAGCGGACGATGGACACGCTCGAGCGTCTTTCCGGAAACAGAGTGAACTATGCGATGAACACCATCGGCGGTGCGCGCCGCGATATTGATGATGATACCAGAAAGTACATCCTCGGGGCGATGGACGATCTCGAGGAGAAGATGAAGCCGATCGTGTACTGGCTCACCAACGATAAAGCTCTGGCGATGCGCACGAAGGGTGTCGGCATCCTGACAACGGAGGACGCAATCCGCCTCGGCGCGGTCGGCCCGCACGCAAGAGCGTCCGGCGTTGACATTGATGTCCGCCGGGATGCTCCGTACAGCTCCTACGGCGATTTTGAATTCAATGTCCCCGTCGAGCATTCCTGCGATGTTTACGCGCGGGTGGTCATCCGTGTTCTTGAGACGCTTGAATCTATTAAGATTATTCGTCAGGCGCTCGAGAATCTTCCGGAAGGACCGATCAATCTCGGAACGAAGATTCCGAAGGTTCCGGAGGGCCGCTGCACGATGCGCCATGAGGCACCGAGAGGCCAGCTGACTTATCAGGTGACGACGGATGGAGGACCGACGAATTACCGCGTTTCGGTCCATGTTCCGACGTACCGCAACGCGCCGACCATCCCGATCATGATGAAGGGCAACACCGTAGCGGATGCAGGCCTGATCGTCGCGAGTATCGATCCCTGCTTCTCCTGCCTTGACAGGTGACAGTCATGCATGAGCTTGCGGCAACGGAAAGTCTCCTGCACACGGCTCTCGGGGCCGCGGAGAAGGGCGGGGCAAAGAAAGTCCTGAAGATCCGGGTCGGTATCGGGAGATACTCCGGTATCCTCCAGGAATATGTCAGCAAATACTATGAGATCGCAGCAAAAGGGACTATCGCAGAGGAAGCAGAGCTCGAGTTCCGTTATCTGCCGGTGCGGCTCCGCTGCAGGAAGTGCGGAGCAGAGCGGACGGCAGAGATTCTCGGTGATGGAACGGTTGACGAGAATTCGGTATGTCCTTCCTGTGGAAACGGGGAGTTCACGCTGATGCCGGAGAACTGGGATCTGTATGTAGACAATATTGAAGTTGAATGACCCGCGGAAGAACGGGTTTTGACGATAACGAAGACGGCCGGAGGACCGGCCGGTGAAAGAGGAGTGGATTCTGATGAAGAAGTTCAGTGCATGGCTTTCCACCTTTATCCTTTGCTTCTGTTTCTGGGAACTTCTTGTGTGGTCGGTGAATCCGAGAGAGATCATCCTCGGAATCATCATTGCAGCGGTTTCGTCTGCGTTCGGCTCGAAGTTTCTCATCCACAGCAAAGCCTGGTACATGTACAACCCTGTCCGTGTTGTGTGCCTGCTTGTATATGCGCTTTTCATTTTCATGTGGGAGCTCATCAAGGCAAACGTATCAATGGCGGGGATTGTCCTGAGCCCGAATTTGAAGAACTGCAGACCCGGTGTCATCCGGATCCCCGGCAGCGATAAAATCAGAAGCAATTACGGACTTGCGATGGTAGCCAATTCGATCACTCTTACGCCCGGAACCATCACGATGAATGTGGCGGAGGACGAGAGCGGGAAGAATTACTACTATGTGCAGTGGATCGATGTGGCACAAGAGGACCGCACCAAGGCCGGCGAAATCATCAAGGGACGCATGGAGCGGGCCATTGCGCGGATCTGGAAATAGGAAGGAGCGGAGAGTATGAGCAGCATTCTTATCATCGGAGCCATCTGCTATGCGGTTCTCGGCTGCATGCTGGTATATCGGATCGCCAAGGGACCGACGGCAGCGGATCGCCTGTGTGCATCGGATTCCCTTGACCTTCTTACGTCGACGGCTCTCGTTCTTTACTCATTGTATACCGGGCGTATGATCTTCCTTGACATTGCGATGATCGTCGCTATTCTCGGTTTCATTTCGACGGTGTTTATCTCCCGTTATCTGGAGGGAAGAGTATGACGATCGCAGTTGCAGTTCTGCTGGTAATCGGCGTTTTCTTTGCCTTTATCGGCGTTCTCGGAATTCTCCGTATGCCCGATGTGTTCGGGCGGCTGCAGGCATCGACCTGCATTGCGACACTGTCCACGATCTGTGTGAACATCGCCGGCATAATTTATATCATTCAGAATGGCCTGTCTGCGGGCGGAGCTGTCAAACTCGGTCTGCTTGCGCTGTTTGTCCTCTGCACGAACCCGGTTTCGAACCACGCTCTGTGCAGGGCGGCTTACCGGATTGGATGCAAGCCGGCAAAACCGTTTATCATCGACGATTACAAGGATGATTTCGGCGAAAGTGCACAGGTTGAGGACAATGCCGACAAGCCGGACTATGAGTTCGACGAGCCGCAGAAGGAAGAAGACACAGAGGAGGAAGACGTATGAGCGGCACTCTCGTAACGGTTCTTAATACGTTCGTGATCATCGGCGCCGTTGCGTCGGCCATCACGGCAGTTTATGCCGAGCGGCTCATCAGCTCGGTGCTGGCCCTTGCGGCGACCGGCTCGTTCATCGGGCTTGAATTCATTATGCTCCAGGCACCGGACGTCGGAATCGCCGAGGTTTCCGTCGGTGCGATCCTCTCCACAATCCTTTACATCATCGCACTCCGTAAGTGCCGTGAAGTTGAGCGTCAGATGAAGACCGACGAGTTCCTGAAGTCCGGTTCCGGCGATGGCAAAGATGCAGGAAATGCGGCAAAGGACTCTTCCGACAAGAAAGACTGAAATACACGAAAGCTGCCGGCTGCAGCCTAAGGGAGCAGGCATGAACAGGAAAACAAAGGCAAGAAAAATCGAATTATTCGTTTCGCTCGCCGTGATTCTTATTATCGGAATCGTCGGTGCGGCGAGGATGTCCGTGAGCGCACCGACCTACGACGGAAGCAGGACCGATGTTGTGGCGCTTTATGAGGATCCGGCGAATTACGACACGTCGGATGCGGATGGTGTCTCGGACATTATCGTAAAGGAAAACAACCAGTACACCGCGGCACTGAATACGGTCTACAGTGTTACCTTCAACTTCCGCGGTTACGACACGCTGGGTGAGTCCTTCATTCTGGTTGGCGCCATCGCCGGCACTATGGCCATCCTCCGCAAGAAGGGCAATAAGGCATCTGCACAGGCGGTCGGCACCGATGCCGGGACCACGGTAAAACCGATGAAGGTTGTCGATTATCGCGGCAGTGCGGACAAGGGCGCAAAGAAGGGCAGAACCTATCGGCAGAAGCCCGTCATCATGCAGAGCTGCGCAAACATTCTTCTTCCGTTCACGCTTGTCTATGGCTGGTACATCGTGCTCCACGGTGCAATGAGTCCCGGCGGAGGCTTCCAGGGAGGCGTTATTTCCGCGGGTATCGTTCTTCTTGTCTATCTTGCATTCGGCCTAACCGGCCTTCGGAAGACGTTCCATCCCGGATTACTTCACAGCTCCGAAACGATTGCCGAGATTTTCTACATCTGCGTGGGACTGGCCGGTATTTTTGCAGGTATGAATTTCTGCTTCAACTTTGTCTTCATCAACAACGGTACATTCCGCGAAGAGAGTGCGATGCTGATGAACGATGCGGTCGGTTATCATGTGTGCGCCGGCATCTGCTGCCTGCTCATCATGATGCTCGAGGCACTGGATATCGATATGGGTGCTTCGGATGAAGAGGAGAGCGGCATAGCAAAGAAGGCAGCTCTTTCCGTGAATGCGCAGGAATTAACATACAGGGAGGCCGACATATGATACTCGAGAATTTTGTCGCTTCATTTTTTCTGATCGCCCTCGGGCTTTACTGCATGGCGACCAAGAAGAACCTCATTAAGATACTGATCGGCATGGGGCTTTGTGATTACGGTGCAAATCTGCTGATCGTCTCGGTCGGATTCAATCCCGGCGGAACGGCCCCGATCTTCACCATCTCAGAGCTTTCCAGAGACAGCTTCTTCGTTGACCCTGTTCCGCAGGCTCTGACGCTGACATCGATCGTCATCGGCGCCTGCACGACAGCCATGGTCCTGGGCCTTGTCATCCGGATCAAGGCAAAGTATGGGACGCTCGACAGTACGAAGA
>Ga0256404_1003870_pt1 | contig 29437 bp, 35 predicted proteins | sample RumenRJG_01DNA_FD_185990 | JGI IMG/M metagenome (GOLD analysis project Ga0256404, IMG submission 185990) | Bovine rumen microbial communities from Lethbridge, Alberta, Canada - RJG_01 | ecosystem: Host-associated > Mammals > Digestive system > Stomach > Rumen | place: Canada: Alberta | collected...
CAGAATTTAGGATAATGGATTACACGAACACAAAACCCAATTATGCTGAGCTGGCAAGAAAGTACAAGAAGGATTACAGAACCATTAAGAAGTACCATGAAGGGTACGAGGGAAAACCAAGGACAAGATCTAAGCCAAGCAGGCTTGACATCTACAGGGAGGTGATTGAGGAAAAACTTAGTATCCCCAGAACAACGAGAAAAGGCGTCTATGAGTTCCTGGTTGACAGATATGGGATCGAGAAAGTTGGCTCCTATTCCAACTTCAAGGCCTACTGCAAGAAGAACAGTCTTTCACCGGCAAAATCAAATACGCCTGGTGGCGGATCGACACGATATGAGACTGAGCCTGCCGACATGGCACAGTGCGACTGGTTATGATAATCTTTGCATAACCAGTCGACCTGCATCTGCTCGCCTGGATCAGTCTCATAGGCCACATGCGGAACAGCTGCCTTCCTGAGCTCTATTCCCTTCTTTCTCGTATACCACTTGAACGTATTGTAGTTCCAGTTGATTTCACCAGCGTGCTTCCGTGCCAGGTACATGAATACACCTTTCTTTGAGACGGACGGCCTGGCCATCAGGCTGGATATTTCCTCAAGGTAAGGGTCGTACCTGCTAGCACGGGAAGAAGCCTTTCGTTTCGGCTTGCCGTCATTATCCCATATTTTCTTGACGGTCTTTCTGTCAGAGCCATATCTTCTGGCCAGATCGGAGAAGTTAGGCTTGATTCCTTTTTCTTTCATCTGATTGATTTCTCCTGTTAAATTGACATTTACTTTCATACACTTTAGCCCCCTGTAAAATACAGCTAAAGTGTAACAAAAAAAGAATGACCATTCGGTTTTATTTACCCAAAAATGGGTAAAAATAAACCACCCGAATTGGTCATTTATATATTACCATTATTATCCGCAGATTGTGGATGAAGAGATATTTGAAAAGGTGCAGGAGCTTCGGGGCAGCAATGCCAGAAGTCAGAATCGCATAAGAGAATATGAAGCACCGCCGGAATTAGATCTGAAAGATTACAAGCTGGATAGGGTAGAAGAAAAGTACACCGATCCATACAAACAGGCAGAATATGCTTACAGCATGATCGAGGAGGACACAATGAATGAGAATGTTACATTGATACCTGCCAGACGACGCGCAGGGAATCGAATTATGAAAGATGAGAAGCCAAAGCTTAGAGTCGCAGCGTACTGTCGAGTTAGTACTGACAGCGATGAACAGGCAGGAAGCTATGAAACACAGGTGAACCATTACACAGAATATATTGGAAGAAATAAGGAATGGGAGCTTGCAGGCATTTACACTGACGACGGCATTTCCGGAACCAACACCAAGAAGCGTGAAGGTTTCAATGAGATGATCGACGATTGCATGGCTGGAAAAATTGACATGTTAATTACAAAATCCATCAGCCGATTTGCCAGAAATACAATTGACTGTCTGAAGTATGTCCGCCAGCTGAAGGAAAAGAACATCGCAATCATATTCGAAAAGGAGAACATCAACACGTTGGAAGCCAGCGGAGAATTGCTTCTGACAATCATGGCTTCTCTGGCACAGCAGGAGTCAGCATCCCTTTCGCAGAACGTGAAGCTGGGCTTGCAGTTCCGATACCAGGAAGGGAAGGTGCAGGTAAACCATGAACATTTCCTGGGGTATACGAAGGATGCCAAAGGTAATCTGATTGTAGATAAAAAAGAAGCGAAGATTGTAAAAAGAATTTTTTGTGAATATTTGGAAGGAGCTAGCTTTAGAGATATAGTAAAAGGACTTGAGCGTGACCATATACAAACAGGTGGCAAAAAGTACAAATGGCACTTGAGCACCATTCAAGGAATCATTCAAAATGAAAAGTATATCGGAGATGCGCTTTTACAGAAAACCATTACCACAGACTTTATTGAAAAGACCAGAATTAAGAACGATGGTACGGTTCCACAGTATTATGTAAAAGATAGCCAGGAAGCAATTATCCCTAGAGATATATTTGCGCAGGTACAAGAAGAAATCTTAAGGCGTGCAAATATGACAAGCGGTCGTGACGGAACCAAACGAAGAATTTATTCGAGCAGGTACGCACTTTCAAGCATGTGTATATGTTCAAAATGTGGAGCCATTTATCGAAGGATTGTATGGAATAATCGGGGGACGCGTTCGGTGGTTTGGAGATGTTGCACTAGAGTTGAGCATGGCCCAAAGGCTTGTAATGCACAGACTATACCGGAAGAAGAGTTACAGCAGGCTGCAATTGACGCGATAAATGAAGCAGTTCACTGTAAAGATGATACGCTAAGCATTTTACAAGAGAATGTTTATGCGGTGATCGGACAAGATAATTCTGATGAAATTGAAGAGATCAATAGGGTGATTGCTGAAAAACAAGCTGAATTATTGAAGCTTGTCCAAGGTAGGAAAGACTATGCAAAGTGTGCAGTCGAGATGGATGAACTGCAGAAGGAAAAACATCTGCTATTGGTTAAGCATGCACAACAAGAAGGGGTGAAGCAAAGAATTAATGAACTAATAGAGTTAATCCAAGAACAGCCTCCAAAGTTGACGGAATTTGATGATAAAATGGTTAGAAAGTACATTGAGCAAATCGAGGTTTTCGATGATAAGTTCATTGTAAGATTTAAGGCAAAATTCGAATTGGAATTAACAAGATAGCAGAACGTAGATTAGCGGCAGGGGGTTAGGTCTCTGCTGTTTTTTTATGCTAAGTTTTGTTAAAGGATTGAAATGGTAAGAAATAAAGTGTAGACTATCGTTATAAATTATCTGATTTGTGTTATTGAACAACACTTAGGAGAATGTAAAATGATAAAAAATAATATCGAAGTTGATGTGAAAATTAAATGCATCGAATCGGGAAAGACACAGGCCCAGTTGGGAGAGGAGATTGGTACTACTGGCCAATATGTCAATCGTATTATTAAAAAGCCCGATGGGGTGGTGAATAAGACCTTTATTAGCATGATGGAAGCGCTGGGTTACGACATAGAACTAACATATGTAAAAAGAAAACCTGATTGAGGAGATGATTTTTTATGGGCGAAAAGGTATATAGACCAATTCTGAAAGAGGGGGATCATCTTGTTAGGTCCAAGGATAATGAAGGTAGAGTTCGAGGTGTAAGTCAAGATGAGAACAATAAAACGACTGATATCGTCGAATGGGAGGAAGTTGAGATTGATGAACCTCAATATGAATATCCGATAGAACAATACGAGCAAGAGTGTGTCGAACTAACTCCTGAGCAACAACAACTTGCGCAAGCAGTTGGAGAAGCAATTGCTGCAGCAGCAATATATGGCATGGTTCAATTACATGAACATGTAGTTAGTCCTTGGTGGTATTCAAAAGCAAAACCGTGGATTAAAGGTAAGTGGGTAGATGCAAAGAACTTTGTCTTAGGTAAGACAAAAGCACAAGCAATTATCGAGAAAAAAGAAAATAATGAGACTGGAATACAGTTAAGCAGTGATACACAGATAGATGAAATGTTAAATGCTGAATTTGAGAGTATTCAATTAAATATGACTCCTGAAGAAGCAAAGGAACATATGATGAAACTCATCTATCATATGCTAGGAACAGCTTATGAAATAAAGATTCTTAGCAACGCGCGAATAGTTGAGCATATTGAAGATGCGACAACTCAGATAGAAAAGAAGAAAGAAGCAGAAAGATTATTGGCAGAAAAAGTGTCTAATAATATCAACAAATTACTATCTGATGATACGTTGATGTTAGACGTTAATACTTCCAAACAACTATTTGGTTTGCTTGGTGGTGGTATTCGAATTAGTGGAGAATATGTGCCGGTAGAACTTGAAAAAGTAAATGCTGCTATTGAATCGATGAAGAATGGTATTGGATAGACAAATTAAAATTCTATGCAGAATTAAAGGTATTAAGTGGTGATTAATAGTGGCAGATGATTTGCTTAGAAAAGATTTAATTGCGCATAAGATATATTCCGCGTGGCACTTTATTGAATACACTGAAAAAATATATCTACAGTACAGTATTGCGCAGATACATTGAATAATATAATTGGTAAAATGACAATGAAGACCATACGTTGGCAGCAGGGTATTGCAGCTGACTTCGTAGACTGCGTAACGGAAGATGGTAAGAAAGTAAAAAATTAGCGATAACAACTGAGAATTTTCCAGCTTATGATTTACGAGTTGCCGGTGAAAAAGTAGATCCATGGTTCTTGTTTGATATGAAAAGTAGGTTTACCTTTTAACGTTAATAACGTTAAATAGTATGTAGATATGTTTCCAAAAACTACCGAGATTGATACGGAGAACCTTATATACTTAGGGACCGGTCGTTCCATGTGGAGACGTGTTGTCTACTCGTTAGGGAATGCGCAAACGATGATGAGATGGTATCAATAAAGGCTGATTTAGAAGGAATTTCATTAAATCAGGGGAAATTTGAACCTGATGAAAAGCCGACATATGGCAATATCAAGAAGTGGATTAAAGAGAAATATGGCTTCAATGTAACAAATCTTTACATCGGACAGATTAAGGATAAAATGGGGCTTGAGAAGTGTTTAAATTACAACGTGGGTTCAGGTGAAGGCATGGTGCCTACTTGTCCACAGGAAAAAGGAAGAAGCCATTGTGGAGGCTTTTAAACACTTTGGATTGATATAAAAATCTGCAGAGGGAGGAGATTCAAATATGAGCAGTGGATTCCAAAATCCTATTACAATAAAAGATGCAATTGATAAAATTCATGGCAGGCAGTTTCTTCTTCCTGCTATTCAGAGAAAATTTACATGGAGCAGTAATCAGATAGAAATGCTCTTTGACAGTATCCTTCGTGGTTATCCAATCAACAGTTTTATGTTGTGGAAGATTTCGGATGCAGAAATAAAGAGTGGATACAAATTCTATGAGTTCATTACTGCATACAGAGAGTTCTTCGCAGAAAACAATAAGGACATAGATACAAAAGGTGTTCCTGACTTTGAGGCTGTTATTGATGGTCAGCAGAGATTGACAAGCCTATATATCGGCTTAAGAGGATCTTATGCTTATAAGATGCCAAGGAAATGGTGGAAAGATACAGAGGACTGTCTTCCTACAAGAAAACTGTATTTGAATCTTGATGCACCAGTTAAGCAACAGTATGATAATCAGAAGGCCTTTGATTTTAGATTCTTAAGCAAAAATGATTTAGATAAGTTCAGTAAAGCACAGGACGGATCTATTTGGTTTGAGGTCGGTCAGATACTTGACTTGGATAGCACAAAGAAAGTTAGGCGCTATCTCATGGAAAACAATCTTAAAGAGAATGACTATGCTTACAATACCTTATCCACATTGTATAAGGCAATTCATGTTAAGCGTTTGATTAATTACTACTTACAGGAAGAACAGGAGCCGGATAAGGTTTTAGATATTTTCATCAGAACCAATAGTGGTGGTACACCTCTTTCGTTTTCTGACTTGCTTATGTCTATTGCTTCTGCTAACTGGAAGAAAATCGATGCAAGAAAAGAAATTGATAGTATCGTTACTGAAATCTATGGAATTGGCAGACCAGGTTTCTTAATTAATAAGGACTTTGTGTTAAAGACTTGCTTGGTTCTGTTTGTGGATAATATCAGATTCCAATTGAAGAACTTTACATATGAGAATGTTCAGCTGTTTGAAGCAAATTGGGATAAGATTAAGAAAAGTATTATTGCAGCATTTACATTGTTTGAGAAACTTGGCTTCAATAATAGTACATTCAGAGCAAAGAACGCTGCTATCCCTGTAATTTATTATATTTATTACAATGACCTTGCTGATTCTATCGTAAAAGCAACATATGATGCTGAAGATAAGAAGACAATTACAAAGTGGCTTATACTTACATTTATCAAATCTATCTTTGGTGGTCAGACAGATACAGTGTTAATCACAATGAGAAGAGTGCTTAAGGAAACAGATAAAAAGAAGTTCCCCGCACAGGAATTGATGGACGCATTTAAGAATGATCCAGCAAGAAATTATGGATTTGACGATGAGTTCCTTGATGGCTTGCTTGAAGCACAGAAAGATAGCAATGATGCATTCTATGTATTGCATCTGTTATATCCGAATCTAGATTATTATAATCAGGACTTCCATCAGGATCATTTGCATCCAGCCACTACATTCTATGATACTGAGAAGCTGATTACTTTTATACCTGAAGCAGATATACCATTTGCAGCGGATGTGAAGAATTGGAATAGCGTGGCAAATCTTCAGTTATTAAATGGTTTGATGAATGAATCCAAGAACGATTCTCCATTAGCTGATTGGGTTTCAAAACATAACATAGATAAGAAAACTCTATTTGTAAATGATACCACAAGCCTCGATATTAAAGATTTCAAGGCATTTATCACAGACAGAAGGATTGTGTTAAAGGAATACTTAAAAGGCGTTGTAGGTTCAAATTAGATTTCATATAGTACTTTTAATGAAATAAAACATAGCTGCTCTTCTAAACGGAGGGCAGTTTTTTGTTAAATATTTCAAAACCTCTTGTAAAAAACGCTATACTAAAGCGTGTGAAAGGACGGTGTAAAGCTATGGCCTTATCGGATGAGATTATACTTATAAGAAAAAAGGGATATTGTACACAGGTAGAGTTTGCAGAACGTATTGGTGTATCTTTTTCAACAGTTAATCGTTGGGAAACAGGCAAAATGAATCCTAATATATTCAACAATGAAAAGATTGAAGGCATATTGTGATTCATTAAATATTGAATTTGGCAACGTTGAAAAAGCATGGTTAGAAAGGGAATATCCCTGCATTTCACGTGATTTTCTAATGTTTGAACCAAAAACCAACAATATTTCAGTTGGGTTAAATTCTGAATCCATCTAATCACCTCCTTGATATTACATATTATAGGAATTTATGCCCTTTAATGTTTGATATATAACCATCAATTACAAGGGTATTTTAAATGCAATAAAAATTCAAAATAATTTTTTCTAAAAAACGTCATATTTCATGCCTTCCCGTGGTTACTTAATAGAGGGGTGGTAGGAGACGAACTTCTTAAATGAAATTTCCTTAAACATCAAACTATCATCTGATACTGCTCTTCAAAATAAGAAAGCCTGATTACGTATAAGGGCCGGTATTCATATCGATATCACTTATCAAGTGGTGAAGATATTTTACTTGGTATAACTATGCCCTTTTTCTACGTGATTAGGCTTTTTTTATGTCTTGTAATGCCGGCTCTTTTCGTATCAGACGGAAAGGAAGGCAGATGAAAGATGTAAGCTACAAGGACCCATATGACAAAGTTCCCGTGGTCATTCAGATTGAGAATGATGATGCAGAAGGCTTGGAGGAAGTGATCTATTTCCTTAATTACAATGCAAGGATAATCGAGAATCTGTAGCATAAGGAAAGATACCACACGGCTTATCACATCGAAGGACTTGTCTATGAGGGCATGGAGTACGCATCGGATGAAGATGTGGAATCTGAAGTGGTCAGAGCAGAAATCGAGCAGACTATCGATGCATGGCTTCGTGAGAATCTTACAGTTGTTCAGTATGAGAGATTCAAGCTATTTATGGATGGAATGTCCATCCGTGATGTGGCAAGGCAGCAGGGCATCGATTACAGTACTGCAAATGAATCTATCAAAGCAGCATAGAAAAAACTGCAAAAAGTTTGGGCAAATACCCCATCAAAACACCCCTTCTAATCTCCGTATAGTGAGGAAGGGATTTCTCAATTTTAAGGGAAGGAGGAAAAGTTAATGTACGAACATTTACCACAGGAGCTTAAAGATTATCCATTTTTCTGTGGATGGAGATATGAAATCGTTAAAGGCAAAAGAACCAAAGTGCCGAAGTCGGTCAAAGGACATAACGTAGATACAAGAAGCCTTGATGAGTTTGCACCACTTGATGAAGTCATAAAGCATATTGATAAGTATGACGGCGGTCAGTATTACTATTCCTGTTCAAGACATCGTAGAAAAAAAGGTGAACACAAATATCCATATGCCAAAGGATGGAGACAGGACAAGATTGATGCCTTGATGGAAAATATCATCACACAGATTTCAAGCAATGAAGAGTTCCGCAAGGATATGAAATCAAGACTTGGTAAGGCTGTTGATACAAGTGAGTTTGAGGCACAGGTCGAAGCATTGACCAAGCAGATTCGCAATAAGACTAAAACGCTGAAAAGAAAGTCGATGTTTATTGATGAGTTTGATTGGGATGTGGAAAATGCCGATACATTATATGAAGCTTCATAATGAGGTTCTTACTCTTGAGAATAGTCTTTCAGAAGTTAAGGCTACTCTTAAGCGTATCGAAAATCAGGAAGTCACAAAGGATGCAGTACTTGGATTTATTCTTGAGTTCGGTCATGCCTATAAAGATCTGTCTGAGGTTAAAAAGAAGGAACTTGCTAATCTATTTATTGAAAAGATTGAAATATTCCACAAGGAGAGAGATAATGGTTCTATGATTAAGAGTGTTACCTTTAGATTTCCAATCAAACTTGGTGAAAAGCATATAAATAAGCTTGAGGATGATGGACTAACGAGTGGTAACCTCGTTGAGACGGTTGTATTATTAAGTAAAGAAAATTCTACAGACTTTTCGAAATAAACTTGGACGTTGAGGCATTGAAAGTTAAGCAGAGAGTACAACATATATAGAGATTAAGTGCTATTTTTAAAAAATTTACCTTGAGCAACATAAGAATTCAGTGAGATAAAGATAATATTTGCTTTTTTGAAAACTAATAAACTGTTTGGGAAGACATTTTGAAATTTAAAATTTGATAAAGAAATGTTGATGTAAAGTTCCAAACCTATTAAATGAGCTTTATTCGGATTTAGCAAACTTTTTTTCAAAATCTAGAGACACATCTATTGTTTGGGAGGGAGTAAGAGACGAAATCATAGATAAAATGAATGCTATTAAAGTGACATCAGACTCAAAGCTTTCCAAAGAATCAGAAGATATTTTGAAAACTGCTGGAAAAACGACAAAGGTGCAATCATATTATTAAAAGACTTAGCAGGGGTAACAGTTCAAGCTGGAAATATAAGCATGAATAAGCCTGAAGTTAGAAGAGAGGAAGCAAAAATGATTTCGGCGGTCAAAGAGTTAATCATTCGCGGACTGTTGGAACAAACTGGTGAAGATGTATATCAAATCACTGAATCGGGTTATTCATTTTTAGAAAACTACTTATTTAAGAGGGAAGGTGTAGTGTTATAGCTACTATAGGCATTAATAACATAGGGACAACCAAAAATATAGAATTGGCATATGCAAGATTATTAACAAATCAAGAAGCAACTTATAAAAATTATTTTCGTAACATATATGCTACTTACGGGATGGCAAAGGATAATAACATTCATAATTTATCAAAAAAGATAAAAAGTGGGTATGTTCCTGAGCAATCTTTTAAAGTGTATGTTCCTAAACCAAATGGATTAAATCGAATGTACACGCTTATGGGTGTCGAAGATCAAATAGTTTATCAAGCGTATGCCAACAAGTTGGCTGACCAGATGCAAGTGGATAGTATAAAGCGGAGGTATAAAGAAACAGTTTTTGGAAATTTGTATGCTGGAAAGAAATCTGATTTTTTCTTTCAACGTTGGGAGGATTCATACAAGGCCTTTACAAAAGCAATAATCAAGGCATATAAAAATGGAAATGAATATATAGCATCTTTTGATTTGACTGCTTGCTATGACAGTATCAATCATAATTTGCTTGAGGATATATTAAGAAAATTCCATTTTGCAGAAGCGTGTATAAAACAGTTAATTACGCTTCTTGAAAAATGGTGCTCACCATCTTCGGATCACTTAATTGGAGTTGGAATTCCGCAAGGACCACAAGCGTCAGGGATAATTGCTGAGTCGGTGCTGAGTGAATATGATTCTTTTGTGGAGAGTCTTAAAAAGAGTTATGATTTTAAGTATTTTAGGTACGTCGATGATATTAAGATTCTTGCAAAAGAAGAGGAAACAGTTAACTGGATATTATTCTTATTGGATAAGAAGAGTAAAGAATTAGGACTTTTTCCACAAGCGTCAAAAGTATCGATACATAAGATAATTAACATTGACGATGAAGTAAAAAGAATCAGTAAACCACTTTTTGAAGATGATATTGAGGAAAAGTTAAAACCAGATGTGGCATCTAAAAATATAAAAGAGATGTTACAAGCTAATTTAACAGATATAACAACGGTTAAAAGATATTTGCAATATGTAGAACCGAATTCTAATAATAATAAGTTGGTTTTTAAGATTCTTGAGCAACATCCGGAAACGATAACTTCCTTTGTTTATTATGTTCGGCGTTATCCTAGAAAGTTACCTAGTACAATTGTTGAATTTATAAAAAAATGCATGCTTGATAAAACGAAGCAATATCAAGCGGGAATCTTGTTACAGGTAGCAACTTTTAATATGACTTCAAATGCAGTCAAAGAACTTGGTAACATAGCTGATAGTTTACTTAGAAAAGACAGAAAGGAACAGTTTATATTTGATTTGCTGTTTAAGGAACAACTTTACTTACTTTTAATTATTAGCGGGAAATTTACGGTTAAGACTTATGTGAAGAAGATTAAACGTGAAGAGAATTGGTGGATAAGACAGCAACTGTTATCTGACTTAATTGTTTGTGATGCTCCAGAGGAGATAACTAAGAAATTAGTAAGTATAAGTTTGATTAGTGAACATACAGATGAAACGCTTGGTGCTGCGATGCAAGTTGTTGTAGAACCTACAAAATATATAATTCCTCCAAGGAACAACATTTCATCTCCGGCGCAAGAAGCATTAAAACAAGCGGGAATAATAAAACGTGGAAAATATTCTAATAGCCAGATAAATAAGTATTTAGAAATGATAACTGGTGAAAAGTGGAGCTTTAGATGGAAACATTATCTGGGAAATGAGCATGATAATGTTGAACGCTTTATTTTTGCAGCAACATCCTATTGGAGAACGGATTTAACAGCGTTTGTTAATCTTTGGGATACTATCGATGATAGGATGCTGTCAGTTATTACTGCTACACATACGGAATTAGGTGGCTATACGCTTGGAAAAATTGGAGGTATAAAGGATAGCAGAAGGATGCATGCGTATGTTCCATTGTTTCATAAAATGGTAATGGATATCCATGATATGAGATTACATTCATTTTTATCGCATTCAAAAGTGAAAGCAACAGGTGAGTATACTGGTCCAATACCATATAGAGATAAAGGTAAGATCCAGAGACTCATAATTGATGGCATGCGAGAATTGGAAGGGTTCTGGTAATATAACATAACCAAAAAATGTTAATGAAGCCACGCTATGATTGGCAACTATAAAATAGTTATCTTATGTGGTAGCACACGTTTAGAAAATGAATTTATGGATGCATAGAAAAGGCTTACATTAGATGGCAACATTATAATAAATGTTGGCCTCTTTGGGCATTCTGGCGATTCTGAGGTCTGGGAGAATATGGATGAAGGAACGCTAACTAAGACCAAAGAAATGCTTGATGATATGCACAAGCGGAAGATTGATATGGCAGATGAAATATTTGTAATCAATGTCGGTGGTTATATAGGTGACAGTACACGTTCCGAGATTAATTATGCTATTGAACGTGGTAAGAAGGTTCGTTATCTGGAGGATTAATCATGGGTATTTTTACAGATGGAGAAGACGAGTTATTTAATCTGTATATGCTAAATGAAATTCATGAAGATAGTAATACAGTCGGAAGTACAAATCATTCAGGTGGATGCCTGACAAGTTTTCTTCATATCATGACCATTATAATGTAAAGAAGGGCTTAGCAAGGAAGATATCCAGAGGAGAAATAGTTGGATTTGTAGGTGCTCTTGGCTATGACTACGATCCTGCAACCAAAACCATGACAGTTAATCAGGAGGGGACAAAGATTGTCCAATATATTTTTAATAGATATGTCTCTGGCGTAGGAACATCTACTCTTGCTCGTGAACTTGAAGAAATGGGTGTCCCAAATCCCTCCGGATTAAAAACATGGCATCAGACAACAGTTGCAGGTATTATTCGAAATGAAAAATATGTTGGGGATTTGCTGCAAAGTAAGACATTTACAGTAGATCCTATATCACACAGAAGACTGGATAACTTAGGTTGAATCTGACAAGTATCTGTTGAAAGATCATCATGAAGCCATTGTTAGTGGTGAGGTATTTGATAAAGCTTAGGAGATTCTTGCTAGAAGAGGTAAATGTCGCTCAAATGCAAGGTTGAGAAAAGATGAGTATAGGACTCTATATACCAATAAGTATGCTTTCAGCTGTAAGTGCAGATGCGGTTATTGTGGCGCAACTTTGACAAGAAGAACTTGACATGGAGGGAAATATCGAAAAACGATATGGCTTTGTATCACAGCTTCAAAGGCAGGTAAAAAGAATTGTCATAATTGTAAAGCAATTCCTGAAGAGGCTCTGATGAGCGCTTTTGTTGAATCATATAATATTATGACTCGTGATCATAAAGATGTACTGGATGAGTTTTTATCAAGGGTTGAGTCTACTCTTAGTGATAGTGATGTTAGTAAGCGCATCGAGAAGGAAAAAGATAAACTCAAAGACATTAGTTACAAGCTCAATAATTTGCTGGATATGCATCTTGAAGGAAAAATCGATTTTGAAACCTTTGAGAAGAAGAGAGATACCCTGCAGAATCAGCTCAGTGACAAGAAGATTGAGATTGAAGCTTTAGAAGACATAGGAAATTCTAGACTTGATTTAGAGGATCTTATTTCATTCATGCGTGAAAAATTGGAGACAGAGACTACCATAAAAGAATTTGATCGTCAAGTATTTGAAAGTATAGTGGATTATGTCATTGTGAGAGATTATAATGAAGAAGGCAATGCCGATCCGTCGATAATAACTTTTGTTTATCGGACCGGATTCAAGGATCGAAAAGATGCTAATCACTTTAAACACGAAAGACTTAATGCAGCCAAGAAGAAGACCGGCTCTGACAGTCATACCAAAAAGGTTTGCCAGAGTGATACATCTTCTAATAGTTCTTTAAGTCATTCTGGTTTGCAGTAACTTATACCAGACGACTCCAACATTTTTCAGTCAAATACATCACCCGATGCATGTGGAGACAGTGGCTCTGCTAACAAGAACAAATTGAAAGTGGGCTAGAAAAGTCCGTGTTTAAGCCATTTCTGCGGCATTCGCCTTTCTGAGAAGAGAGGCGGGTGCCGCTTTTTCTTTTAGAAAAAATGTGAAAAATGGTCGGGCGTGGCTGTGGGAGGGCTATTTGAGAAGGAATAGAAAAGAAGGCGATGCAGAATCATCATCTGCACCGCCTCTCATCGCTTTTTTGCCGTCTTGGACTATCGGGGCGGCTTTTCTGCTTTTCACGAATTCCAAAAATGATATACTAAGTAACAAAATTGTGCTGATGAGAAATGGATATCATTACTACTGATTTCAAAGCCACTTGGAAGAAGACAAGATACGTATTCCAAGATATAAATCAGAATTGACCTATGTGAAAAGGGAGGCGGAGGAGAGTCTGCCGAGGAAGAAAACAGCGCGGTCGAACTGGCCGTGAAATCGGAATTTACCTATTAAGACATATAAACCGTTGACAATAAAGCTCCTATATAGTATTTTTTAATAAGCTACTATATAGGAGGTTTTGTATGGACATGAATGGAGGATTTCTTGTCAGCAAAATAAAACAACTTGGAGACCGGATTTTCGAGAAGATTCTCAGTGAAAAGAATATTGATGCGTTTAATGGAGCCCAGGGACGTATTCTTTATGTGCTGTGGCAGGAGGATGGTATTTCAATCAGGTCACTCTCGACTAAATGCGGATTAGCGATAACATCTCTTACTACGATGCTGGAAAGAATGGAAAATCAAGGGCTGATAAGCCGTGTTCAGTCTGAAACGGACAAAAGGAAAACACTCCTCTTTCTGACTGAGAAAGCACATGCCTTAAAGGGTGAGTACGATTCTGTATCTGATGAGATGGGCAGTATTTACTACAAAGGTTTTTCTGAGGAAGAAATTACCCAGTTTGAGGAATACCTCGACCGCATCAGAAAGAATCTTGAGGAGTGGCAGAAGTCATGAGTATTTGTATCAAAGATCAGATTCAGAACATGAATATCGTCATTGGCTGCACAGTGGGGTGTACATATTGCTATGCCCGCAACAACGTAAAACGCTGGCAAATGATTGATGACTTCACTGACCCTGAATTCTTTCCGGGTAAGCTCAAGATGATGGAAAAGAAACGTCCGCAGAACTTTCTTCTCACCGGCATGAGCGATCTCTCTGGATGGAAGCCGGAATGGAGAGACGAGGTGTTTGCAAAGATCCGTGAAAATCCACAGCATCAGTTCCTGTTCCTTACCAAGCGACCTGATTTGCTGGATTTTGATACCGATCTGGAAAACGCATGGTTTGGCGTTACGGTGACGAGGAAAGCAGAACTGTGGCGTATCGATGCACTTCGGAAAAACGTCAGAGCAAAACATTACCATGTTACCTTTGAGCCGTTATTCGACGATCCCGGCACAGTTGACCTTTCCAGAATCAATTGGATCGTTGTCGGCACCATGACCGGAGCTCAGAGCAGGAAGATTCATACGGAGCCGGAATGGGCATGGTCTCTGGCGGACCAGGCACATAAGCTCGGCATTCCGGTGTTTATGAAGGAAGATCTTGTTCCTATCATAGGGGATGAAAATATGATTCAGGAAATGCCGGAAGAATTTAATAAAGTGTTAGAGGTACAGAAATCATGGAAGAAGTAATAAATGGAATCCTCATTCGTGAGGTGGAAACAAAGAACATCATGACTAAGTCTAGTCTGCCGGTAGGCGGTTACTCGGTCAATCCCTATGTGGGCTGTACACATGCCTGCAAGTATTGCTATGCTTCTTTTATGAAGCGCTTTACCGGGCACAAGGAGGAATGGGGCACTTTCCTTGATGTGAAGCATTGGCCGGAAATTAAAAATCCGAAGAAATATGCCGGACAGCGGGTGGTCATCGGTTCTGTGACAGATGGCTACAATCCACAGGAGGAGCAATACGGGAATACCAGAAAACTTCTGGAGCAGCTGATCGGCAGTGACGCAGATATTCTGATCTGCACAAAGTCGGATCTTGTGGTACGGGATATTGATCTGCTGAAGAAGCTTGGACGTGTAACCGTTTCATGGTCGATCAACACACTAGATGAAAATTTCAAGAACGATATGGACTCTGCTTCGAGCATTGAGCGCCGTATCTCTGCTATGAAGCAGGTATATGAAGCAGGTATCCGTACAGTCTGTTTCGTATCCCCTGTATTCCCAGGTATCACGGATTTTGAAGCAATCTTTGAGCGGGTAAAAGATCAGTGTGATCTGTTCTGGCTCGAAAACCTCAATCTTCGGGGAGGCTTCAAGAAGACGATTATGGATTATATTGCCGGAAAATATCCTGACCTTGTACCGCTTTATGATGAGATCTATAACAAGCATAAACGCAGCTACTTTGAAGCACTTGAAGTAAAAGCTGAGAAAATGGCCAAGAAATATGATTGCGCCTTTGTGGATAATGAAATGCCTTATGTCAGAGTCCCGCAGGGGCATCCGGTGATCGTAGATTATTTCTATCATGAAGAAATCCGTGGGACAGAGAATACCGGAAAAAGAAATCGCTAACTTCCTGTTCAATGTGTTTTGCAATGTCGCTGATATATTGAAGGTAATGGAGCAACATCATATTTTCAATCAATTTCCGAATAGCATGTTCCTACCTTGACCAATTCCCAGACAGCATGAACCAGTATGATTATTTTTTCTACTGTCTCGGGGCATGTTGAGACAGTGGCTCTGCTAACAAGAACAAATTGACAGAGGGCTGGAAAAGCCCGTGTTTAAGCCATTTCTGCGGCATCCGTCTTTCTGAGAAGAGAAGCTGGTGCCGCTTTTTCTGTCCGGGAAAATGAGGATATTGTTCTGGCGTGACTGTGGCTTTGCTATTTTCAGGGGTTGTGACTGTGGAAAGGCTATTTGAGCAGGAATAGAAAAGAGGCGATGTAGAATCATCATCTGCACCGCCTCCCATCGCTTTTTTGCCGTCTCGGACTATCGGGACGGCTTTTCTGTTTTTCACGAATTCCAAACATGATATACTAAGTAATGAAATTGTGCTGATGAGAAATGGATATAATTGCTACTGATTTAAAAGCCACTTGGAAGAAGACAAGATACGTATTCCAAGATATAAATCAAAATTTAATGTTCAAAGAATAGTGGAGGAGGCAAATAGGTTGATTCATAAAAAGAAATCTGTGTTACGAGTTATTTTTGGCATCATGGCTGCTATTGCATTCGTATTTGCTTGCCTTCTTGGAGACCTTATCTATGACACACGTTTTAAAATTAATCCGGTTGATAAATCAACATCACCAGATGGAACCTATGAGCTTTCATTCCAGCAGGTTGGTGATCCGGACTGGCCTTTTGGATATACACATGCAAGACTTGTTTTGAAGAATGGAAAACGCGTCATAATTAAGCAGACATTTGATATTGCAAATGATGGAGCTAAAGCTACCACCAATAGCTGGAATGTAGACTGGAAAGATACTTCTGTGGAAGTCATTATTTCTGGAACTGAACAAGAAGATGTACTTTATGTTTTAAAATTTGATGGATCAGTCGATAGGAAACAACTTGATACACGGTATGGGCATATCAAAGAAGAGCGGATTAGAAAATGAATAGCAAAGAGTTGCAAATTTTTGAATTTGACGGGGGAGAGAAGTAAGTAGATAAAGTAAAGAATGAAGAATATGTTCTTTGCTCACGCTGCAAACAAGAGGTTTACAAAGAAGCAATCGTATGCCCTTTTTGTAAATTTTGTATTATGGTATGGCTTGAAGGAGAAATTGATGAATCGTGGTGTTAGGAGAGCATCAAAGGAAGAGGTTAGAACTGTTGAGTATACTTTCGGTGTTTACAAATCTTTGATTGTTGCCGTGTATAAGCCGTCAGAGTGGTTTGTATGCAAAGAGACAAAGGCCAGACTCCCAAGACAGGATATTGTTCTTAAGCCGAAACCTGAAAATAGATTATTCTTTGTGGATGAAAGATATGAGCAGGGATTTCTGTTGGATGATAATAAATCGTTCTACATTGGAAAGTCGATAGCCAGATTGAAGTTGAATCAGTCGGCACAGAATTCGATTACATATCCTATCCACTGGCGAAAGATACAATTCATATTTAATGAAATTGACAAATCGGAATTTGGCGATTGGATAAATTTAGTTTTTGTTGTAAAAACCTTTATTTTAGGGCGTTGCTACGGAAAGTAGCAGAAAAATAGTGAAATGACAACTAATGTTTCTTGTTTGGTAAAGGTTAATTTACTAATCTGTGAAGGAAGTAAAACAAACCAAAAACGGAGGTAGAAAAATGACTTTAGAAGAACAAATTAAACATTACAGAAAACAGGCTGGACTTTCACAGGAGAAGATGGCTGAGAAAATCGGTGTATCAAGACAAGCCATTACAAAGTGGGAAAATGGAACAGGAACACCGGATATTGCAAATCTGATGGCAATAGCAGATCTCTTCCAGATATCAGTAGATGAATTACTTTCGAATGAGAAATCAGAGAAAAAGCAGTCTGATTACATCTATGAAAGTCGTACTGAATACGATATTGATGGTAAGAAGAATTTTGATATCAAGCTTGGTGGAGCATATGCTGTAGATTTAAAGGCATATCATGGAGAAAAAATTAAAGTAGCAATGTTTTCAAATGTCTATAAGAATCTTCTGGCAGATTATAAAATAAATATTGATGATATAAAAAACCGAATCGATATTGATCTTAACAGATTTAATGAAGCCAGTGAAGCAGATGCTAAGGAGAGTTTGGTCATTACTATTTTTATTCCAGTAAAATATATTGGAAAAATCGAATTATCAGTTAATGCAGGGACACTGAGTATTACTGATATAGAAAATGAACATATTGAGGTAAATGGCAAAATTAGCGAAGTTACCCTTCAGGGAAATAAAAGTGAAATTGAGATAGATTCAAATCTTGATATGCAGATCAGTGTTTTATCACATGAGGGTGCGCTTGAGATTAATCAGTTGTCAGCAACATCAAGACTTACAATTCCTGCAGATTATAGATTTAGAAGCACAAAAAAGGGAATAGCAACTCATATTTATTATGAGAGACAGGGCAAAAAGGTTGATGACTTTTCAGATGCCGAAGCGGACAATTACATTGAGTTCAATGGTATAAAGAGTGAGCTTGTGATTGTAGAGGCTGAGGCGTAGTCATGGAAAAGTATATATATCGACCGGTCAGATTCTATTTGATTACATTTGCCTGCACTTGGTTGTGGTGGCTATTCGCAATTTTACTTAATGAAGGGACGGGGCTTTATCTTGGAATGTTTCTTGGCTTGCTTTCACCTGCCGTGGTTGCCGTAGTAACTGTATTTACGTCTAAGAATAAAGCACTCATTAATGACTTTAAGAAGAAGCTGATTGGGTTTTATAGAATAAAACCTAAATCTATATTAATTGCAGTGCTGATATTTGCTGTGATGGTGACGGCTTCAATCGGTACATCAGTATTATTTGGCGGCAGTATAAATCAGTTTTCATTTACAGAAGACTTTTCATTTTCTATAGGTGGTACGTCTGCATTTCTTACAATTTTGTTGGCATCCTGCATAGAGGAGTTAGGTTGGAGAGGTTATGGAGAGGATGCTGTTGGTGCATACAACAGCTGGTTTAAGGAGTCTATCATCTTTGGATGTATCTGGTCTTTGTGGCATGTGCCATTATTCTGGATACCTGGAACGTATCAGTATGGACTTAAAGAGATGGGAATCATGTATGTGATTAACTTTCTTCTTAGCGTGATACCACTTGATTTCCTTCAGACATGGGTATATGTAAAGAACAACAGAAGTATGCTTGCAACAATTATTTTTCATTTGTTTATAAATATTATGCAGGAAAAGATAAACATGACTCCTGAAACAAAATGTATACAAACTATTTTTGTTGTTATTGCAGCAATTATAATTGTTGTTATAAATAAAGAAATGTTCTTTGAAACAAAGCATGTGGGTAATTTACTTGAAGAGAAAATTATGAATTGAGAGATAAATAGAACTTTATCAATGTAAAGAAATCGACAATTTCAAGTTTGTAGGGATGACATTAAAAATGAAGTTTAAGGAACAGATCTTTATCCTGTTTGCCTATACAAATTAAAGAGCAATTCAAGGTTATCACAGGCTCGAACCACTAGATTTTAAGTGAAAAGGTGCGTTCCACCATTCCCTTGTGCAATAGGGTTTGAGTATGTTTTTCGTTGAACAACCGAGCCACGTGGAGACAGTGGCTCTGCTAACAAGAACAAATTGGAAGAGGGCTGGAAAAGCCCGTGTTTAAGCCATTTCTGCGGCATCTGTCTTTCTGAGAAGATAGGCTGGTGCCGCGTTTTCTTTTAGAAAAAATATGAAAGTTGGTCTGGCGTGACTGTGGCTTTGCTATTTTCAGGGGTTGTGACTGTGGAAAGGCTATTTGAGCAGGAATAGAAAAGAGGCGATGCAGAATCATCATCTGCACCACCTCCCATCGCTTTTTTGCCGTCTCGGACTGACTATCGGGACGGCTTTTCTGTTTTACACGAATTCCAAACATGATATACTAAGTAACGAAATTGTGCTAACGAGAAATGTATATCATTGCTACTGATTTCAAAGCCGCTTGGAAGAAGGCAAGTAGGTATTCCAAGATATAAATCGGAATTTGTGGGGGAAAATCAAATGGATATTTGGGAAAGAATGTATGAAAAGGCGAAAGAGCAATATCATCCAGAGGAAGTATCTCCCTTTATATATGCACACAATGTAGTTTGTGCAATAGAAGCTGAAAACGGAGATATCTATACGGGATTCTGCATTGAAAGCTGCTGCGGAGTGATGAATATTTGTGCCGATAGACTTGCCGCACTGAATATGTATGCTAACAGTGGTCAGACTAGAATAAAAAGATTTATAGCGTTCCGCGACAGTGCACCAAACAGAGGTGGGAGCGGTATGCCATGTGGTGCTTGTCAGGAATTCTTTTATCAATTAAATGAAGCGAACGAAGATATGGAAATCATGGTCGATTATGAAAAAAGAGAAACCGTAACATTAAAAGAACTTATGCCGAATTGGTGGGGAAAGGAACGTTACGCTGAGGCAAAGAGTAATTGACAACTTTCAGCTCAGTGTGTTTTGCAATGTTGCTGATATAATTGAAGGTGATGGAGCAACATCATATTTTCAATCAATTTCCAAACAGCAAGAATCTACGTGATTATATTCCTCACGGTCTCGGGGCATGTGGAGATGGTCTGTTTGATGTCAAGAAAAGATAAATAAGCGCCAGATAGCAATATATTTCCGGGCTTTTTCGGAGGCTTGGATTTGAAGCTAGACTTCTGAAAAAGCTCTGTTTTCTTGTATGGAAACATATCCACTGCAAAATGTGTGTCAGGCTGTAACATCGGATTAGTTGTCACGATTTGAGACAGTGGATTAGACGTTAAGAGAGATTATACAAATTGGAATTTATGGAGGAATAAATAATGAATGAAGAAATAAAAGCTTTGATTGATGCTGCTGATAAAGCTATTAAAGAAGAACGTTTTGATGACTTGATAGAATTCTATACAGATGATGCTGTATTAGTAGTTCGTCCTGGATTAGAAGTAAAAGGCAAAGATGCAATTAAGGGCGCATTTATCAAAATTGCTGCATATTTTAAAAATAGCATCGAACCGACACAAGGCAAAATGTTAATGATTGAAGCAGGTGACACTGTTCTTGTTCTTTCTCAAACTTTGTTAGATGCAGATAACAAGGAATCATCCGCGTATAGTATGGATAGAAGAGCGACTTATGTTTATAGAAATATCGATGGAAAATGGCTATGTGCAATCGATAACTCTTATGGAACAACGTTATTAGACTAATAAATTCCAGTTTGTAGTGATGACATGAAAAAAGAAGTTTAAGGGAGAGATTTTTACTCTGTTTGCCTCGACAAATTATAGGATAATTCAAGGCTCTCACAGGCCGAACCACTAGATTTTAAGGGGAAATATGCGTTCCATCATTCCCTTGTACAATAGGGGGTGAGCATGTTTTTTCGTTGAACAACTGAGCCATGTTGAGCCAATAGTTCTTTTGTCTCGACGATAAACAGATGACTATATGGAAAATGAAATAAACTTAATAAACTTAATGCTGCAAGTGCACAAAGTAAACGGACTTATGGGGATGTTAAAAAGAATGTCCCTAAGCACAATTGCGAAATAAAAGTAACTCAAATTCAAATCATCCAAGCAAAGAAAGGTTGAATTGATTTAGTTAGTCAGAACTTTAATCTATCTAAAGAGTCACAAGTTTTTTTTATATGTTTTAAAAGATTAAATAATAAATTTTAAGAGCCAGGGAGATAAAACAATCAAACTCTCTGGTTGTTTTTTTGTTGACAATATTCCGAATACGTACTATAGTTTAAGTACGATATCGGATTATTAAGGAGAAAAAATATGAATTCAAGAAAGTTTTTTTATGATTTCGGAAAAGCACTTTATCACGTAGATTCATTTTATGATGAGTTTGCGAAACAAAGCAATGTATCCTCGTCTTTATTGTGGGTTTTATACGCACTCAATGATGGAAATTCACATACCCAGATTGAAATCAGTAATGACTGGGAATTGCCTAAGACAACGGTAAACACAGTCATTAAGGATATTCAAAAGGAAGGATATGTTGAGTTAGTTCCTATTAAAGGAAAAAGAAGAGAGATGTCAATTGTTCTTACAGAAAGCGGTAAAGCATTTGCGGATAATGTTCTTTCTGATCTTTATAGAAAAGAAGAGGAGGTATTTAAATTACTTAGTCCAAAAGAGCAGGAAATAGTAATGGTACTGGAAAAATTAGCAAGAAAACTAAAGGAGGAAGATTAAGTATGGAATATGTAACACTTGGTCAATCAGATTTAAAGGTCTCTCGTATTTGTATGGGATGCATGGGGTTTGGAGATGCTAAAACTGGGCAGCATAGCTGGACTGTTGATGAGGAAACATCCAAAGCCATTATTAAAAGAGGTTTAGAGCTTGGGATTAATTTTTATGACACAGCAATAGCATATCAGGCAGGTACGAGTGAAGAATATCTTGGAAAAGCAATCAAAGAATATGCTCAAAGAGACAAAGTCGTAATTGCTACAAAGTTTCTTCCAAGGTCGCAAGAGGAAATAGAAAATGGTATTTCAGGAAAAGAACATGTCCTAAAGAGCTTAGATACAAGTCTTTCTCACTTGGGAATGGATTATGTTGATCTATATATCTATCATATGTGGGACTGGAATACTCCTGTAGAAGAATATCTTGCTGGGATGGCAGAGGGCGTAAAGGCTGGTAAAATCAGACAGATTGGTATCGCTAATTGCTTTGCATGGCAGCTTGCAGAAGCTAATGCCATTGCAAAGAAAAACGGATGGCCAGAATTCGTATCAGTTCAGAATCATTACAATCTTATTATGCGTGAGGATGAGCGTGAAATGAAGGTATACGCAGATGAAAGAAATATCGCACTTACTCCATACAGTGCGCTTGCAGCAGGACGTTTATCAAGAAGACCTGGCCAGACTTCGAAGCGTTTAGAACAGGATACTTATGCAAAACTGAAGTATGATGCATCAGCAGATAAGGACGCAAAAGTCATTGCTAGAGTCTGTGAAATCGCAGATGCACGAAATGTATCTATGACAGAGGTTTCTCTTGCATGGCTACTGACAAAGGTAGCTTCTCCAGTTGTCGGAGCAACAAAGATCAGTCATGTTGAAGGTGCTGCATCAGCTGTAGATTTAAAACTTACTGATGATGAAATAAAATCATTGGAAGAGTTATATGAGCCACATTTTCTGTCGGGTGTAATGGCACAAAATACACCAGCTGCAAGAACTACAGAACAGGTGTGGATTAAGAATGGCAAATACGTAAAATAACATTCACGAAAATGTGTAGAGTGAAAATATAAGTGCTTAATACAATGGCAATAACATGTCTTATAAAGCTTGTTAGTTATGAGTTTATAAAGAATGCAAGTAAAAATGGAAATGAAGTTACGTAGCTTGATGTAATCAGGAAGAATATCAAGCCATGTCTTGTGTGGGATGAACGAGCTTGCATACAAAAAGGATGACTGTAAAAATGAACAGAAGTAAATGTGTTTGTTTTTCCAATATATTATTTTGGATGAATGCATAAATAATGGCTGTTATAGACAGTTTTATAGTCAGACAATGAATCTTTCCAACATGCATAAAGAAGTTGGTAATGCTTACTCTTGCATGGAATGAAAATGAAAAATATTTGTAGTTATAAAAAATAAAAGGCTGTGGATTACCTTCTATGACAGTAGGAACATGGCATATCAACTTAGATTATCAATTTAGAGGTAGAAGTATATGAAGAAAATCGTACAGACAGCAGGAAGAAATAAATTGGGTGAGTTCGCTGAACAATTTGCCCATTTCAATGATGACGTTTTATTTGGGGAGAATTGGAATAACCAGGATATAGATGTGAAGACAAGATGCATAATCACAGTCGTTGCCCTTATGTCATCAGGCATAACAGATTCATCTCTCAAATATCACTTACAGAACGCCAAAGAACATGGCGTTACGCAAAAGGAGATTGCTGCAATCATTACACATGTTGCTTTTTATGCAGGATGGCCTAAAGGATGGGCAGTGTTTAATCTAGCAAAAGAAGTATGGAAACCTTCAGAAGGAGATTTACCATACAAAGATGAAACAATGAGAGCTCATGCAAATGAGATGGTATTCCCAATTGGGGCACCTAATGACGCATATGCACAGTATTTTAGTGGAAAAAGCTTTCTTGCACCTATATCAACCAATCAGGTGGGAATTTTCAATGTAACATTTGAGCCAGGATGCAGAAATAACTGGCATATTCATCATGCTTATAAGGGTGGTGGACAAATATTAATCTGTGTTGCAGGACGAGGATATTATCAGGAAGAGGGAAAAGAAGCTGTTGAAATGAAGCCCGGCGATTGCATAAATATTCCTGCTGGAGTTAAGCACTGGCATGGAGCAGCACCAGATAGCTGGTTTTCTCATCTTGCTATTGAAGTACCTGGTGAAAACAGTTCTAATGAGTGGTTGGAACCAGTCAGCAATGCTGCTTATGAAAAATTGCAATAAATGGGAAAGTAATGTTGAATACCACTAATAATTTGAATCATGTCCCATGCCTAAGCATGGGACATGATTCATTGATGATATTATGATAGTTGATGCTGTAAAGGCCTATTAATTTGATATAACGAGCACCTGCTTGATTTTTTAAAAAGCAAGCAGATGCTAAAACTTAAGGAGGAAAAAATGACAAATTTACCTAAGGTTGCCCTTGGCGCATGGGCATGGGGCAATGATGGAACATTTGGAAATAATATCACACCAGAGAGTTTGAAACCTATTTTTGACACGGCTATGGAGAATGGACTGAATCTCTGGGATACAGCTTATGCTTACGGAATGGGGACTTCCGAGAAAGTACTTGCAGGATTCTTAAAAGATCTTCCAAGAGAATCCTATCTCATTTCCGATAAGTTCACACCGCAGTGTGAAAACGGCAAACCAACCGCAATGGAAGATATGATCAAGATGCAACTGAAGCTGATGGAACTAGACCATTTCGATATTTACTGGATTCACAATGTCTGGGGCGCACCAAAGTGGATAGAAGAGCTCGCAAAGTATTTTGAAGGGAAAGAGAATGTTCCCATGATTGGCGTCTCAAACCATAACCTTGCAGAAATCAAAGAAGCGGATGCAATTCTAAAAAGTCACGGCTTAAAGCTTTCTGCGGTGCAGAACCATTACAGTCTTATCAACCGTTCCTCTGAGGATTCTGGCATTCTTGATTATTGTCGCAATAACAGCATACAATTCTTTGCCTACATGGTATTAGAGCAGGGTGCCCTTTCTGGTAAGTACGATACAAAACATCCAATGCCTGCTGGATCAGCAAGAGCTAAGACCTACAACCCATACCTTGACAAGCTTGAGATTCTAAATGCAGAGTTTAAGAAACTTGCAGATAAATATGGCGTTGGTCCGGCACAGATCCCTGTTGCCTGGGCGATTGCCAAAAGCACACTGCCAATTATCGGTGTAACCAAGAAAAACCAGGTACTTGATGCTATAAAGGCAATGAATGTCACTCTAACAAAGGAAGAAATTGTAAATCTAGAAAAAGTAGCGGATAGCCTTGAACTGAATGTTATCCGTTCCTGGGAAAAGGAGATGAAATAAGATGAGTAAGAAAAATATTGGTGCAACTCTCGCACTATATCCTTGTCCGATTATTGTTGTCGGGGCAATGGTAAATGACAAACCAACCTGGACGCTTGTAGCTCATGCTGGTACTATGGCTCACAGCCATCTGATGGTATCTCTTGTACAGGCGCACTATATCAACCAAGGTATTCGTGAGAATAAAAAGCTTTCTGTTAACGTGATTGATGAGTCATGGCTTAAGGATGCCGATAGAATGGGAACCATAAGTGGCAATAAGATGGACAAATCCGAAGCCTTTGCCTGGACAATGGGTGAAAATGGTGCTCCGCTGATTGATGAGGCTAAGGTCTCAATCGAGTGTGAAGTAGATGGTAATTATGAGCTGGAACATTTTGATCATTTCATCTGCAAGATTCTTGCAACCTATGCGGATGAAGCTGTGCTGAATGAAAAGAGTAAGATTGACTATCATACTTTTAAGCCAGTACTCTTTGAATTCCCGACCTATGAATATTTCGTGACAGGTGATAAAGTCGGCAATTGCGGAAAAATGAATTAATTATAGACAAGCCTCTGAAAGAAACTCAGAGGCTTATATCAATAAACGAAAGGGAGAAAAAATATGGAAAACAAAATTTTAGTGACAGTATTCTCCGCCAGTGGCGTAACGAAAAAAGTTGGTGAAGAGATTGCCAGGATCGCTGGTGCAGACTTTTATGAGATTGTACCGAAAGAAATCTATACATCTGCAGATTTAGACTGGATGAACAAGAAAAGCCACAGCAGTATCGAGATGAACGATTCCTCTTTAAGACCTGAGATTAAAGGTGGAGTTGCTGATATGGCTTCTTACAATACCCTCATTATCGGTTTCCCAATCTGGTGGGGAATGGCTCCTAGAATCATTGATACGTTTCTTGAAAGCTATGATTTTTCTGGTAAGAAAATCATTCCCTTCTGCACTTCAGGCGGCAGCGGTATTGGCAGGAGTGATATTGCTTTGCACAAAGATGTAAGTGATGATGTGAAATGGGAAAAGGGCGTTCAAATCAATAGTCCAAATGAAGCAAAAATCAAGAAATGGTTGGAGAAAGTCCTGTAAGCTATTTTATCTAAAGAGTATAGCTATATATAGCTGAAGGAAAACAAGATAGAACTAAATGAGTTTTTAGAATTGATCGTTGTCTACGCCATTTTGAAACTAACCTTTTGATATATGTATTTGGGCTCATCATTCATATTCACTGGATAATACAAATATACAGGATATGTATCATTTTCTGAAACACTTGTATCACTAAAGAGTCTTTGATACATTTGACTTACTTGTCAGGGACGTTATCATGAGAAAGATCTTAAAAATTGGTGGAATAATAGTCATTATAGCAATGATAATTACTGGCATTGTTGCATGTGTAGTACGTAGCCAAACTGTTTTTGTCAAACACCCAGAACTCGAAGTGGAACAAAAATTGGTAAATGGTACCGGATAACTCCAAAAGAGGCAAAATCTTCTGATGGAAGCGAATGGCACGGACTCATCAGAGTCGGATCTAAGAACAAAGTCATAGTATACTTCTTTGGTGGTGAAGTGAGTATCAATGAATATACTTCTAAGCACGGTAATGAATTTTTCGCTACAACAGCAAAAATCCAGGACTTCGTCGCTTCTGGGGGAATAGGAAGCTCTTCAAAAGAAAATCCTTCACATGATTGGACCATTCTTATTCTGCCCTATGCCTCCGGTGATTTTCATAGTGATACAGGTGAATATCATTACAAGGATGGCAGCAAAGAAAGAGTGGTTTATCATAATGGCTATAATATGCAGCCATCAATATACTGAACGAAGGATTACGTCTGCTTAGTGAAGCAGCATAAACAAAATATATAGTAGGGATGGAATAGCCCGAACTCATACACCTGTGGACATTGTGTAAGACGTTGAGCTGCGTAACAACGCAGCCAATGCAGTAGTGGTTGAAGCAGGAAGCTCCGACTTCTATAAGTCGGTGTAGTTCACCACATCATACTGTATCAGGAAAGAATTTAACAGGATTGGATCTTCTCAAAAACAAAGATGAAATCGTTAGTACAGTTGAGCATGAGATTAAGCATGGAAATCTAGAAATGATGGCAGATATTAGAAGACATAAGAAAACGCTATAATTAAAGGTGATGATAAAATGAAAACAATTATATTAAATGCAAGTCCAAGAAAGAATCAGAATACCGCAAAGCTATTAAAATCAGCAGCAAAGGGTGCTTTAGATGCAGGTGGTGAAGTAGAATATTTTGATTTATACAGTTTGAAATTTACTGGCTGTAGAAGCTGTATGCTTTGTAAAAGGAAAAATGCTGAAAGATGTCATTGCTACTGGAAAGATGATTTATCATCCATTATCGATAAGGTCTTTAACGCAGATAACTTGATCATTGGCACTCCAATATATCTAGGAAGACCAACAAGCCAGTATTTTGCCTTTATGGAACGTCTGCATTTTTCATCATTGTCCTATGATGATTACAGTAATTACTTTACAGGCAGCGTAAATGTTGGCATGTTCGTAACAATGAATGCTACAGAAGATATTTATAACAAGTTATATAAAGATGAGTTTGAAAAATATAAAGAAGAATTCCGGATTCTCAATGGGAAAATAGTCTATTACCCTTGTTACAATACATTACAGGTAGCTGATTATTCGAAATTTAATATGAGCAGCTTTGATGAAAACAAAAAGAAGGCTTATCATGACAAACAATTTCCAAAAGATTTAGAAAAAGCATATCTTATTGGAAAAGAACTTGGCTTTTAATACAGACTACAATCACTATATTTAAATAGAATAAATTCTACAAAAAAGACGGACTTTACAACCAACCTGTTCTTTCCAATCATGAGTAAGAAACCTACTTTCAAAATGATTCACAATAAGATATGATATAGTTAACTATGATTAGGAGAATAAAGCTATGTTTAGAGAAATGCTCAGAAAAAAACAACAGTTACCACAAGATGAATGCATTGAAATTTTAAAAAAGCAATTACGCGGTGTATTGTCACTGACACTCCAACGGCTAAAGCACGTTGGGTTCTTATATACATTCACTTCCAGATATACTCGAAAGCATATGAGACTAATGAGTTTCTATAAGACTTTCACTACCAAAGATGCCATTGCATCCATTAGCGATAGCATAAGGCTCGTGTCAAAACCTATCTATATATTCTCTTTTTAAATTGCGATACTGCTTAGATTATTCCTGCCAGTTAATCTGTCTACTTCCAGATTATGAAGCCTATAGAAGTTTTCAAATCTTCCATTACATTTATCAATATCAAAGCTTTTTAAATCATCATTTATATTCATTATCAGGAAAGCACTGTACATATCTCTTTGTATCTTGATTCCATTAAGATCATTCCATCTCTGTGACAATGCTTTCTTTGTATATGTTCCATCAAAGTGATTGAACTGACTTGCCTTTGCTTCAGAAGTGTTTATTTCTGTTAATTTCTCGCCAAAATAATTTAGTTTTCTATCTATTATTGTTAATAACATTGATGGCGCTTTATTGGCTAATGATTTACCAAAGCGTTTCTTTTTCTTGTACTTTCCTTTATCATTCTTTTCAGTATTTTTAGCACGCTTCTGAAGTCCTGCAAAATTCATTTTTTCGACATATACTTTGTTTCCAAGAGATATGATATAGTTTGCCAGGCATTCATGCTGATACTTTCTTATATCTGCTTGCTTTCTATATAGTTCCTTTAATTCGTTTTGATATCTGATATAGTGATTTGATTTGTTCCATCTGACTTTCTTATTGCCTTGTTTCTTGACGGTTCCATCTTCATTATAATTATCTGGATTAGTTGCACGTCTTGACCTGTCCATTCCTCTCAGAAGTTTCTGTTTCTGGTTTTCAATGTTC
>Ga0256404_1003871_pt1 | contig 29420 bp, 26 predicted proteins | sample RumenRJG_01DNA_FD_185990 | JGI IMG/M metagenome (GOLD analysis project Ga0256404, IMG submission 185990) | Bovine rumen microbial communities from Lethbridge, Alberta, Canada - RJG_01 | ecosystem: Host-associated > Mammals > Digestive system > Stomach > Rumen | place: Canada: Alberta | collected...
AAAAAGGAGGATTTATGACTTATCAGGAAATGCTGGAGAACGCAAAAACATGCATCGGTCCTTTCTGCAACGCCTGTCCGGTCTGCAACGGCCGCGCCTGCGGGAATAAGATCCCGGGTCCCGGCGCCAAGGGTACCGGCGACGTAGCGATCCGTAACTTTGAAGCCTGGAGGAATATCCGCGTCAATCTGGACACGATCTCCGAAAATAAGAAGCCCGATACAAGCCTGGAGCTTTTCGGAAGGACCTTCCGATATCCGTTCTTTGCCGGCCCGGTCGGTGCCGTACAGCTGCACTACGGAGATAAATACAACGACATTCAGTACAATGACATTCTGGTCCCCGCCTGTGCGGATGCAGGGATCGCCGCATTTACCGGCGACGGCACCAACCCTGATGTCATGCGTTCCGCATGCAGCGCGATCCATGCCGCGGGCGGTACCGGCGTTCCCACCGTCAAGCCCTGGGATTCGGAAACGCTCAAGGAAAAGGTTCGTCTTGTCGACGGCTCCGGTTCCTTCGCCGTAGCCATGGATATTGACGCGGCAGGTCTTCCCTTCCTGCAGAATATGACGCCGCCTGCAGGAAGCAAAACAACGGCAGAGCTGAAGGAAATCATTGAAAGCTTCAGAAAGCCGTTTATCGTAAAGGGCATCATGACCGTAAAGGGAGCCCTGAAGGCTATGGAAGCAGGCGCAGCAGGCATAGTTGTTTCCAACCACGGCGGCCGTGTCCTGGATCAGTGTCCCGCAACGGCTGAGGTCCTTCCCGAGATCGTGGATGCCGTCGGCGGAACAATGAAGATCCTCGTTGACGGCGGGATCCGTACCGGTGTGGATGTCTTCAAGGCCCTGGCGCTCGGAGCGGATGCCGTGATCATCGCAAGACCGTACGTCACCGCGCTTTACGGTGGGGAACAGGAGGGCATCGCACTCTATACCGAAAAGCTCGGAGCGGAGCTTCGCGACGCCATGAAGATGTGCGGAGTCAGCTCTCTTTCGGAGATCTCCCGCGATCAGGTCCGGCTTCCGTAAGCTTTCCGAAAGGGTTTTGCATTAATCGCTTTCGTCATTGTTTATAATTTGATTATATTTTTTAGGTACTTTTAACCGCGCGTTCGTATTCTGGTCACATTTGGCCGATATAATGCTAAGCGTAAGAACAGTGAAGTTCCAACAACAAGCTTTTAAGAGTGCCTATCACTTTAACAACTCACTCTTTATCCATATAATCCCCTCTTCACACAGGGCTGCCGCATCAGCGGCAGCCCTGCTGGTTTTTCAGCACTTACCAGGGAAACTTTCCTTTTGTACATACTCCGCCTCATCATTTATAATAAATCACAGCAGATCGATATCTGCAGGACCTGACATCCGTAAAGTAAAGGAAACGAGTCAAAAGGAGATCTCAGATGAACTTCAGTGAAAACAGTATCACCGGTACAGTTGCAAAGGCTGCCGACCGCTATGCGATCGATGTGCTCGGCATGCCATCCTTAGAGCTGATGGAACGGGCTTCGCGCCATGTGACAGACTACATCATAAGCTCTTTTCATGAGGAAGCAAAGGACGCCGTGATCCCTGCCGTCATCCTGTGTTCCGTCGGAAACAACGGCGCCGACGGCGTCTGCATCGCAAGGCAGCTCCTCGATGATGACAAACGTTTTCATACTGCGGTCGTGGTCTGCGGAAATCCCGAAAAGTCCAGCTGGGAGTTTTTACACCAGCTGTCAGAGTATAAAAGAAGGGGCGGTCAGCTGCAGTTTTTCCTTCCGGACGCCGCAGCCGGCAGCGGCGATTCCTCTGATTCCTTTTCCTCCCTGTTTTCCTCTGCCCGTGTGATCGTGGACGCGCTCTTCGGGATCGGGCTGCACAGACCCGTGGAAGGCAATTACCATGCCCTGATCGAAGCTGCCAATGCAGCTGGTCCTCATCCGCTCCGCATCTCCGTAGATGTTCCCTCCGGCATCAACGCTGATGACGGCCGCTGCATGGGAACCTGTTTCCATGCAGATGTCACACTCACCTTCGGCAAAAACAAAACCGGCCTGCTGGTCTCAGACGGACCTGAAGCAGCCGGTAAAATAAAAGTCTGTGATATCGGGATCCCTGAAAAGGTATATCAGGATCTCATGACCTCAAAGCAGTGATTGATATATATGGCATTGGAAACCGTAGTGATCACGCTGCGCAGAAGCTTCCCGCCCTCGGTTTCTTCTTCCGTGCCGCCGGACAGCTGCACCGCTGATGCCCGGTCCTTTCCGGCAAGTCCGAAGATCTGCCTGAGCGTCTCCTCAAAGCTCTCACAGAAGGAATCATAGGCATTCACCGTAGAGGATACCTCCTGCTGTTTCTTAAAGAGCGTCTCGATATTATCCATGGACAGGACCAGCTTGGCAATCATAATAAAAAGCAGATAGGCGATCTGCTCTTCGTTATACTGCTTTTTGACAGGCTTTGCGATGTAGCCCTTCTTCACATAATTGCTGACCATGGAAGGAGTGGCTTCGATACAGCCTAAGGGCCCTAAGACAACATTGATATATTTTACGGTCTGATCCAGATAGAGCCCGATATTGGGGATCTCGCGGTAACGCGGCATACGGAAATGTTCGATATCAGCTTTCACATCAATTTCCTTTTCTGATCTGCGCAAGAACACGCCTCTTCCGCAGTACTTTTCGATACAGCTCTTTTTAGTATATCCCGTTTTCGGAAAACATACAATCGGTTTATGAAAACCCTTTACAAGGCCTGCAAAGCTCTTTAAAATGGAAATTAGTTTTTACAGTACTGCCCAGGGAGGACTTTATGTCATACCGAATCGTATCGGATTCTTCTTCCGATATTTTAGCAAAAGACGATCCGAACTACCGGTCGGTGCCGCTGCACATTCTGTTCGGAGAGCAGGACTGGCCGGATACTGCCGAGACAGATCTGGCTGCTTTTGACGCTGCCATGGACGCGAATACAGGCCGTTCATCCACCTCCTGTCCCTCTCCTCTTGAGTGGTATGAAGCATTCGGAGACGCTGAGGTCGTTTACTGCTTTACCATCACCTATTCTCTTTCCGGAAGCTATAACAGCGCTATGACCGCCAAGGGAATGTATGAGGATGAGTATCCTGACCGGCATGTTTACGTCTGCGACTCCTATGCGACCGGCGGGCGGATGGTTCTGATGATGGACTATCTGAAGGAGCTTCTGGATGCCGGAACGGCTTATGAGGAAGCTTATCACAAGGTCATGCGATACCGTGACCAGACTGAGCTGATGTTTACGCTGCAATCCATGAAGATGCTGGCTGCCAACGGCCGCGTCAGTCCGCTGATCGCAAAGGCAGCAGGGCTTCTGGATATGCGCCTGATCGGCCGCGCCAGCGAGGAAGGAAAGCTGACGCTGATCGACCGCCACAGGGGGGCGCGCCGCGTACTGCTCGGCACCTTCAAACAGATGCTCTCTTACGGCTACAACGGAGGGAGGGTCGTGATCTCTCACAACCGGAACTTGGAGGACGCAAACGGCCTTGCAAAGCTGATCCGTGAGAAATTCGGCGAGAAGGTCCCGATCGATATCCACCGTACGACCGAGCTTTGCAGCTATTATGCCGAAAAGGGCGGTTACATCATCGGATTTGAAAAGGACGGCTGTGACCGGCCGCTGCCCGCATAAGCCATTTTATCCCATAAACAGCATTTCCCCGCAGCAAGGCGCACTGACCGCCTTTTTGCGGGGAATTTTTCAAGTTAAACATGCTTTTCAGCCATTCAAGCCGGCATGTGCTGAACAGTTACATTTTTTAAAGCATATTTTGCGAATGCCGCCGCCGCAGGGGAGATCACCTTCTCATCCGGTATGGCGATCCCGATCTCGACCTCCTGCTTCGGCCAAAGGGGAAGGATCGCGATCCTGTCTTCATACTGCCTTGCGGTGATCTGGTTTTCCATGCTGATCCCGAGCCCCGCTTCAACCATGGCGTATCCTGCAAAGAGGTCCTCCGTCGTAAGCCTCGTCTGCGGCATGATCCCGTTGCGTTCCATCAGCATGGAGCCGTCGGATTCCTTTTGAGGGTACAGCTTGATATATGGCTCATGTTCAAACTGCCGGAGGGGAAACGGTTCTCCGGGATGCGCTGTGATAAAAGGGTGATTCTTAGGAAGGATCGCTACGATCTCGTCCCGGAGCAGGGGAATAAAACGAAACTCTCCTTCACGCCGGCTCATGATGCAGAAATCCCCTCTGCGTTCCCTGATCGCCTGTGCCATTTCCGAGCTCGTGCCTTCCAGAATGTCTACCTGTATGCCCGGATGCTGCGCTGAAAAACCTGCGATCATCTGCGAGAGCCAGGGATAATACACACTGTAGACGGAGCCTGCCGAAACCATTCCTGTCTCGATGCCGCGGATCGAGCGCGTCTGTTCTTCATAATGCTTTCCCCAGTAACTCATCTCCCTGATTGCAGGAAGCAGCTGCTCGCATTCTCTGGTCGCCCGTACGCCTTCCTTCCCGCGGATCAGAAGCGTAAGCCCCGCGTCCTTTTCCATGGAGGCGATCATCCGGCTGATCCCGGAAGGGGTATAATCCAGTTTTTCCGCCGCTGCCGAGAGACTGCCCTCTTCCAGTACGCAAAGCAGCACGCTGCACTTTTCAGAATCCATATATCCTTCCCCTTTTCCTTTTTTACAGCCGGCCCCTGACTCATCTGAACCTTGTCTCAGAACGGGCTTGTTATCCCATCCGCTTTTCTGACATGGAGACTCTCAGCGGCAGCTGAACGGGCATATATTATATTTACCCTATCTTTGCGTTTTTGTCAAAGATAGATTGATTTTATGTCGCTTTACGCAAATAAAATCTCATGTTATATTGGCCTTGCTGAAAAGAGCAGCGGGTCCTGAACACAAAGATCATCACCCGGAATCAGGAAATGAAGTCGTACAGGCTATGCAAAGCCACGAAAGAGGATATATCATGACACAGAGAAAAGCGGAAATCTTACTTGCGGCACTGATCATCGCCAGAAGCGCATCCTTCCTGTTTTCGAAGATCGGCCTTCAGAGCCTCGGCATCTTCAACATGATCGCGGTCCGGTACCTGATGGCATTCGCCATTCTGGGATTTGTTTTCCGTAAAAAACTGATGCGGGTCCATCCCGGCACCGTCATCCGCAGTGCTGTCTTAAGCGGCGTATTTTTCGCGATCCTGGTCGCTGAGCTCAACGGCCTCAAGCGGACGGACGCTTCCACGACCGCATTCCTTGAGAACAGCGCCGTCGTTTTTGTTCCGCTGTTTCATTCTCTCGTGATCCGCAGGCTTCCCCGTCCGATCACGATCGTGAGCAGTCTCATCGCTCTTGCCGGTATTTTCTGCCTGACCATGAAGGGAGGACTCCATGGCATCGGCACCGGTGAGCTCTTTGCTCTCGGGGCTGCGCTGATGTACACCGCCTATATCCTGGTCAGCGCTGCTTTCGGCAACGGCAAGGAGGTTTTCGAGATGGGCGTCCTTCAGAACGGTTTCCTCGGCCTCTACGGGCTGATCGCTTCCCTGTTCTTTGAAATGCCGAGACTCCCCGAGACCGGCGCGGAGTGGGGATGCATCCTTGGCCTTGCAGTTATCTGCTCCGCTTTCGGACTGACCCTGCAGCCGGTAGCCCAGAGCCATACCACGCCGGAACGCGCCGGACTTCTCTGCGCCATTTCTCCGGTATCCGCTTCTCTGATGAGCATGCTCTTCATGGGTGAGCGTCTCGGAGTCTCCGGCCTGATCGGCGCTGCCCTCATCATGTCCAGCATTTTCATTCCGAAGCTCGAAGCCGTGATTATAAACGCGTTCAGCAGACTCAGTACCCGCCGGAACACCGCCCTGCTTGCCGCAGGAAGCAGACGCGTGACCCTTGCCTGATATCACTTTAGCTGCCGTTTCCAACCGAACCCCCTAAACTTAAAAAAGCCTTTGTACAGAGCTGTTCCGGCTCTGTGCAAAGGCTTTTTGTTTTGCCGGAAAGCATTCTTCCGAACGTTCGGCCACAGCTTGCGAAGGCACTGGAAGAAGACTATAATGAAGTAAATCGTAACGGTTCAGCACCTGCCTGATTGAATGGCGGAAAGCAGCGGCTGAACAGTTGCAGAATATCCGAGTTATATCACCAGCTTTCACCAGGAGGAATTGCGGTATGGCGACTTTAGTTTATGACTGTATTGCCGGGATCGCAAAGACGATCATTGACAACAGGGATTTTCTCACAGACTTAGACCGGGAGATCGGCGATGCCGATCACGGCGTCAACATGGCCCGCGGATTTCAGGCGGTTCTTGAAAAGGTCCCTCAGGATGTCCCTGATATCGGCGCGGTCCTGAAAAAGACCGGCATGACACTGCTGTCTACCGTAGGCGGCGCTTCGGGGCCTCTCTACGGCACTGCTTATATGGAAGCGGGCAAGGTGTCCATGGGAAAGGAAACGCTGACGCCGGAAGATCTGCGGGATATGCTTGACGCAGCCGTCAAGGGCGTTGAAAAACGGGGAAAGGCCGTGCAGGGAGAAAAAACCATGCTCGACGCCCTGATTCCTGCTCTTGAAGCATATACCGCAAAGCTCGAAGCCGGAGCCTCTCTTTTGGAAATGCTCGATGCTGCCTGCGCAGCTGCCCGGGACGGTGTGGAATATACCAAAACCATCCGCGCCACCAAGGGCAGAGCCAGTTATCTCGGAGACCGCAGCATCGGTCATCAGGACCCCGGCGCCACCTCAGCTCTGCTGACACTTGAAGCGATCCGGGATTATTGCAGGGAGGCCTGAAATGGTAGGACTGGTCATTGTTTCACACAGCTCTAAAATAGCGGAGGGGGTACGGGATCTTGCAGGACAGATGGCACCCGACTATCAGAACCTGATCCCTGCCGGAGGGCTCGAGGACGGCTCCCTCGGCACCGATCCCATGAAGATCCTTGATGCCATGAAAACTGCCAATGAGGGCGACGGCGTGGCACTTTTAGTGGATCTCGGCAGCGGCATCATGAGCGCGGAGACTGCCGTTGAGCTTCTGGACGGGGAATTCCCCGCCCGGATCATCGACGCTCCCCTGGTGGAGGGGGCCGTGGTCGCAGTAGTCGAAGCCTCCACCGGCGCATCGCTTGACGAAGTGGTGACAGCCGCAGAGGAATCCCGCGGAGATCTGAAGCTTTAACTCTTCCTCTTCGCCTGTAACCCGGCAGCACAGATCAGACACGAAAAAAGCGCGCAGCTTATAGCAAACTGCCCCTTTGCCGGGCAGCTCATATTCATTTGTTTAATACGTAACTGTTTCAGGAGGGTTCCGTCATGAAGAAGCTTATCAATGAAGTCGATAACGTAGTCAATGAGATGCTTGACGGCATGGTCAAAGCCTGCCCGCAGTATGTCCGGCGTCTGGAAGGACTCGATGTCCTGGTGCGTGCCGGCGGCTCCGCAGGCAAGGTAGCGCTGGTCTCCGGCGGCGGCAGTGGTCACGAGCCGGCACATGGCGGCTTTGTCGGAAAGGGCATGCTTGATGCGGCAGTAGCCGGTGCAGTCTTTACCTCTCCCACTCCCGACCAGGTCTATGAAGCCATCAAGGCTGCCGACGGCGGCAAGGGCGTGCTGCTGGTGATCAAAAACTATACCGGCGATGTGATGAACTTCGAAATGGCTGCCGATATGGCTGCGGATGAAGGCATCGAGGTCGAACAGGTGATCGTTGCCGACGATGTCGCAGTGGAGGACAGCACCTTCACGACCGGACGGCGCGGGATCGCGGGCACCATCTTCGTCCATAAGATCGCAGGCGCATGTGCCGAGGCAGGCGGAGACCTTGCAGATGTCAAGCGTGTCGCTGAAAAAGTCATCGCGAATGTCCGGTCCATGGGTATGGCATTAGATGCATGCACCGTTCCCGCAGCAGGAAGACCCAGCTTTGACCTCGCCGATGATGAGATAGAGATCGGCATCGGCATCCATGGCGAGCCGGGTGTGAACCGTGAAAAACTGAGTTCTGTCAATGACATCAGCGATAAGCTCCTGGAAAAGATCCTTGCAGAAGGCATCTATGCACCCGGAGACCGGATCGCCGTCATCGTCAACGGCATGGGCGGCACTCCCCTGATGGAGCTCTATATCGCCAACGATCATATCCATGATGTCCTTACAGAAAAGGGCCTGGTCATTGCGAAGACCCTGACCGGCAACTTCATGACCTCCCTTGACATGGAGGGCTTCTCCATCACGCTTTTAAAGCTCGATGAGGAGCTCGAGGCCCTGCTGAATGCTCCGGCGGATACCCCGGCTTTTGTACAGGCATAAGGAGGAACGGAAGATGAAGACTTTTGAGTATACCATTACAGATCCGGTCGGCATCCACATCCGCACCATTACGCCTCTCGTAAAAAAGATCAAGGAATTTCCGGGAGTAAGCGCCTCCATCAGCCTGGGCGACAGCACCGCGAACCTTCTTCGGACCACTGCGGTATTGAAGCTTGCTGTAAAGCATGGAGACAAGGTTGCCGTCAATGTGGAGGGTGAAAACGAAGAGTCCGCTGCGGCTGCCATTGAAGCTTTCTTTAAGGAGAACTTATAAACATTTTATCTGCCCGGCTCTTAAAGTAAGTGCCGGGCTCTTATTCATCCGGCTTATGATCAGCTAAAGGAGGAGCAGACCATGATCACGATCAGAGGTATCGGCGCATCCCCCGGGATCGCCTGCGGTCCCCTTCATTTACATCAGATAGAAGCCGTCCGGGTGCAGCGGGATACTGTCACAGACCCGGAGGCGGAGTGGAACCGTTTCCTTCTGGCACAGGAAAAAACGATAGAGCAGCTGGGGATCCTGGCGGAAGAGGCACGTAAGACCTCCGGCGATGAAGCGGCCGATCTTCTGGAGGGCCACCAGCTTCTTGCGGAGGACCCGGACCTGACAGACGCGGTGGAAGCCCTGATCCGCGAACAGAGGCTTTCAGCGGAAGCGGCTGTCATCGATGCGGGCGCGGCAATGGCCGAAGAGTTCGATGCTTTGGATGACCCGTATCTGAAGGCCCGCGCGGCAGATATCAGGGATGTGTCGGGAAGGATCGCATCTTGTCTTTCCGGAAACAAGGCTGCAAAAGAACCGGACGGACCGGTGATCCTCGCCGCAAAAGACCTGGCCCCGAGCGAAACAGTGCAGATTAACAAGGAGAAGGTTCTCGGGCTCATCACCGAAGAGGGCTCCGAAAACGGCCACACTGCCATTCTGGCAAGGACCTTCGGGATCCCGGCCATCATCAATGCCAAAGGTATTCTCGATCCTTCGCTGGAAGGAAAAGAGGCCTTCATGGACGGCGGCAGCGGCAGCATCTATATCGATCCTGATCCGGAAACAAAGGAAGTGCTTCTGAAGAAGAAGGAAGAAACAGAAAAGCAGACACAGCTCATGCAAAGTCTGAAGGGAAAGCCTGCCGTCAGCAAAGACGGGCAGCGGATCCGGATCTACTGCAACATCGGAGGACCTGAGGATGTTCCCGCAGTTCTGGAAAACGACGGTGAGGGCATCGGTCTCTTCCGCAGCGAGTTCCTATATCTCGGCCGCGAGGACTATCCGGACGAGGAGACGCAGTTTCAGGCTTACCGTAAGGTCCTTACAGCCATGGGAGACCGGGAGGTCATCATCCGGACCATGGACATTGGCGCAGATAAGCAGATTGATTATTTCAACCTGCCAAAGGAAGAAAACCCCGCCCTTGGCATGCGCGCTCTGCGCATCTGCCTCGACCGGCCTGAGATCTTCCGAACCCAGCTGCGGGCTCTGTACCGCGCATCCGTCTATGGGAACCTCGGCATCATGTTCCCCATGGTAGCAAGCGTCTGGGAGGTGCAGGAAGTAAAAACCAGATGCGAGCAGGTGAAGCAGGAGCTGATCGCGGAGGGCATTCCTGTCTCTGAAAGTATCAGGATCGGCATCATGGTGGAAACGCCTGCCGCTGCTCTTATGAGTGACCGGCTGGCGCAGCTTGTGGACTTCTTCTCTGTCGGCACCAATGATCTGACCCAGTATACGCTGGCCTGCGACCGGCAAAACAGCAGTCTGGCAAGATTCCGCGACACACACCATCCTGCTGTCTTAAGGCTTCTGAAGCTGATCACGGAGAATGCACACAGGTACGGCACTGAAGTAAGTATCTGCGGCGAGCTGGCAGCGGATCCGGAGCTCACGGTGTTTTTCCTTGCCATCGGCATCGACGAGCTGTCCGTATCACCGCGCTCCGTCCTTCCCCTACGGCAGAAGGTCCTGGATACCGATGTATCCTCCTGCAAAGAAAAGCTGCTCGATGCCATCATGAGCGAACAGGTATAGCAGGGAAACAGGATCTTTTTTTCGTGAAACCGCATTGAATGGATCCCGGATATGCCGTCCGGGATTGGAGAATATTTTCCGGTCACAATACAACCAAAGAGCAGGGCCGGACCCGAAGTGGTCTGACCCTGCTTTTATTCTGTCAATATAAAATTTATTAACAAGTCACAAATTTCGCTGCAGCTTCCCAAGCTGCTTTTACCCTTTCGGAGCTTCGTTTACCAACATTTTTTACTGCCCGGATCATCCTCCGCACGAAAAAAAAGGTTTTTTGCTATTGCTGATTTTGATATTTACTTATAAAAATAATTGTTGACAAGAAGACCGTGCGGTGTTATTATCAGGAAAATCCTGATGAAAGGACGATTACCCGTGAAAGCTGAACGCATGATGATGGTCATGAATATTTGTATGAGAAACGATATGTATATGTACGTGTATCGTTTCATTTCATTGCGTTCCATGCCGCATTGTCCATGACCTCAGTCTCGTAATATGATGTCCGGATACAGAGCAGCGAACGCTGCTCTGTTTTTTTGCAGGGAGTACTTATGTTAGATTATCTTATCACAAATGGAAAAATCGTTGACGGAAGCGGGAAGGCTCCGTTTTACGGAGAAATCGGGGTCGAAGGCGATACGATCACACTGGTTTCAGAGAACAGGCCGGAGGGTGGGCCCGCTTCAGACAAGCCGCCGTCAAAAACCGTGATCGACGCTGCCGGTCTGACGGTGACCCCGGGATTCATCGATATCCACTGTCACTCAGACGCGATCATTTTCCATAAAAAGAAGAATCCGAAACGGCTGCTGCAGGGGTTTACAACGGAGGTGACCGGAAACTGCGGCATATCCCCCGCTCCCGTCGTGCCGGAGCGGCTGGATCTGCTGAAGCGCTACTGTGCGCCGACGTACGCGAACATACCGCTGCCCTATGACTGGAAAACGCTGGGGGATTACCTCGATGCCGTTGAAGCCTGTGAGCCTGTCCTGAATACCGCCACTCTGGCCGGGCACGGGTCCTTAAGGATCGCGGTCGCCGGATTTGATGACAGGCAGCTGACTTCCGATGAATTCAGAACGATGGGGAAGCTTCTGGAGGAGAGCCTGGAGCAGGGCGCATTCGGTATGTCGACCGGGCTCTTCTATACACCAGGCTTCTTTGCGGATGAAGAGGAGATCATCACACTGGCAGGAATACTGGCATCGCATGACGCCATATACACCACCCACATGCGAAGTGAGAGCGAGGGACTGATCCCATCCATACAGGAAACACTCCGGGTGACTTCGGCCACCGGCGTCAACACGGAGATCTCCCACCTGAAGGCTTCCGGCAGGGCTCATTTCGGAAAAGTGAGAGAAGCGCTGCGCCTGATCGGGGAAGCACGGCAATCAGGCCTTCGGGTCAATTATGATGTATATCCTTATGTCGCGGCGAATACCATGTTTGCTTCGATCCTGCCTCCCTGGATCCTGGAGGGCGGGACGGAGAAGATGCTCTCCCGTCTGGAAAGCAGCCGGATCCGGGAAGAAACGATCCGGGACCTTCGAAATGAAGGCCGTCATTTCGAGAACCTGTACAGTCTCTCCGGCTGGGACAAGATTCTGATCAATGAATGCAGCGTAGATGCGTACGTTGGAAAAACAATAGAACAGATTGCAGCCGAGAACAGACAGGACCCGTTTGAGGCCGCCCTGGAAGTGATCAGGGAGAGCGGCGGAAACGCGATGATGATCATCACGCTCATGAGTGAGCAGGACGTCGCAGAGGTGCTCTGCGGGGAGTACGGCATTGCCTGTACAGACGGGTTTCCGGCAGAAGGAAAATGCCATCCCCGGTATACTTCTTCCTTTATACGTATCCTGGAGAAATATGTCCGGCAGGAGCATCTCCTGAGTCTGCAGGAGGCGGTTCACAAGATGTCCGGCATGCCGGCTGAAAAGGTCGGCATCCGCGACCGGGGCCTGCTGAAGGAAGGGTATAAGGCTGACATTCTGGCATTTGACATGGAGCATTTGACAGACAACGCAGATTACGACAGATGCGACGAGCTTGCCACAGGCATGAAATATGTGATGATCAACGGAAAACTGGCGATGGACAACGGAGTCGACCGGAAGATCTGCGCCGGTAGAGTTTTAAGGAAGAACGGTTGAAACCGGGTATCTGCTGAAGAAATAGTGTAATATCACTCAATTATGAAACAGGAGGAAAACAATTATGAAAAAACGTACACTTGCAGGAATCACAGTACTGGCAGCCGCTATTTTAGCCGCGGGATGCGGTTCATCAGGATCAGCAGCCACTGCCACCGCAGCACCGGCAGAGACTGCTGCGCCGACAGAGGCAGCCGCACCCGCAGAAACTGCCGCGCCGGCGGAAACTGAAGCACCCGCAGAAACTGCAGCTGAACCGATCCATGTCACGATCGGTGTCACCGGCACTGTACATGAGGACATCTGGTCCGCCGCTGTTGAAAACCTGGAGAAGGAAGGAATTGAAGCCGAACTGGTGCAATTCTCCGATTATGTCCTTCCGAACAACGCACTCGACAATCACGAGCTCGATCTGAACGCCTTCCAGCATACACTGTATCTGAACGCCGAGATCGAGCAGCATGGCTATAAGCTCCAGCCTATCGCATATGAGTATTCAACGCACCTGAATCTCCTCTCCCAGAAGATCAGTTCGATTGATGAAATCAAGGACGGAGATACGATTGCGATTCCAAACGATGTTACAAACGGCGGAGCGGCATTGAAGATCCTGCAGGATGCCGGCCTGCTTACGTTAAGTGAGGACGCTGACTTCAATCCGACGGAGGATGATGTGGTAAGCAAGAAGGTCGATTTTGAGATCACGCCGCTCGCCCCGAGCACCATCCCGTCCGCACTGGCGGATGTCACCGCGGCCATTGTCAATGTCAACTACGCGATCGACTACGGATTCAAAATGGAAGACGCCCTCTTTGTAGGTGACCTGAAGGAGCGTGAATACTGGACCGTGATCGCAGCCAGGACAGAGGATCTCTCCGATCCCGACAAGGTCGCTTTGTATGATACCATCATCAAGGCTTTCCAGTCCGACGGCACCGCCAGGGTCTATGAGGAGAAATTCGGGGGATACTATGAGCCCGCCGGCTGGGACATTGACCTGCTTGCTGATTACAGATAAGTCATTGCCTTCACGTTGTCATCGGCATTATTTATCCGCCTTAGGCTTTCTTTGAAAGGCAATGGAATATGAATGACTGTTGAATGACTTTCGTTTTGATGCTTTGCATCCGCATTCTGCCTTAACCGGCACTTGCGGATGCATTTTTTATTGTAAATAGGATTACATAGAATGGCTTAACAGTGACTTGCATACACCTTTCATTGAAAAGTTAATACCTGACAGTTTTCAAACAAACAAAAAACCTTATATACAACCATTTTAGCTATACATAAGGTTTCTTGATTTCATAGGCCCAGAGGGGCTCGAACCCACGACCTCTCGCACGTGAAGCGAGCGCTCATCCCAGCTGAGCTATGGACCCTTGGTCTTTCGACGAATGCTATTTTACTACAGCTTTTGCCCAACCGCAAGTGTTTTCTCACACTTGACAATAACCCGGTTCAAGCATAGTTACTCTTCAGACGCCAGCCAGGCTCTGAATACCGCTTTTGAATAAAACTCAAGCATGCTATGGCTGGGGCTGGTCTCTTCTGCCCGGGGAATACCGTCTGCCATCCCGACTGAGCCCGCACCGGTTCTGGGGACCGCAGATCTGATCAGAGTGTAAAGAGGTCATCGACGATATCCGCCGCGTCTGTCCGGCCTGCCAGGCGGTTCTTACAGTTGATCAGCTCGGCTTCCACGCTGAGCTTTTTCTTTTCAATGGCGTAGCTGATCATGGGGTCAATGTTGCCGGCATGGACATATCCTAATCGGATCAGTTCCATGACCGTATCCACATCATTCTGATCCGTGAGATACTGCACAAGGAAGACGGCATTGTCCGAAAGCCAGCTGTCATAGGAAGGATCCTTTGTCCGGTAATTGACCGCTATGGGGATCTTATAGGCCGGATGGGAAAGGCGTGTAAACTGCAGGGGCGTATCCGCCCCGCCGATCAGAAATTCCGCAAGACGCTGCTCTTCCTCTTCGTCTCCCCATTCTCCCTGAAGTACAAGCTTCAGGGGCTGACCGTTCCTGTTAAAGACAAGCGTCCTCTCCTTGCTGACAGCGCCGATCTCCACCGACTTAAGCCGGTCGGGAAGGTAAACCGTCCGAAGCGCCGCACAGTCCCGGAACGCATTGGCGCCAAGATGCAAAAGCGTATCCGGGAGAAAGATCTCCCGTAGCCTTCTGCAGCCGGAGAAGGCGCGCTCTCCGATGGTTTCCACCTTTGCAGGAAGCTGTACCGTGATCAGGCTCTCGCAGTTATAAAAACACCAGTCTCCAAGCGCTGTGACTCCGTCGGGGATCGAAAGATCCACGATATTGGAACAGCCGTAAAATGCCCGGCTGGTGATCTCTCTTAGGCCCTCCGGCAGATGCACAGCTCTGAGGCTTTTGCACTCGGAAAAGGACCATTCGGAAAACTTTGTGATGTATTTCGGAAAGCGGATCTCCTTTAAATTTCGACATCCGGAAAAGGCGTTGACGCCGATCTCCGTCACCGAATCCGGAAGCGCAATGGATTCCATGCCATAACACCCGTAGAACGCGCTGAAGGCGATCTCCGTCACGGAGTCCGGGATCACCGGGGCTTTGAGCCTCCTGCAGTTGGAGAAGGCGCTCATGCCGATAAGCCTTACGGTATCCGGAATACGGACCTCCCTGAGATTTTCACACCAGTGAAAGCAGCTTTCCGGAAGCTCTGAAAGTCCCTCGGGAAGCTCGATCTCCTCTAAGGAGGTGCACCAGTGAAAAGCGCCGGTCCCGATCGATCGCACACTCTTTGGAAGCTTTAACTGCTTTAAGCGCCTGCAGCCGTAAACAAAAGCATCCGGGATCTCTTCAAGGCCTTCGGGAAGGCGGAGCTCCTCCAGATGGCTGCACCACTGGAAAGCGCCTGCCCCGATCGTCCGCACACGGTCCGGAAGTATAAGGCTTTTCAGCTGCAGACACCCGTAGAATGCATTTTCCCCTATAGCTTCAAGACCCTCCGGAAGCCGGATCTCCTCTACCCTGCGGCATTCAAAGAAGGCCCCGTCCCCGATGGCGGTCACATCTTCCGGAATGATGACGATTCTGCCCTCGGGATCGTCATCTTCAATGAATACCGTGTTTGCCAGCTCTTCTTCGGAAAGCTTTTTCTCCTTTGCGCCCGCCTCATCGAAGGCCGGCGCGTTGACCTCCGTACCGAGATCCCAGGCGGAAGCGATAGCATGCCGCTGCTTTTTAGGCTTTAAGGCCTCTTCGGCGGCAGCCTGCTTTTCTTCTTCGCTTAAGGGCGGATGGTATTTTATCAGGATGTGGTCTCTGATCTCAAGCATCAGTTCAGCTCCAGCGCCTCCATCTCACGGATGATCTCCTTCTGGCGCTCATAGAATAAGAGCTCCTTATTGTGAGCAAAGTACTCCTGGCAGCCGTAACGGCTGATGAAGCGGGCGCTGTACTCGTTGATCGTAAGCTCCGTGACCAGGATCAGAAGCTCCTGCCCCTCATCAAAGACATCCTCGCAGAAGCGGAACACGTTGGAAAGCCTTCTTCCCGCTTCCCGCGCCTTTTCCTTCAGCTCGCCGGTGCGGCGGTCGAAATCGCTCTTTAAAAGCGCAAATGCGGCTGCATTATCCGCAGGTCTCTCCCGGAGCATCAGTTCGGACTCTTCCCTGAGCGCTGCAGCAGAGGCATTTAAGGCATACTGCTGATCTAAGGAGATCGAACCTGCGCGGCGTCCGATATAAAGCTCATCCTGCTTTGCGGCGATCTCGTCGTCCAGGATCTTACGGGCATACTCATACCCGTTTCCTGCCGCATCTCCGGTAAGGTCTGCCTTGGCCTTCTTTAAGGACTTCATAAGCTCTGTCAGGGAAAGCTCCGTATTGCACACGCCCTTTAAGTCCTCGCCGATGGCGTCAAGCATCAGACCAAGCAGGGAAAGCCGCTCGTCAAAGCCCGCGGACGACGCCCGTTCACGGATCAGCTTCACATCCTGGCCCTCCAGGATACGGCTGACCTGATAGTCCGAACGGTACTTTTTGAACAGATCATAATAGACGGCAAATTCCTTTGCGATCTTTTTATCCTGCAGATACTGCAGGACCAGATCCTCGTCGACCGGCAGGTCGTTTTCCTCATAAAGGCGGATCATGTCGCTTAAGTCGGACCATCCGCGGGCCGTGACGAAGGTCTTGCCGTCCACCGTGGTCTCGATCTTGTAAAAGTCGGATTTCTTTATATCCAGATAGGTCAGGATCGATGCATGGGTATTGGCCCGGTAGGCATATTCCTTCCAGGCGTCATAATCCGGCTCCACATCGATCCGCTTTAAACGGTCCCAGGTCACGATATCAAACTCATGAACCGAATTGTTGTATTCCGGCGGGTTGCCTGCGGTCACGACGATCCAGCCGTCCGGCACGCGGTGGCGGCCGAAGATCTTGTACTGCAGGAACTGCAGCATGGACGGCTCGAGGGTCTCCGAAACGCAGTTGATCTCATCCAGGAAAAGGATTCCCTCCCGGATGCCGGTCTCCTCCATCATATCATAGACAGAGGCAATGATCTCGCTCATGGTATACTCGGATACATGGTATTCCTTTCCGCCGTAATTCTTGGTCTCGATGAAGGGAAGGCCAAGCGCGGACTGACGGGTATGATGCGTCATGGAATACGAGATCAGTCCAACGCCAAGCTCCGAGGCGATCTGCTCCATGATCGCAGTCTTGCCGATGCCGGGAGGTCCCATCAGGAAGATGGGACGCTGCCTTGCAATGGGAATCTTGTACTCGCCGAATTCATTCTTGGAAAAATACGCCCGCATGGCGTTTTCGATCTGCGTTTTTGCGTTTTTGATATTCATATCCTGCTGTTTCCTTCTGTAAGAGAAAGTGTTCGGTATATTCTGCCGGGTTCAGGCTTCCTGCTTAGGTACATGTGTCTTTTGCCTCAGTCCGGGGCGTTGACCGTGTCCTCAAGCTCTTCCTTCGTCAGCACCAGCCGGATGGCCCAGGGCGGTACGGACGGGCTGTTGTCCTCATCCTCTACAAATACGAATGCTGTGCTGTAATCGGGCTTTTTCGCGGGAAAGGTCCCGTGACCGTCCGTAAAATAGATGAGCCCCTTCAGGTTTTCAAATTCCTTCGCCTTTATAAGGCTGTCCACGTACTGGAAGACCGGCCGGTAATCGGTACCGCCGAGACCCCGGATCTCCATCGTCTCCATGTAGCGGTCAAAATCCTCCTGGCTGGTGATCTTATAATCCTCCTGAATATCCGCGTCGCACTGGATGATATGAAGATTGATCTTCCTAAAATAGCTCTCCGTGCTCTTCAGAATGTTATAGGTCTTCTGCACAAAGGACTGCACCAGCTCTCCCGAAACGGAAGCTGAGGTATCGATGGCGATCACAAAGTCCTTGATCCGGCGAACCTCCTTATATTCCAGCGGTTCTACCAGGGGCAGGTTTTTGTACAGACGCAGCCCGTAGGTATAGAATATATAGTCAAATTCGTCGTCATTGATCTTCATGATCTCGCCCATGACGGCAAATTTCTTTAAAAAGCGCGTATAATCATAGCGCTCGCGGTTCACATTGGTCAGGTTCTGGATAAGGCCTCCGGCCTTGTCCCCCTGCTGCCTGGAAAAGGTCTGAAGGTCTGTCTGCATCCTTTCGGAGATCCGCTTCCATACCTGCTCCTGTGCCGCACGTTCCGCATTCAGATCCTCTCCGGCTTCCGTCTGCCTGGACGCCTCGGTATTTTTCCGCTTCTGCTGGCGGTTTTCCTCATCCTGATCCTGTTCGTCCGAGATCTTCTTCGGCTCCTCGTTGTAATACCAGAGAAAATGATCATCCGCAAAGAAAATATCCCGGATCTCGGAAAGAGCATAAGGCGGAAGGTCCTTTGCCGAATAGTAGCGGTAGATCCGCTCTGCCGTAAGAGCCCCCGTCTGCTGCCGGATCCCGTCCAGGATCAGCTGCTGCCTGGCGGCCTTCTTCACATCAGTCCCGGCAAGTCCCAGATCATTGATGGTGTTTTCCACCGCCATGTCACAGGCAAGATCCCAGCAGTCCCGGTTGACCTCGTTATGCACATACATGTGGCGGAACACACAGTGAAGCACGATGTGCAGATAGTCCCTGACCGGTGCCTGCTGCTCGTCCCGGTAGCTGTACAGGACATGCTCGGCGCTGTACAAAAGCTTTTGCCCGTCCGTGGCATAGGTCCCGTCATAGGGCTCTGCCTTAAACTGGCTCAGGGCAGCGTCAAGAAAGCGCAGATTGACCAGCAGCGTACTTCGTGCAAGATTCATGACCTCCCGCGCCAGCTTGTCGGTCTTCTCCATCTGCGCCTTGGACATGGTCAGACCGCCGCAGTCCTCCTGCGACAGATCCATCCCCAGATTGTCGATAAATTTCGCCATCGGATCCTTCCTTTTCGTCAGTACCGATAGTGTACCATCTTTTCCCTGAACGTCCAATCAGAATTCTCCAAAGGCCGTGGAATATCTCAAAAAATGCAAGCTTCATGCGCCTTTTGGAGAATTGTAAATCTGCCGGCTATCAATTTTGCCTATTAAATTTTATAATTTTTTCTTGACAAGCGCCTTTTTTTGGGCTTATACTACGGAAAACCGATGAGGAAGAGTAAGTAGGTGTCTTCCCTCTCACAGGAGAGAGCTGCGGATGGTGAGATCGCAGCGTGAGATATTTCACTGAATGGACTTCCGAGGGCGAACAGAAATGCTCAAAGCAGAGTATGGGAGACGGAGCAGGCCCTCCGTGATCAAAGGCCGGCATATGATGGTATGCTTTAAGAGGGCGTATTGTAATGGTACGTCAAGCCGGGTGGCACCGCAGGAATCCGTATATCCTGTCCCAGCAGATAGTTATATCTGTTGGGACTTTTTATTTTCAGGAGGTTTTCCATGATCATCCTTTCAAAGCTCTGGCGCATCGGCGCCTGAGATCTTTACACAAACGATACGCACCACATTTCGTTTTGTATCCGCCGCAGCCTGACTTAAGGAACGGTCCGGCCGGCAGGGATACCCCCGCATAACAGGCTGCCGGTTCTCTGATCCGTAAGGGCAGCTGTCAAAGAAAGGAATATATCATGACTAAGAAAATCAACGAGATCCCCTATAAGATTTACCTTGAAGAATCCGAGATGCCGAAAGCATGGTACAATGTCCGTTCCGACATGAAGACGAAGCCCGCTCCTCTTCTCAATCCCGGAACGCACGAGCCCATGAAGCCAGAAGAGCTTTCAGCCGTTTTCTGTGATGAGCTGATCGCGCAGGAGCTCGACAACGATACTCCTTATATCCCGATCCCGGAAGAGATCCTGAACTTCTACAAGATGTACCGTCCCTCTCCCCTGGTACGTGCGTACTGCCTGGAAGAAAAGCTCGATACACCGGCAAAGATCTACTATAAGTTCGAGGGAAACAACACCAGCGGCTCCCACAAGCTGAACTCGGCCATTGCTCAAGCCTACTACGCAAAGAAGCAGGGACTCAAAGGTGTTACGACGGAGACCGGTGCCGGCCAGTGGGGCACAGCCCTTTCCATGGCCTGCGCTTATCTGGGTCTTGACTGCAAGGTCTTCATGGTCAAGGTATCCTATGAGCAGAAGCCCTTCCGTCGTGAAGTCATGCGCACCTACGGCGCTTCCGTCACCCCGTCTCCTTCCATGGAAACAGCCATCGGCCGCAAGATCCTTGCGGATCACCCCGGCACCACAGGATCCCTTGGCTGCGCGATCTCCGAGGCAGTGGAAGTGGCCACCTCGACCGAAGGCTACCGCTATGTCCTCGGCAGCGTGCTCAACCAGGTCCTGCTTCACCAGAGCGTTATCGGCCTTGAAACCAAGGCGGCACTCGATAAATACGGCATCAAGGCCGACATGATCATCGGCTGTGCCGGCGGCGGCTCCAACTTGGGCGGCCTGATTTCCCCGTTCATGGGAGAAAAGCTCCGTGGCGAGGCGGATTACCGCATCATCGCTGTTGAGCCCAGATCCTGCCCGAGCTTTACCCGCGGCCGCTTTGCATATGATTTCTGCGATACCGGTATGGTCTGCCCGCTCGCCAAGATGTATACCTTAGGCTCCAACTTCATTCCGGCACCCAACCACGCCGGCGGTCTCCGCTATCACGGCATGAGCCCCGTTCTGTCCCAGCTTTATGCCGACGGACTCATGGAGGCGGTTGCTGTTCCGCAGACCGAGGTCTTTGAGGCGGCAGAGCTCTTTGCCCGTGTGGAGGGTATCCTGCCGGCACCGGAAAGCTCTCATGCCATCAAGGTCGCTATCGACGAAGCATTAAAGTGCAAGGAGACCGGAGAGGAAAAGACGATCGTCTTCGGCCTGACCGGCACCGGCTACTTCGATATGGTCGCCTACGAGAAGTTCCACGACGGCAAGATGGAAAACTACATTCCGACAGATGAAGAGCTTGAAGAAAGCTTCAGGCTGCTTCCGAAGATGGATTAATTCTGACCGGTCAGCGCCTGTCTGATCAAATGGCAGAACAGCACTCCCTTCACTTATGATCGTTCATATCCTGCATCAAGCTCCGGCCTGCCTTCAGGCCGGAGCTTCTATTATCTTAATATCAGGCTGCTCTTCCAATAAAAAACCTTATCCACGGGAACTCACCCGTAAATAAGGCTTTGATCTCTCTTTACTCTTAAACCGCTTTGCTTCTGAACCAGTAGGTATAGAAATCCCGGAACCCGAGGCTCTCATACAGGTCATGAGCAGACCGGTTGCCGCTTACCACCTGCAGATAAGCTCTCGATGCGCCCTGGTGGCTGCCCTCTAAGAGCAGCGTGCTGCAGATCGCACGGGCATAATGCCTCCTTCGGCAGGCAGGAGATACATAGATGGCATAAATGCCGATAAACTCCCGGTCACAGATCCCGAGGCCGGAAGCCACCATTCTTCCATCCACCTCAACGGAGCAGACGATCGTTTTCTTCGGGATCGCCTTATACATGGCGGGAACGATGCGGCGCAATACAGGATCACAGGTTCCGTTTAAGTGCAGAACACCGCTGATCCACTCATCCGTGATCATGGGCTGCACCAGCACGACCAGGTCATCGGAATAGCGTACACTCGAGGGAAGCCCCAGATGGTTTCCGAATTCAAATTCTTCTCTGGCATCCGTCATCAGACTCATCCTGCCGAGATCTCCGGTCATAACATCCGTGATATGGCGCACCTCATAACCGCGCTCTGCAAGATACTCCTCAAAGGAAGGCTCCAGCAGGGGATTGATCTTGAAGCTGGCCGGTGTCCCGTGGTGACGGTAGGCATTCTCACAGAACGCAACCTTCTTCTCGATCGGGATGGAGGAGGCGCCTACCTGCTCCACACTGTTGGTACGGTAGGTATAGTTATGGGAATAGCGGATCAGCCAGCCGTCATAAAGCTCAGACTTATGAGAAGGCCAGGCATTGAGGGAGATCTCCTCCAGATACTTGATTTCACTTTGCAGGCGGTCATCCATTTTCTGATTACCTCCCCTGGTATTTTACGCCTGTACCGGTTTCAGATCATCTGCGGGAACTTCTGCAGCCGCCGGCTGCGGCTCTGCAGGCTCGTCCATACTCGGATCATGCAGGAGGGCAAAATAACGGTCATAGGCCTCCTGGAAAGCATTATTATACTCTGCGTCACGGCCGGCATGCAGTCCTTCAAAGTACAGGTGCTCGTGGTCAGCCAGCTCAGGGCGCACACGGACCAGCGTGGCGATGCCGACGTTGGAACAGACATCCGCGATCCGTTTGAATTCCACCATCAGGTTGGAGAAGATGGCGTCCGCATACATGCTGCATTCACCCGTTCCCATACGCTTTAAGTGGTTCTTCTTCAGCTTGTTGGTAAACTCATCCGCGACCTGTACGAGAGGCTCGATCTGATATGCCGCATCCACGTCTCTTTTGCGGAAAGCCTGATCCGTACACTTTAAGATATCATCGATAATGCTCTCAAGGACACGGAGTTCTTCGCAGGCAGCCGCGGAAAAGCTGTGCTTGTCACGCGCCATGGACTTGGCGGCCTCTGCGATATTGAACGCATGGTCTCCGAGACGTTCGAACTCCGAGGTGACCTTATAGTACTGATCAAGAATGGATATATGATAGTCCAGCTGCAGATACGGGAGCAGCTCCACCAGGTACCGGCTGACATGGTCCGTCATCTGGTCGATCTCCGTCTCTTCCTTTTTGATCTCCTCATAGACGGTATCGTCAAATTTTTCGAGCAGAGCAAAGGATTTGTCGATATTGTTCCATGCAGCTTCGAGCATGGTCAGCAGGATATTGTAGCAGCTGCGCAGAGCCAGTGCCGGTGTGTTGAAGAAGACCGGATTCAGCGCGTCCAGCTTATCCTGATACTTATTGACCTCTGCGGGCTCATCCTTGATGATGATCCTGCTCAGTTTCTCATAGGTGCGCAGCATCGGAAAGAGACAAATCGCGCAGCCCAGGTTGAAGATCGTGTTGGTATTCGCAATATGACCGGAGTCGACGGTCATATTCCAGATGGAATCAAGAAATCCGAGACGGTGAATGACATTGACAACGACCAGGACCAGCACCGTTTCGCTGAGGTTGAAAAGAATATTGACAATACCGACGCGCTTGGCCTCCGCCTTTGCGCCGATGGAACATACGATCGCGGTGGTTACGCAGTCGCCGAGGTAGATACCGACGATCACGGCATAAATGGCCTTGAAGGTCAGAAGGCCGGTCTGTGAAAATGCCTGCAGGATACCGATGGTTGCAGACGAGCTCTGCAGCATGAATGCGATGCCGGCACCGGTCAGATATCCGAGCACCGGGTTCTCCCCGAGGCCCGAAAAGAGCTGCTCGATCAGGCCGGAATTTGTCAGCGCCTTCACGGCGCCGGTCATGTTCAGAAGACCGGAGAACAGAATGCCGAAACCGATCGCAATGCTTCCGATCGACTTGGAATTGCGGGTCCGGTTCGTCATGATCAGGACCATTCCAAAAATCAGCGCCACCGGCGCAAGTGTTGACGGCTGCAGGAAGCGGAGCCACGAAGTACCGCCCGCATCCAGATCCAGAAGACGGATGATCTGTCCGGTCACGGTGGTACCGACGTTGGCACCGATGATGATGCCGAGCGACTGGGTCAGCGTCAGGATCCCGGCACCGACCAGACCGGAAGTGATCACGATCGTAGCGGTCGATGACTGGATCAGAGCTGTCACAAGCAGACCCAGTATGAATGCCTTCACCGGATTGTTGGTGACATGCTCCATTGCGATCTTCAGCGTACCGGAAGAATTCTCCTTCAGAGAGTCTCCCATGAGCCGCATACCGTACAGGAACATCGCCAGTCCGCCCAGCAATGAAATAACGTCAAATATGCTCATTTTATCCTCGAATCAGTTTTGTTGTACTGTCTGTAAAAACGCAGCAGATATATAATACACCGTCGTGTGTTACAGCTTCATTACAGGTCTGCCGCTGCAGGACACGCGATCACATCTTTAATCCAAGAATGACATTATACATACAATAGACGATATTTGTGAACAGCATTTGACATTGTATTAAAAAAGATGAAAAAAATCAAAGATACAATCCTTCATGATTTGCCTATCCTGCCTGAAGACGGGCAAAATCGGCCCCGTAGCGCTTCATGCAAAGGCAGATCTCCTCGAGATTTCTCCGGGTGAGACGTGGGATCTCCATCACCTCCCGCTTTGTAGCATGCATAAGGCTCCCCAGCGTCTCATATCCGGCGCGCTTTAAGCATAAAAACGCAGTCAGCGAAAGCTCCATATCATCGATCGGGATATATTCCTTACCCATGGACGGCTCCTTTCCCCGCAGGCTCATCTGTCCGGACCGTCCGGCGCTGACTCCTGCGGCTTCCTTTCCATAGTCCCATTATCCTCTAAATCAAGGGTCAAAAAACTCCCTCGGTGAGGGAGTTTTTTATGTAAACTTTACAGTAAACTGTATTCTGTTTTTCTGGTTTGTTCTTATTCCGTGTCTGCTTTGCAGTTTGCCAGGCACCTTCCGTGCGGCCGGGATGCGTCCGTTTACTTTCCGCAGTCCCTGATATAGAACTTTGACAGCTTATCATGCGGGTTTTTCTTCAGGTATTCCACATAAGCCTTCGCGTCTTCTTCATACAGAAAATCCGCGATCATGCGGTACTTCGGCTGCTCCGCAGTGCCTTCGGTGTCCTTTGCGGCATAAACCTGATATAAAAACAGGGCATTGACTGAAAGATCCATTTTATTTTCCTCCTGTATTTGTTACATAAACCGTTCTTTAGCATTAAAAACACTACTGATGGTCTTATACTGACCGAACACCGTCAGCTTGTCGCCCGGCGCAAAGATGGTCCCGGCATTTGCTGCCTCGACCTTGAGTCCGCCTCTTTCCACCAGCATGACCAGAATGTTGTGCTTTGTCTTAAGGCCGCTCTCCGCGAGCGTCTTCCCTTCAAGCTCCGCGGGGACCTCCTTCAGTGAGACCTGCGCGATCGAGTCCTTGCCGATATAATCCATGAGGAGAATGGTATTATCACTTTCCTGGTGCATGATCCTGCCCGCCAGCTTTTCGAAGGCCCGGTCGATCCTCTTTCGGATAAAGCGCACCCGCATCAGAACAATGATCAGAGCTGCCACGCCCAGAGGGATCAGCACACCCATGAAGAAATTGTCGATCTGGTTCAGCTTCAGAGAAAGAAAGACGTTGACGAACGCGGATACAATGGTCACATTGAACACATATCCGAAAAGCATCGTGATCTGCGCCAGCTTCCGCCGCCCCTTGGAGGAAAGCAGCATTTCGCTCTCCCGGGTCGTAAATCCCGCTCCGGTCAGAAGCGAGAGCACCTGAAAGCGGGCCTTGTCATCCGGAAGTCCGGCTACCCGGAACATCATCGTAAACAGCTCGAGGATGATCCAGTAGATCAGAATGATTGCTCCAAAGAGTGAACAGGCTAAGATCAGATTCATATTGGTCTCCTGTTAATGCTGTGTTAAGCCAGCTGCATTTTCCGCAAAGAAAACGCTAATCAGTCACAGCAATTATACATTTTTTCAGGAGACCCTTCAAGTTCAGGAATTGGCTCCGAACTGCAAAGTGCTTTCGGATGCGGCGATGCAGGCAGCACGGCACGCCTCTTCAACGCTTCTGTTGTTCAGGCAGTGGTGAATGAAATGTGCGGCCATACAGTCGCCGGCCCCGGTCGTATCCACCGGGATCACTGCTTTGGCAGGGACCCACCCGCTGTCATCTGCCGTTTTCCAGTATGCGCCTTTTGCTCCGCATTTGATCACGACTGAGGACGCCCCGCACTCGGCATAGACTCCTGCAGCATCCTCCGGAGAGGATGTCCCGGTCATTTTAAGAGCATCCTCCTCACTGGGAAGAAAGAAGTCCAGCAGCGGCAGAAACCGCTGTATCCCCGCTAATCCCTGCTTTCGCTTGTCTGATCCGAGATCGGCAAATGTCAGGACCTTTCGTTTCCTGCATTCTTTGAGAAGCTCACAGAGTCCGTCGTCCTCGAGGTGCGGCATAGAAAACAGGCTTGCAAGGGAGAGGGCTTTCACATCTTTCGTGAGCAGACCTGTGCAGTCTTCCTTCCGGAGCTCTCCGTGCGCGCCTTTGGCGGAGAAGGTATGACGTTCCCCGTCCTCTCCTACGAGAACCAGGGAAGTGCCGGTCGGAATGCTGTCATGCACGCGGACGCGGGATATATCCACGCCGCGCTGCTTGAGCTCTCCCAGTATCATCCGTCCCGCCGTATCATGCCCGACACAGGCAACGAGCCCGGTCTTCCTTCCAAGAGCAGCGAGTCTCAGACTCTGATTGGCCCCGTCCCCGCCGGTCATCATGGAAATGCTCCCGATCCTCTGCTTTTCCGCCCACGAGGACACAGGCGGTATTTTCACCGCCTGGATATCCGTTACTGCAGTTCCGATCACGACCACTTCGGGCATAGCTTCAACCTATAAAGAGAGAGACGGCGTCCGTCGGGACACCCTCCTGTCATTTTCTTCTTACCGTCTGATCAATGGCTGGCGGGAATGATCTCCAGCCAGTATCCATCCGGATCCTGAATGAAATAGATCCCCATGGCAGGATTTTCAAAGCAGATGCAGCCCATTTCCTCATGAAGCTTATGGGCAGCCTCAAAATCATCCGTCTTGAAGGCCAGATGGAACTCCTCCTCCCCGATGTCATATTTCTGGGGATGATCGCGGAGCCATGTCAGCTCCAGCTCGAAATCACTCTCCTCATTGCTCAGATAAACGATGATATGGGCACCGTCGGGGGCGGTCTTGCGGCGTACCTCCTTCAGTCCGAGTGCCTTTTCATAAAAGGCCATGGACGCTGCAAGATCTGCAACATTGTAGTTTTCATGGACCATACGAAACTTCATGAGAGTTTTCCTTCCTGTATGTATGACATTGTTGATCCGGAGAACCCCTTTCACCACATCTGTAAAAGCTGACACAGGAGCTTGGCCGTCTGCCTGCTTTCGGCTGCCATCATGGTGAAAAGGCCCGCAATCAGCGGGCCAGCTCATCATATCAGATTTTAAGATCAAATACCAGTATCTGTCTAACATCCGGAGTCTCAGAATACCCGATATTTTGTATTGCTCACATGCCGGTATTTCATTCAGGTTCAGGCAATGTTTTTCCTGTTTTTTGCCTTTGCCATGATCAGGATCCCAAAGAGCAGCACCGCAAGAGATGCTCCGGAGATCATCAGCGCTGTCTTCATATCGGCCGCGCTCATGCCGGTCTCCTCCTGCATCTCACCGGGACCGTTCATCATGCCGCCGTGACCGCCCGCAAATTCACCCGGACGGCCGCCCTGCCGGAACCCTTCCGGTGCCGTTTCACCGTCTCCGCCCATCATCGGGCCGCCCTCGGGCATTTCATCGGTCATCATTTCATTGCTTCCGAACGGTCTTTGCATGATCGGGTTTCCATCCGCATCCGTGAGCTCTTCCCTGTTGATTAACTCTTCCCGTCTGCCTTCCTGTGTCATTTCCTGCAGGCTTTCCGAAGCATCCTGAGAATCTGCCGTCTCCCGGCCGAACCCGCCGCGTCCAAAGCCTCCGTGTCCAAAGCCTCCGCCCATGCCTCCTGCAGCAGTGCCGAGGCTCGTTGCGACAGAGTCCATGGTGATCTCAAAGCTGTCCTCTCCGATTGAAAGCTGATAGCTTCCTTCTGCCAGAAGGGTGGGGTCGCTCAGGATCAGAGAATTGAAACTGCAGGGGATCTCGGCTTCGAGGATCACATTGCCGGAAAGATCCGCAAGCCGGATCGTTTCACCCGCCGTATATGTATTTTCAAACCGGTACATCAAAGAGGTCTGCGCTGAATCGATGCTCATTTCCTCCGCCATGCCGCCGCTTCCTGCCGCAATCACAGTACCGCCGTTAATAGAACAGCTGCCGCCGGTCTCGCTGCCGAAATCAATGGCGTTATTCATATTCTCGGCATTTACGCTGATCAGGATCGTACCGCCGTTGATCTCGATACTGTTATTGGAATCCAGGCCGTCGACATCCCGTCCGTCCTCGCTGATCAGGGTGATCACACCGCCGTTGATCACAAGCTCCGGCTCTTCGCCCCCGGCGTTGATGCCGTCATCTGTAAAGTTCACTTCGATCGTGCCGCCGTTGACGGTCACCTTCTCGGATTCCATGCCTTCTCTTACGGACAGAATGCGGATCGTTCCCGAATCTACGAGAAGCTCTCCATGATTTTCATCATCCGATACCGTGATGCCGTCGTCACCTGCGCTTATCGTCAGAGTCATATCTGCAAAGCGGGCGCTTTCATTGACATGAATGCCGTCCTCAGCCGCCGTTACGGTGATATTTCCGCCGGTGACCCGGAGGTCATCATTGCAGACGATGCCGTGCCGGCAGGCTGCCGTCACCTCCAGACTTCCGCTGCCGTTTAGAGTAAGGTCATCCCTGGAAAAAAGAGCGCCGCGGATATTGGCATTGACTGCATCTTCGGAGTATTCTAAGCCGCTCTCCAGGACATTTTCCGTGCCTTCAGCCAGCGTCAGGATCACCTTTGTGGCTTCCTCCACATCCAGCGCTGCACTGTCTTCACAATAAATGCTTACGCCGTTCAGAAGGATCCAAACTCTTCCTTTCGTTTTGGAGGTCTCATTGACGATCACGCTGCCGTTATCAAGCGTACCCTCCAGGACATAGTATCCGCCGGCATAGATGATGACATCGCCGTTTTGTACATACGCTCCGGTGCCTTCGATCTCCGCCCCGTCACCGGTCAGCGTGATCTTTGTTGCACCCTCCGTACTCCAGTCATCATTCAGATCGACTTCCGAAAACAGGCCGGTCTCCTCATCGGACAGATACCGCTGCAGACCGAAGGCCTCCCCGTTCATGAACAGCGCTGTGATGATCAGGGCTACGATCATTGCCAGGACCGCTATGAAATTGAAATGTCTGCTTGTTGACATAGTTTATACTTCCCAAAGATCAGATTTGCATACGAGCATGCAATCTTCTCTTGTTTCTCCCTTATCCCATGTAGTCTCCATTATAGGAAACCAGCACTGCGTCGGCGACGCCCGGAAGATCAGTGAGCTCATTGATAAAGTCCGTGTTGTCTTCCTTCAGGCGGACCTCCAGGTTAAGCTCCACGGAGCCCTTTCTGGCCGTCTTGCTTTTGACCACACATTTTTCGCTGTATTTTTCCGTAAGCTCCGTCGCCCGCTTTTCGCTCTCCTGATCCTCACAGTGAATGACAAGGATGTACGGATTGCGGTAGGCTCTGCGGTTTGAGAAAATCAGCAGCATCACTCCGATGACTGCGGATCCGATGACGGCCAGCGGGATCATACCGGCTGCCAGGACAATGCCCGCAGCGA
>Ga0256404_1003872_pt1 | contig 29419 bp, 45 predicted proteins | sample RumenRJG_01DNA_FD_185990 | JGI IMG/M metagenome (GOLD analysis project Ga0256404, IMG submission 185990) | Bovine rumen microbial communities from Lethbridge, Alberta, Canada - RJG_01 | ecosystem: Host-associated > Mammals > Digestive system > Stomach > Rumen | place: Canada: Alberta | collected...
TTTAATAATCTTCTTAATTCCACATCTTCATATAATTGTCATATCTTTCCTGAGCCGTAAGATAATTTTCTCTTGACTTCTTCTGGAAACTGTTACAATATCCTTGTTTAAATCTTTTCCCAGATGCATGACATCTGTCATTCCAGTAATTATAACAGCAATGACAGCCAAGACTTTCATCTACTTTCCATATACCATCATTCCAGAGTTTTTCTCTTTTCATCTAATCACCTCCTTATTTCTCTATTCCTAAATAATCTAACTCGTAGTCGTGAAGATCTTTGTTCGACAACCTACGTTCGTAAACCAAGATGTCGTAGTATTTACCAGTCGGATCATCCCGGCGTTCTATGAATCTCTTTGTCGGCTGACAACCGGGACTGAATCCTCTGAGCCTCATTCCGTATAAGTACTTCATTTATTGCTACCTTTCCATAATCAAACTTGATTTTTATTGGGTTACTCAATTGCCTTGTAGGTGATCACGAACCGTGAAAACCCCTGAAACATCGGTATAACCTGAATGTCGATGATGTTACCATCATATTCCGCAAGGAAATCATTGACTTTTGTGAGGTCATTTTTATCTACCTCAATTGCCTTAACACGGATTCCAGTAATTCCAAATACATTGTTCATTTTGTTCTCCTTTCTGATAAAACGTGTCTTTTATTACTGATATAATTCTTTATGTAATTCATTGTAATTATTGCTGCTTCTTACAAAATTTCCATCTTTATCAATTAAGACATAAATAACATTTCCAAATGGATCTGCGCTTTGTATTATTTCTCCGTAATTTTTTCTTTTCGTTATTAGATTATTCATATTGATTCTCCCTTCATAAAACGTGTCATTAAAAATCTCTCAGCTGATACTTGTCTTTCACAATGTATTCTTCAATGTTAATATCAACAATCGTTTTAACTCTTGCTTTCTTAACTGCCTGTTCAACCGTTTCCGCTTTTATCTTCTTTACTTTATATGTGTTACCAACAACATAATCAATGATATATGTTTTCTTCATATAATCATCTCCTTTCAAAGGCGAGTTTTATCACATCAAATCTTCCGCAACGCTAACGTGGAATGTTTCTTCAAACCAATGCCAAATCTTTTCTCTGTGATCCCCTGGAATAAATCTTCCCCAGAAATCTTCGATGCATTCCGTTTCAGGATTCATCGGAACATCTCCAAAATCTGCCCAGAGTTCTTTTACACGATCAAGATATACATACGGAGTACTTCTCTCAATTTTCTTTCCGTTATCAGTAACATCAATCCAGAAAGAAATAATCTCGAATTTATACTCATCTCTCCATATCTTTATTGCATCCATTGCCTTTTCATAAGACATTGCAGCATCGTATGTGTGCTGAATATCCCATTCTCTTCCACGTTTAATAATTGCCATCGGCCAATATTCTTTCATGTAATCATCTCCTTTTAATAATTACCGATTTCCATACAACTGATTTTTAATTTTAACCTGTGACATAATTCCTTTGTTAGGGTCGTTTTTGTCTAACCAGTAGTAGAATTTTCTATACCAACCGTCCGCATTGAGCATTTCTACCTTTATGGAATTATCCATGAAGTTCCGCTGCGGTCGTGTCATATTGGTTTCATAGTTTCCATAACCATCGGGGAATATATAACGGTCATATCCACTTGAATAATGGACTTGTAACATGTTCTGATTTTCTAACTGAAGAATCCATTCGATCATTGGCTTTATCTCCCTTCTATAAAAGCTGTTTTTCATTTGCATTCTTCTAATGCCCACCACTCGCAATCATGTTCTCTTGCAATGTCTGCACATGTCCAAAAATCAGGCTCTATTTCGCTTTCAATGACTGTTTCATAGTCAATATCAATAGCATCAATGCTACAAGTCAAAAGCCATTTTCTCATTTTCTCATCCTCTTTCTGGAACATATCCGTTCCGTCTGCATTCCGTTTCACACTCTTTTCTTGTTTTTCCACTTGCTACCTGATTGTTCCATCTATCTGTAGCGATCCATCTGTAAGTGTATTCCAATCCAAAATAGCCAGTTCTATACTTCTCAAGATAAGCTCTCGGTTTTCGTGTTTTCATTTAATCATCCTCCTTCCATTTGTATGCCTGAATAGTCAGATAAATTCTTACTCCGTCCTTCAAGTCAACAATAATTCCATTATCTGTAGTACAAAGTGATGCTTCTTCAAAAGTTTGTACATCTTCAACATCCGGAAACATAACTTCATCATCCATATCTGCTTCAATATAACTGTTATTAACGATGACTTCTTTTATCTCAATGACTCCCATTCTTCTCTTGATTGCTCTGGTGTAATACGGATTTGCCTTGTCAACAAACCATTCGTTAAATTGCTCTTCCGTGATCTCCATTCTGCCTTCGAGATAGTCAAGTGATCCTTCAGGAATTTTTCTTGTTAACATATCTGTTCTCCTTTCGCTTAATTATATTCTTCTTAAACTTCCGTTGCGGTCGAGTGCAGAGTTCAACCAATAATCGAAACTGGAGTAGATTTCCCTTTCCACATCACTCCAATCTGCCTTGAATTCTTCATACAGATTGCGGATTTCGCTTTCTGTGTAAACATCACCAGTTTCGATGTTTACATATTTCTCTTCTGGTCTGGCGAGTTTGTAGAGGAAATCATTAATTTCCATTGTTTCTGCCTTGTTGCAGTAAACTTCAAAGTGGATGTAGTTGAAACATCCAGAGGGTTTATATGTAAACCCTTTTCCATTGAGGAATGTGCGGAATCTTTCAGCACCATCTCCCTTAATGATTTCTACAGATTTCCATGTTCTCATGCTGTACGCTCCTTTCCTTTAAGAAATCGACTTCTTCTTTTGCAATAACATAAGCAGATTTCTTTGTACGGCAACAACAACGATGAAGTGCAAAACGCTTTCCATTATCGCTATAATCTGCCTGCCAGCCATTGTCCCAGAAAAGAATTATGTTCTTGTACATATAAGATCTCCTCTCATCTGTTGAACGTGTACACCATCTTCCTACAGATATCCATATTTTCTTTCCGCTTCTGCCTTCTCCATTCGTTAGCTTTTCTGAGATTCTCCTTCTCCTTAATGTAATTCTCACAAGTTCCATGGCACCCAACGTGTCTCATTGTGCATCCTTTACATGTCATGTTAATTTTCCCCTTTCCTACTTTCAGTACCCAACAATGATCCAGTGAAGGATCATCAGATATGGGATCATTGCAATTACTGCATATCCAATTGTCTCCTTCAAATTCCTACGGAATCTCATCTGCTTCTCTCTCGGTGTCATGTTACTCTTCCTCACTTTCTTCATATGCTTCTCTGTAATCTGCTTCACTGGCAAATAATCTATATTCACCATTCATCCATCCCATGTAACCAATGTCTGTGTGGTAGCCTTTCATTCTAATTTACTCCTTTCTTACTATACATATAAGGTGTTTGTCAATGGGTTGCTATAATTTTATTCATTTGCAGTCGAATGTAGAGAAGAGATTTCTCTCTCCTCTACACCGACAGCAGTTACTCTCTGGATTACTTCTGTACTTTCATCGAGAAGATTTTCTTCTCAACTTCAGCATCAGAAGGAATCGAAGTCGTGAAGTACCATGTTTCATCTACAGTAATAGATGAATCATTATACTTCATGGTTAGTTTGTAACTACCATCTTTCAACTGCATCAGTTCAATCACCAGTGTCACCTCCTTTCCAGTTCATATGGGTTCTTGAACTTATCTCAGTGTACAAATCGCAATGACTTATACACTGAGTAAACTCAAGATTCGACTCTATCCAACCATCCAGTAAACCTTGTCTTCGAAAAGGGTAGTCTGCTGAATGATCGTAGCTGTGAGTCATATGAGTTATTATTCATCCATACTCTCCAGTGCTTCATCCCAGATTGTGGAATCGCTGTACTGGTTTGCTTCGTTGATAGCTTCCATAATATCCTTGATCCATGCTTCTGCCATTGTAATTTTCTCCTTCCTTCACAGTGCTTTATAATTAAACAGCCTCTTCCATTCTGGCGTTTACTCTCTCTGTCATCAGCTTCTTCCACTCTGCTTTCCGAAGTCTCTTACCAGTCTTCTTTACCTCCTCAGCGATCTTCGAAGCCTCCTCGTTCCAAATAGCGGATCTCTTCTGAGCATATGCTCTTCTTGTGTCGAGATCTCCATACTTTTCAGTCAGAGCCTCTTCTCTGGTCTTAGTCACCTTATCAGTGGCAACCTTCTCAGTGTCTGTCGGCTTCTTCGGAGAAGCGGTCTTCTTCTCAACATTGACCTTGCCATTGATCTCAGCAAGGTTCTTTCTGTACTGCTCTGCAAGAGTTATAGGCTTCTTCGGAGATGCAGCAACTGCTTCGTGCTGAGTCACCTTAGTGATCTCAAAGCCAGCAGCCTTGAACTCCTTGACCTTCTCAGCGACATCCCCTACGATCTCACTGGTCACATTGAAGACCGTGAGATAGATAGCTCCGTGAATGATCGGCTGATTAAGGGTGATCGTACCGCAACCTTTCTTTGTCATGACCACAGATGCTCCAGTGATATTGTTGTTCTTCTTCATGTTCTTCTCCTCCTTGTTGTTAACGTTGACAGTGTTGGTGACTTCGTTAGTGGTGATGTTCTTCTTTGCCATAATATCCTCCTTCCGAGATACATTATCGCCACATCTCGGTGTGGTACGGATCTGGTTAATATAGGTATTCCTATATCAGAGCAGTCCTTATTGTAACTGGGCAAAGCCTATTCTTTACCACATCTCAGCCTACGAAGTGATTGTTCATAGGCTGAATCTGGCAAAGACATTACATTACTTGCGGAGCAATGACTTTTTATGCTCCTCTGCTGTCTGAGAGATGATGCATCTGGAACATCTATCTCCCATGACCATCTTGAAGCAGTTGGACTTAATCTCCTTACCACATCCACCGTTAAGGCGGTAAGTGCAGATATCCTGAAGCATAGCTTCTGTGTCTTCTACGGTAGTCTGTGTCTGAATCATCTCAATCTGTGTCATTTTAATATCCTCCTATTTTTTAATTACAATCATTTACTCCAATTAAAAGAGCCACTGTGTATCTCTACACAATGGCTCAAGTAACTGGGTCCTACATCTTTAGGTTAACCTAATAGATGCGTCAATAGTTATGTTTCGGATTGTTCCGAATTATTGGGTCTTGGGTAATGGATTCCCAAAATCCTCATTAAGAGTCTATAAGCTTCGAGTTCGGACTTACCGTCTAAAGCGGCTTCATCCAAAATTCTCTGCATCTCATCCTTCTGCATATCATTATCCTCCATACGGATACCCCCTTTCAGAGATATGATACCATGGATGTAGACCCAGTTACAAATACCAGATAGAGTTTTGAGGCTCTATCTGATTAATTACTTTAGAACTTCATCTCCTTAACGATGAAGTCATCATAATGTTCCTCACTTTCTCCCCGTTTAGCCGTTAGGTCAGCTATAAATATAATTGTTTGCAGAACTTAACAGTTCATCTCAGCCGACGATCTATGACATAAATCATCGACTGAATCAACTGTCAAGGCATCATTACATTCCCAATGATCCCAAAGACCACTGGGAATGCAACCATAATGCCACCCAGAATATAACCGACATAATCGGTTAATCTGAGTAATCTTCTCATTCTTCTCTCGGAGTAATGGGAAACTTCACAGATCTCATCCCAGATATCTGCTCTAATTGCCGAGTTAAATAATTCCTTGTTCATAATTACCTCCTTGTGAATATAAATAATGGGTACAATGAATCCCCAGAAGCCGTAACCTCTGGGGATCTATCTATCCACTATTTAATTATCTCCTCTGCGATTAGCACTCGTAACTCGGTCTGCCATTGGCATCCCACTGGTCAAGAGCATTCTTTACACACTGCTCCACTGCCTTATGGAAATCATTAAACGCTACCTTCCCACAGAGTTTTCTACGGTAGAAACCAGTAAAGTCGTTCTTAGCCTTCATATAGGCTTTTCTCTCTTCCTTAGTGCCATACTTTTCGGTAAGGGACTCTTCACGAGTCCTTTTCGGCTTCGAAACATTGGGTTTTTTGGGAGATGCTACCTTCTTCTCTGGGGTTACCTTAACGGTAAAACCATTACCGATATACTCTTTGTATATATCATTGGCATCACTCGGAGTTACCGTAAAGGTGACTCCACCAATGGTAGTAATATCTACCATTTCCCCCTCACTTCTCTGAGTAAAATTCACTGTTCCAATACCCTTTTTCGTCATTACAATATTCAACATAGTGTTACTCCTTTCTGGGATACATATATCCCTATAAAATAAATAGTAAAATAAAAGAGAACAGCTTGTTTGCTGTTCCCTTTCGGCTGAATCCAGTATAGCACACCGACCACAAACCGCTGAAATGTGGCAAAATAGCAATTTTGCAACACTTCCGAGGACCGTTGGGGGTATTTTCTGCGGATTTTCCGCTAAATTCCTGGGATTTCTGTTAAGCACCTTCATCTACACACCACTTAAATTTTTCAACATTTAATAAATTACTACCAAATCACAACATTGCATCAGCAACTCAAACATCGCTGTTTTTATCGTTACTATCAAACAAATAACCCAGCAGCAATCCACTAGTTTTACATTCCCAAAAAGATATCCACTAATTATCCACACTTGTTCAACTCAATAATTAATTACCATACAACGAATAATTCCAAAGTTATCCACAAGCTCTAATTATGATCACATTTAATTGACTCCCAGAGCAGTATGCTTTATAATCATAAATAGTATTTCTAATTATCTACATATCACTAATAACTAGGAGGGGATCATAATGCCAACAAAGAAAAATACAAAACAACAGCCAACTATATCTACAAAGAAACTAAAAATAGGACAGAGACTAACGTACCCTGAACTATGTAAATTAATTGGAGCATCTATACTAGAAGGGGACAGTAAAAAAGCACAACTATCTTCTACTGGAGAATCCAGTTTCAAGAGATACTTCGATTTTGAGAAGGTAGGTCGTGGATTATTCGAAATCACAGATATCTATGATAAACCACTGCCAGTATCAGATGGCCGCAAATATGGAAACAACTCAGTGTACAGTCAATACATTGAATTAATTCTAATGCAATATCTCGCTAACAGATATGGACATGTTGAAACATTCACGAAACAAAAATTGTGGATGCTGCTAGGAATGATCAACAATAGATACAACCGAGTCAAACAAAGCACTTTAGAGAAATCAAATTCAATACTTACTCAATATGAAGTAAACCACTTCTATCAACGAAGCAAAAAGAAATTAACCAGTATATTAAAATCAGCTCTCAATAATCTTAAAGCCAGAAGATTAATAGACTGGTCAGAAGAAACAATAATTGAAGACAAAAATGGAAAATGGTTCACTGGAACAGATGAAGACAAGGAAGAAATACTTAAAGCAGAGCGTGAAGTTCTACAAAAATACGGATACGAAAAAATATTCCAGGTATACTCATCATTCAGGCAAAAAGAATTCTTTGATGATGTAATAGACATCTTATATGATAAACACCAATGGAATGGATTCTACCGCAGAATTAAGATTATATATAACAAAGAGAATGTAATAGAAGCGATCCCAAAGACAGAGATAGATCTTCAGAAAGCATTACTTAACAGTGAAGTATCCAATTATCTCAATAAAGAAGCACATAAAATCTATGACAACGGAGTAAAGCAATACAATAAAATAATAGACTCAGAATATCAGAAGACTGGAACTATAATTAACGGATTAAATAATTTCTGTCCACCAGATACATATTTAGCTGCTCAAGAATTATTAGTTAATGAATTAATTCGAACAGGAAATAAAAAAGAATATGTGACATTAAATCAGATGGTAGACATGGCAGTATTTGAAGAACTGGATTCATTGTTTGATAATTGTTGAAAATCTATTGTAGATCAATGATTTATTGGGTGGAACAAATGAATATTTAAAATTCCAATATATAATACTCTATATGTCATTTTAAATATTCAAATGTTTTGCCCAATAAAAATATGACTCAAACACGAATTTAATACTCAATGTAGAATATTGAAAGCAGAAAGTCCCCATTACATTAAATGGATCTAGCCATTAGTGTAATTAATGGGGGCGTACCTGAAGATGTAGCGAAGCGAAATCGAAGGTTTCTGCAGGGGGTATTATTAAATATCACTTATTATTACCATCCCAAAACCCATGGGTAAAATCAAGCAAGTCAACTATTCGAAAACACAGATAATCATTATGCTACCACATTTTTAAATTAACGAATTATACATACTGTGGAATTTTCCGTGTTAACTACTAAATAATTTCTGCAGGTAATAAACTAAATTTTTTAATCATTGATTTCAACTACGGTATGACCTTTAGGTCAGGCCGTAAAAGTAATATTACGAACGTAGTGAGTAATATTACTTTATATATATAATAACTAATATTACAATATATTTAGTTATTACATATAACATATATTAATATAATATATAATATTATATATATTATTAGATATAATTATGTTAATAATTAGATTATAATGTATTTAACATTACATATTATAATATATCTATATTATGGCAGATAGTTATACCCCCTATTTGTTATATATATATATAATAACAGTTAGGGGGTATAAGTATTTAGCACTTCATAAATGTATAGAGATTTGGCTATAGGCACATGGGGTATTCAAGTATTAATTTAAGATCTATACAAGAATGGTTATTTTCTCCCAAGGACACCAATGTTTTTATTTTTTGCACACAGAAAATATTTTGATGTTAATTAAAATTTATAGTTGACAAATAGATCACGAGGTGCTATCATTACAATGATAAATAGTTTTAATTGCACCTTGACAACGTTGTAGATTACTACAACTACATATTTTATGGGAGTATTTTCCTCATTGTTATAAAGGATGTAATTAGATTAGATTCAAAAAAGAAAGCGAGGATACTATTTCTATGGTAACTGAAGAAAATTCTAAAACGATGAATACTACTATTGAAACATTCAACAACGAAGATTTTGGTCCACTCCGCAGCATGATGATTAACGAAGAACCCTGGTTCGTTGGGAAAGATGTAACAACAATACTTGGTTATCAGAATGCCAGCAAGGCTTTAAACGACCACGTAGATGAGGAAGATAAACTCAATAACGAATCGTTATCGAGTTTGGGACAAAGAGGAGGATGGTTAATTAACGAGTCTGGACTCTACAGTCTGATTCTTTCCAGTAAACTTCCAGCTGCGAAGAAGTTCAAGCATTGGGTAACCAGCGAAGTACTTCCTTCTATTAGAAAGAAGGGATATGCTGTTGACCGTGATCATGTATTACACAGTGGAAACACAATTACTGATCCTTCCACTCCTCTCTCCCGGGAAGAATTAGCATTGTATTTCACATACTTCGTTAATGGAGCAAAGGATTTCATTACTTCTATAGATAAGCGGTTAGATGCAATGGAAAGAGGATTCGAGGTAATTACAAATGTTCTCACATCCTCCGCAGAACAAAGTACGAAATTAGAAAATGCATTGTGTAATGCTTTGAGAACTCCTGTTAGTATTGTGAATAACCGTAATGCTGTTACTACTACTAATGTTACCTCAAGCCAAGATGTTAATGCATGGTTAAGAAAGGTATGGAAATCCGCAGCGATCATAAGTAAAAAAGTTAATGGGGATTCGAGGGTTGTATTAAGGGAAATATATAAAATACTCCGTAAAGATGGTGTAGATCTGGATTCCATGTATACCGAATATTCCGAGAGTCATCCCGGAAAAGCAAAAATCAATATGATTGCTGAGAGTAAAATGTTGCGTGGTAAAACTGAGGAGATAATTAAATCTTTACACAAAAAGTATTATCCAGAAAAGTATACAGTAGAGAACATTGTTTCTCCAAAACCCATTTATAAATCACAGGAATTGTTGTCTACACCAGAAAATGTACGTAGTTGTATTCAAGCTGTAGCAGATCGAGAAGGTATTGTTTACACTACTGCTGCTTCGAGAGTATATAAAGAAATTGAAAAACGGTGTGGAGAAAATCTCAAAGAACTCGCAAATGAATTAGCCAGAAGTTATGGTTGTTCAAATTGTTCAAAAGCATATTTAATTGCACAAGATGAAACGTTGATGGTAATCATTAAGGCTATTGCGGAGGGGAAGTAATGGGAAGATATTATATTACTAATGGAGAAGGATATTTAACTTGCAGTAATGATTCAAGTATCATCATTGGTGGTCCAATCTCCCAGGCAAAGAGATTTAAAGAAGATAATGCTATGGCCACAATAAAATTCTTAAACTCTGATAAGTGGTGTGTTCAGAAGTATTTCTCTTCTAATTCCGGCAAGAATTATATAATCACTAACGCAACCAAATTTGTTGGGGATAATAACATTATAACTAATACCATAAATAAAGCGAGATCATTTAAAACAGCTGCTGATGCGGATGGATATATCAGATGTCATGGTGATCTACTATTAAGCATGGGAAAAACGATCATTATAAATGACCAATATGAAACTGTTGATATTTTTGGAAAGAAAATCTTGTCTAAGGCTAATCTCAAAAAGATAAATACATGTGATTCTTTGAAGACAAAGAGAAAATCACTTCATCAAGATATGAGATTATTAATTTATAAAAGAGATAATGGAATATGTCAAATTTGTGGAAAACCATTAGATGTAGATAATTTTACAATAGATCATATTGTTCCATTAAACCGAGGTGGAGTAAACAATATAAATAACTATCGTTGTGTTTGTTCCCGTTGTAATAAATGGAAATCAGATAGTCTAGATGAAGAATTAACTACAATGCTTGAAGATGTAGGAAGTAATTATATATATAAACATCCAAGATCAGATATGGCCACAAAATTTATAAGGATGATTGTTAGGGGGGTCATAAATCAGGCATGATTAATAAAACAGATTTTGTTAATGCAATAAATTCAATGATGCTAATTGAAGATTATCAAAATGATAAGAACAGATTATATAAAAAGTATAATGCAGATGGTTTTCTAATAGAGCCAGATAATAATGCAACTGTTCTAAGGCTACTAGAATTACAATTACCGGATGAATCATATAAAGAGATACTGGAAGAATTTTGTATTATGAATAATTATGGTCGTGGAAAAAATAAAAATATATGTACTGATGTAAACGGTCAAAAAATTCTTATATCTTCAGCAGAAGAATTATACAACTATATTTTCAAAAAACAATTAGGGAGTGATGAAGTATCAGTGAATATGGAGTAAAGATCAAAAACATTGAAGCATCCACTAACATTGAATACAATTTAGGATTACGTACTCATTTCGAATATAAGGATGCGATGCTGGTAAACAGTTTATTTTTAGATTTTCTTTTAGAGAATGGGTTAAATGTCTGGAAAGACGGATCAACAAGGGATGTGATATGTCTCGAATTTAATTACGGAACCAGATCCTATGAAGATGAAATTGCCCATTTGAAAAAGAATGCGAAAAAATTCCTATCTGATTACAAAAAGGCAGAATTGAATAATGACAAATACTTACTTAATAAAGCTCAGAATAATAGGAATAGGACAAACGAACTCATAGAAAACACATATAAAAACAAAGCATTATATCAGAAAAGAACGACTCAGGAAATACGTCGTATCTGTTATATAGAAGGTGTCAATGTAACATATAATACTTTCAATAAGTCTGGTGAAATAATAAAGACAGAAACGATTCATTACAAAATGCTTTATAGATCAACTGGAAAAGCCAAGAAAGGGACATGTACATTTATCCGAGATGAGTTATATGACATTGCTCACAACTTCTTATATATGGGAATAGAATTACCAGAGCAAAACGCAAAAATAGTTGAGGTATCTGCATATGCTCCACTTGTTTCCAGTGGAATTGTTGGCAGAGTTAAAATCAATCCAGAAAACATTCTTATACTAGAGGATGTAGATAGATTTTTTACCAGAAATGTTGTTAGTGTTGAAACAGATGAAAACAAGCATTGCCAGACGAAATGGATTGACAGATACAAATTGAAGAATACTCTATTTGATGGTCAGGCATTAATAGATACTTCTATATTCCCAGAATGGGCAAATGGTTATGTATTACTAAGGCATCACTTCACAAAGATGGCTGCATTTCATGCGAACATCCAAATGTTTTTTAGGGATTGGTGTAAAGAGAACGGATGGGATTATGAAACAAGAACAGTAAAAGATTATTGGGGCAATGATCATTATTTGAAAGATATTGAACTAATAACCACCACGAATGCTGTCAAATGGATGAAGATGGATATTAGCTATGAATATTGGTGTGAATGGGTTCATAAAAATGATTGTATGTTCGGAGTAGTAAAATATTCTCATCCAAGCAAACTTGGTGAATATCAAAAAATGAGTTATCAAATTGTTAATTCTCTGGATGTTGATACTATTTCAAATGTATGTCAGGAAACAGTCGATTATATTCAGCTGTTAAAGAATGATGATTCAGCATTTCAGGAATATCTCCGCAAAAATACAAATTTTGCGAATGATTATGAAGTGTTAATAAAGTTATGTGAATGGAATTCTGATTTTGTAAGAAGTTCATATTACAGAAAAAGAAAAACAGATATTCTATCAAATTATTTATTAAATATAAAAAGTGGGGAATTACTTCAGAAGGGGGATAATCTTGTTATTGTTGGATCGCCATATGCAATGCTTATATATGGTGCTTCTGGAAATCAAGCAGATTGTGATTTAGATAATACATTAATTCATGAAGATAACGTTATCCAATGTTATACTCTTCGTTTCCCAGATGGTGAATACTTAGCTGGATTTCGTAGTCCATTTAATGGCAGATTCAACATGAGTTATTTACATAATAAACTTGAAGGAAGGATTAATAAATACTTTAATTTTTCGCAACAAATAATTGCGGTAAATATGATTGGTACAGATTTCCAAGATCGTAACAATGGATCAGATCAGGATTCAGATAGCATGTATGTAACTAATCAAGCAGACATAGTCAGACATGCTGCAAAGTGTTATTTAGAATATCCGACAATTGTAAATAACATTCCTAAAGATACCAACACATATACAAGTTCAATGGAAGATTTTGCTTCAATGGATAATTTATTAGCTGGATCACAGAGAGATATTGGAGAGTCTTCAAATATTGCACAAATTGCACAGACATATACTTATTGCTATGATGATCCAAAATATAATAATTATGTGGCAGAATTAAGTGTACTTGCTCAGGCGAGTATTGATTCGGCGAAAAGAAGATTCAATATTGACATTGCGAAATCCATCAAAGAAATAAAAGATGATATGGATATAGACATTCATGGGTATCCAAAATTTTGGAAAACAATCAAGCATGGATTTGACTCTGATAGAATAAATAATGAGCTAATTTGCCCCATGAATTATTTGCAGGATCTTAAAGTAGGAAGTATTAAAAAAACAACGAAAACTATTCCATTTTCAGATTTTATAATCAGTCCAGAGAATGTTGGTAATAGAAAAACGAATAAAAAAGTAGAACAATTAATAGAAAATTATTCTTTATTAAATTATAAAACAACGAGAAAAGAAGCAGATAATTGTTATGATTCAAATGATTTTATTTTATTGCGAAGTGATTTCGAAGAGTTAGTAGAAAAAATACGGACGATCAACATATCAAGAAATTATGGTGGTTTAGTTTATTGGTTAATTAATAGAGCATTTATGATAAAAAAATCCATGATTCCAAACGCTGCAAAAATGTCAAAAATTATTTCTAAAAACAGACCACTATTATTGAAAATATTATATGAAGTAAATCCAGATGTTTTTCTCTCATGTTTTTTAAGGAAACCGTATATACCGCAGTAATTATTTAACTCTCTAAAACCCAAATAAAATAAGGGTTATGCAATATCGACAATATATTAACTTATGAGAGAGGAAAATTAGATTATGACTACTCTCCCCCGCTATTGCCGAGTGCGGGTAATAAGTATGGGATCATGATTAGATAAATTTATATACCTTTGGACGTAGGGTAGGTTAAACGTCTGGTCTAAAACATTAATGCCTAGCCGGTAGGCTTCATATACCGGCATTTCATTAAAGACACATGTACAGCAAAATTTACAAGTCAGATTTTTAGGATGAAACAATTTGGTGACGAGGCTCACAGTAGTCCCATCTTATGTACGGTGGCGTGTCTTGTTTTTTGCCTGACGAAGGCCACGGCGTATGCCGTGTACCTATGGATAGCTTCCATAGGTTATATAGCGGGAAGAGACGGACTCCGAGCAGCCCCATAAGCTACTCTCCCCAGGTTCAATTCCTGGTCCCGCAATTAACGCACAGACTGCTCTCTCATTCTGTGTGATTTCAAATACACTAAAAAAATATTTACAAAGGAGATAATTAAATTATGAACGAAGAAATGAATAACTCGAAACTTGTATTTTCACCGCAGATTGCCAGGAGATTGTTAAAGATGGGCGATCAAATCATTGACATCAAGGCTGACAAGAATGATCCCAAGAGAACCGTATTTGTCTTTAATAAGACGGAGAAATTTGAAAATGATTTCAATACTACAATTAATGATTTAAATGATGAGAGATCACGCAAGAAAGCAGCAGAAAAGAAAGATAATAAGGTAATATCTACTACTGCTGAATAATCCATAATTATTAGGAGGAAAGAAATATGATCACATATAAAGACACTCAACCAAAAATCACAACACCGAAGAGGAACATAAAAGTTGAAGGCGTTTCAATTAGTAATGGATATTTAGTAGATGAGAATGGCAGTATTGCTGACAGAATAAGAGAGGCTCTCCCAAGTGGAGTAGAAGATTTTACTATTAAAATCCAAGTCTTGCTACCCGAAGAGGATAACAGAGAATGATAGAACCGTTAAAAAAACAAATAGATGAAAGCGAACTCGGATACATATATCGTCTTGGAAAACTTAGGGATGATGGTGTCATAAATATGACTTGGAGTGAACTTTCAGATATCATGAATAAGCAGCTTAGAGATCCAGATGAAGAATGGACGGAATCTGCTTATCGTAAGAAATATAAATTATTGAAAGATGCATATGATCAAATCTTTTCTAAATATAACGATGATGATTATTTTAAAGAATTAACAATTCAAAAGCAAGAGATTCAGAAAGAAAAGCGGAAATTATATGATGAGCGTTTAGACTTAAATAAACGATTACGAGAACAAGCTCGGCTTGAAACAACAATAGAGAAATTAAGCAATTCTCTTAATGATATAGCGGATGTGCATTTCCCAAATATTGATTACCCAAAGCCTACGTCAAGTGAGCATAAAATGATTGTATGTCTATCTGATTTACATATAGGTCAGTCATTTGATACAGCAGATGGAAAGTATGATTCTCAAATTGCCGTTGATCGTCTTAGAGAATATCTCTATGAGATTACAACTATAGCGCAGGAGAATAAGTGTAGTGAATGCTACATATGTTTATTAGGTGATCTGATCTCTGGGAATATTCACAATAGAATTTCTGTAACAAATAAGGAAGATGTTATTGAACAAGTAAAAATAGCAAGTATGTTAATATCTGAATTTATTGGGAAGTTATCTTTTATCTTCTCTTCTATCTCGGTATATTCTGTGGGTGGTAATCACAGCAGATTAGAGAAGAATGCAGAGGATGCATTACTTTCTGAACGATTAGATAAATTAATTCCATGGTTTGTAAGTATCGCCATGAAGAATAGAAATAATGTAACAGTATACGGAAAAACATATGATGATACTCTAGGAATTTTTAAGGTAGGCAAAAAAACATACTTTATACAACACGGAGATTATACCAGAATTAATGATACAGAAATTGGTAAATTAGTACTATGGGCAAAAGAAACCCCATATTGTATTTTAACTGGTCATATGCATTATCCTGCGATGATTGATGTATCTGGGATTAAGGTAGTTCAGAGTGGGTCCTTATGTGGATCAGGTGATGATTACACAAGATCAAAGAGATTAACTGGTGTCCCATCTCAAACTGTCTTAGTCACTAAAGAAGATGGAAGTATATATGGTGTATTTCCAGTGGAACTTTAATAAAAACTAATTAGGAAGAAAAGGAGAAAATAAATATGAAGAAGAATGAATTTGTAAAGAGAGTTACTGAAATTGTACGTAATTATGAGGATAAGAATGGTGACAAGATGTTTGATGTCACGCTCAAGGAAACAGATGCATATTTAAATGCTATTAAGGAAATGATTTCAGATTGTATGGCAGAAGGTGAGGAAGTTACATGGCCTAGATTTTTAAAGTTTTCTGTGGGAGATGTTGCAGCAAGAACCGCAAGAAATCCTCAGACCGGTGAAGCAATCAGTGTTTCTGCCAAGAAGAAGGTCAAGGTTAAGGTTCTTGGAGACCTGAAGAGTGCTGTTTAATTTGGAGGACTTAATTATGGATTGTAATTTCTGCGAAAAAAATGGTGTTTTATGTGTCTGTGATGCAGAAGATCTTTTAATTGAAGTTACAGATCTTGCGTAGGATTTAGAGCTAGATTGTATTTCTATTATTGCAGATGAAGATACTGCAAAAGAAGTACTTTATTATGCGATTAATGATGACATCTATAATATTGAATCGATTGACCTTGATCGCTATGGATATGATGATGCATATATTATAACAATTAATAATCATGATAATTGTTATGGATTAAATATAGATAAAGCATTGGGAGAAAAGGGTGTTTATCTTGCTACGGATACAATAACATTTATTCAGTTTGACCTTCCGTGTAAATGCCAATATATTGAAGATGTAATGAATAATAAATATATTAGAGAGTTTGATCCGCAATTTTTTATTTTTGGAAGTTTTAATGAAGAAGAATATAATAAGCCTGAAGATGATAAATGTTGTGAGAATTGTGAAGGCTGTGAAAATTGTGGAGAAGGCGAAAATCATTATTATACCTATGCAAATGATTATCATGGTAATAGTGGACACAGTGAAATTTTTGTATCTTCTACGGATAAAGTATTTGTAAGTACAATTAAAGATTTTTTCGAACATATTTTTAAATAATAAAAACCTACCAGCAAATCGGTTTAGTAAATGCACATCTTTAGCTGGTGAGATGTGCATTTTTATTTTTATGAGGAGTGGGCAAAATGGCTTTTGTGTATTACAATCCAAATCCATAGGGTTTGCATGTAGGAGATTGTGTAATTCGTGCAATATCAAAAGCTACTGACTCCTCGTGGGAATAGACATATATGAATATAATGATATATGGATTTATGATGAGTGATATGCCATCGGCGAATCGAGTATGGAGAGAATATTTAAGGTCAAAAGGATTTAAAAAATATTTAATACCAGATTCATGTCCGAATTGTTATACGGTTAAAGATTTTTGTACTGATCATCCAATTGGAACATATATTCTCGGGATAGATGGATCAAGCAGTGGGCATGTAGTTGTTGTAAAGAATGGTAACTATTATGACTCATGGGATTCTGGATAGGAAATTCCAGATTTCTATTGGAGAAAGGAGTAAAATCAATGGCTTATAACAATGGTTTCTCAGATAGTTATTAGAATGGATATCAGCAAAATAACTATCCACAATATTCATATAATCAGCAATAGCAATATATGATGCCGCAATCATATTAGAATGCGACAAATTATGCTACTACTATTCCACAAACGAATAATATTTAGTCAAACGTTTTATAGCAATAGCAGAATAATATCGGAATTATTTGGGTATAGGGTGAAGCTGGAGCAAAGGCATATCCATTAGCCCCAAATAACAAAGTTTTATTAATGGATTCTGAAGCACCTGTATTATATGTTAAATCAGTAAATACAAGTGGCATTCCAGATCCATTATTGATTTATGATTTAGTTGAGCGAAAAGATACTCAAATTGTACAAAATGAAGAATCAACTGATAGAATCAAAGAAATTGAAGAAAGATTAGATAAGATAGAAAACAAATTACAAAACAATATTGTAAATAATAATATAAATAAACAAAACACTTCTGGAAGTAATAAACAAAGGAGGAATAACAATGGGTAATCCTCTTTTTGGTATGTTTGGTAATAATATGTTATAGATGTCTGGTCGTTTTGGAAATTTCATGCAGATGATGAACTAGTTTAATTAGTTTAAGCAATCATTTTCTGGCGATCCAAAACAACAAGTTTAGAATATGCTTAATTCTGGACAAATGACTCAAAATCAGTTTAATCAATTACAAGCTATGGCAACGCAATTTCAAAAGATGATTAGCAGATAATTAATATGATATAATTCCTCGCGAGGATTATATATATAAACTTATTGTATGTTTTTCAATTTTGAAAGGAGAATTTATTATGGCTTTGACTGATGGTATGTCTCCTGCGGATATCGCAGCCGTTACTGGTAACAATTAGGGTACCTTTGGTGCGGATGGATCATGGTGGCTTATTATCCTTTTCTTATTTGCTATTTTCGGTTGGGGAAATGGTGGATATGGAAACGGCGGAGGTAATGGTTATGGTAATTATGGCTATCCTCTTGGCATTTAGGATGGATTTAATCAGGCTGCTGTTATGGGTGGGATCAATGGTCTTACTTCTTCCGTAGCTAACGGTTTTGCGAACGCAGAGGTTTCCAGATGCAATGCATAGACGAATGTCCTTCAAACGCTTAATGATCAGACAGCCAATATTACCTCTCAGCTGTCTAATATGGCTATGGCACAGCAGAATTGCTGTTGTGAAAACAGATTAGCCGTTGCTAATTTAAATGCAACAATTGCTCAAGAAGCATGTGCTGATCGTGCAGCTGTTACTGATGCTCTTCGTGATGTCATTGCTCAGAGCAATGCGAATACGTAGGCTATTCTTGATAAAATGTGCCAGCAGGAGCTTGATGCTCTGAAGACCCAGAATGCAAATCTTCAGACTCAGATTAATCTTGCTAACCTTGCTGCTTCTCAGAATGCTCAGACTGGTCAGCTTTTAGCTGATAACGCAGCTCAGACTGCTACTCTTCGTCAGGCGTTAAACCCAACACCTATTCCTGCATACGTTGTACAGAATCCTAACGGATGCGGCTGTGGTGGCTATAATGCATGTGGTTGCGGTTCCTTTTAATTAAGGAGGTGTTGAACAATGGCTGAGTATGTAGCGAATGCTGTTCAGACAGTTGCTGCTGGGCAGAATGTTTTGTTTACTGATGATGTTGATCCGTGTCGCCGTGGGTATGTTTGGCATAGGGCAGGATCTGGACTCTTCACCTTACGAGGAATTGTTAACAATCCTTCTTCTTGCGCTGCAAAATACAAAGTATCATTTGGAGCGAATGTTGCACTAGCTACTGGTGCAGCTATTGCCCCAGTCTCTTTGGCTCTTGCCATTGATGGGGAGCCAATTCCGACTAGTTAGGCAATTGTAACTCCTGCTGCGATTGGTGATTATTGGAATATTTATGAGTCGATTTACATTACTATCCCTCGTGGTTGCTGCTACACAATTGCTGTCTAGAATACTGGGACGGAAGCTACTGATGTAATTAACGCAAATATTATTGTGGAACGCACAGCATAAGGAGGGGTGAATTATGGAATCATTAAATAAACTTAAAGAAATGCTTCATTGTGAAATAGATAAAATCGCTGATTAGGGTGAAATTACAGCTGGATCTCTTGAGAGTGTTGGAAAGCTTTTAGATGCCATTAAAGACATTGAAGAAATCGAGATGAGTGAAGGGGAAAAAGGTTATTCACAGAGAGGTTATGGTGGATAGATCATGTATTACCCCAATGATATGTATTATGATAATGGTGGATCTACCAGAGGTATGAGCCGTAGAGGTGGCAGATATTACCGTGGTAATATGAATTCTTATAGAGGTATGAATTCATATGCTGATGGCAAAGACCAGATGTTAGATCAACTTCAAGAGATGATGGATACAGCGATGAGTGATAAAGAGCGTCAGGCGATACAGAAGTGTATGAGGCAAATCGAATAGAGTTAAAATCCTGAACAAGTTTCCGCCCGGATCCGGAATTGCATCTGAATTGTGTCCCATCTATTGGAAAAATCGCGGTTTTCCGTATAGATGGGGCCGGATTTCCCACTCTTCCCCCAAGTTACAGTGGGAAAAAGCCGCCTGGCTGGCGGGTTTGCGGGTCCCGGAGGTCTCAGGACGGTTTTCCAATCATTCGTTGAAATCCTCCATGAAACTTGACAGGAGTATTTTCTCAGATTACAATGCAGACAGAAGATAAGACTTGAGCTTATCTCGGGCTACGAAGCGGGTGCCGTTCCAGAATGCGGTGTTTTGCAGAGCCCAACGGGGGGTTACGTGGGAACCACAAACTGGATAGCCTGAAAGGGTGAAAGAAAACACGTTTCTAAGGCGCGGCTTTTACCGCGCTTTTGTTATTGAATTGAAAATATAGATTAAATATAAGGGGCATAGGTTTTTACTTATGCCCCTTTTTGTTTCGAGTATGTGGTGTAATGGTAGCACACGACTTTTGGGAAGTTGGGGAGCCGTTCAAGTCGGACATATTCGATTTGTAAATAAACATGAGAATTGATTATTTTTATAGTGGTTGATTTTTTGCTTCTGTGGCGAAATAGGTATCGCAATTGATTTGTAATCAATGGATTGCAGGTTCGATTCCTGTCGGAAGCTTTAACCCACTACTTTTCTATTGGGTGTCGTAGCCATACGAGAACTGCGAGAAATGTAAAATTCGCAGATTAACAAATATGATAAAAAGGAGGCGGTGACTAATGCCTACAGCAAAGAAGCGAGTTGACCAGAAGGTTACCGCTCTTAAACAAATAGATAAAGTAATAGATTAGATAAAAGAACAATTTGAAACATTGGAACCTAAAGATTAGCTTCGATGTCTTGAAGCACTTGGAGTTGGTTCTGATTTCTATACGTGCCAACATTGTAATAAAGTAAAAAAGAAATCGGATTTCTATGTATCAACAGCACCAGGACAAGCAAGTGGTATCACTACTGCGTGTAAGCAATGCGCCGCAGATGTTGCAATGCCTATAGTTGATGGTGTTAAACAACAGCCAGATAAGAAATCTGTGGATAATGCTTGTTATCTTCTTGATAAACCAATGCTTGATTCGGTTTGGGAGGCTTCATTACTTGAAGCTGCTAATCAAGCTACTGGCAAATCAAAGAATAATGTTTGGACTTCTTATATAAAGAATATTCAAATGGTTAACTGGGCGACTTATACATATAAAGAATCTGATAATTATACTGGAGGCATGTTGTCTCTTGATGATATTTCTAGTACTGCTATGTCCAAAGATCAAGAAATTATTGAGCAGTTTGAAAAAAACAAAGATGATACATTGCGGTTGTTAGGATATCTTCCATTTGAAAAAGAAAAATTGTCTGATCAGCCGTTTTTATATTCACAGCTTATTGGATTTTTGGATTCTTCTGAGGAAGGCAATGATGATATGATGAGGACTTCATCTATTATCAGTATTGTTCGAAGCTTTCTTCAGCTAAGTAATATTGATGATATGATTGCTTCTCTCTCATCAGATCCGAGGAATGCTGAAAAGAACATCTCAACTATTAGAGCATTACAACAGATGAAGAATCAAATTACCCAGGGTGCAACCAAACTTGCCGAGCAAAGTTGTATTTCTTTAAAAAATAGTAAGAATTCTATCAGAGGTGAAAATACTTGGACGGGCAAGATTAAAAAAATCAAAGATCTCAACTTGCGTTCCGCGGAAGTTAACGGATTTGATATTGCTACTTGTCGAGGTATGCAACAAGTTCAAGAAATATCTGATGCTTCTATAATGAAGCAACTTGCTCTTGATGAATCTGAATGGTCTGATATGGTTGCTACTATGAGAGTTGATAATTAGGCTCTTCGCAAAGAGAGAGATCAGTATAAAGAAATAAATCGAATATTATTGCGTGAAAATCTTGATTTAAAAGATTACCTTGAAGAAAAGAATCTTGTTCCTGAAATGGGTTATATAGATCTCAAAGACACATATTCAGTATTTGGGAATATGGATGATGAAATAATTGATTCGGAGGAAGATGCAGATGAATAAACATTTATTACCTATAGATATGGATCTTCCTTATGATAAAGATTTTTATCAAGAATATGGCATATTTGTAAAGCCAATTAATTATCCAATGTCATAGCGTAAGATTGATTCATTGTTAGTAATATCTGAATTACAGAGATACTTCCAATGTAATCCACTTAAATGGATTGATTTAATGTACAATATTGAAATGTTAGATGCATAGGCATTGCTAATACAACGAGCATGGAATTGTCCAAATGTACTTGCATGTTGCAGCCGTGGTATTGGAAAGAGTACATCAATTGATATTATGCTTATGTCAAAGGATAGCTTGTTTACCAATTACTGGTGTTATATTGCAAGTGGATCAGGTTCTTAGGCAGAATAGACATTTATGACATTGGAGAAAATCGCCAATGATAATATTGATGAATTCGTAGGTTCGACTGGAAAACTATTTAAAGATGAGATTGTGATACCCAATGCTGGAGGAGATGGTTTTAGTCATAATCCAAATGGGTTTAAATTTGAAACTTATAATGGGTCTTTTACTTAGACATTAAATAGTAATATAGACCGCAAAAGAGGTCGATTTTTCTGATTAGCATTTGCTAATCTTTTTTATTATTCAATTATTTAAAGGAGAACGAATAATGATAAAAATTAAAGGTTATAGTGATAGCGACTTAAAGTATATACAAGACAATTATGCAAATAAAACAAATAATGAATTGTCGTCATTTTTAGGCAAGAGTGTTAATAGTATACAATATGCTGCTGGCAAGATGGGGTTGATAAAACAGCCACATAAACCATGGACGAAAGAAGAAGACGAGTATTTAATAAATAATTATATTCAATTATCTTCAAAACAGATAGCTGATTATTTAGGAAGAACTGTTCAATCGATTAATGCCAGAAGAGATGATCTTGGTCTTATAAGACATGAAAATTGGACTATTAGTGAAATAAATTATATTAAAGAAAATTATCTAGATATGTCTCATAAAGAAATGGGATTACACATTAATCGATCCCCAGGTTCAGTTCGAGCAAAATGTTTTGATTTAAATCTATATAAAAAAGAAACTCCATGGGAAGATTGGGAATTACAATTTGTTAAAGATAATTATATGAATATGACTCGAAAAGAGATCGCAGAGTACTTACATCGTAGTCAAGATGCGGTTCAGGTAAAAGCTTCTCGTATGGGGTTAAAGAAATATCCATATTATTGTGATTACCATTACTTTGATGAAATTGATACAGAAGAAAAAGCTTACTGGCTCGGTTTTTTAACTGCTGATGGGTGGATTAGTAAAAATGAAAAAACTGGAGCTGGAGTTGTAGGTATCGAATTGCAGCATGGTGATATTAAGCATTTGAAAAAGTTTAATAAATCATTGGGCGGTAATTATATGATTACAGATAGGTGGAGACCATGTACACTATCTCCAAATCCAAACAAATTAAATCATATGTGCGTAATTAGAATATTTTCTATTATTATGTATGATACATTGGTAGAACTTGGATTTTCGAATAATAAATCATATGATTTTACAATACCTAATATTCGTCATGATTTAATTAGGCACTATCTCCGTGGATATTTTGATGGAGATGGTTGTTTTTGTTTGTCTAACAAAAGTTTTGGTGTGAGTTTTATTACTGCTTCCGAGAGATTAAATGATGATATTATTAACATTTGTAAATTAAATAATATTGACATTCATGATTATTCATATATAGACGATTATGGGATTATTATCCATAGACCTACAATAAATAAAAATTCTGATAAGATACAACTTCTTGATTATATGTATAAAGATTGTTCGATATATTTGGATAGAAAATATAAAAAGTATTTAAAAGCTAAACAAAAATATGATTCTCAAGATGGCCTCGCCGCATAGAAATATGTGGATGAAAGTAAGAACGCTGAAGAAATCGGGAACGCTGGAATGCCAACCCGAGTGGAAGGCTAAATTTAAAAGTTTAGTCACACGCAGAGCATAGAGGGTGAACCTGTATTGCAGAATATAATCTCTCCAAGAGTCAGCGTCGCCTAAACGTGTTATGACGTAGGAAAAAAGATATGCCGACCTTATGGGAAAGATAACCATAAGAATCTTAGGATAAAAAGCCTAAGAGGTAACATATGCAAAGAGGATCAGTAATTTTTGATGAAAGTGGATTTCTTTCCGAAGAGATGATTAACGTTTATTCCGCTTTTGCTATTGTTAATAAAAGTTTCAAAACTGGTAAGGATGCTAGTGGTAAATCAATTGATCCAATTAGACAAAGGACTTTCGCTACTAATATTCCTAACCAAAAATTCTTTATTAGTTCTGCTAGTTCGACTGATACTAAATTTTATGCATTATATAGAGATTTTGCTAAACGTCAAATAATGGGAGATCCTGATTATTGCGTTTTACATTTAGATTGCGAAATAGCATTTAAACCTACACTCCATGGGGAAATAATTGCTCCTCTTCTTTCTCGTTCTACTGTTGAACAAGAGATGAGAACTAACCCAGAAAAAGCTAGAAGAGAGTATTATTGTCAATTTACAACTGAGGCTGGTGCAGATGCTATTGTAAAGCGTGGAACAATTACTCGAAATGAAGAAGTAAGGAAACCTCTTCACGAGAATGATACAGGTGAAAAAAAGTTTGCATTATTTTATGATCCCGCAAGGCAGTATGATAATTCTATTGTTCTTGTTGCAGAATTTTATGAATCGCCACTTCCTGATGGGAACAAGGAAAAGAAAGCAAGAATTGTTAATTGTGTAAATTTGATTGATGTGGGAAAGAAAATTAAATCTCCAATGCAAACACCAGACTAGGTAGAATACATTAAACAAATGATTTTAGATTATGATGGTGGTACTGATAATTATGATAATATTATTGGTATTTGGATAGATGCAGGATCAGGTGGAGGCGGAGTTAATATAGCTGATTTCTTTATGAAAGATTGGGTAGATAAAGCTGGACTTAATCATAGAGGACTGATTGATAAAGAATTCTCTAAAGAGTATGTAAGTAGATTCCCTAATGCCGTAAACAAAATACATCTTATGAGTCCATCGGCATTTAAATCTATTATGTATGAATCTTTAATTGAAATGCTTAATCAGAATAAGATTAGCTTTACTGCATCATATGATCATAAAGGATATTTAACTGTATTTGATATAGATCAAAAAATAATTGATAAAGAAACAAAGAGAATAAGTGACGAATTAAAAAAGAAAAAAATCGTTGGCGAAGATTTTGAAAAACAACTTAAAGAGGAATTGGATAAGATTCAATCGGTAAAAACAAAAACAATAAAACTAGATTGGAGAGATGAATTATCTCTTTCGAATATAGACGCATTAAAAGAGGAACTTGTAAATATGGTCCGTAAAAAACGTGATACTGGGAAAGATTCATTTGAACTAACCCCAGAGAAAGCAAGGATTTTACACGATGATAGGGCATATACTGCGGCAATGCTAGGATACGCTCTGGCAGAAGAACGTCGTAAAGATATCCTTAAACGGCCAAAATCCTCTATTTAGGATATCACTTCCCTCTTCTACGTGCGGAAACCAAAATCATCGACTATGTATAATCAATGAAAGGAGAATGCACTAAGTAATCGAAAGAGTTGACAAATGTGATTAGATATGTTTAAATATACTCAAAGGAGTATATTATTATGAATACATCAAATATCACAAATTATAAACCAAAAGACTTTGCCGAATTGTTAGGTGTTTCAGTAAAAACGCTTCAACGATGGGACAGAGGAGGTACATTAAAAGCAAACCGAACTCCAACTGATAGGCGTTATTACACTTATGACCAATATCTTCAGTTTAAAGGCGTAAATACAGAAAATGATACTCGTCAAACTGTTATTTATGCCAGAGTATCTACAAGAAACCAAAAGGATGATTTGCAAAATCAAGTGTCTTTTTTACGACAATTTTGTAATGCTAAAGGTATTATTATAGACCAATGTATTGAAGATTATGGAAGTGGTTTAAATTACAACCGCAAGAAGTGGAATGAATTATTAGATAAAGTAATGGAACAAAAAATTAAAACTATCATAGTCACACATAAAGACAGATTTATCAGATTCGGCTATGATTGGTTTGAAAAATTCTGTATGAAGTTTAATACAACCATTGTGGTAATAAACAATGAAGACCTATCACCACAAGAAGAACTTGTACAGGATATTGTTTCAATCCTTTATGTGTTCTCTTGCAGATTGTATGGGCTTCGTAAGTATAAAAACCAAATAGAAAGGGATGAGGAAATTGCTAAAGAGCTTCAAGACGGAAATAAATCCGTCAACGGAACAGATAGTCAAAATAAATAAAACTATCGGTACTTGTAGATACATCTACAATTTCTATCTTGCTCATAACAAAGAACTTTATGATAAAGGTGAAAAGTTTATGAGTGGTAAGAGTTTTAGCGTTTGGTTGAATAATGAATATATTCCTAATAACCCTGATAAGTTATGGATTAAGGAAGTAAGTTCTAAATCGGTAAAGAAATCTATCGAAAATGGATGTACTGCTTTTATGAGATTTTTCAAGCATCAAAGTGCCTATCCCAATTACAAGAAAAAGGATAAGTCAGATGTAAAAATGTATTTTGTTAAGAATAATCCAAAAGATTGTGCTTGTGAAAGACATAGGATTAACATTCCTACTCTTGGATGGGTAAAACTCAAAGAGAAAGGTTATATTCCTACAACTAAAGATGGATGGAAAATTAAAAGTGGCACGATTTCTAAAAAGGCAGGTAGATATTTTGTATCTGTGCTTGTAGAAATTTCTGATACCAATATTGCTAATAACAGTAATGAAGGTATTGGTATTGATTTAGGATTGAAAGATTTAGCGATTGTTTCTAATGGTAAAACCTATAAGAACATCAATAAATCTGGCAAAGTAAAGAAACTTGAAAAACAACTACGCAGAGAACAAAGAAGTCTCTCTCGTAAGTATGAAAATTTAAAGAAAGGAGAATCCACTCAAAGAGCGAATATACAAAAACAAAAGCTCAAGATACAAAAACTTCATCATAAATTGGACAATATCCGTACTGATTACATCAACAAAACAATAGCAGAGATAGTAAAAACCAAGCCGTCTTATATTACTATTGAGGATTTGAATATCAGCGGAATGATGAAAAACAAGCATCTATCAAAAGCCGTTGCAACACAGAAATTTTATGAATTTAGAAATAAACTTAAAGTAAAATGTGATGATAACGGCATTGAACTTAGGATTGTAGACAGATGGTATCCATCTTCAAAACTATGTCATTGTTGTGGCTCTATCAAAAAAGATTTAAAACTTTCAGATAGAATCTATAAATGCAGCTGTGGCTATGTGGAAAATAGAGATTTCAATGCCAGTCTTAATCTAAGAGATGCTATAACTTACGAAGTTGCATAATCAAGCAATCGTAAGTATGTACCGTGGGCTTACATGGGAATTAACGACTGTGGAGTGTACTAGAACTTGTGAGTAGATATGATTTCGGTCAATCAAAAGCATACACGATGAAACAGTAAGTAATGTTCGTGAGAACTTACAACATCTCGATGTGAGTATATTTAATCACATTTTGAGTGGCAGGCGCACTATATGGCAGAATTAACACCATATGAGAAGAAAGCCCTCAAAGAAATTGAGGACACTCGTACTCTTATGACACAGCAAATTGTACAAGAAAAGAATGAAACAAATGAACAGTTTGAACAGCGTAAACGTGCGCTGACATTCGACAAAATAAATTAGCTAAAACATATATTGTTATAGAATGTTTCCAGAAATGGGACAAATAGATCTTTTACGTAGTATACAAAAAGTTTAATTCAATCTTATTTACAAAATCCTTATTCATACAGAGATCAAATCAGAGAGGTATCTCGATTTTTATGGAGAGTAAGTGCCTTATATAAAAGATTGATTATGACTTATGCTACTATGCCATTATACAATTATAATCTAACGCAAAAGGTTAGTTTTACAAAAACGATTAATGCAAATCGAGCAATGTCTGATTATGAAAAAACCCTAAAAAGATTACAACCAATTAATTTCTATGATGAGTTTGCAACTGCGAATGCATTAGCGTTACGAGATGGAGTCTATTATTCTTTCATTTATGATAATGGAGAAAATGGATTATTTTTCCATGCATTAGATCCTTAGTATTGTAAGATATTAGGAAAGAATGAAGCTGGTGTATGGATTGTTTGTTTTGATGCAACATTTTTTTCTCGTGGGAATAACATAATATTTGTCGATGGAATCAATGGGGATACATCTGGTTGTTGGGATCAAGTGTTTATTGATGGTTATCATGAATACTTAAATAATCGTGATGCACGTTGGTTTATTCTTCCACCGGAAAAGACAATGTGTTTACTTGCATCTGAAAATGATAGCTTTGATTTAATCCTTCCGTATTTCAGTGGAATAATGGAAGATATTCTAATTGGATTAGATGCCAGAGATCTTGTATCTGATAGGCAGTACCTTGAGAACTTTGTTTTATTGGTGAGCCGCATTCCTCTTCTATCTGGGACAAATACTGTAGATGATTTTGCAGTATCTCTTGAAATATGTAAAGCAATGCAAGAATTAATAGATGCTGCGGTCCCAGAGTTAGTTGGAACGGCAATGTCTCCAATGTAGGTTGATGCTATTAAATTGAAGGATTCGAATGACACTGATCAGACTGATATTATTAGTAAGTCAATATCAAATACAATGAAGAATGCTGGTGTCACACCCAATTTATTGTCCGCCGCTGAAACAGCAAATGCGGTGGCTTAGAAGTATTCTATACTTAATGATACAAGTCTAATATTCTTGTTAATATCTCGATTAGAACTTAACTTCAATTATTATATCAATAAAAATATATCAACAGAGTATATGTTTGAGATACATAGAGAAACTTGGTATAACGAGCAAGAATACATAGAAGGTAAACGGCAGTTAGCGACACTTGGAGCCGCCACAGCGTTGGATCTTATGACAGCGACTGGCATGACTCCATATGAAGCAATTTGCAAACTGCGATTTGAAGATGCAATTGGTATTAAGAGTCTAATGGTTCCACTTATGTCTTCTTATAATACATCTT
>Ga0256404_1003873_pt1 | contig 29417 bp, 27 predicted proteins | sample RumenRJG_01DNA_FD_185990 | JGI IMG/M metagenome (GOLD analysis project Ga0256404, IMG submission 185990) | Bovine rumen microbial communities from Lethbridge, Alberta, Canada - RJG_01 | ecosystem: Host-associated > Mammals > Digestive system > Stomach > Rumen | place: Canada: Alberta | collected...
TACCTTCTGTTTCAATATGGACACAGGTGAAATCAGCCAGTCCGCACAGCCGTTTATCCCGGAAGGAAGTTTCGCGATTGTAAACGGCGAAGCCATCATGCGGCAAAACGGCAGTGATCAGACAGAAGTCGTGTTAAGCGCAGATGACCTGAGGGCCGCCGGCTACACTCAGTACAGTGATTTGAGTGCGGGTGACATTCCGTCTTTGTCCAGCATCCGCAGCATCGACCGGGTAGGGGATACCCTTTATGTTGAGATTGTCCGGTCACATCGCGACGCCTCGCAGGACGCGGGATGGCGTCCCGCCTATGTATTTGACAGTCTCACAGCTTATGTGAAACAGCCGGGAGGAACCCTGACACAGCTTTCCGGCAAACAGAGCCGGACAGTTCCGGACCCGGGATCCGGAGCTGCCGTACCCGCTGATTTTGACTATACGTTATTTACCGCTGATTATTATCTAAAGGAAGGAAGCCAGGATATATCCGACGCGATCGGAACAGCAAACATTGGTGATTCCATGGGGGATGAGCTTGTTGAACAATTAAGCAGCGATCAGGGATTCGCGAATGCTGTCCGGGCATGGAAAAATCTAAACGTCGGCAAGAGTCCGGTGAGCAATAGGACAGGGCAGACAATGGACCAGATTGCCTATTATGAACTGGCTGTTTATGATATTTTGAAATTAAATTTGTACAGCAGCAGTTTTATGGATGCCCTGGATAACGTAAGAATTTCCGATATGATAACAATTTATCAGAAAACAGCGGATATCTTCGGGATATATACATCAGGACAGACGATAGACAAAACATTGAATCAGGTTTCAAAGATGACGCAGGATACGGCCATTTCTGATCTGCCTGATCAGAATGTTAAACTGCTGAAGGGACTGTCGGCGTCACTTGATTTCACACCAGCTGATGCACCTGATCTGATGCTCAATTCCAGTAAGACCATTTATGAATATCTTCAAAGCATTCTGGACTACAGTCAGACTCAGTATATGATGGATTCTCAGGTGGACGTACTTGAGACGATGTATGATATCTGCAGTACAAAGGAGACTGCTCCGGAAAAATATACCGCTGATATAGACATGCTGATCGCCCTTTCGAATATACTCAGCGCCTCCCGGAGTGCAGCAGACAGAATAGGCATTTCCGTCACGAAAACAGGGACAAAACTGTCTGCGGATGCGATGGACGATCTATGGAAAGAAATGATAAGCGCCGCTTCGCCTTTCATGAAAGGCACCGTGATCGGAAACGCTCTTTCACGAGCGGTTATGAACATTACAGTCAACACGGATGATACAATTAAAGCTTACTACATGATGAAAAATTACTGTGAAGTTCAGGCACTGCTTGGCGAGACGGTTGACATGACCCGGGAGGCCTATCAAAAGGACCGGACACATAAGAATGCAGCAGCCTTTGTCACGGCGGTGGATATGGCCTTTGTATCAAAGGAAAACTGCAATAGGTGTGCGATGGATATGATGGAAAACATCTTCGCCAACGGATTATGGAATCGTCTTGCGGATGCGGATAACACGCCCGATTATAAGGCAGCGCTGAAATTGAGCGCTATGAAGATGGACGAGGCCAGGACAGAGAATATTTTGCTGCATCTTGGCGTACAGCATAAACTGCAGTCACAATATCCGGAGTATGCTAAGGCAGCCGGCCTTAAGAAAACGGAGGAGGCAAGCCTTGAACTGGCTATAAAGGCTCCGCAGATCCGTAAACTCAGGGTGAAGGAAAATAGATTCACATTGGAGTGGTCGCTGAAGGATAAAGAGGATGCGGTTATAGGATATCAGGTTAAGTATAAAAATAAAAAGGGAGAGGATTCGTACCATACCGTTTATATCCCTGAAAAGAAGCTGACGATCCGGGATCTTTCATTGAATTGCGATGAGATCAGGCTTAGAAGCTATTCGGCAGACAGAGATTTTCACGATGTATACTCCGAATGGACCGTATGCCGCCGGCAGCAGGATGGCACCTGGCTTACAGCCCGGCCGGATACAGATGTATTTTCTTTAGTGGGAAAAACCTGGAGGGATGTAAAGGAAACAGCCGGCGGCGATCCATTATCCGTTCAGCCTTTGAGCAGTGAAATGCCGCAGGTTTATACAGCACAAGCCAGCGATACGAGAAAGCTGTTTTTTGAAATAGAGGATGTCATAAAAGAAACGGACAGGGTGGTGATGGCGGAGGTTCCGCTGACAGAAGTTCTCCCTGTAACGGAAAATACCAATGTGAGGGATCTGGCGGATGCGCTCGCGGATCACTATTCGGATGTTGTATACAGCATTTGGGAGTTCCCGCTGGGGAATCCGCTGCCGGTTTATGCTGGGTCAACCTATGTTGAATATTCATTCGGTGTCGATGCACGGGAGTACTTCATGGATATTGCACTGAACGGCAGTTCGGATATTGCAAAGGATGCAAATGTAAGAATTTACAGGAAGTGGTTCAGCAGCACAGGTGAAAATAAACCCTATGAATGGCTGACACAGACAGCGAATTCGACGCTTCCGTTCCCTGAATATATATTCAGCATGAAGTACGTAGGAACATTAGAAACAAGGGATGAATCCAGAGTATGGGAAATGAATGACAGCAGCATATCCTCCTATACGCCGCAGCAGCTGATGGAGGCATTTGCGTATGCGGCTCCCGAACAAAATGAAATCGATCTGACGCCGGGTCAGATCATCGAACATGAAAATTTTCTGGAGCTTACAGACATAACATTTGAGAATGGAAAAACGTATGACTCTGAGGAAGAGATCGCAGAGCTTGTGGCCCAATACGCTAAAAGAGATTTTGGATTTGACGGCCCGGATTTCTGGCCATATTATTACTATCGGTACCCGGATGGAAAATACGTATTCATCGACGATGAGTATTACTATGAACCGGAGGAAATATACAGCGGCAGTATTCTCCTGTCAAAGGATGCCGTGATCAAATCCGAATATAACCCGTGGCTGAATGACCGTCCTGTGAGGGAATTGTTCACTGAACCTGATCCGGAACGAGGATGGGTTCAGGATTACCGCGCAGCCATAAATAAGATAGATACGAACGGTTACATCACGGAACTGCGAGTACGCGAATGGGATTAAGAAACAGGCTGCAGCGTGGTGGGAGTTGCGGAGCAACGAAACCACGCGTAATTATAAATGAGTGGCAAAAGGTACTTTTGCCACTCATTTCATAATATTTCTTCAGTAATATTTCTTCAGAAAAATCAGCGCCCCGGACAATTCTGCCCGGAGCGCTGATTACAATTTTTGCTGATTACGAATATGACTTATTAATGCTTAACTTCATAATGCTTTACTTCACAACAAAATTCAGAATTTTGCCCGGCACATAAATTTCTTTGACAATGGTTTTCCCGTCCATGAATTTCTTCACGTTCGGTTCTGCTTTGGCAGCAGCCAGGGCTTCTTCCTTCGTGCAGTCAGCCGGAATTTCAATGGTGGCACGAACCTTGCCGTTTACCTGTACGGCGGCCTTGATGGTATCCTCTTTGAGCTTCTCCGGGTCATATTCCGGCCAGGAGGAAAGAGTGAGGAAGGTGTTTCCATCCGGATTCTGGCCGATGAACTGCCACATTTCCTCGGTCAGATGCGGTGCGAACGGAGAGAGCAGTTTGATAAAGCTGATCAGATCCCACCGGGTGATGCTCTTTGCCTTATAAAATTCATTGATCAGGGACATCAGTGCGGCAATGGCCGTATTGAACTTCATGTTTTCAATGTCTTCACTGACCTTCCGGATGGTCTTGTGGACGCTGCGCTCCAGCGTCGGATCTTCCTTCTCTGCCGTTATCATATCGGTCAGGGCAGCGGTACGATCGAGGAATCTCTTGCAGCCCCTCATAGCCTCATCACTCCAGGGTGCAGCACTGCCGTAATCGCCCATGAACAGAACGTACGTGCGCAGCGTATCCGCGCCATAGGCGTCAACAATCGTCACCGGATCAATAACGTTGCCTCTGGACTTGGACATTTTCTGTCCGTCCGCGCCGAGGATCATTCCCTGGATGGTACGTTTTGCGTAAGGCTCCGGAGTGTTTACCTCGCCGATATCGTACAGGAAATGATGCCAGAAGCGGGAATAGAGCATATGCCGGGTAACATGCTCGTTTCCGCCGTTATAATGATCTACGGGCATCCAGTAATCGAGTTTCCGGCGGTCTGCGAATTCCTTATCGTTGTGGGGGTCGCAGTAGCGGAGGAAATACCAGCTGGAGCCTGCCCACTGAGGCATGGTATCCGTTTCGCGCCTGGCCGGACCGCCGCACTTCGGACAGGTGCAGTTAACAAACTCCGGAATGCGTGCCAGCGGGGACTGCCCGTCCTGGCCAGGCTCAAAATTCTGAACCGGCGGCAGCCGCAGCGGAAGTTCATTTTCCGGAACCAGCACGGTACCGCACTTCGGGCAGTGAATCAGAGGTATAGGTTCGCCCCAGTATCTCTGGCGGTTGAACGCCCAGTCCTTCATCTTATACTGAACACCCTTGTGGCCAATGCCATTTTCTTCAATGTATTTCAGCATCGCGGCGATGGAGTCTTTTTTATTCGTATATCCGTTCAGAAAATCGGAGTTAATCATCTTTCCGTCGCCGGTGTAAGCTTCTTTGGTGACATCTCCGCCCTCGATCACCGGGATGATCGGAATACCGAATTTTGTTGCAAAATCCCAGTCACGCTGATCATGCGCCGGAACACCCATAACAGCGCCGGTGCCATATCCCATCATGACATAATCGGCGATGTAGATCGGCATTTCCTTATGGGTGATCGGATTGATAGCGGTCAGGCCTTCAATTTTAACACCGGTCTTATCCTTTACCAGCTGCGTACGTTCGAATTCGGTCTTTTTGGCGCATTCGCGGCGATAAGCTTCAATAGCATCCCAGTTTCCAATCTGATCCTTATATTTATCCAGAATCGGGTTTTCCGGAGCCAGTACCATGAACGTAGTGCCGTACAGGGTATCGCAGCGCGTGGTGTAGATTTCGATCTTTTCATCGGCTTCCTTAAGATCGAATTTGACAAAAGCACCGTAAGAACGGCCGATCCAGGCAATTTCCTGCTGCTTGACGCTTTCCGGATAGTCCACATCCTTCAGACCGTCCAGAAGTTTATCCGCATACTGTGTGATGCGAAGGAACCAGACATCTTTCGGAAGCTGGATGACATCATTATGGCAGATATCGCATTTTCCGCCCTGAGAATCCTCGTTGGAAAGGACGACCTTGCAGTGAGGGCAGTAGTTCACCAGTGTTTTGGAGCGGAAGACCAGGCCGTGCTCGTAGAGCTTTTCAAAAATCCACTGTGTCCAGTGATAATACTCCGGGCGGGAGGTAGCAATGACACGGCTCCAGTCAAAGGAGAAACCGACGGATTTCAGCTGTTCGGTAAAGTGAACGATATTCTTTTCCGTAATATCATGCGGATGAGTATTTGTCTTTATGGCATAGTTTTCCGCCGGCAGACCAAACGAATCAAAGCCGATCGGGAACAGAACATTGTATCCCTGCATTCTTCGCTTTCTGGAAAGAACTTCCACGCTGGAATAAGCTTTGATATGGCCTACATGCATACCGGCACCGGAGGGGTACGGAAATTCTACCAGACCGTACCATTTCGGCTTCCCGGAAAAATCGACAGCCTTGAATGCATCAGCATCCTGCCAGGCTCTCTGCCACTTGGGTTCAATTTTACGGAAATCGTACTTCATGTCATAGATCCTTTCTTATTCGTACATTCCTGTGTACAATCCCCCTTATTTTATAACTTTTCCTGAATAATGAAAAGACCGTAAGAACAGAAAAGATGAGCGAAAATAAAGGATGTGTAGTATACTTGTACTGTAAAACGAACCGCTGCAGGAGAATGCTGCAGGAGACCGCGTGAGGAGCCCAAATAGGAAGCGGTCATGAAGAAAAGGATGAGAGGGGAGAAATTTGAATAGAAAAGTATATTTTGCCGGGTCGATTCGCGGCGGCCGGGCGGATGCCGGACTTTATAAACAGATCATCGATCATATTAACAAGACGGATGAAGTGCTGACGGAGCACGTGGGGGATGGGAACCTGAGCCTTAAGGAAAACGGCCGCAGCAGGGATGCCTTCATCTACAACCGGGATATGAACTGGATGCGACAGTGTGATCTGGTAATCGCCGAGTGCACCTGCCCGTCCCTGGGGGTCGGCTATGAACTTGCCAGCGCAAAGCAGCTCGGGAAACCTGTTTACATTTTTTATGATCACAGCAAGACGGAGCTTTCCGCAATGCTGACCGGAGATCCGTATTTTACTATCTGTTCCTATCAGAATAAAGAAGAAATCTTCCGTGAACTTGATAAGATACTGAAATTTGAAATTATTTAAGAAGGGACTTGAATTATTTGATACATGATATAGTACTCGGGATCGCGATCCCCTTTGCCGGCACATCACTGGGAGCTGCCTGTGTCTTTCTGTTAAAAAAAGATTTATCGGACAGTCTTCAGCGATTCCTGACTGGTTTTGCGTCCGGCGTCATGGTGGCTGCGTCCATATGGAGCCTGCTTATCCCGGCTCTGGAGGAAGCGCAAAATCTTGGAAAGCTTGCTTTTGTCCCGGCGGTGGCCGGTTTCTGGCTTGGCATACTGTTTCTCCTTCTGCTGGATGAAATCACGCCGCATCTGCACCAGTATTCGGACAGTCCGGAAGGTCCCAGAAGTAAGCTGAAAAATAATACTTTGATGATGCTTGCAGTGACTATCCACAATATTCCGGAAGGCATCGCGATCGGAGTCGTGTACGCCGGTTATTTGTACGGAGTCTCAAAAATTACGTATTCCGCTGCACTGGCGCTGTCTCTTGGAATTGCTATACAGAATTTCCCGGAAGGTGCAATCATCTCAATGCCGATGTACGCCGGAGGAAACCGTAAAGGCAAATCCTTCCTGTACGGCGTTCTGTCCGGGGCTGTGGAACCTGTCAGTGCCATTGTAACGGTATTGCTGTCAGAAGTACTAATACCGCTGCTTCCATATTTACTGAGCTTCGCGGCCGGTGCCATGCTATATGTGGTTGTAGAGGAACTGCTTCCGGAGATGTCTCACGGAAAACATTCAAATATCGGGGTTTTAGCGTTTGCACTGGGCTTCAGCCTTATGATGGTACTCGATGTTGCACTCGGCTGAACAGAGACATCCGAAATGCTTCACCCGAAAGGCTTATTGGAAAAATGATTTGGTGACATTAAAAATGATTTGTTGACTTTGCTGACATTGAAAAGATGATTTGCTGACATTTTTGGAAAAGATGATTTGGCGGCATTAAAACTATGAAAAACAACCGTATGCTGCGGATAACGGTGATCGTTCTGCTTTGCCTGTCCGCTTTCATTTATTTCTTACAGATCGCGATTTTCCATGACCCCTCGACCACATTTTTCTATATTTTTCAGGATATGGCATTTCTGCCCTTTTCCGTTGCCGTGGCGACGCTAATCGTTGGGACTGTATTAAACGAGAAGGAAAAGAATGAGAGAATCGCTTCTACCAGAATGCTGAGAAGTTCTTTTTTTACCTCCGCCGGAGCCGAAATGCTGGCAATGATGTGGAAAGGGACCGATAATCTGGATCTGAAAATACTTGCACCGACAGCTGAATTATCCTGCGCTCAGACTGAAAAGGAAATACACCGGCAGCAGAAAGAAATGCTTGCCATGGATGTAAAGGTACATCTCAATGAGGAAATTTACAGCGGCGTAAAGAAAATTCTCGAATCAAAACGGTCGGATTTGCTTGTGCTCAGTTCTAATCCAAGTCTTATGGAGTCCGAGTGCTTCACGGACATGCTGTGGGGCTGTTTTCATCTGATCGATGAATTTCGCCTGAGAGGAGAATGGAAAGCTCTCGGACCGGAGGATAAGGAACATATGGAAGCCGACTTCGGGAAAGTATTCGTTCTGGTGCTGGCAAACAGTCTTGAAAACACCTTCTATCTGCGAAAGACCTATCCAAACTTTTACGGCAGCGCCAAAGCGAAAATCAGAAGGAGTCAGGACGAAAAAGATGTATGAGTATGTCCGCAGCATCTGCCAATCCGGGATTTGCTGGAAGAGGCAACCCGGACATTCGAACAATGATCGGACTGTTTATTTGCCCGCCTTTATGGTTATCCATTTGCTTTTCAGGTTATTCTTTGTCTTGCTTTTCAGGTTATTCTTTGTCCGCTATTAGTCTGCTTCACCATCTTTATGTCCCGGATGTTCCACGCTTATCTGTCGGTTTTCAGGGCTTGTTTCCCTGAGACGTACAGCAGATGCAGCACGCCTTCGACGGTCATCATCCATAGCTGCGTAGTGCTTTTTCGTAGTGTTTACATCTTTGTGGCCAAGAACATCCGCCACCAGGTAAATATCTCCGGTTTCACGGTACAGGGAGGTGCCGTAGGTACTGCGCAGTTTATGCGGTGTGATTTTCTTTTGCGTGGTTATCTGACGGGCATATTTTTTAACCATATTTTCAACAGCCTGAACGCCCATTCGTTTTCGCTGAGTAGAATAGAAGAGAGCATTTTCATGTCCCGGAAGAGGTTCAATGTCCTTTCGCTCTTCGATCCAATCTTTCAATGCTTTTTCAACTTCATCTCCGAAGTAGACGATGCTTTCATTTCCGCCCTTGCGGATTATTTTTATCCCGTTATTTCTGAAATCAACATCCTGAATATCCAGACCAACACATTCACTGACACGGATTCCGGTTCCGAGCATCAGTGTTACGATCGCCAGATCACGGATCCTGGTTTTTTCATAATATCGTTTTTTCTGCCCGGACAGATGATCACCGCCATGGTCAATCAAATCCAGTAAAGCTGCCGTTTCTCCTTCATCGAGCCGCACAATTGCCTTTTCATGTAGCTTAGGCATATCTACCTGCATGGTTGGATTTGTCTTGATCATCTGGCGTTTATAGAAATAAGCGTAAAAAGACCTCAAAGCGGACATCTTTCGTTTAAGGCCTTTTTCCCCGTTGGTGACTTCCTTAACTTCACGAACTGCACCGGTCATGTTCGGTTCAATATCATATACTTTAAGAAATTCCTCGTATTCTTCAATGTCGGTTGCATCTAACTTGTCCAGGTAGTTGACCGTCCAACACCGGACATCTTGAGAAGCAAAACGCGGGTTATTTTCCTGCAGATACCGGAAGAAGGTTCGAATATCATAGGCGTAGGAAAGCCGTGTCCGGGTACTGGTTGTAGGCTCCATGGCACGAAAATACGTTTTGACAAACCCGGGAAGCGTTTTCAGGACCTCACGCAGCTGCAGCGTATTCTGAATGTCTTTCTGATCATGGTATGTACGGCTGGAACCGGAACCATCAGAGCTGTAATTGGAAATATCATTCGAATGATCGTCGGCCATACGAACACGGAGATCCGACGTTTTTTCGGCCGCATTGTTGGAAATTACCTGCGAAGTTTTGAATTCGACAGAACCCGGATTCTCATCTGTTGAATATAATCTGCGTACGTACATAAACATGCCGATATACCTCCGTAATGAGCATGTGAACAGGATCGGTGCGGATCTATTTGAAAAACATGTGTTTTCCGTATAGATCTATGTGCCTTATAATAGCACCCCACCGGCCTGCATGTCAAGGATATCAAGGATAATTTGTTTTTCTTTGATGAGCCTATACTACAGTCGCTGGGATGCCGGAATGGAGAAAAAACTAAAATTTCAGTTTTAAGATTTCAGATTTTGCCGAGCATCTGGATAATCTGCCTTTTATAATTTAGAAACTCGTCGGTCAGATTGAAATTGTGCCGGCCTTTTCGCGGTGTTTCTATGAAAAGTTCATGTTCGATTACGCCCGGTTTTCCGGTCATGATGTAAACACGGTCGGAAAGCTTGATTGCCTCATCAATATCATGTGTAATGAATAAGGTCGATAAATCAATTTTGTTCATAACATCCAGATACCATTCGTGAATCTGGCCTTTGGTGATGGTATCCAGGGCTGAAAAAGGTTCGTCCAGCAAGGCCGCACCGGTGGTTGACGCAAGGTAAGTTCTGAGCAGAGCGGCTCTCTGACGCATTCCTCCGGAAAGTTGTGCCGGATACTGTTCCTGCGTACCCTGGAGACCGAACTGCTCAAAAAACGGATTTGCCTTTGCGCGTGCTTCCTTCCTTTTCATGCCTTTGATTACCAGCGGAAGGGATACATTATCAATTACCTTTTTATGCGGCAGCAATAGATCTTTCTGAAGCATATAGCTGATATTTCCCGGTTTACCGGTGATATCCTCTCCCTTCAGCAGCACTCTGCCCTCCTCCGGCTTTACCAGACCTGAAATACATTGAAACAGAGTAGTTTTTCCGGCACCGGAAAGTCCAAGCAGAGAGATCAGTTCTCCCCGCTCCAGGTGAATATTGATATTCTGTATGATTGTCCGTCCGTCGTAGATTTTAGTGATATTTTCAGCTCTCAGAAGTTCCATTTTATATTTTTACTAATTTTTTTCTTTCTTTTTATGTAATCCGAAGGGATTCCTGCAGCCGGCGATAGTGGGGGCAAAAGACTTTCTGCCCCCAGAATATGCCGCGAATTACTCTGTTGTATTTTCTGCAGCTGTCTGTGCTGCGGCATTTCCGGATTCTTCCGGAAGAAAGTCATCCGTAAATCCGTATCCGGTCAGATCCTTCGTGATCAGTTTATTATTGTACAGCCATCCGTAGAAAGCATTCCAGCGATCCGGATCAATCCAGCCCCACGGGGTGTTATTGTCACTGTAAACGCTGGAAAGGTATTTCTGACTTGCGTGTACAAGATCCCCGGCGCCTTCCAACGATCCGGTGTTATCGCCGGCAATCAGCATGTCTGCTGCATCCTCCGGATTTTCTTCAGCATATTCGTATCCTTTCGCTGTAGCAGCCATGAATGCTCTGGCGGTATCCGGATCGCTCTCCAGGAAATCATTGTTCGCAACCAGAATCGGTGTATAATAATCAAGTTCCGGAGCAAGGTCACCGAAGCTCCAGTAATCGATGGGAACATTTTCAATATCCGCATTGATGCCGCCCCATCCATAGAATACCCAGATGGCATCGGTCTGATGTGCTGCCAGTGCAGCCGGTTCATCCGTGATGTCGTTCGGGATCAGAGTTACCTTATCAAAATCACCGCCATCCTGTTCCATAACATATTTAATCATGGCCAGCTCGATCGGGGATTCCCAGGTTGAATAGGTCTTTCCTTCCAGCCCCTTCGGAGATGTGATTCCATCTCCCTTGCGGGACATGATACCGGAGGTGTTGTGAGAAATTAATGCGGCAACAGCTGTAATGCCAAGCGGTTCATCGCTGTCCCAGGAAGCGGCGATGGTGTCCTGAGCATCAATAGCAAACTGCGCCTGGCCGGAAGCACACATCAGAGCAGCTCCGTTTTCCGGCGGCTGAACAATTTCAACAGCAAGCCCTGCGTCTTTATAATATCCCAGGGCGTCCGCTGCATAGAATCCGGTGTGATTTGTATTCGGTGTCCAGTCAAGACATAAGGTGATCTTCTTCAGATCGGCCGTATCCGCGGATCCTTCCGTGGCATTCTCCGCATAAACTGTGGTTCCGGTACATCCGGCAGCCAGCGCACCGGATAACAGCAAAGATATAATTTTTCCTGACTTTTTCATTTTATAATATTCCTCTCCGCTTTATTTATATACTGTTTCATGAGCTTCTCCCTGATCTTCCTGCCTTCAGCCATGGCATTACGGCGGATCCCATCAGATTTACAACTGCCATCAGGAGCAGGCTTATGATCACAATCAGAATAATGACAGCAAACATCTTGTCAAAGGCATAGGCTTTCCTTACGCGGGTCATGTACACCCCCAGACCTTCGAATCCGCCGAGCCATTCGGCAATCACAGCGCCTACAATTGCATAGCTGGCGGATACCTTCAATCCTGAAAAAAACTGGGGAAGCGCCGATGGAAATTTTACATGATAAAAGATCTGCCAGGGACTTGCACCCATCGTTTTCAGCAGGTTTACAGCATCAGCATCCACGCTTTTATATCCATCCAGAAGGCTGACAGCGATTGGGAAAAAGGTTGTAATAACGACCAGTGTAATCTTCGGTGCCATGCCAAATCCCATCCACAGGACCAGTATCGGTGCAATGGCAACCGTCGGAATTGTCTGGGTGACAACCATAACCGGGTATAAAGCACGGTTCAGAGTCTCATGACGATCCATCAGTGTTGCCATAATAAATGCAAAGGCAACTCCGATAATAAGCCCGTAGAAAGCTTCCAGAAGAGTGGTTCCTGAATGATACATGAGGGTTGGGAAGTCATGAATAAATGCCGTGACAACGCTTACCGGAGACGGCAGCATGTAGGAAGGCACCCAACCCGCACCTGTCAGCAGAAACCATAAGCCCAGAATGACACCAAAGGCCGCCAGAGGCGGTATTTTATTTGTGATACTTCCCGATTTTCTGATCAATGGTAAGTACCTCTCCTTCCGGTTTATAAGTGATCTTCACATAGGAGGCTACGGAAGGTGCACCGGCTTTGATGGCGATCTTCTGGCATTCTCTTACGATATCCATAAGCTCATCATAAGGTCCTTCGATGGCTGTTTCACAAGGTCCCACATAGTATGTGTATCCTGTGGAGGCAATATACGCAATTACCTCATCAACGATCCGGCAAAGTTCCTTGTCATTTTCTGCCTTCGGCAGTACCTGAATAGCTACACTAGCTTCCATGTTACATTAACTCCTTCCAGTATTATGTTTTTGAATATTATACAAAAGGCCCCCGGAAATTAATTTCCGGGGGCCTTCATGTACATACGAAATAAAGGTCTTCGCTTCCCTACGCCGGTATTAACCGGATCAGGTGATAAGGGTCTGAAACATACGTTTCGATCTCAGCTTACGCTCCCCCAGCAATTGACTACATTATAGTCACAGAGTATACAGATGTCAATGAAAATAATATCAGAATACTGTGATGGTATACGGATAAGAGTTCAGCTGGGCTCCGTTAGCATCATAGTAGGTGATGGTGACGGTTGTTTCACCGCGGGATACCGGGGTAAGGCTGAAACCCGTCACACCGGCAGCATAATCCAAAGAGGCAGTATCCGCTGTAACAATGCTGCTGTCGGCAATGGTTATCTGAGCTGTGGCTGCTTCTGAAGCAGTTTCTCCCGCACTGTCCGTGCTTGCCTCCGCATTGACGAAATCAAGAGCTGTGCAGGGAACGGAAACGGAGGTTCCATTCGTTACATCAAAGTCCCTGAGCGTACTGGAGTCAATATCGAGACCTTCCGTTGTGTGAATGTTCAGGGAAGCCGGATTGATTGCAACAACTGCGGTCGGTGCAGTCTGCACGTCAGCTCCGTCCGCTGACGAAGCTACAGACGCATCCGAACTAAGGGTAAATGAATAATTGCCGTCTCCCTCCAGAGCATCCTTAAGGCTGACAACAAATTCTGTTCCCTCTGTCCAATTGAACTCAGTCAGCTTGTCCTGGCTGAGCGGGATGGACTGGCATTTCGAAATATCTGTCAGATCGATGGATGCCACTGTCCCGTCCGGACCGGTAACATCCAGAGTGCCGGATGTAAACTTCAGATTTGCATTTGCTGCATAAATACGGAAATAATCGCTGAAAATATCCGACTGAAGATCGGCGATCGTCTTAACTTCGCCCAGCGTCAATGCAGCGGCTCCCTCACTTTGTTCCGTGGCAGCTGCAGCTTCTGTCGTATCCGCTGCCGCATTTTCCGCCCCGGTAGTTTGTGACGTTTCTGACGCTGCGTTTTCCGCCCCGGTTTCTGCGGCTGCAGTTTCATCGGATGCATCAGAAGCTTCCGTCTGAGCGGTATCACTGCCGTAGCTGTCACTCGTTGTAATGTCAAACGGGGAAGAACTTTCAGTTGATGCTGCCTCCGTCGATTCGGACGCACCCGCCGTATCGGTGGAAGCTTCTGTATCGAACGTGGTACTTTCGTTGGTGATCTCACCGCCGCTTACATCCTTCAAAGCTGCCGAATCTGTATTTGAGAAAAACTCCTCTGTCCTGGCTGCATCTTCTGCCGTCTGCGTTTCGCTTTCCGCAGCAGCTGTTTCTGTCTGCGCCGCATCCGGGGAAGCGTTCGTTTCGGAAGGAGCCGCAGTCTCCGACCCTGCCTTGCTGCTGTCTGAAGTATTGGACGCAATATCCGATACGTTCTGCTCAACTCTGTCCAGCGTAGCCTTCATCTGGTCGTAGTCATAATTTTGCTGGGCAATCTTATTGGCAAGATCCTTCAGCATCTGTCTGTCCGTATCCGACAATTCCGCGGTGACGGTCTGCTGTTCGGTTTCTCCGGAAGCCGTAGTTTCCGTTTCCGTCGACTTCTCCTCTTCTATCTTATTAACAACTTCATCAACAATAGCGTCAACCTGATCCTGGTCGACAACCTGACCGGAAATAACCTGGATTTTAATGTCATTCACAATCTGTGTTGCCGTATTCTGGCCGACGGTCTGGGCGATGGTTCCGGTTGTCACCAGCTCCTGGTTGGCGATATCCTTCTTCGTGGAATCCAGAGTTGTATCGGTAGCCGTCTCATATGCCATGATAACACCGGTCAGAGCGCCTGTTCCGGATACTTCAAACGGAGAGGCTGCGATAACATTACAGTTGGAAACACCGGCGGTGGAGAGCGTGGTGGCAATCATGTTGCTGGTTACATAGCTTAAGTTAGCTGTTTTTACCTGAATGCCGCCGGAAGTGGTCGGCTGTACAAGGGCACAGCTGTAGGTGCGGGTGCCAATCTGTTCAATCGGTATGTAGGACGCAAGATGGTTGCGCTCATCCTGATTGTTGATGGTAATTGTTTCAATATTTTTGCCATAGATGCCAAAATATTGAAGAATGGCATTTTTTTGAGCTTCATTCAGGTCAGCACCGATCGTTACAACTTCCTGACTGTCTGCATAAGCCGTTGTCCCAGGCACAAGAAGCGCAGCAGAAATCGCTGCTGCGGTGAACAGACTGATAAGTTTCTTGTTCTTCATACGAATACCCCTTTCAACCCCTTTATTGTTCTGCTATTTGATTATGGGTTATAGTTTTTTATGAAGGTTCCTTGCGAACGCAAGCTTATTATAACATTGACAAATATCAAACTCAAGAAACCCTTGCTTCAGCATCCATAAGGGATTCCTAAGACTTTCTGAAGTCTCTGAAGTGCTTCCTGTCCATGGAGCTTGCCGTGTTAAAACCGTGCTTCATTCTAAAACGCCGGTATCCTGGATTGTCACAGAGGCACTGACTGTCCGGGATACCGGCGGATGGGGAGCGAATTATTGTTCTCAGATCAATGATCATGCGCCGTTAGCGTATGTCGTCTGAATAATAGGGAACCATGATGATCTGGCCGCTGTGAATATGGTCGCCGATGTTGTTCACATCCTGAATTTCCATAATCAGACTTTTGACGGAGTAATCACCTGAAATATTCCTGCATGCGATATTCCAAAGAGTATCGCCGCCTTCTACCTCAACAGCCTTATAGTATTTGTACTCTGCCCGGCTGCTATTTCCAGGCGCTGTAAAGCCGGAAAGCGTTACAAACATGGTAACCACCAGAAGTGCGAAAACACCCGTCAATTTGATCCTGCGGATGTTTTGCTGTCTCCTTCTCTCCTCCCGGATCCGGCTCAGCCGGGCTGCTCTTCCGGGAATATGATTCGCATTGCACGATGCCTGCCGGCCTTGCCTGCTGCTTCTGATTGAGATTGAATATGTGTTCGTCATCTGAATACCTCCGGCCGTATACGGCCGCCTGCTTTATTATGGCTGTGATAAGCAAACCAGCCTCGAAAAAACTTTGAGTCGGTCCCGAAAAACTGCGAAAAAGTATAAGAACATAAGATATTGAATCGTTATTAAACAAAATCACAGGTGTTATGCAGAAAACAGAACATCTGCTGATAATGTGTTTCCTGAACGTCTGTTCAAAACGTTTGTTCAGAACGTATGTTCCTTACAAGCTTATAATAGGACAGGAACATGTGTTTGTCAATGGTAAAAATCGAACAGAAGTTCTAATTCCGGATTGCATTTTATAATCCGAAATGATATACTTTTTGAAAACAGTTATGCTATTTCCTGCAAACAGGTCGGAGGTGGAAGGCATGGCGACAGGGAAAATATCAAAGAAACAGCAGGAGATCCTGAATTATATTAAAGAAGAGATTTTATCCAGAGGTTATCCGCCTTCCGTTCGCGAAATTTGTGAGGCGGTCAATCTGAAATCTACCTCTTCTGTTCATGCGCATCTGGAATCTCTTGAAAAGAACGGCTATATCCGGAAGGATCCTACAAAGCCGCGCGCCATTGAAGTTATGGATGATGATTTTAATCTGACGCGCCGTGAGGTTGTCAACGTGCCTCTGATTGGCACGGTAGCTGCCGGGCAGCCTGTTCTGGCACAGCAGAATATCGAAAACTACATTCCTGTTCCGGCGGAGTATATGCCCAATCAGCAGTCTTTCATGCTTCGTGTCAAGGGTGAAAGTATGATCAATGCAGGAATTTTAAACGGGGACAGTGTCCTCGTGAAGGAACAGCCTACGGCCGAAAACGGGGATATTGTGGTGGCTATGATTGATGACGGGGCTACGGTTAAGAGATACTTCAGGGAGAGCGGACACATCCGTCTTCAGCCGGAAAATGATACAATGGATCCGATCATCGTTGAGAACTGTACTATACTTGGAAAAGTTTTCGGAGTGTTCCGTATTTTCAAATAATACACCAGTCCGGTTTATCAGCCGGATATTTAGTCATCCGAATATTCGGGCCGGATCATCTGAGCCAGAGAGACTGAAAAGAAAAAAATCAGAAAGAAAAAAGGCCGGAAAGAAAAAAGACCGGAAAGAAAAAAGACCGGAAAGAAAAAAGACCGGAAAGAAAAAAGACATTCCTTCATCTCCTTTTGGAGGCTCCTTCCCTGGAAGCTCCGTTCAGAAATGATCGAATGTCTTTTTATCTCTTTTAAATGTTTGAATGTACTTTTATTCTCTGCCGGATTCTGAAAAATATCCTTCCGATTTATACGATTATCTGCTTCCGCCCTGGTCATCATCTTCGATGATGTGATCGGCTGCCGGATCTATTGCTTCAGAAGCGTCCGGCGTCTGGGAGTACTCCTTCACAATGGCGGCTATCAGCTCTTTTTTCAGCGGAAAGTTAAATCCGACCGGGTTGAGAATGAAGCCGCTGCAGGTCGGCGGAATGATCTTTTCAAGGGCTGCCAGCGGCATAGCCAGGGCCTTGAATTTTTTATCGCCTCTGGTAAAACGCTGCAGTTCATTTCCATCTGTAAACACAGGAAACATTACATTCCCGGACTTATCCTTCAGAATTGGGAGCTGATACTGATTATTCTTTAATTTTTCAATATCCGTCTCCTCTCCTTCTTTCAAAATGACACTGACCAGAAGCCGGGATTTCGCAAGATCGTTCACGAATTCCTCGTTCAGTTCTTTCAGATCCTTTTCTTCCTTTGATACCGGTCTTCGTGCTTCCTGGATATAGTACATGCCAGTCAGAACCAGTGAGGGATTCACGACCGGTTTGACTTTCATCTTTGAAAAATCCGGCTCACGCACCAGCTTATTCAGTTCAATACGGAATTCTCCCGTCGCATTTACAAAAACCAGCATATTTACGCCCATCGTAAACAGGGAAGAATAGAATTTCAGGAAATCCTTGTTCATAAACTGAACGCCGCGGAGCAGAATTTTATCTTCTGCCTGCTTTTTTGCAAAATCCTGCAGAAGCTCCTTCGTCTCGAAAATGTATACCTCGTCATCATAGGTATCCGGATTGCAGATTACATAAGGCATATTTGTATAGGCACAGTAAGCGGCAATCATGGATTCTCTTGTAATGATCCCGCGTATCATCAGTGAATTATCAACAGCCATTTCAATCTTCTTCCTTTCCCAGTTCGTCTTCACTTATTGCCATGCCATCTCTCCAGATCCTGTCCAGATCATAATAAAGACGGTTTTTACGGTCAAAAATATGAACAATTATATCGCCGTAATCAAGCAGAATCCAGTTGGCACTTTCATAGCCTTCGGTATGCTGAACTTCATATCCTGCCCGGCCTAGCTTTTCCTCAACGAAATCTGCGATGGCATGAACCTGATTGCGGTTCGTGCCGGATGCGATCAGAAAATAATCTGCGAGGGTACTGATTTTTTCGATATCAATGATGCGGATATCCTCCGCCTTTTTCTCTTTCATGGCATTAAGCGCCAGTATTGCCATTTTTCTTGATTTTTTCTCCTCTGAAGCCAATGATTGTTTCTCCTTTCCCTTTGATCAATGTACGAATGAAATAGTATCGGATGTACGTTATTCATCATCACTCGCTATTTTTTCATAATAAGCATAAGCCTTGCGTGTGGTCTCGTCTACCGTCCCACTGCCCTTCTCCAGATAAGCAAGTGTATCACGCATGGTAAGGTAAACAGCCATGTCCAGATCACGGAACGAAAGGGTCCGTATTCTATCCAGATTCACGGCCTTCCAGCGTCCCGGCTCAATGTAATCTGCCATGAAAATGATTTTTTCAAGAAGTGTCATGGCAGGCCTGCCGGTCGTATGCCAGCGGATAGCACTCAAAATTTCAGGATCGGTAATCCCATACTCTGCTCTTGCCAGGCAGGCTCCCAGTTTTGAATGCAGAAGGGATGGTGCACTTTTTTCAATGCTGCTGACCTCGATTCTGTATTTTTCGCACATATGCAGTTTCTTGTCATTAGGAATACATTTTGCGCAGTCATGGAGAAGTCCGGCTGTCATAGCCCTGTTAACATCTTCCCCATAGCACATGGCAAGGGCGGCAGCTGTGTACATTACACCCATGGTGTGACGATAACGATCTACATCCAGTTCTTTTTTGAGTTTTTTTTCTAGTTTAAGAATGTCATTTTGTTCCATAGATCCCGCCATCCTGAATATAGCTGAGTACTGCTCCCGGAATATAGTAACGGCAGCTTCGTCCCTCGCGAAGCCATTTGCGCAGCTGACTGGAAGAAATATCAATGTTCAACGTTGACAGTTTTTCGATGTGAGCGTTATATCTGCAGGAAGCATTTTTGATTGCGGTATCCAGCTCCTGCTCAGACAGATGGTCCCGCACGGCTACAACGATGGTACATAGCTCACAGATACGCTCCGGATCCTTCCAGGTGTCAAAGGTCAGAAGGGAATCGGCTCCCATGATGAAATAATACTCCGTATCCGGATGAGCAGCCGTCAGATTTTCCAGTGTCTGTCTCGTATACGTATAGCCTTCATCACGCATTTCCTGAAGAGAAAGTTCAAAATGTGGATTATCCCCGATGGCTCTTCGAACAATTTCAACACGCTGTCCGTTTGTCGCTCCCCGGTGCAGCTTGTAGGCAGGATGTCCGGAAGGCATGAAAAGTACCTTATCCAGGCCAAATTGTGCATAGGCATTTTCCCCCAGGATCAGATGACCGATGTGAATGGGATCAAAAGTGCCCCCCATGATTCCCACTTTTCTCATTTTCGTCATAGCTGTTTTTTCTTCTCACCCGGCAGATAAATCTTTTTCTTATCGTCCCTGCCTTCCTTGTACAATACGATCTTCCTGCCGATCACTTCTACAACCTGTGATCTTGTCCGGCCGGCTAGTGTTACCGCCAGCTGGCGGGGGTCATCAAGGCAGCTTTGCAGTACGGATATTTTAATCAGTTCTCTGGCTTCCAGCCCTTCCGAGACGGCTGCGGTAAATTCAGGCGTGACACCATTTTTACCTATCTGAAAAACAGGATCCATCTGCATGGCCAGACTTCTTAAATAAGCACGCTGTTTACTTGTCATGTAAACTCCTTATATGTTTTGAATTAATGAATGAACTGGCTGTCATAGTTTTGGCAGCCATAATTATATCATACGATTATTGTTTCTGGAACTACCGGCAGCAACTTGTCAGCACTTGTTTGCTGTTTCCGGCTCCGGCATTCATTTTAGTGTTTTCGGGACATCATGTAAGAACGCTCCGCCTTAAGCTCTCCGAACAGCTGCTCCGGCGTCCAGACGCTGTTCTGCTCTGTGAGAACAGCCTTCAGTGATACAGACAGTCTGCTCTGGCGAAGCTTTCTGAGGAGCAGATCCATTTTTCTGTCTTCAAAACCACAGATGATCAGCATTTCTTCGGTAAGTGGGACGGATTCAGGCATGTTTTTCATAAGTTCTCGATTCATCCAGTTTTCAGCCCCGGCCAGAATTCCCAGCGGTACCGTTTCATCTCCTCTGTTAACAGGGACTGCCCGGAAGGAAAGATTACGGTCCCCGGAAAAAAGCCTGATCTGCTGTACCTTTTCCGGGCGCATGTGAATGAGAAGCAGCTTTGGTTCTGATACTTTCATATTCAGTATTTTCCTTTCCATTTTTATCCCGGACGCAATGGGATCAGGACTGTTTTTCCAGAAGCGTCCGTACGGTGACCGCTACTCCGTCCTCGTCATTGGTCAGTGTCACCAGATCCGCGGCATCCTTTATTTCACGGCTTGCGTTTCCCATGGCTACTCCGGTACCGGCATATTCAATCATTTCAAGGTCGTTGTGGGCATCCCCGAAGGCGATCATCTCCGAAGGATCAATGTGAAGCCGTTCGGAAAGAAATTTCAAACCCTGCGCTTTTCCGTTCCTGGCTGCGGATATTTCTATCAGATTGCGCACGGAGGAAGTAACGAAAACGGACGGAATATGTTCCTTCAGCTTCTTTGTCATCTGCTCCCGCTCAAAATCTTCCCTGCAGATGATATCCATGGCATCGAGCTGCGCTTCATGCTTAAGAGCAAACGCACGGATATCCCCAATGCCTGTGCGGGTTTTCCGTATATAATCGATGCCTTCCGCCGCTGTTCCGAACCGGGCCGGATCCCTCACGTAGTCATCCCATGCATAGCTTTTTCCATTCAGGAGTACTTCGAAGCATTTCATATCCGGAAACAGATTCAATATGGAACGCACCTGATCCGCTCTCAGAAGCGTCTGGGCAATTCTGCTTCCGGTGTCCAGGTCATAGACGGCAGCCCCGTTGGAGGTTACCGCATAGCGGATAAAACCAGCGCGGATCAGCTCAGCCGGAAGCGATTCGAACGGACGGCCGCTGACAATGACAACCTCCATTCCTTGCTGCGATGCCTTTTGCAGTGCATCGGATACGGCAGGGGACAGGCTCTTGTCTGTGCGTAAAGCCGTCCGGTCCAGATCCACGGCGATCAGACGAATGCGTTTTGCAGTATTCGTATTCATTTTAACAGCTTCGGGGCCGTTTGCGGTTTTCATCAGCTTCGTCATCATTTGTAATAATCAAACTGCAGCCCGTACATTTTTACGGTATCGCCGTCCTGGATGCCCAGTTCCTCCAGCTCCTTAAGAATCCCGTTATCCTTCAGGAAATTCTGGAAGAAGCGGAACCCTTTTTCCGCATCCAGATTTGTATAGCCAAGCATTTTCTCGATCTTCGGTCCTTCGACAATGAACACATGTGGATCCTTCGGATCTTTCGTAACCGTGAACGGAAGGTCATTCTGACGGACATGTTCCTCCGGAAAATAGGTCTGTTCGTACCTGACCGGCTCAGACGGAAGGGACCGGAGGACAGCTCTGACCGCGTTCATAAGTTCCTTCAGCCCTTGTCCGGTCACGGCGGAGATCGGATAAACCTTCACACCCTTCGGCTCAAATTCACGGCGGATGCGATCCAGGGGATTTTCCTCGCCCTCCTTCGTTTGAATGACATCGACCTTATTGGCGGCTATGATCTGCGGACGTTTTGCAAGATCAGCGTTATACTTTTCAAGTTCGCGGTTAATCTTGTAAATGCTCTCCACCGGGTCTCTTCCTTCCGTACCTGCCGCATCCACCATATGGATAATGACCCTGGTACGCTCGATATGCCGCAGAAAGTCAAAACCCAGTCCGGCACCGCTGCTGGCACCTTCAATCAGGCCGGGTATATCCGCGATCACAAAGCCATCCCCATCGTCCATCTCCACAACTCCCAGATTCGGCTGAAGGGTTGTAAAGGGATATCCGGCAATTTTCGGCTGCGCGTTGGTGACATGGGAAAGAAGCGTGGATTTTCCGGCATTTGGAAAGCCTACCAGTCCGACATCCGCAATGAGCTTCAGCTCCAGCGTGATCTCAAGCTCCATGCCTTCCTGCCCTCCCTGCGCATATTCCGGGACCTGCATCGTGGCAGTGGCATAGTGCATGTTTCCATTGCCTCCCCGTCCGCCTTTCAGAATGACCTGGCGGCGGTTATCTCCGGACATATCGGCAATTATCTCACCCGAGGCGGCATCACGGATGATGGTTCCCTCCGGAACCTTCAGAACAATATCCTCGCCGTCTTTTCCATGACAGCGTTTTTTTCCGCCCTCTTCGCCGTCTCCGGCCTTGAATTTCCTTCGATAGCGGTATTCATACAGCGTATTCATGGCATTATCTGCTTCAAAAATAACATCACCGCCGCGGCCGCCGTCGCCGCCGTCCGGTCCGCCTGCAGCTACAAACTTTTCACGACGGAAGCTGACGTGACCGTCTCCGCCCTTTCCGGAAATAATCGTAAATCTGGCTCTGTCTGAAAACATAAACAGCTCCTTTCTGGTCTGTATCGGGTAGGGCAGATGAACTGTGCCCTGCCCGATACGGCGGCTTCGCCGTCATCCCGTGCTCCGCACCCGATGATGAGCGGCCGCCAAGAGCCATGATATGCAGGCAATCCTGCATCATGACTTCCGGCTCCCCGCCTTTACAAAAGAAGCTCCGGGCATACAGCACCGGAGCTTAACATCCAAAGTATAACCGCCGGGGGATTATTCCCCGGCTTTTTACAGATCAGTCTGCTGCCTGAGCTGCCTTTGCTTCAGCCGGATAAACAGAAAGCTGTTTCTTGTCGCGGCCTTTTCTTTCAAAACGTACGACACCATCGCAAAGTGCAAACAGTGTGTCATCTCCGCCCCTGCCTACATTGCTTCCCGGAAGAATATGGGTTCCGCGCTGTCTGTAGAGGATATTTCCTGCCTTAACAAACTGTCCGTCTGCTCTCTTGGCACCCAGTCTCTTGGACTCGGAGTCACGGCCGTTCTTGGTAGAACCAACACCCTTTTTATGAGCAAACAACTGAAGGTTCATCTTTAACATGTCAATACACCACCTTTAATATCCGTTCAAATATCAGTTCGTCATTTCTGATTTCTGAATGAAAGCTTCAGAAATTGTTTTCCATAAGTTTCCTGTACCGAATGAAGTCCAAGCACCAGAGTGTTCATCAGCAAAGCGGCTTTTTCCGAAGGCGGACATCTAAGCTTAATGCTCAGAAAACCGTCCCCCTCTTCTTCCGTCAGATGATCATCGGTAAACTTTTCGATCGCGTTTGCTGTATTGATCATCAGAACGGAGACGGCGGCACAGACAATATCGCTGCCTTCCTCCGCAAATTCGGCATGGCCGCGGCTTGTAACCTCACAGTACGTATTCCCGCATGTAACAGCCTTTATACGGATCATACCGCTGTCATTTTCTCAGGCGTTGATCTTCTCGATCCGAACCTGAGTGTACGGCTGTCTGTGGCCATTCTTCTTGTGATATCCGGTCTTGCGTTTATACTTGTAAACGATGACCTTCTTCGCCTTGTCGTTTTTTACGACGGTAGCTGTGACGGTAGCGCCTTCAACATCCTTCCCGACCTTCAGGCCTTCATTGCTTACGGCCAGTACCTGATCAAAGGTAACGGTTTCGCCAGCTTCTGCTCCGAGTTTTTCAACATTAATCGTGTCACCCTCGGATACCTTGTACTGCTTTCCACCAGTTGCGATAATTGCGTACATTGTGTTTCCTCCATAAAATTTACTCGCCAGATTGGGTGATGTCCTGGCCATCAGGGCATACTTATAGAACCTCTCTGTGCGGCACACTAAGATATAATATGTCAGCTGTGCAGGCTTGTCAACATTTTTTATAAAGGTTTTTCAATTTTCATCCGTGTGATTTCCACCAGTCCGAGCTTTGTTATATCTTCAAAACGGGTCCGCACCGGGTCTTTCAGGAGGTACTGTTTCAGAGCATGAATCAGCTGCTCCGTGCTCTCTTTTTTTTCCATATTGATAAAATCAATCAGAATGATCCCGGACAGATTGCGAAGTCTTATCTGACGCGCACATTCCCGGGCAGCCTCCAGGTTTGTGGATAGAAAATTTTCTTCCCGGTTCATATGTTTCCGCTTCTGCGCGCTGCAGGCTGTGTTGACATCGATTACACTCAAAGCTTCGGTAACTTCGATCACCAGGGATGCCCCGGAGCTGAGATGAACGATCCGGCTTTTCGCGTTGTCAAGTTCTCTTCTGAGACAATAACAGCTTTTAAGCGAAACCATCCTGTCCTCATACAGGCGGACACGGTTCAAAAGATCCGGCCGCCTCCCGCGGATATATTCCGTAATGTTGTTTATAATTTCACTGTCTGCTGCTGTAATCTTTCCTATGTCCGCCGGCAGTTCTCCGATCCTTTTCAGATATGCCTCCGGAGCCTTGTAAAGGCAGCTGTATGCCACGCGCTTGTCTGAAATTTCCAGAATCCTCTGAAGCTGTTCCCGTATTTCCCGGATATGTCCTTCTGCCTGCGATACACTCAGATCCGCCGCAGCTGTCCGGACAAGTACCCGGATATCTTTGCCGGTATACCTGTCTGAAAGTTCCCTGTAGATACTGCGGACGGAAGCATCTATTTTTCTGGAGACACCGGCGTCCCCGCACCAGGAAACCATACAGTACGGACTTTTCAGGGTCAGTTTTCCGCTCAGAGCCATCTTTTTTTCTTTGATCGGTTCGCGGACAACCTGGACGGCCAGCTCGCTTCCGGCTGCAATGCGGCCGGTGTTTCCTCCGGTAATCCGAACCGGCTCATTCAAAGGCAGATATCCGCTGACACCCGGCTGGATATCTACGAAAGCAGCATTCAAGTCCTTCAGGACACGGGTTACCTTGCCAATGTAGATATCACCGAGGCTAAATTTCCGCTGCAGGTTATCCTCGTGAATTTCAATGGCGCGGCTGTTTTCATCGAGGAGGAAGGAACGAACCATATCCTCCTCACGGTCAACAACATAGGTGTTCATGCTTATATCCCAAGTTCTCCGAGCGGTACTAATTTATGTTCCCCGTTTTCGCTCACGTCTGCATAGACCTCTTCACGATTTACCGACAGGATATACTCCGGCATAGAAAGATCCAGAAAATCAAGACAGCTTCGGATGGCTGCCCCCGGCTTAAGATTTGCATGACTGCCGGCGCGGACGCGAAGAAACAGGCTGTCTTCCTCCTGGTGCATATCCAAAATCAGCGGGCGGATATTGACGTTTTTCAGTCCATCCTTTCCCTCTCTGGTCACTTCAATATCGGACTGCGCAAGAAAAAGGCCGAGATGATCCAGCATCTGCTGCCAGCTGTGCCGGTATTCTTCGGGGGTTTTTTCTGCATCCCGGATTTTGACCCGGTAATCGGCAGCAGACACAAGAGACATGGCCTTCCCTGCTTTCCCCTCAGCTGCCTGTATCATATCCGTTACCCGGATGCCTTCCGCCATCACACTGTTCAGACGGCTCAGAGCCTCCTCACGGCTAATCGGCGTATTTAATTCCACATCCATGTATTCGCAGTCTGAAGTCTGGCCAACGCTCAGAGGAAGAGCGAAGGACATGATCATGTGGGGGCTCATTCCTTCGGAATAACGGATATCTATACCTGCACGCCGCATGGCCTTCTGAAAATAACGCATGATATCCAGATGACCGATGAACCGCAGCTCTCCCTGCCTGGAATACTTAAATCTGACCTTCATAGCAGACGCCTCCTCCGAATACCCGTGCGCCGCAGCCGCTGCACTGTTCTCTGCAGTTCGGGGTAACTTTCCCTTCCATGGCATGCTGCCATTCCCGTTTCAGGAACTCCCTGGAAACGCCGATATCAATAAAATCCCACGGTAAAAGTTCGTCCAGAGACCGGGGACGTTTCGTATAGAAATCAGGGTCAACCCCGGTTTCATCAAAGGCGTTCAGCCAGTTTTCGTAATGAAAGCATTCCGTCCAGGCATCAAAAATCTGTCCGCTCCGGTAAACCTTTTCGATGACAGAAGCACAGCGGCGGTCACCGCGGGCCAGGAACCCCTCCAGCACGGTTTCTTCCGCCTGATGCCAGTTATATTTGATACTCTTATGATTCAGCTGTGCCTTGATTTCATGGTTAACCGTAGCCGCAAATCCAAGATAATCGCCCGGGCTGTACATAACGGCCCACTGAAATGGCGTGAAGGGCTTCGGCACAAAGAAGGATGTGCTGACGGTGATCTGGCATTTGCCGTGACGCTCTTCTTTTGGCACTTCCTCGTAGAAAACAGCTGCAATTTTGTTCGCCAGATGCGCGATATCGCGTCTGTCATCATCATTTTCCTGCGGAAGGCCCAGCATAAAATAAAGCTTTACATGGCTCCATCCTCCGCGGAAAGCCTGTGCGGCTCCGCCAAGAATATCTTCTTCGGTCAGCCCCTTATTAATAATATTGCGCAGACGCTGGGATCCTGCTTCGGGGGCGAACGTAAGGGAGCTTTTTCTCACGTCCTGGACCTTGCTCATGATATCAAGCGAAAAAGCGTCTATTCTAAGGGACGGCAGTGCAATGTTGATGTGCTCTTTCCCGTATTTTTCAATAAGATAATCAACCAGACCGGAAAGCTGAGTGTAATCGCTGGTGCTTAGGGAGCTGAGGTTGATTTCTTCATATCCGGTGCTTTTAAGCATGGAATCGGCATGTTTCTCAAGGACTTTGACATTGCGCTGGCGTGTCGGCCGGTAAATCATTCCCGCCTGGCAGAAACGGCAGCCGCGGATGCAGCCGCGCTGCACCTCCAGTACCACCCGGTCCTGCGTTGCCTTGATATAGGGAACCACCGGTTTTTCCGGGTAAACCGCATCCGTGAGATCCATCACAATCTGTTTTTTCACACGCGCAGGCACATCATCGTACAGCGGCATGAACTGTCGGAGCGTCCCATCCTCGTTATAGCTTACCTGATACAGGGACGGCACATAAATCCCGGGAATATGAGAAGCCTGGCGCAGAAATTCCTGCCGCGTCTTCCCTTCCTTTTTCATCTTCCTGTAAAGATCAAACAGGGTATTGTACTGAGTTTCCCCCTCGCCGATATAAAACATATCAAAGAAAGGCGCCAGCGGTTCCGGATTATAGGCACAGGGACCTCCACCGATGACAATCGGACAGTTGTCCGATCTGTCCTGTGCATGCAGCGGAATGCCGGAAAGATCCAGGATCTGAAGAATATTGGTATAGCACATTTCATACTGGATCGTGATTCCGAGGAAATCAAAATCAAGGATCGGATCCTGTGACTCAAGGGCAAAAAGCCGGATGTTTTTTTCCCTCATAACCCTGTCCATATCTGTCCAGGGAGAATAGACGCGCTCGCACCAGACATCCTCTCTCCGGTTAAACATGTCATAAAGGATCTGGATACCCAGATGGGACATGCCGATTTCATAGACATCCGGAAAGCACATGGCAAAACGGATGTCGATCTTATTTTTATCTTTAACTACACTGTTAAGCTCACTTCCGATATAGCGTGCTGGTTTGTCGACACTTAACAGAATAGAATCATCAACTGCTAATTTTTTCAACTTTACTCCTGTCTTTCTGAAAATTTCTGGTTTTATCCCTAAAAAAGTTACTGCCTGACTTCGTCCATGGTCCTGACGTATTTCTGATTCCGGCTGTTTGGCTTGTCCGGCACGGTCATGCGGATATAACCGTCGCGGATGGCCGGCAGCAGATAGTTGTCGCGGAATGTCTGCCGATGTTTCAGCCCGGTCATGGCCATCAGCTCTTTGGTAGAATAAGCTTTTTCATCCATGACCTCCAGAAGCTTCTGAACAGAAGAAGACATGGCCGGATGCCGCGGGGCTGTATCCAGAGAGCGAAGAAAATCCTGAACAGACTCTGAAATCCGATCCGCCCAGAAATCGAGAATGTCACCGTAATCCTGATAGTGAACACTGCCCCGGATTTTGATATCATATTCACTTTCATGCCCGATCCATTTTTCCTCGAAAGGAAGGTATTGAAAAATCGGATCATATCCGGAGGACAGCAATGCCCGCGCCCAGATTCGGGCGAACAGCATATTTCCGTCCGGAAACGGCATGATAATGCAGCAGCGCACAAAGAATACAGCCGCCCTGATGACCGGATGCACCTTTGCCTTCTGCGTCCATTCGAAAAGATCCCTCATAAGCTGCGGAATGGTCGATGCGGAAGGAAGTACCCGGGATGCCGGAGTGCTTTCCCTCACATGCCGGCCCGTGCGGAACGATCCGGCATCGCTGCTCAGCCCATCCATGAGCAGGGCGTGAAGCTGACAGCAGGCGGATATATCGGACAGATCCGCAGTGCCGGCAAATTCCATCGCTCTGGATATGTTGCCGGTCCGGATGGCATATTCTTTTTCTGTCAGACGGTCTGCTGTATACCCGGTTAGACGCAGGACCGCCTGGACATTCCGAATATCGCAGCTTTTTTTAATACCGGAACTGATCGGCATGACCCGGGTATACTGGCTGATTTTTTCCAGATCGCGGCTGATTTGCGAGATGGTCAGAACAAAGTTATCTGAAATTGTGTAATTAAAAGGCCGGTTCATGATCCCCCTCCCTCCAATGGTATCCGTTACCTGCCTATTATAACTTTACGGATCGAATCGGTCAAGTTAATCAAAAAGCCAGCTGATCATTATCAGCTGGCAAAAACGAATATTTATTTTCAGGTGCTTTAACTTTCATCAGATGGCTGTTCCGTTTCCTGTCTGAGGTTCTTCCGATTCTCCATACAGATAAATGACATTCGAATTGGTTCCTACCTGGCCGGAGGTACCATCATACTGAATGACGTAAACGGCAGAGGTATCCGTCTGGGAAATCCTGTCATCGACCTTAAGAAGTCCGGAGCCAAGATACACCGTGTCCCTGGTCTTGCCATTGATCACCACACGGCTGCTCGTGTTGAAATTGCTGCCATATACGTACAGGCTTCCGTTAATAACTTCCGCTTTCTGCACCGTAACAGGCACGGTACCATAGCTTAACTCTGTCGCCGGATAGGGGCGTGAATGATCCTCATCGGATTTTTTCACAAAGTGAATTTCCGTATTGAATGCATCGTATATATACCCTTTTCCATAGAGCATATCATATTCCA
>Ga0256404_1003874_pt1 | contig 29413 bp, 26 predicted proteins | sample RumenRJG_01DNA_FD_185990 | JGI IMG/M metagenome (GOLD analysis project Ga0256404, IMG submission 185990) | Bovine rumen microbial communities from Lethbridge, Alberta, Canada - RJG_01 | ecosystem: Host-associated > Mammals > Digestive system > Stomach > Rumen | place: Canada: Alberta | collected...
CCTCGGGCAGATGGATCAGAGACACGCCGTATACAGACAGATAATGCAGGCTCTCGGGTTTTCGCGCAATGCTACGCAGTTTGAAAAGAAGATAATATCGTCATGGATCGATGAGCTGGGCGTCGGCATGGATGAGATAATGGATGCGTGCAGCCGTACGACAGGGATATCAAATCCGAACATCAACTATGTGGACAGCGTACTCAGGAACCGCCGTCCGCAGCCCAAGACAAGAGCGACGCGCAATTTGATAATGGAGCAGTACGAAAAGCTGCGCCGCAAGGCAGAGGACGAGGCAGCCTCGCGCCGTGAGAAGGTCTACAACTTTGTTCCGCGCATAAGGTCGATCGACGAAGAAATGAAAGAGACCAGCATGGAACTGACGCGCAGCCTTCTGGGCGGCGGGTCAGGCGGAGCAGATGCGCTGCGCAGTAAGATCGCGGAGCTTGAGCACGAGAGAGAAGTGCTGCTTACTGAAAACGACATCCCAGTCGACTACATGGACGTAAGATACAATTGCAGGATATGCAAAGATACAGGTATAACAGATACAGGTGAAAGATGCAGCTGCTATGAAGATATAGCAAAGCAGATCCAGGGCTGATGGGCAGCCGGATACATCCGGAAGTAGCCGGATGCAGCAGGAAAAAGTCGGATCCAGTGAAAAAAGGAGGAAGAAAGCAATGAAAAAATCACTTGGCGCGGGGCCGATGGCTTATCCGCAGGTAGTGTTCCTGGTAGGAACGTATGATGAGAATGGTGTGCCTGATGTTATGACGGTCGCGTGGGGCGGCATAAGCAGCGGCGAACCGCCGTGCGTCCAGGTCAACATCAGACCTCAGAGAAAGACGATGAGCAACATCGAAAAAGGCAGCGCTATCACGGTCGGCATACCCAGTGCGGAACATACAGCTATCGCAGATTATTTCGGGCTCGAATCGGGTCATAACTGCAACACGAAGATCGAAAAGGCAGGCGTTACGGCGATCCCGGCAGCAGAAGCGCTGGCGAAGGCCGGCAGCGAGGCAGCAGGTGCGGATGGTACCGGCGCAGATGAGATCAACGCCCCCGTGATCGAAGAATTAAAGCTTACACTCGTATGCAAGGTCATAAACACATTTGAGCTGGGAAGCCATATCCAGGTCACCGGCCAGATCATTGATGTTCTCGCTGACGAAGAAATCTTAGATGACAAAGGCATCATAGACATAAAGAAACTGGACCCGATCCTCTACGACCACTCAGCGCGCGAGTACTATGGCGTCGGCGAGAAGACAGGCGATGCCTATACAATAGGACTGAAGTTCAAATAGAAAAATAATTGAAAGAAAGGCGTGATCTCCGCCAAAGCAAAAGGCAGATGCAAGGTCTATGTCTTTGCGCACAACGGTGTGAGAAAGACCATCCAAGTCACAGTTAAGTGACCTGTCCGCCATATTGGCGCGAACAGTAAAAAAACCAAAGAAAACAGGAGCTTCCAGGCAGGGTGCCTGTGAAGCTCCTGTTTATTTTACGTTGTGCATGGTCGCAGCCTGAGGCCCTGGATCAGCTTACTCGACCACGTGTCCTTTTTCCTTGATCACATCGATGACCTGATCGACGTATTTAGCGCATGTCTCATCGCTGCCGGCTTCTACCATTACGCGGATTACCGGCTCTGTTCCGGATTCGCGGACGAGGATACGTCCTTCATCACCCAGCTCTTCGCCGACTCTGGCTACTGCAGCCTGGACATCCGGATCGTTTTGAGCTTCGGCTTTGCTCTTAACATAAACGTTTTTGAGTACCTGCGGATAGAAAACGACAGGTGCAGCCAGCTCGCTCATCGGTTTTTCCTTGGCCAGCAATACTTCCATCATCTTCAGTGATGTCAGTATGCCGTCGCCGGTGGTGGCGTACTTTGTGAATATGATGTGGCCGCTCTGCTCGCCGCCGATGCGGTGGCCGTTCGTGACCATGTTCTCATAGACGTATTTGTCGCCGACCTTCGTCTTTTCGTATTCGATCCCCACTTTGTCGAGCGCCTTGTAAAGACCAAAGTTGCTCATTACTGTAGTTACGACCTTGTTGTTGAGGAGCTTATCGCGTTCCTTCATGTACAGGCCATATATGTAGATGATATGGTCGCCGGTTATGACATTGCCCTTTTCGTCTACGCACAGACATCTGTCCGCGTCACCATCGAAAGCGAATCCAACATCCAGACCGTTGTCAACAACGAATTTCTGCAGGTGCTCGATATGAGTGCTGCCGCAGTTCGTGTTGATGTTGTATCCATCCGGAGCGTCATTTATGACATAAGTCTTGGCGCCCAGGGCGTTGAATACGTTCTTCGCGATCTGCCATGCCGCACCGTTGGCAACATCCAGCCCGACTTTGACATTCTTAAAGCTGTACTTTGACATGCTGATGAGGTAACCTGTGTAGCGGTTGCGGCCCTCAACATAGTCGATCGTGCGGCCGATGTTGTGACCTGTCGCGATCGGGACCTGCGTTTTGCCGTCGATATAATCTTCGACCTTGAGGATCGTCTCTTCGTCCATTTTTTCGCCGTGTCCGTTGAGGAGCTTGATGCCGTTGTCGTAGTACGGGTTGTGAGATGCCGAGATCATGATACCGCAGTCGAAATCATCGACGCGTGTGATATAAGCGACAGAAGGTGTCGTTGTAACATGCATGATATAAGCATCAGCGCCGGATGCCATCAGTCCTGTACACAGTGCGTATTCGAACATATAGGAAGAACGCCTCGTGTCTTTTCCGATGACGATTTTTGCTTTTTTGCCGAGACGTGTGCCGAAGTACCAGCCGAGATAGCGGCCGATCTTTACAGCATGGTCGAATGTCAGGTCATTGTTGGCTTCTCCTCTGAAGCCATCTGTACCAAAGTATTTACCCATTACAGACGCTCACTCCTTTCAATGTCCAAGAAGTATTTATATGTATCTACTGTAAGCTCTCCGCAGGCTTCTTCGTCGCAGGCGATGATAGCTCCGTTGTGCATCTGCAGAGCGCTGCATGTCCATTTCTGGGAAACGCCTCCTTCGACTGTTTTTGCCAGAGCGCGAGCCTTGTTGTGACCGGAGATCAGAACGAGGACCTCTTTGGAGTCTGTGACAGTTCCGATACCTACAGACAGAGCTGTTGCAGGAACCTTCTCCGGATCGTCGCCGAAGAATCTGGAGTTTACGATCCTTGTGTCACTGGTGAGAGCGCGCAGACCGGTGCGAGAGGTGAGGCTGGTGAAAGGCTCGTTGAAAGCGAGGTGGCCGTCAACGCCGATACCGCCCATGAACAGATCGATACCGCCATAGGAAGCGATCTTTTCTTCGTACTTTCTGCACTCTTCTTCCGGATCCTCGGCCATGCCGTTCAGGATGTTGATGTTCTCTGCCGGCATATCGACCAGATGATCGAAGAAGTTGTCATGCATGAAGTACCAGTAGCTCTGGTCGTGCTCGTGGGGCAGACCAACGTATTCATCCATGTTGAATGTTACAACATTCTTGAATGAGACTTCGCCGGCTTTGTTCATTCTGATAAGCTCCTGATAAACACCGATCGGTGATGAACCTGTCGGAAGACCGAGGATGAATGGTCTGTCTTCCTTATGGTTGTTGATCTTATCAGCAATGTAATGTGCTGCCCAAAGTGACATTTTGTTATAATCGTCCTGTATTACTACTCTCATAATTCTTTCTCCTTTTTGATTATCTGCTGCCGATGACCGGCTCTGGTATCCGTCTCTGCTGTTTTTATCTGACGTATAAGTGAGCAGAGATTATTTCGCCGGTGTGACAGCTTATGCCTTCTTAATTATTCTTATTCAAATATACCTAAGAACTATTCCTTCGAAACGACTTCACCTGAATTCTTGAAAATCGAGTTTTCCGGTACGACACCGCGCACGCATGAAGTCGGATAGACATTGCTGTTCCTTCCGATAACAGTGCCCGGATTGCATACCGCGTTGCAGCCGACCTCAACATGGTCGCCCAGCATCGCGCCGAACTTTTTGATGCCTGTTTCGATCTCTTCGTCAGCTCCGTGTACGACGACGAGCTTTTTGTCGCTCTTGACATTCGAAGTGATCGAGCCTGCCCCCATGTGGCTGTAGTAGCCGAGGATGGAATCGCCCACGTAATTGTAGTGAGGTGTCTGAACATGGTCGAAGAGAATAACGTTCTTGAGTTCGACAGAGTTGCCGACTACGCAGTCAGCCCCTACCAGAGCGGAACTGCGGATAAAAGCACCGTGGCGGACTTCGGTGTCCGGACCGATAATGCATGGTGCGCCAAGATAAGCAGACGGAAAAACCTTAGCAGTCTTGTGAACCCAAACCTGCGGTTCGCGCTCTTCGTATTCTTCGGGATCGAGGCTTTCGCCGAGAGCTATGATCATTTCTTTGATACCCGAAAGAGCTTCCCACGGATAAGTGAACTGGCTGAGATAATCCGCCGCCAGTGTATGATCAAGATCATACATTTCCTTTATTGTATACATATTTAGCTGTCTCCTTTATTATATTTATGCAGTGACAGGAGAACCTCTGTTACAGTGTTGATTCTGCTTTTTGCTTTCTCCCTGACGACCCATCTGCGGCCGTGACAGCATCCGCCGAGTCTTTCGATAACTGTCAGCCCTCGTCAACCAATTACGGTCCTGGCGCTAATGATATTCCTTTTGTACCTCCTAGTAAAAAACATCATTTGATGGAATTATATCAGTTTGCGGGTGATTATTCAACAAAATACAGAAAAAGAGGCATTCAAGCAAAAGATTGGAGGCAGATTCAGTTCCCCGCTTCTAAGCTGAGATCCATCTGCCGGAAACGGCGTTTTCGTTTTGGAGAAAGATCAGCTTCCGGTCATAAGATGCTCGATCAGAACTTTCAAACCGATAAGAACCAGGATCACACCTCCGGCCAGTTCGGCTTTTGATTTGTAACGGGTGCCGAATACATTGCCGATTTTTACTCCCACAGCCGAGATCACGAAAGTGGTACATCCGATAAGCAGCACGCTCAGCCATATATTGATCTTGAGAAAGGCAAAAGAAACACCTACTGCAAGTGCGTCGATACTGGTGGCCACAGCCAGAAGGAACATAGTCAATATACCGAAAGAAGGATCGACGTCATTTGATGATTCGCGGGATTCGCGGATCATGTTGCCGCCGATAAGCGCCAGCAGGACGAAGACGATCCAATGGTCAAAATCCGCAACCGTGTCGGCAAAGCTTCTTCCGGCAAAGTAACCGATCACCGGCATAAGAGCCTGGAACACACCAAACCACAGACCGCATAGCAGCGCTCTGCTCCATTCCATATGTCTTAGTGTCAACCCTTTGCAAATGCTCACCGCAAAAGCGTCCATGGACAGCCCGACAGCGATGAGGAATAATTCAATAAAGCTCATTTGAACGATGTGTTCCCCTTATCGTTTCGTACAATTGGTTTGTTTAGTTTGTTCGGTCAGTTTGTTAGGTCAGCAGCTGATCAAGAAGAAATCTCGAATCACTTCTTGAAATGATTCTCCCCGGCTGCCATTCCCGAGTTTATCATATTTGGCCGCCGCTGAAAACATATTATTACTCCGCCGGCAGCCGCAGATCGTAGAAGACTGGCCGCTTCCCCATGATTTTAGCGAAAAGAATACACTATTTTTTTCGGCGGGCAGCCGCAGATCGTAAAAGACTGGCCGCTACCCCATGTTTTTAGCGAAAAGAATACACTATTTCTTTCCGCCGGCAGCCGCAGATCGCAAAGGACTGGCCGCTTATCCTTGATTCTGGAAAAAAGAATACACTTTTCTCTCCGAAATGCTCTTGCGGACGGAACGACGGATCGTCTTCGTGTTGTTCTAATTCCAATCGTCGCCTTGCTTCTTTATCGCAATAATGCAATAAAGTTACAAAAAGCGCAAATACATAGTTTTATTACTGAAAAACTTGTGATAGAATACCTTGCAACTGATATTCGCAAAAATAAAAGAAAAGCGATCTTTAAGACCCGGCAATTATTCTCCGGATCACCTCAGTAACAAGAAAGAGAGCGATCGCAATGCAGAGAGCATGCACAGCATAGTGCATGCGGAAAGTTAGAGGTAGGAAATGTTTGAATTTGAGGAAATCGTAAAGGCAGATCCGGAAGTCGCCGCTGCGATGAAGGACGAGCTGAAAAGGCAGAGAGATCACATCGAGCTGATCGCATCAGAAAACATCGTGAGCCCGGCAGTAATGGCCGCAATGGGTTCGCATCTGACCAATAAATATGCCGAAGGGTATCCGGGTGCTAGATATTACGGCGGATGTGAGAACGTTGACATCATCGAAGATCTTGCAAGGGAAAGACTTAAGAAGCTGTTTGGCGCGGAGTATGTAAACGTTCAGCCCCATTCGGGCGCGCAGGCAAATATGGCAGTATTCTTCGCAGTGCTTAACCCCGGCGATACGATCATGGGAATGTCACTTGACAGCGGCGGGCATCTTACGCATGGCAGCCCGGTAAACATGTCCGGTAAATACTTCAACATGGTTCCTTACGGCGTTGGAGAAGACGGTCGCATCGATTATGACGAGGTCGAGGCCAAGGCGATGGAAGTAAAACCGAAGATGATCGTTTGCGGAGCTTCTGCTTATGCAAGAAAGATAGACTTTAAGCGTTTCCGCGAGATCGCGGACAAAGTCGGAGCCGTGCTCATGGCAGACATCGCTCACATCGCAGGTCTTGTTGCGACAGGATATCACGAGAGCCCGATCCCTTATGCACACATTACTACATCGACTACACATAAGACACTCAGAGGACCGCGCGGCGGCATCATAATGTCCAGCAACGAGGTCAACGAAAGATTCAATTTCAACAAAGCGATATTCCCCGGCATACAGGGCGGCCCGCTGGAGCATGTGATCGCAGGCAAAGCCGTATGCTTTGGCGAAGCGCTGAAGCCGGAATTCAAAGAATACCAGGGACAGGTCGTGAAGAACGCGGCAGCGCTGGCAGAGGCACTGCTCGACGAAGGATTCAATCTGGTTTCCGGAGGCACGGACAATCATTTGATGCTTATAGATCTGCGTCCTAAGAACATAACAGGCAAGGAGGCTGAGAACCTGTTCTGGCAGGCTCACATAACGGCCAACAAGAACGCTATACCAAATGACCCTGAAAAACCGACGATCACAAGTGGTCTGAGAGTGGGAACACCGGCCATCACGACAAGGGGAATGGTCGAAGCAGACATGAAGGTCATCGCTCAGGCAATGGACATCCTCGCGACCGAGCGCGAAGCAGGGATAGAAAAGGCAAGAGCAATGGCGAACGGCCTCACCGCAAAGTATCCGATCTACGAAAAGGTGAAATGGTAATAGCGGCAATGCCGGCAAATGAATAATGAGGCGGCACCGGCCACAACGATCGACAACAAAAGCGACCGCTGACATGCGGCCGCTTTTTTCAAAAATAGAAACATCCTGATCATTGCGGCAGGCAGCAGCTAATGCTCAATGGTATAATGAAGGTACTAATGGAGGTGTCAGTTATATGGGAAAATATAAGATAGTAGTACTCGACGGATACAGGGAGAACCCGGGCGATCTGGACTGGGGACCGGTTGCCGGTCTGGGAGATCTTACAGTGTATGACAGGACATCATATGAAGAATCCGAGCTGATCGCGGAAAGGATCGGAGATGCTGACATAGCAGTCGTCAACAAGACGCCGGTGTCGCGCGCCACGATGGAAAAATGTCCGAACCTTAAAGCGATAACTGTGCTTGCTACAGGATACAATATTGTTGATGTTGAGTGCGCGGCGGAGAAGGGGATCACCGTGATGAACGTCCCGGTCTACGGAACATGGGTCGTAAGCCAGTATGCCGTCGGGCTGTTGCTCGAGGTCTGTTCACATTACGGCCACCATGAACAGGCAGTGAAAGAAGGGCGGTGGGCCAGCGATCCGGACTGGTGCTTCTGGGACTATCCGCTTATCGAGCTATACGGAAAAACAGCCGGGATCATCGGACTTGGACGCATCGGCAAGCAGACAGCAAAAACACTGGGGGCACTGGGAATGAAAGTCCTTGCTTATGACGCGCACGAAGATGAGGAAGGCGCAGCCCTCGCCAGGTACACGGATCTTGATACGCTGCTGGGACAGTCAGACGTGATATTCCTGCATTGCCCGCTGTTCCCGGATACGGAAAAGATCATAAACAAAGATACGATCGCAAAAATGAAAGACGGTGTCATACTGATCAACAACAGCCGCGGCCAGCTGGTCTGTGAGCAGGATCTCGCAGAAGCTCTGAACAGCGGCAAGGTCTATGCGGCGGCGGTGGATGTCGTCAGGACGGAGCCGATACTTGCTGATAACCCGCTGCTGGGAGCTAAAAACTGCATAATAACTCCGCACATTTCATGGGCAGCAAAGGAAGCCCGCCAGCGCATCATGGAGATAACGGCGGAGAATATCCAGTCGTGGATCTTAGGCTCGCCGGTCAATGTTGTAAGCAGATAGGTGTAAGCTGACAGGTGCACACAGGCAGGTGCATGAAATCTGGTGCAGGCGGCTACTGCCTGTCGTTTGAAAGGAGCATGTGCGGAAATGTATGATAAGCCGGACGGCAATAATAATGGTGATCGCTCTGAAGCGAAAAGAATAAAGCTGCTGTTTGCCAGTGATTCGTTCAAGGGCAGTTTGTCGAGCGAGCAGACTGCGGTGCTACTCGGGCGGGCAGCGCGCTGTGTATTTGACGAACCGGAGACTGACAGCATTCAGGCGGCTGATGGCGGCGAAGGAACTGCCGCAGCTGTGATTGAGGCGGTGAACGGTCAGCGGAGAGATGCCGCCGGCCGGGACGCAGCAGTTGGAAACGCCGCCGGCCGGATGGTCAGCGCGGATGTGCATGATCCGCTGATGAGGCCGATCAGTGCGCAGTACGGAATGATCACAGAGGATACCGGATCCATGACGGCGGTGATAGAGATGGCGGCAGCATCGGGACTGACGCTGTTGTCAGAAGAAGAGCGTGACCCGCTCGTGACATCGACATTCGGAACGGGAGAACTGGTGCTGGATGCCCTGGACAAGGGCTGCAGGAATTTTGTCATGGCGATCGGAGGCTCCGCGACGAACGATGGAGGAACAGGATTTCTCCGGGCTCTTGGAGTGCGGCTGCTTGGATCAGAAGATGAAGAATTAGAAGGCCGCGGTTGCGACCTTGTGCATATGACCGGGATCGATGCATCAGGACTTGACCCGAGGATCAGAGAATCACAGTTTACCGTTATGTGCGATGTGACTAATCCGCTGTGCGGCCTGGAAGGGGCGACGATGGTTTTCGGTCCGCAGAAGGGCGCGGATGGCAGTATGGTAGAGCAGCTGGAGCACGGCATGTGCAACTGGCGTAATTTGATAAAGGAATGGTCAGGGATAGATTGCGATGAAGTGAAGGGCGCCGGCGCGGCTGGCGGTCTTGGTGCGGCTTTGTTTGTTTTTCTTGAAGGAAAGATGCGGTCCGGCATCGACACTCTGCTGGATCTGGCAGGATTCGAGGAGCGTCTTGAAGGGTGCAGCCTTGTGGTCACGGGCGAGGGGCGGACGGACAGGCAGAGCGCTTATGGAAAAGTCGTAAGTGCCGTGGGCGAACGTGCGCGGAAAAAAGGAGTTCCGGTCATTGCCCTGTCCGGCTCTCTTGGCGGAGGATATGAAGCCGTGTATGAACACGGTGTCAAAAAAATCTATATAACAAAACCGGAGGGGATGTCCCTCCGGGAAGCTATGCGTTTTGCTGAAGAGCTCTACTACGAAGCCGCCGTCAGAATGTTTCGTTCTGAGGCCGTGCAAATACTGTGCGCTGAAGCAGCGCGTTGAAGTTAAGCTTCGTTGAGCGCTTTGATGATATCAGGAAGCTGCGCATCTACCGTGTCGTTTTCCAGCTGGCAGGTGCCGACATTGTGGTGACCGCCTCCGCCGTATTTCAGGCACAGTTCGCCGATGTCAGCATTCGAAGCTTTGTTTACGATGGATTTGCCAATCATGACAGCGGTGTTCTGCTTGCGGAAGCCCCATGCGACATGGATCGAGATCTCTGCATCCGGATAAAGTGCGTAGATCATGAATCTGTTGCCTGCGCAAATCACCTCTTCATCTCTGAAATCCAGAACGACTACCTTGTCGTATACTTTTGCAATGCGTCTGAGCTGTTCTTTGAAAAGCTCGGCCTGTTCGAAATACAGATCGACACGTTCTTTGACATCCGGATGAGCTAAGATCTCATCGATGTCATGCTCGAGGCAGTAATCTATAAGCTGCATCATCAGATCATAGTTGGAGATCCTGAAATCATGGAAGCGTCCGAGCCCGGTGCGCGCATCCATAAGATAGTGCAGCAGGACCCATCCTTTGGGATCGAGGATCTCGTCGATAGTGAAATCTGCGCTGTCGCCCTTATCTACAGCAGTCATAAGATCATCGGAGATGTGCGGGAATTTTTCCTTTCCTCCGAAGTGATCATATACTACGCGTGCAGCGCTCTTGGCGTTTTCATCTATTATCAGTTTGCCGTTGGTCTCTGTCGCTTTCAGGCGGTCTATCTTTGACTCATGGTGGTCGAACGCCATCCCGACTCTAGGATCGTACGGCAGATTGGTGGTTATATCATTCTTTGAAAGCTCGATCTTTCCGTCCTGCACATCTTTAGGATGTACGAATTTTATCTCATCGATCATATCCAGTTCTTTCAGCATCATTGCGCAGGAAAGACCGTCAAAATCGCTTCTTGTTACCAGCCTTCTTGTCTCACTCACTCTGTTTCCTCCTTGCGTGTAATTATCATGACCGCTAATTTGTAAAAGTTTCGGGTTCTTTAAGTTTACTTTGTGTCTGATTCGTTATAACAATATTATATCGTATTAACAGTATGTATCAAGTATGTATCGAGATAGAATGACGCAAGGAGTGCTGCAGCGAATAGTGCGAATGATACAGCAGGTCTTGCTGCGAGTGCTGCAGCGGGCGATGATGCGATTCGGCATCAGAAAAGCTGATTTTGGAAGTGTATAATAAAAAAACAAGCTCATTGGATTGACCGATGCGGTAGAAATGTGTCAATATAATCAGTATAAAGATGTTGGATAGTGAAGAAATTTGTTTTGTCAGGCAGTATAAGCGAGATCGAACAGGTGCGTGTGGATCGGCGAAGCCGGATCTGCGTAAGCAGGGGCAAGACAATAGAGTAAAATCAGAAATAACGATTCAGCAAAACCAGAGCAGCAAGAAATAATCAGCAGAAAAGGGAGGCCGGGAATAGCACCATGGCTATTGATTACGAAAAGAAAGTTATAATGGATCCATCGGGATTCGTTTTACTGGCAGACTATGTGCCGGGAATAATACAGGAGATCCGCTACTATTCCACGTACAATTTTATCGGCGACCGCATCGATGGATATGAAGAGCCGTGTGCGCTTATGACAAAAAAAGCGGCGAGGGCGCTGAAATCCGTAAGTCATGAAATGAATGTCCAGGGATACAGACTGAAAGTATTCGATGCTTACAGGCCGGTCAGCGCGGTAAAGCACTTTGTTCTGTGGGGAATAGAAGATCTGGATCTTCGCATGAAGCTGTTCTTTTATCCCGAACTGGAAAAGCAGGAGCTCTTCATAAAGGGTTACATAGCCAGCCAGTCCAGCCACAGCAGAGGCAGTACGGTCGACCTTACGCTGCTGGATATGAGAACAGGAAAAGAAGTGGATATGGGAAGCCCGTTCGACATGTTCAGCGAAATATCACACCCCGATTATAAGGGAGTAACGGAAGAGCAGTATGACAACAGGATGCTTCTTCAGGATGTGATGGTGCGCAATGGGTTCGAGCCGATCGACTGTGAATGGTGGCATTTCACGTTGAAAGACGAGCCGTATCCGGATACGTATTTTGATTTCCCCGTATCAGCAGATTATCTGAAGCGCGAAAGAGTATGAGGGTGACAGCAAAGACTATCAGATTATCTGAAGCGTGAAAGAGTATGAGGGTGACTGCAAAAGAGTGTGAGGACAACTGTTAAAACAACAGGAAAGAATGAAAGGTAAAGGCAGTTTATGGATCTTACAACACTGCTAAATTATACGATTGCACTTGTCGGGCTGACGATGTGTGGCGCGGCTATTGTTCATATTCTTGTGGGATCGGTCACAGACCGTATGACGGCTCAGCGGTTCCTTGCGATATTCTTATGCCTTGGCCTGTTTACCGCATGCAGCTTTGCGGGGCTTGTGATGCGCGGTGCTCCGGGCGGGTTCTGGAGAACGATGATATATATCGCGAACTTCGGAGAGTTTTTCTTCGTCACATTCCTTGAGTACATCATGACAAGGATCCTTCTTGGGAGTGTTGACAGGAAGAAAACCATGCCGCATCTGAGAACGATACTCAACATCATGCTGGGTATCCAGACCATCTCGCTGGTGATCTCACAGTTCACAGGCTTATACTACATCATAGACGAGAACAATATATATCAGCGCACAGCCGGTTACCCGGCTTCGTACATAATACCTTTGGGCATGATGCTTGTAGCGTTCTGGCTCCTTACAAAATTCGGGTACAAGCTCACTCAGCGTGAGCGCAGAGCTTTTTGGTTCTATTACATCTTCCCGCTTGCGGCGATGTGCGTGCAGATATTTGTTTACGGTCTGTATTTTGTAAGCTTTGCACTCATAGTTGCGGCGATCGTGATGTATATGCTTATCATATCCGAGCAGAGGGAGAGATTCTATAAGCAGCGCGAGGACAACGAAAAACTCAAAACCGACATCATGCTCAGCCAGATACAGCCGCACTTTTTGTACAACACGTTATCGACGATCCAGGTGCTGTGCTACACCGATCCTGAAAAAGCGGCTTATGTAACGGAAAAATTCGGGACGTATCTGAGGCAGAACCTTGACACACTGGGTGAATCGGAACTGATCCCGGTGGACAAAGAACTGGAGCATATTTATGTATATTCTGAGATCGAGATGACGAGGTTCCCGCAGATCAGTCTGAGATACGATATTGAAGACAATAGTTTCAGCGTGCCGCCATTGAGCATCCAGCCTCTGGTGGAGAACGCGATCCGTCACGGTGTGAGGATCCGTGAAGAGGGTATAGTAACCGTTTCAACGCGCTTTAATGACGGATGCCATGAAGTGATAGTTCATGATAACGGAAAAGGGTTCGATGTAAGCACCTTGGACTTAGAAGCTGCTCAGTCAGGCGCCGGACGAAAGGCTGCCGGACATAAACATGCTGTGCCGTGGGCTGACAGCGTCTCCGATCAAGATGACGACAGTGAGAATTACAAGAGACGGCATATCGGTCTTGCGAACGTGCGCGACAGGATAAAGCTCCTGTGCGGCGGGACGCTCAAGATCGAGAGCACTCCGGGAGAGGGGACAACGGTGACCATCAGGATCCCTGAAGAGTAAGGATGAAAAATGAATGCGATCTGTGTTGATGATGAACATCTGATAACTGAATATGTGGCGGCTGTGCTGGGTTCAATGCCTGATATAGATGATGCCAAAGGTTTTACAAAGGCGACGGAGGCTCTTGGATGGATACGTGAAAACAAGGCCGATGTTGCGCTGCTGGATATAGATATGCCGGATATGGACGGCATCACTCTGGCCAGGGAGATAAAGAATGCCCGGCCGGAGACATCGATTATTTTTCTGACAGGCTATTCGCAGTATGCTTCTCAGGCAGTTGCGCTGGATGCGAAAGGATATCTTTTGAAACCTGCCAGCAAAGAAAAAATTGCTGCGGAGGTAGAGTACGCCCTCTCAAAAAAATGGATCAAGCCGACATTTCGCGTTGAGGCGAGAACATTCGGTGAGTTTGAGCTGTTTGTGGATGGCGAAGAGGTGTCGTTTTCGCAGGCGCGCTGCAAGGAGCTGCTGGCTTATCTTGTAGACAGATACGGACGAAGCGTGACCAGGCCGGAGGCTTTTGCTGTCCTGTGGGAGGACAAAGCGTATGACAGACCCGCGCAGAAAAAGCTCGATACTCTTATAAGATCGCTCAGGTCTATATTGAAAAAGTATGACGCAAGCGAGATCTTTGAGCTGAAGAGCGGCACGATGAGAATAAGGCCGGATAAGATGTCGAGCGATGTCTGGAGATTCTTTGAAGCTGATATCGAAGCAGTCAATTCATACAAAGGCGAATACATGATCGGCTACTCATGGGCAGATATGACTGAGAAGTCTATGAATGACAGGTTCAGCGCAGGTCATTTGACAGAAGAATACGCTATGGCGGGTTTTCAGCACAATACTCCGTCAGGCAGCGGCGCAAGGGTCCGCGTGCGTACGTTCGGCAATTTCGATATAATGGTGGATGGAATGGTTGTCAGTTTCAGAAGATCGAAGTCAAAAGAGGTGCTGGCTTACCTGATCGATGCAAGAGGCAGAAGGGTCCCGCGCAGGGAGTTATTCCTTTCCATCTGGGAAAAAAAAGAATATGACAGATCGGCGCAAAAACAGCTGGACGTCATCATCAGGGATCTGAGATCGACACTGGAGGAAAACGGAACCGGCGAGATACTGCGTCTTGAAAGAGGCACGCTGGCTATCGTTCCCGAGTTGATAGATTGTGATATGTATCGCTTTGCAGACGGACAGGCGCATGCGATAAGCGAGTATCACGGAGAATATATGAGCTCGTACTCATGGACCGCGGCGACCGAAGCGTGGCTGGACGGGCTGAGAAAGAAAAAGTAAAGAAAGGAAGTGCAGGCATGGATAAGATCGTAGTCTATGGCGGCGGACAGATGGGTTACGGAATAATGAAGGGTCTGATCGCCGCAGGCGTTGTGAGAGCGGAGGAGATCCTTGTAAGCGGCAGCCGTCCCAGCCGCAGGGCTTTTCTGGAGGAGGACCTTGGAGTAAGGACGAGCGAGGATGCCAGCGGCGAACTGGCCGGTACGGATATTCTTCTGATCGCGGTAAATCCGCATCAGGTGAAGGACGTCACGAGCGCGATCGCAGGAAAGCTGCCGGATGAGACTATCGTTTTGTCGATCGCGAGCGGATCACCTATATCGATGCTCGAGGAAGAGCTCGGAGCAGACAGAAAAATAGTCAGGGTGATGCCGAATACGATGATAGAGGTCGGATCGGGCTACAGCGCGGTGACACCTAATTCAAACATCACGGAGGAGGATAAAGAAAAGATCACCGAATTTGTGTCCGCGCTGGGACAGACTATGTATATCGAAGAGGATATGTTCCAGACATTCGCGGCTTACAGCGGCCCGGGTCCGATGTGGGCTTATAAATTTATCGAGGCTATGATCGACGCGGGAGTCCTTGCCGGTTTCTCGCGCGAGGATGCAAGAGAGATGACACTGCAGAATGTCAAGGGCGCAGCAGAGACGCTGCTGGCAACAGGCGACCATCCAGCCGCGAGGGTCGACCGCATGACATCGCCTAAGGGGCTGACGATCGAAGCGATCAAAGTACTGGAAGAAAAGGGTTTCGGCGGGGCCATCATGGACTCGGTCGAAGCCAGTGTAGAAAAAGGAAATAAAGTATGATATGAATCGATAATCACAGGAAAGGAGAACGTAACATGAGCGGATTTAATTATTATGCACCGACTAAGGTGGTATTCGGAAAAGACACTGAGAAGATGGCCGGAAAGCTGGTCAGGGAATTCGGCGGCAGCAGGGTCCTGATCCATTACGGCGGACAGAGCGCTGTCAGGTCCGGGCTCATCGACAGAGTCAAAGCAGCGCTGGATGAAGAGGGGCTGTTCCATGTTGAACTGGGCGGCGTTGTTCCGAATCCGCATCTCGGCAAAGTCCGCGAGGGAGTCGCTCTCGCAAAGGAAAACGATATAGATTTCTTTCTTGCGGTCGGAGGCGGCTCTACTATAGATTCGACAAAAGCAATTGCTTATGCGATGGCAGATCAGGACCATGACGTCTGGGAACTCTTCGCGCACGAACGCAGCGCGGCAGGCTGCATGCCGGTCGCTTCGGTGCTGACGATCGCCGCTGCCGGCAGTGAGACTTCGAACAGCTGCGTAATAACGAATGAGGAGACCGGCGAGAAGAGGGCTTATGATGACGATCTGGCAAGGCCGAAGTTCGCGATCATGAATCCGGAGCTTACGATGACGCTGCCGGCTTATCAGACGGCATCGGGATGCACGGACATTATGATGCACACGATGGAGAGATACTTTACTCAGGAAGGCAGCATGGAACTGACCGACCAGATCGCCGAAGCTCTGATGCGCACGGTGATGAAATACGCAAAAGTCCTGAAGGAAGAGCCGGATAATTTTGATGCCCGCGCTGAGATAATGTGGGCGGGCTCACTGGCGCACAATGACCTGACGGGTCTTGGCGGCAACGGCGGTGACTGGGTATGCCACATGCTGGAGCATGAGCTGGGCGGCATGTTCGATGTCACTCACGGCGCCGGGCTCGCGGCAGTATGGCCGTCGTGGGCGCGCTATGTATACAAGGACTGTCTGCACAGATTCGTGAGGTTTGCCGGCAACGTTATGGGTGTTGATATAAGCGGCATGACAGATGAAGAAGCGGCGCTCGCCGGTATCGCGGCGCTGGAAGAGTTCTATCACAGCATAGATATGCCGGTCAATATGAAAGAACTGGGTATCGAGCCGGATGATGATCAGATCGCGGCGCTGGCAGCAGGATGCACGAAAGCGACAGGCGGCGGACGCGGCACAGCGAAGATGCTTTATGAAGATGACTTTGCAGCCATCTACAGTGCTGCCCGCGGATAAGCTGCCGGACGGTCCTCGGCAACGTGGATCAGCGGACTCTCAGAGAGCTGCCCGCGGATAAGCTGCCGGATGGTCCTGCAGCCGGCCGGGCATACTAAACAGAAAACCGATACAACCAAACAGAGACAGAGAGGGCAAATACAATGCAGATAAGCAGAGACGAACTGATGGAGATACTCCCTCACCGCGCGCCGATGAGGTTCGTTGACGAAGTGGTAGAGGTCGAACCGCTCCGGAGCATCGTAGCAAAACTGTATATCGACCCTGAATGGGATATATTCAAAGGACATTTTCCGGATGAGCCTGTGTTTCCCGGCGTCCTTGCAGTTGAAGCAATGGCTCAGACGGTCGACTGTATGGTGATGACTGTCGAAAAATACAGGGATCTTACACCGCTGTTTGCCGAGATACAGAAGGCAAGATTCTATAAGCGGATCCTCCCCGGTCAGACAGTTTATCTGACAGCGAAAGTAGTAGAAGCAAACGAGATGAAGGACATGATAGTAGCCAAAGCTCGCCTGATGCTCTTCGGCGAATCTCATGAAGAGCCGCAGGTAGCAGCCAAAGCGATCATTACCATCGCAATGCGCTGAGCCCGTTCTATCCTTCCGATAAAACATCCCGGACGATCGTAAGACCTTGTGTCAGCTTGTCCATCGATCCGGCAGATGACAGGGATATTCGGATGTGATCATCTTTTGCTTTGGAATCAGTTTTATATATCGACGACGGAAAGACGCTGACGCCACGTGCGAGAAGCGTTTTTTCTATGTCGCGGGAATCGCCGGCCTTCGGGCCGGCGGTGCTGCTAATGGGATGCCATCTGTAATAGGGGTTCGGATGACCGGAAGAAGGGGCATCCGGAAAGATCTCTTCATAGATCCTGTTCGCCTGTTTTGCCAGAGCGATCCGCTTCTCACACATTTTGTGCGCGCTGCCGGTCATTATCGCTTCTGTCACGATTTCCGCATCCAGCGATGAAGTTTTGACATTTGTGTTGAAAATGCTCAGCTCAAGAGCCTCCAGCGATTTTGGGGGTGCTATCATAAAAGCGATCCTGAGACCGGCGCAAAACGACTTGCTCATGCTGCAGATATAGATCGTGTTCTCGGGCACCATCGAATACAGTGGTTCGCCGCAGCCGTCAACATAGCCATAAGTCATAAATGCCTCGGCATCATCCTCGATGAGCAGCAGGTCGTGTTTCTTTATGACTTTGGCGATATCTTTCTTTCTCTCTTCGCTCATCACTATCGTCGTTGGGTTGGAACATGAAGGCGTCAGGAACAGCCCGCGGATATTCGTCTGTTTGCATACTGCGTCCAGCTCGTCGGCTGACATTCCCTGTTCGTCACCGTGGACCGGGACCAGCGTGAGATGGAACAGCTTTGAAAGCGATATGAAATTCGAATAAGTATATGTGTCTACGGCGATCCTGTCTCCGTTACCGAACAGAGTCAGATAAGCAGTCGCGATAGCATTCAGTGCGCCGTTCATTATAGCGATATCGGAATAATTCACATTGATCCCGAGCAGGGAGAGCCATTCGCTGGCTGCCTGCCTTTGATGCGCCATTCCGTAAGGCTCCCTGTAGGTCAGCAGCTGATCTGTATACTTTTGTTCGAGTACTCTGTGCATAAGGGGTATGACGTCAACATTTGTTTCTTCAAAACTGGTAACGGGTCCCAGCTCGATGACATTGCTCCGGAAGACTTTTCCTCCGAGCGATGCGTCATGCGTGGTGCGGGCCGAAACGAAAGTGCCGCTTCCCATAACGGAATATATCAGCCCTTTGTACTCGCACAGTTTGTAGGCTCGGGTGACAGTAGTGAAATTGATGTCGAGAAAATCTGCCAGTTCTCTCTGCGGGGGCAGCTTTGTTCCCGGCAGCAGCAGTCCTTCGGCTATATCCTGCTCCATCTGCTCAGCCAGAGATTTATATATCGGGCGCGTGAGTCTGCTCTTTTCCGGTTTCCACGCCATCGGGTAATTGTCGAATGAATTTACGGGCATATCTGTTCTCCTATACATCTAATGCGGAGCAAAGCTCCGGAACAGGGATCCGGAACAAAGAGTCTGAGAAGGACTCCCTTCGAACAAGGGATCCGAGAAAGGCACCCTTCTTTCATATATTCTTCCATATAGTATCCCTTGTACTATCCCTTATACTATTCTCTCCATTTATTATCATACTTGGATTTTCCGGCATCTGCAATTCTAGTTGAGCGAAAAGGATCAATTTTTTGTAGTTGGGGTCAGGGGAAGATGCTGTAATATTTTTCATATAGTACTTTTTACCTAAATGCTTCAAAGAATGCTCCCTCTTCTATAAGTGGGAGATGAATTTGCCTGATTGGCTGTAGAGTGTGATTTTGCTGACTATTGTATACGCCTAATACTCCTGGCGAGAATCAGAAAGGAAACGAAGTTGCAAACGAATAAGTTTTACAGACAATTTGCCTCAGGGGAAATAGTCTGTAAAAGATTTAGCTTAGGGGTGCCGAAAAAGCAAAGGCAGTAGGCGAATCGCTGCCCGCGGCTGATTTTTGGCAGGTAAAGAGGACACCGAAATAACGTCTGAATTATCAGATAATTGTAATACATACAATTAATAGTTTGATTGTATGTATTTGTGGTGCTACGATTAATATATATGAAGGTGGCACTTTTATGGTGCCATCCGGAAGGTGTTGAATAGTAAACGATGATTTTATTTGCCGGTATGGCGAGGTGGTTACGGATGTTTACAGTAAAAGTAGATGAATTTTATTGCAAAGGCTGCAAACTCTGCGTCGTGAACTGCCCGAAGAACATTATGGCTCTGTCGGAGCAGGTAAATGCTAAAGGACAGCATACAGCTTACTGCACCAGTCCGGAGGACTGCATCGGATGCAAGAGCTGCGGTATAGTCTGCCCGGATGCGGCGATCACGATCGAGAAATCTGATGAAGAGTAAAGGAGAAAGCTGAAAATGGCAAAGAAACTATGGAAGGGTAACAAAGCCATGGCAGAAGCAGCCATTCAGGCAGGCTGCAGATATTACTTCGGCTACCCCATCACACCACAGAACGAAGTGCCTGAATATTTGTCCGCAAGAATGAGAGAAGTCGGCGGCGTATTCAAACAAGCCGAATCGGAGCTGGCTGCGATCAACATGGTGTACGGTGCTTCGGCGGCAGGCGGCAGAGCGATGACGAGTTCATCCGGTCTTGGAATAGCGCTGATGCAGGAAGGTATCGCTCATATGTGCGCAACCCAGACAGCAGCAGTATTGCTGAATGTAGGCAGAGGCGGCCCCGGGCTTGGAACGATCATGGCTTCACAGCAGGACTATTTCCAGATGACAAGAGGCGGCGGTCCCGGAGACTATTACTGCTTTGCTTATGCTCCGTGGAATCTGCAGGAAGCATGCGATCTCATCCAGCTGGCTTTTGAAAAGGCAGATGAATACCGCATGGTAGCACAGGTCCTCGTCGACGCCACACTGGGCGCGATGATGGAATCGGCAGACATAAAAGAAAACACAGCTAAAAATACGAAGAGGGACTGGTCGGTAGATCCGGGAGCAGGACGTGATCTCGACGAGCACAGAAAGATCGTCGGTTTCTGGAACGACCCGCCCGAAGCAGTGGCGTTCAACCGCGATGTGCTCAAAGCGAAATATGACATAGTTCAGGAAAAAGAAGTAATGGTCGATGTAAGAGACTGCGAAGATGCCGAAGTGGTCGTGGTCGCTTATGGTACGACGGCAAGGATAGCGACCAATGCAATCAAAAAGGCCAGAGAAGCCGGCATAAAAGTCGGCATGGTAAGACCGATCACTTTGTGGCCGTTCCCCTACGATGCGGTTTATGAAAACACGAAGAACGCAAAAGGGATAATAGTTGCCGAGATGGCACTGGGTCAGCTTACAGATGATGTGAAGATCGCGGTAGACCATGATGCCAATGTGATCCATTATGGTGAGGATGCGCTGGCAGGCGTAATGCCGAGCCCCAGAGCGATCTTTGAACTGATCGAAAAAGTTGCAAAGGAGGTCAAATAATGTCTGTAATATATGGAAGACCAAAGGGCCTGAACGCAAACCAGTCGATTTACTGTCCGGGATGCACGCATGGCCTTGAACATAAACTAGTAATGGAAGTATTGGAAGAACTGGGCGTTCTGGACAGAACGATCGGTGTCACATCGGTAGGCTGTTCGGGACTGATGTACAGGATCCTCAATACAGAGGTCGTAACATCTCTGCATGGCCGTGCGCCGGCAGTAGCCACAGGCATCAAAGCGGTACAGCCGGATTCGATAGTATATATCCATCAGGGCGACGGCGACGCGCTGTCGATCGGAATGGGCGAGACTATATCGGCTGCTTCGCGCGGTGAGAACATCACAGTTATATTTGCGAATAACAATATCTATGGTATGACAGGCGGCCAAATGGCTTCGACGACGATGATCGGTGACAAGGCCACGACCTGCCCCGCCGGACGTGATGCTTCGCTGGATGGCAATCCGATGAAAGCGGCAGAGCTCGTAAGCCAGGTCAACGGCTCCAAATATGTCGAGAGAGTTGCGCTGTTCGACGTCCCGCATATATTAAAGGCGAAGAAAGCGATCAAAAAGGCTTTCCAGAATCAGATCGACGGACACGGGTATTCATTCGTAGAGATCCTTTCTACCTGCCCGACGAACTGGCATCTGGATCCGCTGGCGAGCATGGAGAAGGTAAAAAACGAGATGGTAAACGTTTACCCGCTGGGTGTATTTAAAGATGAATAAGCTGCATGCCCGGCACCCGGCAACTTGAAATAATTGCAGAGCCGGAAGAATTGCAGATTCGGAAAAATTGCAGATTCGGAAAATGAATATCCGGAACAATGCAGATTTTGAAAACATGATGAGAGGCAATTGCAGACAACAGATCTGAATATTCAAAAGTGAAAGGACAGATAGAATGTTAAAAGAAGTACTGATATCAGGATTCGGCGGTCAGGGATCGCTGCTGGCCGGACAGATCCTCGCCATGGCCGGAGTCATGGATGATAAAAACGTCACGTACCGCCCGGTGTACGGGACTGAAAAGCGCGGTGGCCTTGCTTTCTGTGATGTGATCATCTCAGACGAGGAGATAGGCTCGCCGGCGCTCGAAGAGACGCAGTGCCTTGTGGCTATGGACGAGAATTCGTTCACGAAGTTCGAAGGGATCGTAAAGGAGGGCGGTAAGCTTATATACAACTCATCACTCGTAACATCAGAGGGTACCCGTGATGACATAAGCTATATAGCCGTGCCTTGCAATGAGATCGCCTCAAAGCTGGGATCGGAAAAAGTCACAAATATGATAATCCTCGGAGCATATCTTGGCGCGGAAGATTTCCTTTCGATGGATATAGTTGAAGCCGCTCTGCGCGAGGAGATGGGTCCATCGAAGGAAAAGCTGATTCCTTTGAACAGGCAGGCGCTGGAAGAAGGGGCAACCTGCAAATAAACCTGCATGAGCAGGCAAGAGAAAGCTGTTAGAATCAATCGGCATGCGCCGAGAGGAAAGTGCTGCATATAAACAGGCAGGCGCCGGTGAATTACGTAAAACAATTAGCCGTTCATTGTGAAAAAGTGATATTAGATTGGATGGAAAGAAACGGCAAATGAATTTCCGTCGGAATGAATTGAGGCATCCGGCGGATTTTCATTGCCTGAATAAGTGCAGGGAAAGGTTGATGAGCCAGTTGCCCGAATTAGTGAAGGGAAAGGTTAATGGGCTGGTTGCCTGAAGAGATGCATTTTGTCTGCTTATATACGGCTCATGTGTGACCAGCATACAACCAATATACTATCAAAATACGATCAAAATCGGATCAGCCGTCAAAGGCTCCGCAAATTCGGCGCAGCCATTCGCGCTCATCCGGATCAAGATGCGTCGCGCAACAGCTGAAGTTTTACAGACAATTTTTCTCACGGGAAAAAGTCTGTAAAAGATGTGGCTCAGAGGGTTCGATTCAGCAGTATTATCCCAATTAAACCGCTACAATCTGGTGCCACGCTGGTTCTGATGTCTATGATCGTTGAAAAATTACAGACAATTTGCCTCACGGGAAAAAGTCTGTAAAAGATGTGGCTTGCGGCGGTTTAAAGGCGCTAAGGCATCAGGGCGACAGCCGAAAGGCATCAGGGCGGCAGCCGAATGGCATCAGGGCGACAGCCGAAAGGCACCAGACAAGCTGCCAATAGCGTCGGATCAGAATAGGATCAGAATCGGATCATACTTCAAAGGCATCGCAGATCCGGCGCAGCCATTCGCGCTCATCCGGATCAAGATGCGGTGAGATGCGCTCGTAAATAGTCGCGTGGTAATCGGCAAGGAACCTGCGGTCGCGTCTTTCAAGCGCGTCAAAATCAATTGAATCCGGGTCAAACGGAACCATAGTCAATTCTTCAAAGCACAGCAGATCGCTGCGAAGAGGTCGATCGCCTTCTCCGCCATCGTCCGCGCCGCTGAAAGCATCACTATTAACAGCCTCGCGTGCAAAAGGCTTGCAAAGGATCAAACTCTCATGCCTGATCCCGAACATACCGTCTTCGTAATAGCCCGGCTCGCATGAAGTGATCATCCCCGGTTCGAACGGCGGAGTGGTGCCTGTGTTGCCGTTACGGCTCCAGTGTATATAGTTCGGTCCTTCGTGGACATTCAGAAAATGGCCGACACCGTGACCCGTTCCGTGGCCGTAGTCTTTTCCCAGTTCCCAAAGCGGTGCATGCGCAAGATAGTCCAGATTGCCGCCGTTGAGCCCTCTTGGAAAGACAGCGCTTGCAAGGGCGATATGTCCGCGCAGCACAGCTGTCGACATTTTGAGTTCATCAGGTGTAAGCTGCCCGAGTGCGATCGTTCGCGTTACATCTGTCGTCCCTTCAAGATAGTGAGCGCCGGTGTCGCAGAGCACCAGCCCGCGGGGCTTCAGCGGTACATCGGTTTCCTTGGTTGCCGAGTAATGCACGATCGCGGCATGGTCTCCATAAGCAATGATCGGATCAAAGCTGTTGCCCATAAAATTATCCTGCGCGCTGCGCAGTTCGTATAGTTTTTCGGCAGCTGTCATTTCGGTTATCGTCGCGGATGATTCGGTTGCCGCGGATGATTCGATCGCTGCAGTGCGGTTACAGCCCGCGTCCTGCGAATAATTGTCTGCATCCGCAGAGCAAACGTTTACTTTCAGCCAGTACATGAATTTGGTCAGCGCGATGCCGTCTTTTAAGTGTGCCGCACGTGCGTTGTCTGTTTCTACTTGGTTTTTGACTGCTTTTGCGAGAGCTGTCGGGTTATCTGATTCGGCGATATAAACTTCGGGCGGGATTAGCCCGTAAAGATAGCTGTTCGTGTCTGTCGCCGAGAGCAGGATGCTGCTGCATTCCAGATCGGATAATGCTTCTGAGATGCTTTCATAAGGCGACAGCATAACACCATCAGCAGCGAGTGCGGCAACAAGCTTATCGCTGAAGGACTCAGCGTTTGCAAAGAGGCGCAGTCTCCAGCCTGAGTTATGGCCGGCGGTTCGGTTTTCTGAAGCAGCTTCTGAAACCGCTTCTGGAGCACCCTCTGATGCAGATCCTGAAGTAGCCTCTGATGCAGTTTCAGCAGCATTATCAGGATCCTCGTCAGTTCTTTCGGCAAGGAAATATGACAATACCACCGGATTGCAGTGAACGTCGCTGCCCCTGATGTTGAGGAGCCAGGCGATGTCGTCGAGGTTTGTAAGGATATGAGCATCTGCCCCTCTGTCAGTGATCTGCGAACATAGCCAGCTGAGTTTTTCCGCACGGCTCTTCCCACAGTATTTTATATCGTATTCAAAAGCTCGGCCAGCCGGAAGAGGCGGCCTGCACTCAAAATCATCGTTCGAGTCTGCCCCGGCTCCGGAACAGACCGGGACTTTCCAGATCTCACCGATAAGATCCGCCTGCTCATCAAGCTCTATGCAGGCGTCATCCAGAGCGTCGTACCACTCCGCAAAAGTATCAAAACTGATGATGCGTCCGTCGCATGCTACTCTGCCGCCCTCAGGAAGCACTTCGCATATATGCCTGATTATAGTCGGTGTGCTCGGCTGTCCGACCTTAAACAGGCGTAAGCCGGTGCCTTCAAGCTGCTGCTCCGCCTGGATATAATAGCGACTGTCTGTCCAAAGTCCTCCGCAGTAAGGGGTTTCCCCGGCATCGTTTTTGGCCTGGGAGGGAACGCTTACATCATCTTTGAAAATGACAGCCGTTCCTGCAGACCCTGTGAACCCTGTAATGAACTCACGGCACTTGAAATAATCTCCGGTGTATTCGGACATGTGATAATCGCCTGTTGGGACGATGACAGCATCGTAGCATTTTTCTTTCATCAGCGCACGGAGTGTGGTCAGCCTTTGGCGAGTTGTATCTATTGCATTTTTCATAGAATTTGTCATTGGATCTTGCTTTGAACCTTTCATTGATATCGATCTGTTTTTCTGTTGATAATATACAAAAAGTACGAAGGATTTTCAATAGCCGTGCGAAGCGAAAAACTATGCGATGTGCGGAGCAAAAAAAGGATACGAACGCTAAGGCTGTATCGATGCAACCAGTGTAGTAGTTGTGCAAAGTGAAATGATGATGAATTGGAAGAATCTTAACAAAAATGGAACATATGGTTAAAAATAAGAATAAACATGGAATAAATGGTTGACACCTAGAAGGCTGAGGTGTATGCTGAAAAGAACAAATGTTCAAGGGCGCCGGCCGCAGACCCGGTACTGTGGCAATGCTGCAATGAAGTGAGAGCATGGTTCAACAGGAACAGATCCGCGGCGCGGATCAGCAACAAGGATCAAAAGGAGTCAGAAATGGATCTGAAAGAAATGAGAGAGCGGAAAATCGCTCTGGGGCTTACAAACGAAATGATAGCTGATATATCAGGGGTGCCGCTGGGCACTGTTCAGAAGGTGATAGGAGGAACGACGAAGGCTCCGCGCAGGGAGACCGTTATGGCGCTGGAGAAGACGCTGAAGGAAGGCGGACTTGCGGAGAGATATGTTCCTATGACGCTCAAGACTGAAGAGGAAGATCCGTATCTTGCGACCCGGGTCAAAGAAACGCAGCTTGCATATAACGCGAAGGCCGAATACTCTCCCGAAAAGGATGAAAAGGGCAGACCCGTTAAACAGCAAGGTGAATATACAATAGTAGATTATCTGAACTGGCCGGCCGAGGAAAGAATAGAACTTATAAATGGACGGATATATGATCTGGCCGCACCGGGGTATGTTCATCAGGAAATAGCAGGCAGGATATACAGAATGATCGGTAATTATATCGATCAAAAGGGAGGCAACTGCAATCCGGGAATAGCGCCTCTTGATGTTCAGCTGGACAAAGATGACAAAACAATGGTGCAGCCTGATGTGATCATCGATTGTCGTGAGGGAAAAAAGAATCCGATGAGAATAATCGGAGCACCTGACTTTGTCCTCGAAGTGCTGTCGGATTCCAGCCGATCAAAGGATGTGATAATAAAGACAGAAAAATATATGAGCGCAGGCTGCAGGGAGTACTGGATAGTCGATCCGATCAATGAAACAGTGATCGTATACGATTTTGAAAATGAAAGATATCCGCTGAATTATACATTTGAAGATAAAGTGCCGGTCAATATTTATGGCGGCGAACTGGCAATTGATTTCAGCATTATCAAAAGAAAACTGAAAGACTTGTTTGGAAATTGACGGGATATTGTCACGAATAGTAGAAGGGGAAGTCTTCCTTGGGGCATTTAGAAAAAATGTCAATCCTTTTTCGTGACCATGTATACACCAACGAGGATCATTGCGCAGGCGATGAAGTGGATGTATGACAGAGGCTCGCTGAGGAAAACAACACCGGCGAACAGTGAGATCACGGGCTGGATATTCGTATAAGATGTCACTTTTGAGACCTCAAGGTAGTTCGTCGCATAGTTAAGGCAGAGAAATGCCCCTATAGATGCAACGATCGAAAGATAGAGGATCGGAAGGATAGCATATGGCTCGGTGAATATGTCGACAAAGAGCGGTATGAAACTGCTGCCGTTCTTTATGACAGCGAATGAAACGAATACGGCACTGCCCATGCATATCATGATATATGTTCTCTCAAACGCGGTGAAGTCTTCAGCGGTCGATCTGCTGAGGATAGTGAACAGCGAAGCTGACAGTACCGCAAGGAGCATAAAGAAGATTCCCTTTATCTGAACTGCACCTGTACTGCCCTGAAGATATGACAGCAGGCTGACACCTGCGATAGAGCAGAAGATCCAGAAGAATTTGCTGGCTGCGACTCTTTCCTTTAGTATGACGATAGACAGCAATGTTGCCGAAATAGGGATCAGCGAGATGATGATGCCTGCAAATGATGAGTTGGTATACTGTATGCCCAGGGTCTCCATGATAAAGTAAGCTATAGGCTGACAGAACCCGAGAGCAAGAAGCTTGAGTATCGGCTTCCCTTTATAACTTACTTTGACAACACCGATCAGGAGCAGTGCGGACATGCATACAAAGCTTATCGAAAACCTGACAGCAAGGAGCATGGATGCATTTGTGTGATCAAGAGCCAGTCTTGTTGCCAGGAAAGTGAACCCGAATATCGTATATGTTGTCAATGCGGCCAGATTGGCTTTCTTGTTTTGCATGAGCCCTTTTTCCTCCACATGGTTTGATTATATATGTCTGGCAATCAGAATTCCACAGCATATTAGAATAATGTTGCTGTTTCAGACAATGTGTACTGCAATTATTCGGATGCCGGATGAAGCGCGCAAGATACACCGAGCAGCACAATATATGATATGCCGAATTGCGCTTCTTGCGACAAGCCAAACTATATGATGTGCGATACGCCGGGCACTACGTCGGCACAGGCTCGCAAGACAACAAAAGTATTATACATGAAAAGCAAAAATACATTGACATTTCAATGTTCAGAGATTAAACTATTTTAGTGTCGCGATTCAGGATGGAAATGACCGTCCGCGATGAGCGCAGCTAAGTTATTTTAGTCACGCCGAAGGTGATTGGACGGCGGGGCGCATGATCTTCTCACGGATGATGCGGGCCGGCGGAAATCTTAGTAGGCGGTACCGAAAACGATCGGAGCATACGACAGAAACGAAACGCTGATCCGGAGAGTGCAGACAAAACGGACAGCTGATTCCAAAGGCGGTGCAGCAGATCCAAGTAGGGAGAAAGGAAAAAGAAATGTCATCATTTATTCAGAAACCTGCTGAGGTTGAGCGTAAATGGTACGTAGTCGATGCCGAAGGTAAAACACTGGGCAGAATGGCTTCGGAAGTTGCAGCTATCCTCAGAGGAAAGAACAAGCCGACATTCACACCGCACGTAGACTGCGGAGACTATGTCATCGTTATCAACGCAGAAAAAGTTGCGGTAACAGGCAAGAAGAGACAGGAAAAGATCTACAAGAGACATACGGGTTATCCGGGCGGACTCAGAGAGCTTACATTTGAACAGCTTCTCGAAAAGCACCCCGAAGAAGTCGTAAAGCATGCTATCAAGGGCATGATGCCGACAGGAAAACTCGGACGTCAGATGTACAAAAAGTTAAAGGTTTACGCAGGTCCTGAGCACAAACACGAAGCTCAGAAACCCGAAGTGCTGGATTTTTAAGGGAGGAATAATAACATGGCAAAACTGCAGTACACAGGCACAGGCCGCAGAAAATCATCAGTAGCCAGAGTTAGACTCATCCCCGGCAAAGGCGACATCATCGTAAACAAAAAGCCTTTGGATGACTATCTGGCAATGGAAATCGTAAAGCGTGAAGTAAGAAGACCTTTTGAGATCGCAGGATGCGAAGGAAAGTTCGACGTTATCGCCACAGTTAAAGGCGGCGGTTACACAGGACAGGCCGGAGCTCTCCGTCACGGTATCTCAAGAGCACTCTGCCAGGCAGACCGCGAAGCTTACAGAGCACCTCTGAAGGCAGCCGGATTCCTGACAAGAGACTCAAGAATGAAGGAAAGAAAGAAGTACGGTCTCAAAAAGGCCAGAAGAGCAAGCCAGTTCTCAAAGAGATAATCTTACAAAACCGGAAACAAAGATCCGCACCGCGTGTGCGGATTTTTTTTGTGAATGGTAATCACTCGAGCGAAAATCACTTAATACACTTTGTGATGCAATGCGATTTTGCTATAATGATAACACGATGATTCGGCAGAAAGGCCGGAGAAATCTAAGAGTAAAAACCAAAAGATGCTGAACAGTGGGGGGAGCAAAACGAAAGGAAGAGCGACTATGAAAAAAATTATACTCGCAGCAATGATGATAATGACCATGATGTTGATCGCAGGATGCGGCGACGATCAGACAGGCAACAACATAAAACAATGGCAGCCCCAGGACAAAAAAGCAGAAGCCGTACTGCAGATGCTTACGACAGGAGAAAATTACAGTGTGGGCGAGTTCAAAGTCGGCAGCAAACTGAAGAGTGTACAGTTTGGGTATGATTATTATAATGGCGGCAAATTTGTCAAAGATTGCAAATGCGGCGGAATCGAAAATAAGGGGGATGACGAAACAGAAGGTATTGTAGGCG
>Ga0256404_1003875_pt1 | contig 29412 bp, 20 predicted proteins | sample RumenRJG_01DNA_FD_185990 | JGI IMG/M metagenome (GOLD analysis project Ga0256404, IMG submission 185990) | Bovine rumen microbial communities from Lethbridge, Alberta, Canada - RJG_01 | ecosystem: Host-associated > Mammals > Digestive system > Stomach > Rumen | place: Canada: Alberta | collected...
GAGTTTCTAAAATACGAAAAGAATTACACGCTTTTAAAGAACAGCCCTAATTACAAAGCGTTAAACTCCAACATGGCGCAGCAGATCCTGAAAGAGGTCGATGGTTCTTTTAAGTCATTCTTCGGCCTGCTGAAACTGGCAAAGCAGGGGAAATATGCTTTCAAGGACTGCAGATTGCCTCATTATCTTCCTAAAGATGGATATACAACACTTGTCATCGGTTTTGTAAGACTTAAAGGAAACAAGCTGATACTTCCGTTCTCTAACGGCTTCAAAAAAACACACAAGGCTGTCGAGATAACAATACCGCCCATACTGCTTGATAAAAAGGTCAAGGAGATACGCATCATACCTAAAGCAAAAGCAAGGTTCTTTGAAATTCAGTATATTTACGAAGCTGAGTGCGTTCAAAGAAATCTTAATACAAACAATGCACTTGCACTTGATTTAGGAATCAATAATCTTGTAACCGCAGTTTCAAGCAATGGCAGGTCTTTCATCATTGACGGAAGAAAACTCAAATCCATCAATCAGTGGTTTAACAAGGAAAACGCCCGTCTGCAGTCTATAAAGGATAAGCAGCACTATGGTAAAAAATCTACGAACAGGCAAAAATCTATAGCTCGTGACAGAAACAATAAGGTCAATGATTACATGAACAAGGCTGCCCGCAAAGTAATAAACTACTGCATAGCTAATGATATAGGCGCTCTCGTAGTCGGTTACAACGAAACGTTTCAGCGCAACAGCCATATAGGGAAGCAGAATAATCAGAACTTTGTAAACATCCCATACGGTCAGCTCCGCAGCAAGCTTGAATATCTCTGCAGACTAAATGGCATTATATTTGTAAAACAGGAAGAGTCCTATACATCAAAATCATCATTCTGGGACCAGGATGACATCCCAGTTTACAATGCTGATAATCCAGGAGAATATCAGTTTAGCGGCAAAAGAGTACACAGAGGGCAGTATAAGACCGCAAGCGGGAAAGCAATCAATGCGGATGTTAATGGCGCATTGAACATCATGCGCAAAAGTAGCGTTGTGGATGTCAGCATCCTATACGGTAGAGGCGAAGTGGACACGCCTGTAAGAATAAGGATTGCCTGACTTGTCAGGTGGAAACTTAAATATCAAACTTCTTAAATAGAACCGTCAGGTTCTTAGAAGCCACCTACCTTTAGGTGGGTGGTAGTTCACGAAAGCTTGTTTTCCTTTTCTTCTAAAATAGAAAGACTTACAATAGTATTAGAGGTGATTTTCTTGAAACCAGCCATATTATTACAATCAGACTTTTCACTCACATGGGGTGCTGTTGCATCAATGAAAGGTGTTATTAAAACTGTTGATCCAGAATTAGATATTATTGATATCTGTCATGATATACCAAAGTTTAATACATTTGTCGCAAGTTATTTTTTAAGACAAGTATTGCCATATTGGCCAGCTAATACAATTGCTGTATCAGTTGTTGATCCTGGTGTTGGAACACCAAGAAAGGCAGCTATTGCGAAAATGCATGGAGGTCAAATTGTCATTACTCCTGATAATGGAACACTTACGCATATGAAGAAACATGTCGGTAGTGTCAGAGAAATTGATGACTCTTTTGATTTAAGAGGAGCAGGCTCTGTCTTTGATGGCAGGGATAAGTTTGCCTATGTTGCAGCATTGTTGGCAAGTGGACAAAAGAAGTTTGAAGAAATAGGTCATGAATATGATATAAGTGAGATTATTGAATGCGAAGAATATAGTATTCAGCCAAAACTAGAAAAAAACAAAGTACAAGGCTTTGTCATGATGGAAAATAAGCATTTTGGTGGTATAGAATTCAATATTAAGAATAGAGATTTTGATAACTGTGATTTTAATTTTGGGGATCATGTACAAATAGTCATTACAAGAGAAAAGCATGTTGTCTATCATGATATTGTTGAATATAATAAAGCATTTGGCTTTGTCCCAATAGGCAAGCCAATACTCTATCCTGGTTCATCAGGCTTTATGTCGCTTGATGTCAACCAAGGCTCACTGCTAGACAAATACCCACTTATAGATATGGGTAAAGAATATGAAGTCATCATCACTAAAGACAAAGATGACTAACAATTCTATCTTTACAACATTAATAAACAAAAGGCAAAATAGACATATACATTTTGCCTTTATTCATATATGTTAAAAAACTTTAGAACTTTGAATAGAGTCTTAAAAAATTACCACAATTTAAGACAAGAGAAAATACTCTTATTTCCTTATAAATAAAGGAGTAACGAACACTTTTAAACAAGTGAAGTGTTTAAGAAAATGTAGCAGTATAAAAGATGCAGAAGGGGAAATGAGAAGTATGAGTGAATATAAGCCACCATTCCATATTACAGATAAAATCATAAATCTGGTTGCAGATATCAGTGAACAGATTGGTCGGATTAATGTTTACTCTCACGGTAGTATGAATCCACACCTAAGAAAAGCCAATAGAATACAAACAATTCATTCACCCATTTGCCGATGGAAACGGACGTATGGGAAGAATGTGGCACAGTATGCTTCTTGGAAAATGGAATGCATTGTTTTATTGGCTACCAATTGAAGAACTGATCCGTACCAGACAACAAGAGTACTACGATGCTTTTGGTGAATCGGATATGGAAGTTGATAGTAGTGCTTTTGTAGAACTCATGTTAGAGATTATTCTAGATACGCTAAAAGAGACGCGTGTTGTTGGAAATGCGGGAGATTCTAATACGCCAATACGCCAAGACGATGGCACATTGGATGGCGTTTTGGAAAGAGAAATACTTGTATTACTGAAAAAGGAACCTAACATCACGCAAAAAGCATTATCAAAAAAAGCTCAATATTCCTTACCGTACACTTCAACGTAAAATGAAAGAATTACAAAAAATGAGAAAGTTGAATGTATTGGCGGAAAAAGGTATGGATATTGGGAGGTCAAATAAAGTTTGAGATTTGATAAGTTAAAAGAATTACCACATTTATAAATAAGGGACTATCGAGCACTTTTAGTAATGTGAGTGTTTAAGGAAAGAAGATCTCGTTGCTTGAAAGAATTACCACATTTTTAGAAATTACCACAATTTAAGAAAAGAGAAGGACCTATAATTCCTTGTAAATAGAGGACTTTAGGGTACTTTTGAATGTTATAAGTGTTTAAGAAATGATTGGAATTTATTTTGAGATAATCCATGAATCTTTTTATGTTTGAAAGATTGAATAATAAGTATTAGCTAAGGGAATAAATTACAAATATACATATTATTTTGCAGTTTGTTCTTGTATGATGCGATATCTTCCATCAGGGTATTGTATGTCCTGGTTAAGGTTTTGGCTTACTGTAGCTGAATTTCTTCTGGAATATCCTTGTATAATTTTTGGAAGATAAGACTTTGTAGATTACATAACGGTCGATCTTGTTGGCATTTGTTTTGCGTATATTCTTTTCTCTCTTAGTCTTGGTTGAGAGAGGATTGACAATGCCTACGGTCAGTTTCAGATCAAGCAGAGACATCATTAGGTTATGGCCGTAATGACCTGTAGACTCAAAGCCAATGAGATGTTTTTCTTGAATGTAGGGGCTGATATTTTGCGTGAGAGTCTTAAAACTCTCGTCATTGTAGCCGAATCGGAATGGCTCAACGGCAATTTCGCCCGATTCGTTATCGACAACGATGGCATCATGATGAAACGTAGCTATGTTGATAGCTACTCTATACATATGAATCACGACCATTCTAAAATGTATATAAATGAACATGTCTGCACATATGATATAACATAGAACCTAGTGAAGATACAAATTCGAGGACTTATCCAACTTATTACTATTTAGTCATATCACTGTGGCAGTAAACTTCTCTATCTAGTCAAGGCTAAAAGGAAATCATCCTAAAGTACACATATTCAATATTTCTATTATAAAGGAAATAGAAAAAGTAACATAATTTAAATGCTTATCAGCTTATAAGACTCCCTGGATTCTTATAAGTAACTCTTGGATAAGTCAATTAGACTATACTAAGAAAGGAGAAATTGCAAATGAGTGATAGAAATGCATCAACTTCTGCCTTTGGCTGGGATTTTCAAACTAATTCAGCGATTCTCCTCATGCTAGTGAATATAAAAAATGCTAAGCAAATTCGAGTGGAAGGTGCTGACGAAGATATTGAGATTACACTTCAGGATAATAGTAAGATTTATGCTCAAGCAAAATCTATAGCAAAGCCGGATGATTATAACCATGTTATTAATAAACTTTCTGATGCATTAGAAACTTTAAGTTTAGCCGCAAAGAATGGAGATGGAAGTTTGTTTACATACGTGACTAATTCTCCAAACCCTTTTAATAATAAAAGGACGATGTCTTATTTTACAGGAAGAACACATTTAGATTATAATGAACTTCCTGACGCTGCAAAGAATAAGATAATCGATATAGTTCATAAAAAAGGTTATAATAATCTCGATTTAAATAAATTTGATGTACGAGTTATTCCTTTTTATGGTAATGATTTGAAAAATAGATATAAGGAAATTCTCGCATGTATTAATGAATTTCTTGGAGAGATTAATATTGATATCACAGGAATCAATACCAGCATAATGGAAATCTGGCAAAGAGATCTTTTTCAAAATGCAACGCAGACTGATACTGACATCTTTATTAGTAAAGAAAAAATGATTTGGCCACTTATTGTTCTTGTCATAGATAAAAGCACTTCTAGAGAATATGAAAAAGATTTCGATGAGGATGAAATTGAAGAAATTGAGCGTAAATATAAGCTCATCATTAATCAAAATACTATGAGTTATAAAATGATTACTCGAGTGATATTTGACTATAGGGGGGCAAAGAAAGACAAGAAAACATTTATTTCTGAAAACTGGAGAGATTATCAAGATATTGTCGACAAACTTAAAACGGATAATCTAACAAAACAATCTCTTGTAAAGATAATACTATATCGTATTTTGACACAAAGACGTTACATTAAAAACATTAAGCGAGGTGCAAATCTATGAAAATTATGGAGATCACCTTAAAAGAAGGATTTCATGAAAAAAAAGTGCAATTTTCAGAGAGTGTAAATATTATATATAGCAAAAAAAATTCAACGGGAAAAACAACATTTCTCCGTGCAATTTTTTATGCACTGGGGTATTCAGTGCCAAGCACAAGGGGAATCAAGTTTGATAAAATGGAGTTCTGGCTAACAATAGAGAATAGGGAAAAAATCTATAAACTATATCGACATGGGTCATATTTATCGATTGACTACGATAATAAAAAAATGGACTATTCTCTACCGACTGATTTTCATGAAATTCTCACTGAAATTACTGGATGCAGAAATATAGATATTCTTGATAATTTATTAGGTGCAGCATATATGGATCAGGAAAAGGGATGGACACTTTTGAATAGAGGAAAGGTTATTGGTAATATTTCTTTTAATATAGAAGCATTAGTAAGAGGATTAGACGGGAAAGATTGTACTAAAGAGAATCAGGAATTAGAAGCTGTAGAAAAACAAATTAAAAAATATGAGTATATGCATCTCGTTGCTGATTATCAAAAAGAACTATATGAAAATGGGGAGTACATTGAATTTGATGCTCCTGAGGAAGTCCGTGACATCAAACTTGATACGTTACGTGTTGAAAAAGATTTGTTATTAGAAGAGTTAAGCCAATTAAAGGATATCCTTCGTAAAAATAAGTTGCTTGTGGAGTATATTTCGGATCTTAAGTTGACAGTTGTATCAAGTAGAGGAGAGCAAATACCTGTAACAAAAGAAACGCTTGTAGATTTTACTGATAATACAGAACTGCTTGTGACTCGGAAAGAAATGCTTCAAAAACGCTTAACTGGAATAAATCGTAAAATATCATCTTTAGAGGAGCGAAAGGAAAAAGAAAACCAAATGGTTCAGGTTCAGGAGGCTATTGATGCTTTTGATTCGAATATTAGAAAAATTAAGGTTGACCCAATTGAAACGCAAAGAATCCTCGATTATTTGAAAAGTAAGAGAAAAAAACTTCGTGATCACATAAGAACTCTGACGAAACAAGATAATGATGTAGTTATCGAATTACATAGATGTATAAGTAGATATGCACAGGAACTGGGAATCAGTGAAAAATATGTTTCATTGGATAAGGATTACATCTTTACAAGCGATTTAAAGTCATTATCTGGAACTATTCTTCATAAAATTGTTTTTTCATTCAAACTTGCATATATAAAACTTATAAAAGATAAAGCTGGTATTGTCCTTCCTATTATACTTGATTCTCCTTCAGGAAGAGAAGTTGAATTCAACACGGTTGAAACGATGCTTAAGATTATTCAAAGGGATTATCCTGAGCATCAGCTGATTATTGCGTCAATTTATAATTACGATTTGCGTTACAAAAAAGTTATAGAATTCAAAGATAGAATGTTAGATGATACCGATATCATGATGAATTCATAGGTACATTTAGTAAATATTCCAAGTTAATCACGTTATTTTAAAGATTTAGGAATCATATAATTTTTGAATGTTTAATAATTATTGTAAAAGCATGAATGAAGGAGCTTCAGGTCTAGCTAAAATATTTTAATAAGGACTTGTTGTAGCACTGTTGACACTTTTAATTTGGAATTAACTAATGCAAAGATATGTTTTAGAGTCTTTTAAAGTGAGATAGAATCTTGTTGCATCATTGTGTTGATCATGTGTTCATACAAACAATATGAAACTTTGTTATATTTGGATAATATTTAAAAAACAAGCTTCTTCGAATTAACTTTAATAAAAATTTAGTGATAATGATCAAAGTATTAGTTTCTTGAAAACTATTCAGTATTGACAGTAATTTTATTTATTAATTATCCGCAATATACATTATCCGCAATATACTGTATAGAAAAAGTACCCATAATTCCTTGTAAATAAAGGACTTTAGGGTACTTTTGAATGTTATAAGTGTTTAAGAAAAGAGAGCTTTCCTTTTTGGTGATCGTTTTTATTGGACATGTTGTATGAGCGAAGCAATGAATGAAGTGTATGTGTTTGAATGCATGATTTCTTGTTGGAACTTAGGATTGTTGACAAGTTCAATGAATACATCATAAAGATGTTCCATATTAAGGCTATCTCCTCTCTTTATTGCAAGTAGGAAGATAATGCGTACTGTTTCTTCATTGTGCCAAAGAAGAGGTTCATCCAGTATTGCGACTGCAACTTTTGTTTTCTTCGCAATAACATCTAATGGATGAGGTAATGCAAATACTTCATTCATGTTGGTGTTTGAGAGCTCTTCTCTCTTATAGACTGAATCAATATAATGTTCATCAACTATGCCTTCTTTAAGCAGCATGCTATTGAGTTCATCTAATAAAGCTTTCTTTGATGTGGCTTTCTTTTTGTGAATAAAGAGAGATGAATCAAAGAACTTTTTAATTTTATCTGACTTATTCTGATCAATTGAGGTAATAAGACGAGATACTGTTTCGATATCCTGCTGGTTTAAAGAAAAGTCTACAGTTATCGTAGGAACATACGTTTGTTCAAGAGGGACTGTTGAAATAACACAATCAATTTCTTTAAAATCATCCTCAGTAAGATTGAGATAGTCAATGAGCGATAGCTTCTTTACGATTGATAGCTTTCTTCCAAATACATTTTGTAGACGAGCTTCAAGCATACGTGATGTTGCTTGGCCAGACCCACATACTAAGTAAATAGATTTCTTTTTAATCGATCCTGAAAAACAACGTTCTATAGCTGCTCCAATATGTAATGCGATATAGCCAATATCATCTTCGGGAAAAGATAATGAACTAGATGACTGTTTAAGTATTGTTTTCGCTATTTCGAATGGTAATGGATAATTCGCTTTTATTGTGTTGAGTAATGGATTCTTGTTTTCAAGATGAAGTTCCATCATGGACATGGAGGTACGAAGATGGTTATAAAGATCATTTCTAAGAATTTGATCATTTCTTAAATCAAAGTTATAACCCTCATAAATACCATCAAGAAAAGTATCTATAAGTTGATTAATTGTATAGTCATCAACTGAATTATCATTATATTTCACATTCGTAATTAAATGGATGGAAATATAAAGCTTTTCTCCATGGGTGATCGTTATATTATAATAGTTACTAATCTTATCACAAATTTCATCAACAATTTCTTTAATATCTTCTGGAATTTGTGTTGAATTTATTGCGCTTATATAATCATCATTGAGTATTCTTGAAATCATTAATGCGAAATAGATAGTAAGATTTTTTAGTCTATAATCATCAGTCTCTACATGATGCTTTTTAAAGACAGATATAAGGATGGGAATTATAGCATTAACCTCAACATCATTAAAGTAGACCTTCTCTTCTTTTGTGAGCATTGATATTGTTGAGTATTCACTTAAGGGATGGATTTCATTGATAATACATTCTCTCTTATCCGATTCATTTCCGATAACTTTTACACCAACACCAGGTTTAACAATATATTCTAAGTTGTATTGGGTAAGTAGTTTCTTGATAGCTTTTATATAATTTGAAAAAGTATTCTTAGAAACAAATACTGCATCGGACAAATCTTCAGTAGGTATGTAATCGTGCGAATAGAGTAAGGTAGTGAGGATATAACGCATTCTATCCTGGCTTGAATCTAGATCTTTTGTGTCAGATTCTCTTTTTGAAATAGTATTTAGGAATGCATTGAATTCTTGTTCATTATCTATTTGTAAGTAATAGCCTGTTCTTCTCTTTAATTGAATACTTGCGCCCTGTAAAACATCATTCAGGTTATTAATGTCACTGCGAATAGTACGATCAGATACTTTAAAGAGACTAGTGAGTTTAGCAATACTTGTATACTCATTACTTCGAATATAATTAAAAATATCTTCAAGCCGCTTATAACTAAACATACATATATCCTCCTTTCGATAATCATCCTTATTATTAATATTAACGCAATCAAAAAAATAAACAATCAAAGCTATTTCCACTTCAAAGCGGAAAAGGCTTACATGAAAGGGCTTACCATTTCCACAATAAGTGGAAATTGCATAAATTGAGAATGGCTTTGCGAACCTTTATACTAAATGGTGTCAAAGGGAGGTGGCAAAAAGTATGAATGATTTATTAAATGAAAATACAGTCTTTCTCAACGTTGATGAAAAAGATAAAGACGGCATTCTTAAGTTCATTAGTACAAAAGCTAAAGAGCTTGATATCACTGATGATGCCGATGCCCTATATCATGACTTTCTTGAAAGAGAAAAAGAATTCTCAACAGGCTTGCAAGATGGATTCGCAATTCCACATGCAAGAACAAATAATGTTAAGAAAGTTACAGTAATGTATTTACGTAATAAAAATAGTATTGAGTGGCAGACTTTAGATGATCAACCAGTTAAATATATTTTTGCATTACTTGTACCTGAAAAGAGTGCAGGTGATGTGCATTTGAAGATGATTTCTGCACTTGCGACAGCTTTATTAGAGGATGATTTTAAAGAAACAGTTATTTCATCCAATGATAAAGGTGAATTAACACGTTTTATATTAAAAATTATGAAGGAGGAAAATTAATATGAAAGTTGTTGGTGTATCAGCATGTCCAGCTGGTTTAGCTCACACTCCAATGGCTGCTAAAGCATTGGAAAAAGCTGGCAAGAAGATTGGCTTTGATGTCAAGATGGAACAGCAGGGTTCTATGGGACAGGTCAATAAAATCACAAATGAAGAAGCTCAGGCTGCGGATTTTGTATTGATTGCTTCAGATCAGCATATTGAAGGCATGGATCGTTTTAAAGGTAAGCCTGTTATTCGTGTTAATATTACAACTTGCATTAAAGCGCCTGAAGCAGTTTTAAAGAAATGTGCTAAGGCAGTTGAAGCAAAAAAGTAATAAAAAAATCATAGGACTATGGCCCAGCCCTATGACTACATACTATATAGTGAGTACGCACTCTCATTATATAGTAAAAATATTATATTGAGGAGAGGAAATTTATGAAAAAGTTTTTTAGTGAAGCCAAAGGTCATTTGATGACAGGTATTGGCTACATGTTACCACTTATTATTGGTGCATCTTTAGTTGTTGCTATTCCATTAATTATTGCTTTATGTACTGGTGTATCAAGCTTAGATCCATATGCTAAGTCTACAGGATTTTACCATGTATTATATCAGATTCAGCAAGTAGGCTGGACTGGTATTGGATTAGTTAATACTGTACTAGCTGGTTTTATCGCTTATTCAATTGCTGAAAAGCCTGCAATTGGTGCTGGTTTAATTGGTGGTGCTATTGCTTCTAATTATCAGGAAGGCTTCTTGGGAGCTGTTATTGCTGGTTTCTTAGCTGGTTATACAGTAAGATGGTGTAAAAAGCACTTTAATTTACCTGATTCATTTAAATCTATGATGCCATTAGTTATTTTACCATTCTTTGCTACTATTGTTATTGCGTTAGTAATGGGCGTCATCCTTAATACACCATTATCAATGCTTAATACTGCATTAATCTCTTGGATCCGTACAATGAGTAAGTCTGGAACTAACCAGCTTGTCTTAGCAATTGTGTTAGGTGCTATGATTGCTTCAGATATGGGTGGTCCTATCAATAAGGCTGCTTGGATGGCAGGTAACGTGTTATTAACTGAAAAAATCTATCAGCCAAATGTATATATCAACTGTGCCATTTGTATTCCACCATTAGCTTATGCTATTAGTACAGTTATTAGAAGTGCACGTTATTCAGAATCATTCAAAGATGCTGGTAAAGGTAACTGGGTAATGGGCTTCGTTGGTATTACTGAAGGTGCTATCCCATTCACATTAGTCAAAGCTTCTCGTCTTGTTCCTGTAAATATGATTGGTGGTGCACTTGGTGCTGCAGTAACATGCTTACTTGGTGCTAAAGCTTCAATCCCTCCAGTTGGTGGAATTTATGGCTTTATTACAATTGGTAATGGCTGGGCTTACTTAGTAGGTATGCTTGTAGGTGCATTATTTATCGCTTTAGTAGCTCCAATGGTTGCTGACTTTAGTGTTGACCCTGAAGCTGAAGATGAAACTATGACTGAGGACGATATTGATATCTCATTTGAATAAAAAACAAGCAAGAAGGTATCTCCTTCTTGCTTTTCACTAAGGAGGATTTTATGGCAAAGAAAATTCATGTTGTACCACATTTTCATTGGGATCGTGAATGGTATTTTACAACTTCCCGTTCAAAAGTCTATTTGATGAAGGACTTAGAAGATGTTTTAGATACATTGGAAAATGATCCAGAGTTTAAATATTTTATGCTAGATGCACAGGGATCATTGTTAGATGACTACATCAAGTGGAGACCAGAAGACGAAAATAGAATAAAACGTCTTGTGCAATCTCATCGATTAATTATTGGCCCATGGTATACACAAAGTGATTTAATGCTTATTTCAGCTGAATCAATTGTAAGAAATATGTATTATGGCATGAAAACTTGTTTAAAATATGGACCATATATGAATGTTGGTTATGTACCTGATTCATTTGGAATGTCAGGTAATATGCCTCAAATTTATAATGAATTTGGCATTAAAGATACACTTTTCTGGCGTGGCGTTACTAATGACATGGTTAAACATACTGACTATACTTGGCGTGGTCATGATGGCAGCAAAGTCTTTGTTACACAAATTCCATATGGCTATTATATTGGTGGTAATATTCCTGAAGATGAAAAGGACGCTCAAGACTTCTGGCAAAATGAGTGCTTGAAGAAAGCTGGAACAGGTGCTACAGATAATATTTATTTTCCTAATGGCTTTGATCAGGCGCCAATTAGAAAGAATCTTGTAGATTTAGTCAAGAAGCAACAAGAAGCAGATCCAAAAAACACTTATGTTATTAGTTGTATTGAAGATTATATTAAAGATGTTAAAAAGGCTCATCCTGAATTAGAAGAAGTAGAAGGTGAACTTATTCTTGGTAAGCATAGTCGTGTTCACAAATCTATTTTTTCTTCACGCTCTGACTTGAAAGCACTCAACACTAAACTACAAAATTATGTCACAAATGTATTAGAACCACTTCTTACAATGTCATATTCTTTAGGAAATGAATATCCATATGGTCCAATGGAAACGATTTGGAAGTTATTTTTCGAAAATGCTGCTCATGATTCTATTGGCTCATGTATTTCAGATACCGCAAATGAAGATGTTTATATGCGTTATAAACAAATTAGAGATATTGCTGAAGCACTTGTTGAATTGCATACAAGACTCATCTCAACAAGTATTAAAAACAAAGCTGACATGACGATTACAATGTTTAATACTTTACCAACTGAAAGAGATGATGTTGTAATCGCAAAACTTTATCTTCCAGGAACAACATTTGCATTAAAAGATGCTCAAGGCAATAATGTGGATTATACAATTATTGAATCTAGAGATCTAACAGACTATGTTTTATCACAAACAATAAAGCTCAATCCAAGCAAACAGTTCTATATTCCTGAAAAGGTTATTGAAGCTACTATTGCCATTTCAGCTCATAATCTGCCTGCGATGGGTTATGAACAATATACGCTTGATTTTACATGTACATCAAACAAAGAAATAGAAGATACAAATGATATTGAAAATGAATTTTATTCAATTCATATTGAAAACGATGGAACACTAACAATTACTGATAAGAGAAATGGGCATATATATAAGAATCAGGCTGTATTAGAAGAAAATGGTGATGGCGGAGACTCTTTTAACTACTCTCCAGCACATCAGGATTTAATTACATACTCAAAAGATCATTTAGTAGAAAGTCATGCAAATAAATCAGATATCTATGCATTACTCAAAGCATTCTATAAAATGCCAATTCCATGTGATCTTAAAGAACGTGCTCTTGGTAAACGTTCCCTAGAATTACCAATAAGAATGACCGTGGCATTACGCAAGGGATCACCAGTTATCGACTTTAAAGTTCATATTGATAATGTTGGTAAATCACATCGCCTATGTGTTGTATTTGATGCTGAGCTGGTTTCAAAGTTTAATTTTGCGGATGAACAATTTGGTGTTATTCAAAGAGAAAATGTTCATACAAAAGAAATGGCTCTTTATAATGAAGCACTTGAAAAATCAAAGAATACAAAAGAAACAGTAAATAATGCGGTCCCACTTAACTTCCAACAAAATCAAACAGCATGGCAAGAACCTCCTATCTCAATTGAACCTACACAAAGCTTTGTAAGTTTGTCTGATTCAAATAGAGGTATTGCCTTAATACCACAAGGTGTACGTGAATATGAAGTCATCGATAATCATTCAATTCGCTTAACACTCTTTAGAACATATTCATTTATGGGAAAAGAAAATCTCATTTATCGTCCTGGAAGAGCTAGCGGTGAACGTATTATTGAGACAAAAGATGCTGAATTACAGAAACCTCTTGATTTCACATTTGGCTTTATGACATTCGTTGGAGATTTCAATGATGCAAATATTGCAAATCTCGCAAAGGCCTATAATACGCCTGTTATCGCAAGAGAATATGCAGAATTCTTAAATGGAAGATTAATATTCTCACAAATGGAAATAGAAGGTGATAAGAGTAATACATATTCACTATTTACTACAAAAAACAAGCTGGTTGTGAGTGCTATCAAGAAAGCTGAAAATAAAGATGCTTATATCATTAGACTTTACAATGGCAAGTTCCATCAGGATATCAGTGATCAGCTCGTATTCTCAAAGAAAATAAAGAAAGCTTACTATACGAATCTTAAAGAAGAATATGAAGGTAATATCAAAGTAGATAATCATACAATTTCCATTAAACCTTTATCACATTGTAAGTTTGTCACAATTTATGTTGAACTAGATTAATACATTAGAGATAGGATTTGCAGTAATCCTATCTCTTTTAAAAGGTTGCTTCTAAATAGACATTTAGCTTAGGTATTCCATATAGTGCATTAAAATAAGGAATTAAATATGTCTACTGTATCTTAGCTAATCTATTGATGGAAACTGTTTTGTTGTATTGTTGAAATATTTTTGAATAATTTTGTAGATTCTTGCATATCAATCTTCATTCTTTTATGATGATTGAGGAATGATATGAAATATAACTTGAAATGTCATGATATTTCGCATATACTAGTGACAAATGAAAGAAAGGAACTTAAGACATGTACGTATTTTGCACGAAAAAACCTAAAATTTCGGCTAATATTCTACAGGGGTCTTTATTTTCATTTTTCTATTTTCATAATTAAGACATATCATTTACTGATATGTCTTTTTTTTAGAAAAGTAAAGGAGGGCTATTGATGAAAGCTTATTTGATATTGGAAGATGGACATGTATTTGAAGGTGTGAGCTTTGGTGCTGAAAAAGAAGTCATTAGTGAATTTGTCTTCAACACATCTATGACAGGATATACAGAAATCCTGACTGATCCTAGTTATGCAGGACAGAGTGTTGTAATGACATACCCACTTATTGGTAACTATGGTGTAAGCTATAAGGACCAGGAAGCTGCACATCCATTCGTAGAAGGATTTGTGGTTCATGAATTATCACGTTTAGGTTCTAATTTCAGAATGAATATGAATCTTAATGATTATATGATTGAAAACAATATTCCTGGTATTCAAGGTGTTGATACACGTGCTATTACTAAGATTATTCGTCAACATGGTTGTATGAACGGTATGATTACAACACAGAAATACAATCTTGATGAAGTGCTTGATAAGATTAAGGCTTTCAAGGTTGAAGGTGTTGTACAGAGATGTACATGTGATGCACCTTATAAGTTAGGTAAAGGTGATTTTCATGTTGCCTTATATGACTTTGGAGCTAAGCGCAATATTGCGAAAGAGTTAGTAAAGCGTGGTTGTGAAGTGACTGTTGTACCGGCAAGTACACCAGCGAGTGAAATCATCAATGGAAACTATGATGGTATCATGCTTTCTAATGGCCCTGGTGACCCTGCTGAGAATGTTGAGATTGTAAAGGAAATTAAGGAATTAGCGGCTAGTGGTATGCCAATCTTTGCGATTTGTTTAGGTCATCAGCTCATGGCACTTGCTCATGACTTTAAGACAGAAAAATTGAAGTTTGGTCATCATGGTGCTAACCATCCAGTACGTGATGCCCATACAGGTAGAGTATATATCTCTACACAGAACCACAACTATGTCATTAAAGAAGATTCTATTGATCCAGAAGTAGCTAAGGTTTGGTTCACTAATGTCAATGATGGCACAATTGAAGGTATGGAATATATCAATGAGAATATTCGTACAGTACAGTTCCATCCAGAAGCTTCAGCAGGTCCTCATGATACTGCATATTTATTTGATGAATTTATTAAAATGATGGGAGGTCATAAAAATGCCTAAAAGAAATGATATCCATAAAGTACTCGTTATCGGTTCAGGACCAATCATCATTGGTCAGGCAGCTGAATTCGACTATGCTGGCACACAGGCATGTCGTGCCTTAAAAGAAGAAGGAATTGAAGTTGTTCTTATTAACTCTAACCCTGCTACAATCATGACAGATAAAGATATTGCTGATCATGTCTATATCGAACCATTAACTGTACCAACAGTAAAACACTTAATTGAAGTAGAAAAACCAGATTCCATCCTTCCTACATTAGGGGGACAAAATGCCCTTAATATTGCGATGGCATTGGATGATGAAGGTTTCTTAGAAGCACATAATGTCAAAACTATCGGGACAAACTGTGCCACAATTAAAGAAGCAGAAGATCGTGAATTATTTAAGGAATTGATGGAACGCATTAAAGAACCAATTGCACCATCAAAGACTGTAAACTATGTTGAAGATGCATTAGAATATGCCCGTGAAATTGGTTATCCAGTTGTTGTTAGACCTGCTTATACACTTGGAGGAACAGGTGGGGGTATTGCCCATAATGAACAGGAACTTCATGACATCTGTTCAAATGGTTTAAGACTTTCAAGAGTCAGTCAGGTACTTATTGAAAAGTCTATTGCTGGTTGGAAAGAAATTGAATATGAAGTAATGCGTGACCATGCTGGTAACTGTATTACTGTATGTAATATGGAAAATATTGATCCAGTTGGTGTGCATACAGGTGATTCTGTTGTTGTAGCACCATCTCAGACACTTGGTGATCGTGAATATCAGATGTTGAGAAGCTCAGCCCTTAATATTATTACAGCGTTAGGTATTGAAGGTGGCTGTAATGTCCAGTATGCCTTAAATCCATATAGCTTCGAATATTGCGTTATTGAAGTTAACCCACGTGTATCTCGTTCTTCAGCCCTTGCTTCTAAAGCTACAGGTTATCCAATTGCGAAACTAGCTGCCAAGATTGCCTTAGGTTATACATTGGATGAAATCAAGAATGCGGTTACTGGTAAGACATATGCTTCATTTGAACCAGCTCTTGATTATATCGTATGTAAGATCCCTAAATGGCCATTTGATAAATTCTATGATGCTTCAAGAAAACTAGGCACACAGATGAAAGCTACTGGTGAAGTTATGGCTATCTGCAATAACTTTGAAGGAGCACTTATGAAGGCTTTACGTTCACTTGAACAGAATGTCTTCTATCTCAATCTTGAAAGCTTGAAAGACAAAGATACAATCTATTTAAGAAGAAAGCTGAAAGATGTTGATGACCAGAGATTATTTGTGATTGCTGAATCACTAAGAAAAGGTATTTCAGTACAGGAAATCCATGAAATCACAATGATTGATGTATGGTTCATCGATAAGATCAGACACTTAGTACAGATTGAAGAAAGATTGAGAAGTGAACCACTCACAATCGAACTCCTCAAAGAAGCAAAAGAAAGAGAATTCCCAGATCGTGTTATTTCTGAACTCTCAGGTATGAAGTCTGAACGTATTAGACAATTAAGACTAGAAAACAATATTACTGCTGCCTTTAAGACAGTTGATACTTGTGCTGCTGAATTCGCAGCAGAAACACCATATTTCTATTCAGTATTTGGTGGTGAACATGAAATTACGCCTGATGAAAACAAGAAGAAGGTTATGGTTCTTGGCTCAGGTCCAATTAGAATTGGCCAGGGCATTGAATTTGACTTCTGTAGCGTCCATTGTGTATGGGCTCTTAAAGAAGCAGGCTATGAAACAATTATCGTTAATAATAACCCAGAAACAGTTTCAACAGACTTCGATATTGCGGATAGATTATATTTTGAACCATTAACAGCAGAAGATGTAAGAGAAATTGTCGATCTTGAGAAACCTGATGGTGCGATTGTTCAGTTTGGTGGACAGACTGCTATTAAACTCACTCAGGATTTAATGAACATGGGTGTCAAGATTCTTGGTACTTCAGCTGATGATGTTGATGCTGCTGAAGATAGAGAACGTTTTGATGAGATTCTTGAAAAGTGCCATATTGATCGACCTAGAGGTGATACAGTCTTTACTGTTGATGAAGCTATTGCTGCTGCAAACAAGATTGGCTATCCAGTCTTAGTTCGTCCAAGTTATGTACTTGGTGGAGCAGGTATGGAAATTGCATTAAATGATGGTGATGTCAAGAAATTCATTGGTCATATTAATGAACAGTTCCAGGAACATCCAATCCTCATCGATAAATACTTAAGTGGTAAGGAATGTGAAGTGGATGCCATTTGTGATGGTACAGGCGTACTGATCCCAGGTATCATGGAACATGTCGAAAGAGCAGGGGTACACTCTGGTGACTCTATTTCTATCTATCCACCACAAAAGCTTAAGAAAGAAGTCCAGCATACAATCTGTGAATATACAGAAAGACTTGCGAAAGCATTACATGTCGTAGGCTTAATCAATATTCAGTTCATTGTCTATGAAGATGAAGTTTATGTCATTGAAGTAAACCCAAGATCATCACGTACAATCCCATATATCTCTAAGGTTACAGGTATCCCAATTGTCAAAGTGGCAACTAAGGCTATTATGGGACATTCTATTCCTGAACAAGGTTATTCATATGGCTTAGTACCTGAAAAAGATACGATTGCCGTAAAAATGCCAGTCTTCTCATTTGAAAAGATTACAGGAGCAGAAATTAGCTTAGGCCCAGAAATGAAATCAACAGGTGAAGTACTTGGTATTTCTAAGGATCCTGATGAAGCTATGTATAAGGCATTCATTGGTACAGGTATCGATCTTCCTAAGAAAAAGAACATTATCTGTACAGTAAAAGATTCCAGCAAAGAAGAATTCTTACCAATTGCGAAACAGTATTATATGTTTGGCTATGACCTTTATGCCACTAAGGGAACATATGAATTCTTAAAAGCACATGATGTACCATGTCACTTAATTAACCGAATTACCGAGAAAACAAATACAATCTTTGATCTCATGCTGACAGATACAGTTGATCTTGTCATTGATATCCCAACACGTAACAGCAATCTTAAAGATGGTTTTGTGATCAGAAGATTTGCGGTTGAAGCAGGTATTCCAATCTATACATCCCTTGATACAGCCCAGGCTTTAATCAATTCTCTTGAAAAGAAGCATAATGGTGCTACATCACTCGTAGATATCGCAAAATTATAATTAATGAAGACAACGGCTTAATTGCTGTTGTCTTTTTTATGCTTTCATGATGATAATTCCTCTCTTTATTTTAAATACTAGGCTTTCTTTGTTAGTTCATGTATAATAGGATTACTAAATAAAAGGAGGTCTATTATTTATGGGCTTTATTATTGCAGGCGTCATTATCGCTCTAATCGTTATATGGGCTATTACAACATATAATAGCTTGGTCAAATTAAGAAATAAATGTGAGAATGCCTGGAGCCAGGTATCAGTTGTCTTAAAGCGTCGTGCTGATCTTATTCCTAACTTAGTAGAAACAGTCAAGGGCTACGCAAAGCATGAAAGTGAAACACTTGAGAAAGTAATGGCAGCACGTAATGCTTTCACAAATGCCGCAACACCAGAAGACATGATGGCATCTAGTGGTGAAATCACAAGAGCACTAGGAAGACTCTTTGCGGTAGCTGAAGCCTATCCTGACTTAAAGGCTAACCAGAACTTCACTTCATTACAAAATGACTTACGTGATACTGAAAATAAAATCCAGTATGCTCGTCAGTTCTATAATGATGCTGTGAATGCATTTAAGAATAAGTGTGAAATGTTCCCAAGTAATATCATTGCGAACATGGGTGGCTTTAAACCTATGCCATTCTTTGAAGTTGAAGAAGCTGATAAAGAAGTGCCTAAAGTGCAATTCTAAAAAAACATCCATCTACCATTGAGTAGATGGATGTTTTTTTATAGATATTTAGTTTATATCTTCCAATAGATTTCTATGCTTCAAATAAGCCATCAAACCTAAACAAAGAATAAGCTGAAGAAGAGATGACAAAGGTGTTGCTAAGCCAATGTGGAAAAGATTAGGATGAGGCTGAATACTCATGAAATAAGAGACAGGTACTCTAACTAAGAAAGCACCGAGTATCCCTTGGATCATAACGAACTTTGTCTTCCCAATACCATTATAGAACCCTGTATAACAGAAGAAAACTGAAGTAAAGAGACAATCAATGGCATAGGCTTTAAGATAATCGCTTGCCGCTAAAATAACTTTAAAATTTGATGAGAAAATGCTGGCGAGAATATTGCCGTGGAAATATGTCAGAAGAAACATACAAATGCCAATCCCAAAAGAAACAGTACAGCTATAATGAAGAGCGCTACGTGCTCTGTTCATCAATCCTGCACCATAATTCTGTGCGACAAAGGCAGATATGGATTGCATAAAGGCTGAAGAAATCAACATGATAAAGGCGCATACCTTTTCCGCAACACCAACACCAGCGGATGCTGTTACACCCATGGTATTGACAATGGCTAGGATGATTAGGAAAGAAATGCTGACAAGAAGATCCTGTAAGGCTATTGGTGCACCAAAACTAATGATTTTTGATAAAATCTGTTGATCTATTTTGAAATATTTACGATGTAAAGTAAAAGGGAGTTCGGTTTTACGAATCAAGAGAAGTGAAATAAGAACACTTATAACCTGAGCAAAAACAGTCGCTATAGCTGCCCCTACTGTTCCCATATGAAAGATGGCACATAAAATCAAATCACCAATAATATTAAACACACAAGCAATCGCAACAGTTATTAATGGTGTCTTAGAATCACCAAGACCTCTAAATATACAACCAATGAGATTATAAGCTACAATGACAACCATACCACCACCACAAATTCTTAAATAGGCAACAGTCTTATCGAATGCTTCCTGAGGTGCATTCATTAAGCTACTTACCTGTGGGGCTAAGAAAAGCATGGCAATGGACATAATGACCGCAATAATGATAAAGAATAGAATACCAGTACCAACACTCTTACCACCAGCTTCTTTCTCACCACGACCAATCTGCTGACCAAGAAGAATCGTTAAGCCCATCGCAAAACTGCTGACTAAATTCGTCAATGTGACCATGATCTGTGAACCTGTAGAAACAGCTGAAACATCGACTGATGAAGCAAACTTCCCTACAATCAATAAGTCTACAGCACCATACATAGCTTGTAAAAACAACGCTAATAAAACAGGAAACGCAAAGAGAATAAGAGGTTGTAAGATTTTACCTTGGGTAAATGATGTTTGTTTCGTCATAATATCCTCCTTAAAAAATAAAAGCTGGATAAGAAAGCAGACATTTCAGTCTACCATCTTATCCAGCTATTGTTTCTTAGAACAATTCACCCTCCGATGACATTAAAAGCATAACATATGTATGATTGTTGTCAAGGCAAGAATATTGCCAATAATACAATAAAAATTGACGAACATGAAAGTCTATAATAGTATGAAAGTACTAGAAGGCTAATTCATGCAAAGAACCAGGATATAATATTATCCACCCTTATATGAATACAATAATAAACACAACATAATTATGGAGGTTAACAAGATGAGTAACACTATTACATATAATGACAAAATGGCTTTTCATCCTGGATATTATCTTGAGGAATTATTAGAAGAAAGTGAATTAACCCAAGAAGACTTTGCGAAAAGACTTGAAATCACACAAGAAGATCTTAGGCTTCTTGTAAGTGGAGAACAAAGCTTATCTATTGAAATGGCATCAAAGTTATCGCGCATGCTTGGAACAAGTGTGGAATATTGGCTTAGTCTTCAACATGCATTTGACACAATTACTGCTGAGTTTGCGTCGGATCAAGAATTAATAAGTGATTAAGGTTTATTGGATATTATTGATTGAAGACACTCTATTATAGGGTGTTTTCTTATACAGGTTGAATTTTATTATATCACTATTGGGATAAAATAAAGAAAGGCCCCCGCAGGAGCCTTCCGGACTAGAGACTTCACAAGTTTCTCTAGTACGATCACTTATAAAACTACTTAAATTTTTGCTTAAAGTTAATGTTGCTACTGTGTTCTTTATTTAATCTTGCATTGTAAGTTCGTTTATATCTTTATAGATTTTCCCTATTAAGAATATAAACAAACTTTTATGATAATTTCCATATTCATTAGTATTTTAATAGGTTATAATGGTGGGCAAAAGGGAGAGTGAAAAAAGTGAAAAGAGTATTAACAATTCAGGATATATCATGTTTAGGTAAGTGTTCTTTAACAGTCGCATTACCACTTATATCGGCTACAGGTAATGAAGCTGTTATTCTGCCAACTGCTGTATTATCAACACATACAATGTTCAAAGACTTTACATATAAAGACTTAAGTGACCAGCTTGATCCAATTACACAGCATTGGAAGAGTCAGGATGTACAGTTTGATGCTATTTACACAGGATATTTAGGTAGTGTTGAAGAAATCCATCATATGGAAAAAATCTTCAACATGTTCAAGACTGATGACAACATTGTCTTCATTGATCCAGTTATGGCAGATAATGGCAAGCTTTATCCTAACTTTGACATGGATTATGTCAAAGCTAATGCTAAGTTATGTGGCTTAGCTGATATTATTGTGCCAAATATTACTGAAGCATGCTTTATGACGGATACAGAATATAAAGAAGAATATGATGAAGCTTATATCAAAGATCTTTTAGACAAGCTCGCAAAGCTTGGCTCTAAGATTGTTGTCTTAACAGGGGTATCATTATTTGAAGGTAAGACAGGTATTATGGGTTATGATACGGTTAAGAAGGAATACTTTAGCTATCAAAATGATATTGTCGGAGCGAAGTATCATGGTACTGGTGATATCTTCTCTTCAGTAGCTGTAGGTGCCTATATGAATGGCTTAAGCATTCGTGATGCATTGGCAGTTGCTGCTGACTATACAGCTTTGACAATCAAGAAGACGCTTGAGAATCCAAAGAAGCCTTGGTATGGTGTAGACTTCGAAGCAACAATTCCAGATTTAGTCAAAGCTTTAAAAGATGCGCAGTAGTGCTATAATGGATTGGGTGATAAAATATGAACTACAATCTTAAATGTGATGAAGCAGCAACAAGACGTATTGTTGAAGCTGTAAAACCAGCAACCCTAGTTGCCGCTACAAAGTACACAACTGCTGATGAAATGGCAAAGCTAGAAGCTAATGGTGTAACAATCTTTGGGGAAAATCGTGTCCAGGATTTCTTAAAGAAGAAAGAAGTCTATCAGGGTAAAGCACATTGGCATTTCATAGGGACTTTGCAGACAAATAAAGTGAAATATATTATTGATCAGGTTGACATGATTCATTCTGTTGCGAATAGAAAACTGATTGATGAAATAGAAAAACAGGCTGCAAAACATAATCTTGTTATGCCCGTACTTCTTCAGGTCAACATTGCGAATGAAGAAAGCAAACATGGCTTTAAGAGAGAAGAAATGCAGGATGTTATGGCTTATGCGCTTACAAAGCCTCATATTGAAGTGAGAGGTTTGATGATGATGGCTCCTAATATTGATGTAGAAGCATGCCGTCCATATTTCAAAGACACAAAATTACTTTTAGAAGAACTTGCGAAAACATATCCACAAGCTCATTTAACAGAATTATCAATGGGTATGAGTCATGATTACAAAGTAGCTATTGAAGAAGGTAGCACGATGGTAAGAATTGGCCATGCACTCTTTAAGGATGAAGATGAATAATCTTCATCTTTTTACATATAAAAGAAAAATAGACCGATATTATAATCGATCTATCTTACAAATAGCTTCCTTGAGATAGTGCTGAGCGAGGCTATTAGGCTTAATATATTTAAGTGCATCTTCAACACTAAACCATTGTGCTTGGTCAACTTCTCCTGTCAGCTTAAAGTTCTTATCTTTTGCAACTGCCATGAAGTTAGTGATTAATGTGTTTGTACGTTCATAATACTGATTGTCGTTGTACATGAAACGTTCTATTTCTAGGTGGACTTCTTCTTCAATCTCTCTTTTTAATGTTGTTTCTAGGTTTTCTCCTTTTGTCACATAACCAGCGACCAAGACATTGTCTTTACGGCCATATTGCTGGATCAGGAGTATCTCTTTTTTATCAGGCGAAAAGATAACAGATGAAATGGCATCACTAAATGTTGGATATTTAAAAGTCTGGCAATTCATACAGAAAGGAACAAAACCATCAATCCCATCACGCTTCATAATGAGTTTTGTACCACAAGTATTACAATACATATATCTCACCTCAACGTCCTCATTGTAGCGAAAAGGGACATTCTTGTAAATCAATATGATGTTGGTTAAACAACATCTTTTCAACATGTATGTAGTAAAATAGTGGTTGACTTTACGCATTTAATCGTTTAATATACATATGCTGTAACACAAGAATGTAGTAAATGTGAAGGAGTTAACATGTCGTGGATAAAGTGAATTATAAGGAAATTGTAAGTCGTAAATGCATTTTTTTTAATATGCGGGTGATTTGTGAAAAGGCTGGTGTGAATTATTCTACCTATCGTGGATGGAAAAATAATGGCCGTTCTTTTTCTGATCAAAAAGCGAAATTGCTTTATGAAACAATGAGAAATGTAATGAATTCTTAAGCATATGATTTGAAGAAAATTTTGTGAAAAGCTAATATTTGAAGTGATACGGGAATAAGGAGGTCAGAACTTTGAAATATTATTTAGGTATAGATGTTGGTTCAACAACAGTAAAGTTATATCTGACAGACGAAAATGATAATTGCCTATATTCCAACTATGTCAGACATTTCTCTGACGTTAGAAAGACAATTCATGATTTAGTAATAGAAGTTAAAGATCAGGTAGGAGATCTTGATGTACATGTAGCAATGACAGGCTCAGGTGGGCTTTCTCTCGCTAATAGTATGGGGATAGAATTTGTACAAGAAGTCATTGCCTGTACAAAGACAATCGAAACATATATTCCAAGAACTGATGTTGCGATTGAACTAGGTGGCGAAGATGCCAAGATTACTTACTTTGATGGCCAGCTTGAACAGAGAATGAATGGGAGCTGTGCTGGTGGTACAGGTGCCTTTATTGATCAGATGGCTACATTATTACAGACGGATGCCAAGGGATTAAATGAACTTGCCAAAAACTACAAGACCATTTATCCTATTGCCTCACGTTGTGGGGTCTTTGCGAAAACAGATGTACAGCCATTAATTAATGATGGTGTTTCCAAAGAAGATATTGCCGTCTCTATTTTCCAGGCTGTTGTCAATCAGACAATCTCTGGACTTGCAAGTGGACATCCTATTAAGGGCAATGTCGCATTTCTAGGTGGTCCACTTTACTTCTTGTCAGAACTCAGACAACGTTTTATTGAAACAATTGGTTTAACAGAAGATCAAGTGATTTTCCCAGATAACTCACAGCTCTTCGTAGCTATGGGTGCTTGTATCTATGCCAAGGAAAATGCGAAAGAAGCCATCAGCTTCAGTAACATGATCAAGCATTTAGAAAAACTTGAAAACCAGACAAGTGAACTGACAAATGTCTTAGAGCCACTCTTTAATAACGAAGAAGAACTACGTGCTTTTAGAGAAAGACATCTTTCTCATATTACGACAAAGCATGATATTAAGAAATATAAAGGTAAGGTCTATTTAGGTATTGATGTTGGTTCAACGACATCAAAGATGATTCTTACAGATCCTGAAGGTGCCATTCTTTATACTTACTATAACTCTAATGAAGGTAATCCATTACAGCTCATCATGCGCTTAATGTGCCATGTTTATGACTTATTACCTGAAGGTGCTTATATTGCCAAAGCCGGGGTTACAGGTTATGGGGAAGCTTTAATCAAAGCTGCTCTTAAAGTGGACTATGGTGAAGTTGAAACCATTGCCCATTATACAGCTGCTAAGGCTTATGAACCTGATGTTGACTTTATTCTCGATATTGGTGGTCAGGATATGAAGGCCATTACGATTCGTGATAATGTCATTCAGAATATCTCCCTCAATGAAGCATGTTCAGCAGGATGTGGTTCATTCTTAGAGACATTTGCGAAATCACTTGGTTACAAGATTGAAGAATTCGCAGAATTAGCCCTTAAGTCAAAGCATCCTATTGACCTTGGCTCAAGATGTACAGTCTTCATGAACTCAAAAGTCAAGCAGGCACAAAAAGAAGGGGCAAGTGTTGAAGATATCTCAGCTGGTCTTTCTTACTCAGTTATCAAGAATGCCCTTTATAAGGTTATTAAATTAAGAAGTAAGGAAGATATTGGCACACATGTTGTTGTACAGGGTGGTACTTTCTATAATGAAGCCGTTCTTCGTGCATTTGAAAAGGAAACAGGTATTGAAGTCACTCGTCCCGATATTGCCGGCTTGATGGGTGCTTATGGCATGGCGCGTATTGCCTGTGAAAATGATGATGGTGCAGGAACAACACTCCTTTCTAAGGCAGAAATTGAACTTCTAGAATACAGCAATGAAATGAGAAACTGTGGTAAGTGTACAAATAACTGTATGCTGACAATTACATCATTCAATGATGGCAGAGAATTCATTTCTGGTAATCGTTGTGAAAGAGGGGCAAACCTCCCACTTACAAGCAAGAAATTACCAAATCTCTTTGACTATAAATACAAACGTATCTTTGGTTATCGTTCACTTCTTCCAAAAGAAGCAACAAGAGGTAATGTCGGTATTCCACGTGTTCTTAATATGTATGAGAACTATCCATTCTGGTATACATTCTTTACGGACTTAAAGTTCCGTGTTGTACTTTCGGCACGTTCCAGCAAGAAGATTTATGAAAAGGGTATTGAATCAATTCCTTCTGAATCTGTTTGCTATCCAGCAAAGCTTGTTCATGGACATATCGAGAACTTAATTGAACGTGGCATTAACTTTATTTTCTATCCTTCAGTTGTTTATGAAAGACAGGAATTTAGTGATGCTGGTAATCATTATAACTGTCCAGTTGTAGGATCATATCCAGAAGTTATTAGAAACAATGTGGATCACTTGGAAGAAAAGAACATTAATTACAAGAATCCATTTATTTCCCTTAACAATCCAAAAACACTCTTTAAAGTCCTCAAGGATTCATTATCTGAATTCAACATTACCGATAAAGAACTCCATCATGCCATTGATAAGGCTTATGAAGAATTAGCACGTTCAAGAGAAGATATTCGTGAACAAGGTCGCTTAGCTCTTGATTATATGCATAAGAATCATAAGCATGGTATTGTCTTAGCTGGACGTCCATATCATGTTGATCCGGAAATCAACCATGGTATTGCCGACCTTATTACTGGTGAAGGCTTTGTCGTCTTGACGGAAGATTCTGTTGCGAATATGAATAACGAAGAGACAAATCTTCGTGTCGTTGACCAGTGGACATATCATTCAAGACTCTATCGTGCCGCCCAGTTTGTCAGCACGCAGAAAGATCTTGATCTTATTCAGCTTACATCATTTGGCTGTGGTCTTGATGCGGTTACAAGTGACCAGGTTGCAGAATTATTACAGGCTAGAAATAAGATATATACATTAATCAAGATTGATGAAGTCTCTAACTTAGGCCCAATTAGAATTCGTATCCGCTCACTTAAAGCAACAATTAAGAAATCGAACTTCACACCTGACTTAAGTGAACATTATGAACCATCTAAACCAGCATTCACAAAGGAAATGAAGAAAGAAGGCTGGACAATTCTTTGTCCACAGATGTCTCCAATTCACTTCCAGTTTGTTGAAACAGCTATGCGTGAAGAAGGTTATAACTTTGTCGTACTACCTTCAGTTGATAAAGGTGCTGTGGAAGCAGGCCTGAAATATGTCAACAATGATGCATGTTATCCATCAATACTTGTTGCTGGACAGATGATGGAAGCTTTAAAGAGTGGCAAATATGATGTCAATAAGACAGCTCTCATCATCTCTCAGACAGGTGGTGGATGTCGTGCCACAAACTATATTGCCTTTATCCGTAAGGCACTCAAAGATGCCCATCTTGAACAAGTTCCAGTGATCTCAGCTAACTTAGTTGGCTTAGAAAGCAATCCAGGTTTCAAGATTACTTATAAGCTTGCGAAGAAAGTTGTTATTGGAGCAATGTATGGTGACTTATTCATGCGTGTGCTTTACCGCGTACGTCCTTATGAAGCCGTTAAAGGATCAGCTAATGAACTTTATGAATCATGGGTAGAAAAGTGCCAGGAAAATGTTAAGAATGGTTCACTTAAAGAATTTAAAAAGAATGTGTATGAAATCGTTAAAGAATTCGATGAATTACCACTACTTGATATTAAAAAGCCAAGAGTTGGTTTAGTTGGGGAAATCCTTGTCAAATTCCATCCAACTGCCAACAATGAAATCGTCAAAACAATTGAAGCAGAAGGTGCAGAAGCTGTTATGCCAGACTTAATCGACTTCTTCCAGTATTCATTCTATAATGCGAACTTTAAAGAAACACATTATGATGGAACTTGGAAGGGTAAGGAGATTGGCAATATTGCTATCAAGTTTGTCGATTACTTAAGAAAAGACATGATTGCGGCTTTAAAGGCCTCAAAACGCTTTACATCACCTCATCCAATTACTGAAATGGCTGCTAAGGCAAGTGAAGTTGTCTCACTTGGTAACCAGACTGGTGAAGGCTGGTTCCTAACAGCAGAAATGATTGACCTCATTGATGATGGTGCACCTAACATTGTATGTATGCAGCCATTTGCCTGCCTACCAAACCATGTTACAGGTAAGGGTGTTATTAAGGCATTACGCAAGAAGTATCCACAGTCTAATATTGTCGCTATTGACTATGACCCAGGTGCTTCTGAAACAAACCAGCTTAATCGTATTAAGCTCATGCTTTCTACGGCTTTCAAAAATATTGGTGAAAAACCACATATTGATACACCTACAAAGAATCTCGATGAACGTATCGCTGAAGTCTTTGGTGGTTAAAAACAAGCAGACAAAGTGTAGACTTTGCCTGCTTTTTTTAAAGAAATAATACAAATGTTTCTATCTTCAATTTGGAATAACTTGATAGTTAGAGAATTGGTGAGTATGATGGAACTGGTGATAATATGAAAAGAATTCAAGAAGTGATTGTTGTTGAAGGGAAAACCGATACAGCAACATTACAACAATTATTTGATGTCGATACAATTGAAACAAGTGGTAGTGGCATCAACGAAGCTATCCTCCAACAAATCGAAACAGCCGCGAAGACAAGGGGAGTCATTATTCTGACAGATCCAGACTATCCTGGCCAACAAATACGTAATAAAATTATCGCAAGAGTTCCTAATGCCAAGCATGCCTTTGTGAAAAAGAAAGATGCTATTGGCAAGAAGAAACTTGGCATTGCTGAAGCAAGACATGAAGCTATTATTGAAGCATTAGAGAATACAGTTCAATTTCGCGAACGAGAAGATACACTAAGCTGGCAAGACTTCATAAGCTTGGATATTATTGGTGATCATGAGAAACGTGATTATCTCTACCATACCTATCGCTTAGGACATGGTAATAATAAAGCGCTCTTTAAACGCCTTAATATGATTGGTGTCACAAAGCGTGATATAGAGGAGAAACTTCAATCCTATAGTAAATAGAAAACAAATAAAATATTTATCGATGATTAAAATCTACCCTATATATTTAAGGTAGATTTTTAAATATGATGATTTGTCAAATTAAGTGCAACACCTACGATGAGTTACCCAGTAATTCTTCTTTAGGTGTTTTATATTTTATGCATTTACGTGGCCTGTTATTCAGTAAATTCAGATTCTTTTTCAATTCCTCTGGGTCCACTTCGGATAGATCCATCCCTTTAGGATAAAACTCCCGCAGTAATCCGTTCGTATTCTCATTGGTTCCTTTTTGCCAGGCACAGTAAGGATCACAGAAATAGGTTTTGCATCCTAATGCTG
>Ga0256404_1003876_pt1 | contig 29411 bp, 20 predicted proteins | sample RumenRJG_01DNA_FD_185990 | JGI IMG/M metagenome (GOLD analysis project Ga0256404, IMG submission 185990) | Bovine rumen microbial communities from Lethbridge, Alberta, Canada - RJG_01 | ecosystem: Host-associated > Mammals > Digestive system > Stomach > Rumen | place: Canada: Alberta | collected...
ATTTTAACTAAACACGAAGAAACGAAGAAAGGAAGATGATTTCACGAGAACGAAAAACTTCGTATCTTCGTATCTTCGTGTTCCATTAATTATTAGCAAATTAAAGATACAAGCTTCTGAAGTAGGGTGTCAAAAAAGGGGCTCCACGTGCCAATGACGCGGAACCCCTTTTTTTGATTTGTTCTTTACCGATTTACAAGTTGGGCAGTTCGAGCCACTTCACGTAGCAGAAGTCCTGACGATGGGGCAGGTTCTTGTTCTTCGGATACATGCGCACGGCGCTCTTGTACTGTCCGGCCTGCTTCGGTGCCAGCTCAGCCTCGAAGGTGTAGTTGTTGCCCTCGCGGCCGATGAGCTTCAGCGGCTCGATAGAGAAGATGCGCTCAACGCCGTTCTTGTCGGTGAAGACGTCGACCTTCTCCAGGGCGATGGCATCGTCGAGACCCTGCTCGTTGATGACGTAGCGCAGCGTGTACTTCTCGCCGGTGTTGATGCCCAGGGCGGGATAGGTCCATTCGGCCTTCACCACGTTGATGGCATCCCAACGCTCGGCCACGGCTTCCTTCCACTGGGCAATCTCCTTGGCCAGCTGGTTGTTGTTCTTCGAGATCTCCTTGAAGCGCTTGGCCTCCTTCTCGTAGAACTTCGAGTAGTAGTCGTCGAGCTGGCGCTTCATGGTGTAGTGGGGAGCAATCTGGGCAATCGAGTTCTTGATGACCTTGATCCAGCCCTCGCTGATGCCTTCCTTGTTCTTCTTATAATAAAGAGGTACGATCTCGTTTTCGAGCAGTGAGTAGATGGTGGCAGCGTCGAGCTGGTCCTGATAGCCCTGGTTGTCGTAGGTGCGCTTCTCGGTGAGTGCCCATCCGGCACCCTCGCGATAACCCTCCAGCCACCAGCCGTCCTTCACGCTGAGGTTTACCACACCGTTCATCTCGGCCTTCTCGCCAGAGGTGCCCGATGCCTCGAGCGGACGTGTCGGGGTGTTCATCCAGATGTCGACACCCGATACGAGGCGGCGAGCCAGCAGGAAGTCGTAGTCCTCGAGGAAGATGATCTTGCCGAGGAACTCAGCACGCTGGGAAATTTCGTAGATTCGCTTGATGAGACCTTGACCGGCGCCGTCGGCGGGGTGGGCCTTACCAGCGAAGAGGAAGATGACGGGATGTTCGGGATCGTTGACGATCTTAGACAGACGAGCCTCGTCGGTGAACAGCAGGTGGGCACGCTTGTAGGTGGCGAAGCGACGGCAGAAGCCGATGACCAGTGCGTTGGGGTTCATCTTCTCCAGAAGCGACACCACGCGCGATGGATCGCCCTGGTTCTTCAGCCAGGTCTCGCGGAACTGTATCTTGATATAGTCGAAGAGCTTCTGCTTCAGTGCCATGCGCGTGGCCCAGATTTCCTCGTCGGGCACGTTGTAGATGGCCTCCCAGATGCTCTGGTTGGACTGGTCGAACATGAAGTTCTCGCTGAAGTATTTCTCATAGACCTTGCGCCACTCGGTAGCAGCCCATGTGGGGAAGTGAACACCGTTGGTCACGTAGCCCACGTGGTTCTCCTCGGGATAGTAGCCGTTCCAGATGTTGGCAAACATTTTCTGCGATACCCATCCGTGAAGCTTCGACACGCCGTTGACTTCCTGACAGGTGTTGCAGGCGAAGGTCGACATGCAGAACTTCTCGCCGTGGTCGTCGGGATTGGTACGACCCATACCGATGAACTCGTCCCAAGAGATGCCGAGCTTCTGCGGATAGCCGCCCATGTACTTGCCGAAGAGACCCTCGTCGAAGTAGTCGTGGCCGGCGGGCACGGGAGTGTGGACGGTATAGAGGCCGCTGGCACGCACCAGTTCCATAGCCTGGTTGAAGGACAGGCCCTCGCTGATGTAGTCGCAAAGGCGCTGCAGGTTGCAAAGGGCAGCGTGGCCCTCGTTGCAGTGGTAGATATCCTTCTTGATGCCCAGTTTCTTTAGCATCAGCACACCACCGATACCAAGCAGGATCTCCTGCTTCAGGCGGTTCTCCCAGTCGCCGCCATAGAGGCTGTGGGTGATGGGCTTGTCGAAGTCGGAGTTCATCTCGTTGTCGGTGTCAAGCAGGTAGAGCTTGATACGGCCCACATTGACCGCCCAGACATAGGCATGCACCATGTAGTTCACATAGGGCACCTCGACTATGAGGGGATTGCCGTCCTTGTCAGCGACGCGCTCGATGGGCAGAAGATTGAAGTTCTGTGCCTCGTACTTGGCAATCTGCTGACCGTCCATAGAGAGGCTCTGGGTGAAATAGCCGAAGCGATAGAGGAAACCGACGGCGCACATGTCAACGTTGGAGTCGCTGGCCTCCTTCAGATAGTCGCCGGCGAGCATGCCAAGGCCACCAGAATAGATCTTCAGCGCTGAGTGCATGCCATACTCCATTGAGAAATAGGCCACTGAGGGACGTTTCTTGTCGGGCTCAACATCCATATAGGCACGGAACATCTTGTAGACTTCCTTGATGCGCTTCATCAAGGCCTTGTCCTTGACAATCTCTTCTTTACGGGGCAGGCTAAGGAACTCGAGCAGCATCACGGGGTTGTGCTTAACGTCGCGATAGAGCTCTGGATCGAGGTCGCGGAACAGATCGCGCGCCTCGTAGTTCCATACCCACCAGAGGTTGTGGGCAATCTCGTTGAGGCACTTCAGCTCATCGGGAAGACTCGATTTCACGGTCAACTCCTTCCATTGAGGAGCGTTTACATAGTCAGCTTTGATTTTCATCGTTTCAATTTACAATTTGACAATTTACAATTTACAATTTATTTCTGAAATTTTTATTTACAATTTGACAATTTACAATTTACAATTTATTTCTGAATTTTACAATTTGACAATTTATTTCTGATATTTTTATTTACAATTTGACAATTTACAATTTACAATTTATTTTTCGATTTGGGGAATTTAGATATTTATCTGTCATTTATCTGTCATTTATCTGTCATTTAACCGTCATTTACAATTTATCAGCGCTGAGACGAGTCCTAACGGTCACTATCGACTTTACGATAATGCTAAGCAACTCTTTGCATTCCTGGAGTAACGGCTCTATACGAGAAGGTTTCAGGAACTGACAGCGGATAATCAGCTCAAGCCAATGGGTTGTCTCGTCCAATTCTTCCTCTACAATTTTCAATTTGTTCAGGAAATCCTTATCTGACTTAGCAATGCAGGCAGCCCTGTAGTTAGCAGATGGCGATGTGCCCGACCTGACAATCTGGCGAGCTATCGTCTGTGCTCCAAGAGAAGGAGGCATCGCATCAACCAGCTTCACAATTTTCACCGCAAAGCTTGTCATACGTTCCTGCAGTTCCTGTTTATCCATAAATTGCTAAATAAAGGAAATGACAAAATCAATTGTAAATTGTAAATGGTCAAATTGTAAATCTTTCTTCGGCTTTACGAAGGGCTATGTCGTAGGCCTCTTCGTAGTACTTGATAAATTCGCTCCAAAGGGCTTTCTTCGAGAGTGCACCGGCGTTCTTGCGACACTTCTCAATCTCTTTCGGTGAGAGACTGGAGTAGTAGGCCACCGTATCTTTGATGATATCGGCCACCTCGGAGTAGTTGTAGTCGGTGCGATGAATCACCTTCACGCCGTCTTCGATCTCGCCATAGTGGCCGAACTCCTTGTTGGCCCACAGGCCGAAGCCGGCCAGGTCGGTGGTGATGCAGGGCACCTTGAAGGCTATAGCTTCCAAGGGTGTGTATCCCCAAGGCTCATAGTACGAGGGATAGATGCACAGATCGTTGCCCAGTACCATATCATAATAGGTGAGGTTCAGGATGCCGTCCTTTCCGTCGAGGTAGCAGGGCAGGAAGATGACCTTCACCTTGTCCTCAGGGCGGTTGTGCATGTCGTAGAACTTCATCATGTTCAACACGTTGTCGTGTCCCATGTTATGAAGCCAGTGGGTAACCATGGGAACCTCGAGGGGCGTTGACTGTTTGTTTTTGTTGGCAAGCCGCTCCTGCAAGTCTTGACGGGGCTCGCCCACCCATCCGGGAACCTCGATGAAGGCCAGCACTCTTTTCTTCAAGTCGCGGTCGCGCAGCAGGCGGTTCATGGCTTCGATAAAGACGTCGATACCCTTGTTACGGAACTCGTAACGTCCTGACGTAGAAACGATAATGGTGTCGTCTTCAAGATTCTCTCCAAGTAGCGCGTTGGCTACTTCAAGCATCCTTCTGCGTGCCAGTTTCCGCTTGCGGCTGAACGCTTGGGCCTTAGGCACGAAGCTGTCGTCAAAGCCATTGGGCAGTACCACGTCGACCGGTTTGTCGAGCAGCTCAACGCATTCGTTGGCGGTGATGTCGCTCACGGTCGTGAAGCAATCCACGTTCCATGCCGTCTGCTTCTCGATAGAGTGCTTCGACTGCATGTTCAGCTCGTCGGCCATCTGGTCGCCGTTGTAAGCGAAGAGATAGTCGTAAAGCGGCTTCTGGTTACCGGCGATAGAGCGGCCGATGCTGGTGGCGTGGGTGGTGAAGATGGTACCGATCTGGGGCACCTTATTATTTATATAGAGGGCTCCCAGGCCGCACATCCATTCGTTGGCATGATAGACCACCTTTAAATGAGAGGTGAGAGGTGAGCTCTCATCTCTCATCTCTAATTTATTCTCTAAAAAGTGGTACATGCTCTCGACCACCAAACCGGCAGCATACGAGAACATCGAGGCCTCGTCGTAGTCGCCGTAGGCATGGAGCGAGTCTACCTGGTAATGCTCCCAAAGCCAGGTGTAGATGTCGTTCTTCTTCTCAAAAAACGGTTGGAAATCAACAAGTATCGCTATCGGCTCGCCAGGGATGGCCCATCGGCCCACTCTGACCTTAAGGCTTGGCTGCCCGTACTCAGGGTTGCCCTCCTTAGCTTCCCATTGCCATTCGGCAAAGAGCGACTTGTCTTCAATGAAATAGGGACAGGACTCCTCTTTCCAAACATCCGGCCCTATGAAAATAATCTTATCTCGAAGTCTATTCTGCAAAGTTTGGGCCCTGGTAGAAAGTACGGTGTAGATACCGCCTACTTTATTACAAACTTCCCAGCTCGATTCAAAGATATAATCGGGGAATAACTTCTTATGATCCATTGCTTTTGTTTATAAACGGCTGCAAAGGTACAATAAAAAAATAAAAAAATGTAGTTTTTTCCGTATTATTTTTCTCTTTTTCGTCAGAAATTGACATATATTTGCTACCTTTGTCAGCAAAAAATCAAAGACAATGAAACATTTCCTTCTTCTTGCCGTTTTAGTGGCAGTCTGTATTACTTCAGCGGCACAGTCGCAGGACGCTGACAGTAGCTCTTCTTTCCGTGCCTATCTGGAAAACAAGGAGTTCGACGTCTATATGCGTATTAATTTCTACGACAACGACGTGCTTGTGCCCGGTCAGGACTATTATGGCGAAGTGCCCGGTTTCCTGGGGAAAACGAATAATCCGTTCTGCTGGATTGTGGTCGATGCACAGGTGAAGTCGGAGAAGGAAGCCGAGCTGTCGCTGGTCAACGACTATGGTTCGGAAGACCTTGTGGCAACGCTTGTCCGCCAGAACGATTCCACCTATGTGCTTCGTCAGGGGGCAGGTAGTGCCATCAAGATTCCGCGTGAAAGGAAGTGGTTCAAACTCCCTAAGAATATAGAGTTCAAGAGGCAGGTGCGTCCTTCGCTTACACATTAAAAGTTTGAATTAACCTAATATTATTTGCGCGCGTTTTATATTTTTAAGAATAAAACCGCCCGATGATTAACAAAAAATGTGTAACTTTGCACCAAATTATTTCATTTTAAGAGTATTATACTTATGTTCGATAAAAACACCTATATCAAGCGCCGCGCCGAGCTGAAAAGATTAGTGGGGGAGGGGCTTATTCTGCTTCCTGGTAATAATGAGTCGCCAGCCAACTATCCGGCCAACGGCTATTCGCCCATGCGTCAGGATTCAACGTTCCTGTATTATTTCGGCCTGCACCGTGAGGGATTGGTCGGCGTGATTGACGTAGACACCGATCGTGAAGTGCTGCTGGGCGACGATATCGACATTGAGGATATCGTGTGGATGGGCTTTGTACCGTCGGTCAGCGAGCTGGGCGAGCTTGTGGGCATACGCGAAACGATGCCACTGAAGCGCCTGAAGGTGCTCCTTCAGAAAGCCCGCGAACAGAACCGACCCATACACTTCCTGCCGCCTTATCGACATGACACGAAGATCATGCTCATGGACCTGCTGGACATCCATCCCTCAGAACAGAAGGAGAAGGCGTCACTGACATTCATCAAGGCAGTGGTCAAGATGCGCTCAAAGAAGGAAGAGCAGGAGATAGCTGCCATAGAGCAGGCCTGTGAGGTAGGATATATGATGCACACCACAGCGCAGAAGCTCATCAAGCCGGGCGTCAGCGAACGGTATATCGGTGGACAGGTCGACGGTATAGCCCGCTCGTTGGCACAGGGTGTGTCGTTTGCCACCATCTTCACGCAGCATGGCGAGATTATGCACGGCTGTCCCAGTGATGCGTTGCTCGAAGAGGGCAGGCTGGCACTGTGCGACGCCGGTTGCGAACTGAACGACTATTGCAGCGACAATACCCGTACGATGCCCGTCAGCGGCAAGTTCACGCAGAAACAATTAGACATCTACCGCATTGTGGAGGAATGTCACGACCATGTGCTCCAGGTGGCCAAGCCGGGAGTGAAATATGCCGATGTGCATTTCGCCGTGTGCCGACTGATGGTTGAAAGACTCAAGGAACTTGGATTGATGTGGGGCGACACCGACGAGGCCGTCAAGGCTGGTGCCCACGCCATGTTCCTGCCTCATGGCCTCGGCCACATGATGGGCATGGACGTTCACGATATGGAAGGCTTGGGTCAGATATACGTAGGCTTTGATGACGAGACACGTCCCAACCTTGAGCAGTTCGGAACGAATTGCCTGCGCATGGGCCGACGTCTGCAGCCAGGATTCGTCGTCACCGACGAACCGGGTATCTACTTCATCCCCCATCTTATTGACCTCTGGCATAAGGAAAGACATTGTGCCGAGTTCCTGAACTTCGACAAGCTTGAAACCTACAAGGATTTCGGCGGAATCCGCATTGAGGACGACCTGCTGATTACTGAGGACGGATGCCGCTTCCTCGGTAGCAAGCGTATTCCATACCATCCCGACGAGCTGGAGGAGTTTATGGCGCAGGCGTGACAACTTTATATCCAAATGAATAAAACTCAAAAAAAATAATACAACAATGAAGAAAATGCTTTTAATTGCACTGGGAGCAATGATGACGCTCTGTGCAAACGCCGAAGAGAAAGATTCGGTGAAGTCAAACAAACCGGTCTTTACGACCATCAAGGAAAACCCCATCACCTCGATGAAGGACCAGAACCGTTCGGGTACTTGCTGGGACTACTCTACGATTTCGTTCTTCGAGTCCGAGATCCTAAAGGCCACGGGCAAGACATACGACCTCTGTGAGTCGTTTGTAGCCAACAAAACCTATATGGAACGTGCCATACAGGTGGTGCGCTATCATGGCGACTGCCAGTTTGCTCAAGGTGGCAGTGCCGAGGATGTACTGGCTACATTGAAGAATCACGGCATCTGTCCCGAGGACGCAATGCCTTTCCCCGGCTCTCTCTATGGCGACTCGCTGAACAACTTCAATGAGTTCTTCTCGCTGCTCGAGCCATACGTGGCCGCTATCTCCAAGAGTTCGGCAAAGAAGATCTCGAATCAGTGGAAGGTGGGACTACAGGGCATTCTCGATGCCTATCTGGGCAAGTGCCCCGAGGAGTTTGTCTACGAGGGAAAGAAATACACCCCGAAGTCGTTCATGGCTTCGCTGGGTATCAATCTCGACGACTATGTGAGCATTACCAGCTATACCCATCATCCTTTCTACACGGCTTTTGCCGTTGAGGTGCAGGATAACTGGCGTTTCCCGTTGAGCTATAACCTGCCGATGGACGAGATGATGCGTGTCATCGACAATGCTGTAGAACAGGGATATACTGTTGCATGGGGAGGCGACGTGAGCGAGGACGGCTTCACACGTCAGGGACTGGCATACGCTGTCGATGGAAAGGCTGCACAGAGCCTTCGTGGCAGTGACATGGCACGCTGGCTGAAGTTGGCTGCCGCCAAGAAACGTGACATCATCGACTCGCTCGGATGCAATGTCCCCGAGATAGTGCCCACACAGGAGATGCGTCAGGAACGCTTCGACAACTGGGAGCTGACCGACGACCACGGAATGCTCATCTTTGGCATTGCCAAGGATCAGAACGGAAAAGAATATTATATGGTGAAGAACTCTTGGGGCGAGACTGGCGACTACAAGGGCGTTTGGTACATGACCAAGGCCTTCATCGCCGCCAACACGATGGATTTCCTCATCAACAAGAACGCCATTCCCAAGGACATTCGTAAGAAGCTGGGCATATAATATTCTTCGATGAAAAGATATGCACTCGCCATCCTATTTGCGGTGCTGGCCTCTTTGAACCTGTCGGCTCAAGAGGCTGGCTCGTTTGTAGTGTCTGACAACGGACAGGGTGTGTTATTCCATGTCGACGAGGTTGATAGCATCTGCTTCAATCCCGCTGACACCTCAAAGGCCGTTTCTGCAAGACAGTTAGTGGCTACGCTTGCTCAGATGGATGATTTCAAGGATGATATAGCCTATTGCAGAGACAATGTTGACTATGCCCTGCAATTGATTAGTTTCCTGATTTATCAGAAAGAAAGGCTGTCGGATTCCATCGATGTGACAAAAGAAAGACTCGGCAATACCAAACTGCGCGTTGACTCTATCGATGTGCAGTTGGCACGCAACGATTCCCTTTTCCAGACGATTGGCGATCACTTACTACGTTCCGACTCCATCGACGCGCGTCTGAGCACCATGCTTTCCAGGCTCGATACGCTTTCGACGCAGAGGCTCGACCGGCTTGATTCCGTCGTTCACTATGCAGACTCTGTGTTCAAGAAACTGGAGCAGGCCGTACGTGACACGCTTTCTGTGAAGTTGGCGCAGTCGATAGCCGTTCAGGAACAACAGCAGCAGGTCATCGAGCGACTCAATGCCACCGTTGACTCGCTGTCGGCTGCATTGGCAGAGACCAAACGGCGCATGAACGACGGTCAGGTGCTTACCGATGTCAGCACCGGGCAGGCTTACAAGATGATTCTGAACAATGGCGTCATCACCACGATACCGGCCTACAATAATATCCTGGTTGTAGGTAACAGCTTTACTGTGCATGATTATGTGGAGGACCTCTGGTGGTCGACATATAGCATGGCCGCCTCTACGGCAGACGTTACTTGGGTGAAGTACCTCGAGGAAGTATCGGGTGCACAGGTCGATATCCTGCGTGGATGGGACTTTGAGTGGAACTATCCTTGGGATGGATATCCCTTTGAGACGGGATTGCCTATTAGCCGCAGCGATTACGACGTGGTGATTGTCCAGATTCAGGAGAATGCCATGCAGGTACCTGATTTTAATTTCAAGGACGGATGGGTGCGATTGTACACGTATTTGAAAGGTAAGTGTCCGAATTCCATCTACATGCAATGCATAGGATGGGATGTAGAGGCGCGTACTGCAGATATTTCAGAGGCTGCGGCCGAGTTCAACATACCTATCGTGGATAACAGGGTTGAGACGATGACGGGTAACTTCCGCGTTGGCGACTATGTATATAGCAATGTCGACAAGATCTACTATCCTATTAACAATGGGTCGGTAGCCAACCATCCTTCCGATGTAGGGTTCTTGCTGACGGCCAACAATGTGCTGCGACAGTTGAACCTGCCTACGGTAGAGAATAGGATGCATGCCATCAATATCGTTGAGGCAGAAGGTGGCCAGTTGTCCGTTCCCTATCACTCGTGGCCAGAGAAAGGCATCGTCAGTGTAAGGGTAGAACCGGAGTCTGGTCATACGCTGGCTTCGGTCAGTGTGGTCACTGCTTCCGGAAAAACCGTGGAGACCACGAAGCGAACCAACGACCTCTTTGAAGAGAAGGAGCACGACTATTACACCTTCCTGATGCCCAATGAAGACATTACCGTTACTCCCGTATGGGAGTGATGCCTCCAGAGAAAAGAAAAAAAACAATATATAGAATGAATTCAAAATGGAACCAAGAACCCATTACACCCGAACGTCAGCAAGCGGCTAAGGAACTGGCCGAGAAGATTGGCATGAGTCCCGTGATGGCCAATCTGCTCATACGTCGAGGTATCAGGACCGAGAGTGCTGCCAAGCGATTCTTCCGTCCGATGCTCAATGAGCTGATTGATCCGTTCCTGATGAACGACATGGACATCGCCGTCGACAGACTCAACGATGCCATGGGACGCAAGGAACGTATCATGGTCTACGGCGACTATGATGTCGATGGGTGTACAGCTGTTGCATTGGTGTACAAATTCCTGCAACAGTTCTACTCGAACATTGAGTATTACATTCCCGACCGTTATGAAGAGGGCTACGGCATCAGCAAGAAAGGGCTTGACTATGCCGCCTCAGTCGGGGTGAAATTGATCATCGTGCTCGACTGTGGCATCAAGGCTATCGACGAGATTGCCTATGCCAAGACGCTGGGCATCGATTTCATTATCTGCGACCACCACGTGCCCGACGATGAGCTTCCCGACGCGGTGGCCATTCTCAATCCCAAGCGCGAGGACTCTACCTATCCTTTCAAGGACTTGTGTGGCTGTGGCGTGGGCTTCAAGTTCATGCAGGCCTTCGCCAAGAACAATGGCATCCCCTTCTCCCAGCTCATCCCTCTGCTCGATTTCTGTGCAGTGAGCATAGCAGCCGACATTGTCTCGGTGATGGGCGAGAACCGCATCCTTGCTTTTCACGGGCTGAAGCAGCTGAACCAGAATCCGAGTGTGGGGTTGAAGAGCATCATCGAGATCTGTGGGCTCACTGGTCGCGACATCACCATGAGTGACATCGTGTTCAAGATAGGGCCGCGTATCAATGCCTCCGGACGTGTGCAGAATGGCACCGAGACTGTTGACCTCTTGGTCGAGCGCGACTTCCAGAAGGCATTGGCCGAGGCTACTCACATCAACGAGTATAACGAGCAGCGCAAGGACATTGACAAGCAGATGACCGAGGAGGCCAATCAGATTGTGGAACGCCTCGAGAGCCAGGAGCATCAGCCGGCTATAGTGCTCTACGATGAGAACTGGACCAAAGGTGTGGTGGGCATCGTAGCATCGCGCCTGACCGAAATCTACTATCGTCCTACGGTAGTGCTTACCAAGTCGGGTGGGCTGGCCAGCGGCTCGGCCCGAAGTGTGGCTGGTTACGATATCCACGACGCTATCAAGTCGTGTCGCGATTTGCTGTCCAACTTCGGTGGTCACACCTATGCCGTGGGATTGTCTATGCCGGTTGAGAACGTTCCTGAGTTCCGTCGCCGTTTTCAGCAGTATGTCAGTGAGCATATTCTGCCGGGGCAGACGGAGGCTGCTCTCGAGATAGAGCAGGTCATCGACTTCAAGGATATTACGAAGAAACTGCACAATGACCTGCGCAAGCTTGCTCCCTATGGTCCAGACAACGAAAAACCGTTGTTCTGCACCCGAAATGTCTATGACTACGGTACGTCGAAGGTCGTGGGCAAACAGCAGGAGCATATCAAGCTCGAACTGGTAGACTCGCGTTCTTCTAATGTAATGAACGGCATTGCTTTCGGTCAGAGCGCTTCTGCCCGATATATCAAGAGCAAACGCTCCTTCGATATTGTCTACACCATCGAGGAGAACGTCTACAAGCGGGGGGAAGTGCAACTCCAGATAGAGGGAATCAAGCCGTCGGAAGATGAGCGATGAAACAATCTTTCATCTATTAAAGCAATACTGGGGTTACGATAGCTTCCGCGGTATTCAGCGTGAGATCATCGAGTCGGTCCTGGAAGGTCACGACACGCTTGGCCTAATGCCGACGGGTGGTGGCAAGAGCATCACGTTTCAGGTGCCGGCCTTGGCTATGGAGGGCGTGTGCGTGGTCATTACACCGCTCATAGCGCTGATGAAAGACCAAGTGCAGAATCTTCGCCGTCGCGGTATCCGTGCGGCTGCCATCTATTCGGGCATGAGTCATGACGATATCTTGACGGTGCTTGAGAATGCTGTCTTTGGTGCTGTCAAGTTGTTGTATGTCTCGCCCGAGCGCTTATCGTCCGAGCTCTTCCGCACCAAGTTGCGCCACATGAAGGTGTGTCTCGTCTGTGTCGACGAGGCCCATTGTATCAGCCAGTGGGGCTATGACTTCCGTCCTTCCTATCTGACCATTGCCGATATCAGGAAAGACCTTCCTGACGTGCCTGTCCTCGCTCTTACAGCTACTGCCACACCACAAGTTGTCGATGATATCCAGCAACGCCTGCTCTTTCGTGAACGCAGGGTGTTCAGCATGAGCTTCGAGCGTAAGAACCTCACCTATGTCGTCCGAAGGGTGAGCGACAAAGCAGCCCAGCTTATTCATATCCTTCGCCGTGTCGATGGCTCTGCTATTGTCTATGCCCGCAGTCGGCGACGGACAAAGGAATATGCCGAGATGCTTAACGAGGCAGGATTCAGCGCCACATACTTTCATGCAGGTCTTGACGATATAGAGAAGGATCGTCGGCAGAAAGAGTGGCAGCAGGATAAGGTGCGCATCATGGTGGCTACCAATGCTTTTGGCATGGGTATCGACAAGCCCGATGTGCGCCTCGTCGCTCATATAGACTGCCCCAACAGTATCGAGGCTTATTTCCAGGAAGCAGGCCGTGCCGGGCGCGACGGCAAGCAAGCTTATGCCGTGCTCATTACGAACGACTCCGACATTGCTAAACTGCGCAAACGTGTTGACGATACTTTTCCTCCGAAAGATTACATACGTCAGGTCTACGACTCACTGGCTTATTTCTACGAAGTGGGTGTAGGTTCTGGATATAATGCAATCTTCGAGTTCCCTGTTGACAAATTCTGTTTCACTTACAGGTTTTTCCCTATTCAGGTCGAAGCAGCCCTCCACATTCTTGAGCGTGCAGGATATATTGAATATATGGAAGAGCAGGATTGCCGTGCGCGTGTCATGTTCTGTATAGAGCGTGACGAACTCTATCGCTTAAAGTCTGTCACGCCTGCCGAGGATAAGGTAATCATTGCCCTGCTGCGAAACTATAGCGGGCTGTTCAGCGGTTTTCAGTTCATCGATGAGATACACGTGGCTCAGCAGGCTGCAATGTCTTTGCCCGAGCTCTATCTCATCCTTAAGTCGCTGTCCCATAGGAACATCATTCGATTCGTTCCTCAAAAGCGAACGCCTTATGTACGCTATCTGCAGCGACGAGAAGAGTCGCGCCATCTTGTTTTCCCGCCTTCTATCTATGAAGACCTGAAGCAGCGGTTCATAGAGCGCATTGAGGCAATGGTTGACTATAGTACTGACAACTTACATTGTCGCAGCCGCATGTTGCTGCGCTATTTTGGCGAAGAGAACGGCCATGACTGTGGTCAGTGTGATGTGTGTCTTGCCCACGCTGATGATGACCGAAAAACGAAGGCCGATGTGCGCGAACAGATTTTTGCCTTGCTTGCCGACAAGCGTCCCCATGACATCTCCGAGCTCTATACTATGGATTGTCCGATGGAGGATATTGAACAGGTTTTGCAATGTCTCATCGATGAAGAAACCATCATTAACGACGATGGTTCCCTTTCCCTTGCTTAACTGCCCCTCTTGTCTACAAATTTATACCCTGAAGCGTAGCGGCTGCGGGGAAAAACGAACGTATCGTCGCCGATAGAACCTGAGCTGAAGTTGGTTATCTTAATAGTTGTCCAGATAAATGCAACCTTTATCTTCAGACTGATGGGGATAAACGTCTTCCTGTCTATCAGTGCCTTCACCTCCTTGATGCTTCCTTTGGCGTGCTTCTTCTGTTTCAGCGATAGCATCAGGCCACCGGGATCTTCTGCAATATGATAGGTAAAGTCATCGAGCGTGAACTTAAACTTGCCCGAATACTTGTCCTTCTTGTCCGAATTGGCATTGTGAATCTCCACGGTTTTCTTCTTCCTGTAGACCATGTAAGCCGTAACACCGTCATTCCACGCATCTACGCGTTCGTCGGTGAATCGCTGTTTCTTGCCTTTCATGCAGATGGTTCCATGCGTCTTGTAGATGTGAATAATGTTCACATTGTAACTGAATTTTGAACCTTGCGGCCCGAACACCAGATTGTAGGCCTTGTCGAAAATGCGTCTGGCCTGTTTGGCATTGGGACTTTCATCCTGTGCTCCTGCCGTCATTGCGCACAGGAGCATCACCAGCATAAGTATCTCTTTTCTCATTGCGGGTGCAAAGGTAATAAAAAAAAGTGAGAATCGCTCTCACTTTTTTTTATTCAATGCTCTTCAGGATAAAATCTACGGCTCCGTTGACCCCGAAGTTACGCACATTGATGCAAAGGTCGTAGTTGCGGGCATCCGTCCAGTCGGTACCTGTGTAGGTCTTGGTATACAACTCGCGTGAATAGTCGTTGTCCACAATCATGGCGGCAGCATCCTGTTCGCTGATGTCGAACTTCTCGGCAATACGGCGCTTGCGGCAGGCATCGTCGGCATGGACGAAAATCTTGAGCGCGTTGGGGTGGTTGCTGAAGATGTGGAATCCGCAGCGACCCACGATGACACACGACTCCTCCTGTGCAATCTGCCTGATGGCATCGGCCTGTGCGTCAAACAGCTTGTGCGACGTCTGGTCCTGTTCCTGCCCGTCATATTCCATACCTGCCATGTAAGAACGATAGAACTGGGTGAAGTCGTCGCGCCAGAGGGGATTGCGCGACTCAATCTTCTCCATAGCCTCTTCTACAACGCAGAAGCGCCGTGCTACCTCGTTGAGTATCTGCTTATCAAGTAGCTTGACCCCAAGACGGCGCGCCAGCTCTGCTCCAATCTCGTGACCACCAGTGCCAAACTGTCGGCTAATGGTGATGACAAATCTCTCATTCCTGTTCATATCTCTCAGTTTTTTATTGTTTGTCGCAAAGATACGAAATAAAATTGAAACCGACAAGCTTTTGCCCACTTTTTTTGTAAGGACTCCGACAAAGGGCTATCTCACGATTACCTTTACGTTCCTTTTTCTAACTGAGGATAAAAGCTTACTTCATTCAAGTTTAGCCATTTCCGAAATAGGGTGCCCAATTTGTTGTTCCCCTTTTTTCGCTGTTTATGAAGATATACTGACCCCACCCCTGCCCCTCCCTTGTAGGGGAGGGGCAGGGGTGGGGTCAGTATCTTCATTTTACGTTTGCCAGGGTACATCAGATTGGACACCCTACTTCCGAAATAGGGTGCCCAATTTTTTTCTATTGGATAATTTTCGAGGTGCAGTTGAAACCGACCACCTTTGGACGTGAACTTTATCATCAATGGAGCCTGCGTCATGATACAAACTCGTCGACTTTGTTAGACAAACTCGTCGACTTTGTTGGACAAACTCGTCGACTTTGTTGGACAAACTCGTCGACTTTGTTAGACAAACTCGTCGACTTTGTTAGACAAACTCGTCGACTTTGTATCGTAATCAAGCGTTGATTGATTTCTGAACTACGTTCACTTCATTTTCATATCATGTCACATCACATGGTTGGTTCCTATGAAAAAAACACGGATGGCACAGAGGTCAATCCGTGTCATCCGTGTAATTTTCTTTGATTCGTATCTTAAAATGGATATTTTTCCTGTAGGTTATAAGATGGTCTTTACGGCATCGAGCATGCCCTTGGCCTGGATGAGATCGAGGAACTGCTTAAGGAGCTGGTTGAGACCGGCAACCTTGTTGAGGTCTTCCTGCCAGATGAACTCGGCAGCGAGGACACCGTCGGCTACCTTCTGTGTGTCACCAGTAGCCCAAAGCTGCTGCAGGAGTTCAATGATCTTCGGGTCGTCGTTGGGGGTTATCTCTGCACCATCGGCGCGCTTGCCACCTTTATAATAGGTAATGATGGCAGCGAGACCGAAGACGAGTCCCTTGGGTAGCTCACCCTTGCGCTCGAGGTAGGTCTTCAATCCGGGGAGGTCGCGTGCCTGGAACTTCGGGAAGGAGTTGAGCATGATCGAGGTGACTTGATGGTCGACGAAGGGGTTGTCAAACCGCTCGAGCACGTCAGTAGCAAACTTCTGCAGCTCTTCCATAGGCAGGTCGAGGGTCTGCATAAGCTCGTCGAACTGAACCTTGTGGATGTACTTCGAGATGACTTCGTGGTTGCAGGCGTCGCGCACGATGTTCACACCGCTGAGGTAAGCTACGGGCGAGAGCACGGTGTGGGGACCGTTGAGCAAGGTGACCTTACGCTTGTGGTAGGGCTCCTCGCTGGGTACGAACAGCACGTGTAGGCCAGCTTTGTCGGCAGGGAACTCCTGAGCTACCTCCTTCGGGGCCTCGATGACCCAGAGGTGGAAGTTTTCGGCCTGAACAACGAGATTGTCGCGGTAACCAATCTTCTCCTGTATCTGGGCAATCTCCTTACGTGGGAAACCTGGAACGATACGGTCTACGAGGGTGGCATAGACACCGCATGAGTTCTCAAACCACTCACGGAAGCCTTCGGGTAACTGCCATAGGTCGATGTACTTGCGGATGCAGTCCTTCAGCACATGGCCGTTGAGGAAGATAAGCTCGCATGGGAAGATAATAAGACCTTTCGTGGGATCACCATTGAAGGCCTGATAGCGGCGGTAGAGCAACTGGACAAGCTTGCCGGGATAGCTGGAACAGGGCTTGTCGTCGAGCTTGCACTCGGGGTCGAAGGCGATGCCGGCCTCGGTAGTGTTCGAGATAACGAAGCGCATCTCGGGCTGCTCGGCCAGGGCCATGTAGGCATCGAACTGTGAGTATGGGTTCAGGCAACGGCTGATGACGTCGATGCGCTCGAGCGAGTTGACGGGCTTGCCGTTCTCACGACCTTGTAGGTTGACGTGGTACAGGCAGTCCTGGCCGTTGAGCCAGTCGATCATGCCTCCGTTTAAGGGCTGTACAACTACGACTGAGCCGTTGAAGTTGGTCTTCTGGTCCATGTTCCAGATAATCCAATCAACAAATGCACGGAGGAAATTGCCCTCACCGAACTGAATGACTTTCTCGGGCATAACGCTCTTCGGAGCGAAGTGTTTGTTTAGTGGTTTCAACATTGTTGTGAATTTATTAGTTTGTGAGTATATTAGTTTGTGAGTTTGTATATACCAAATTCATATTTGCGCGCAAAGGTACAAATATAATTCTGAACTGCCACGTCTTTACAAGAAGGACTATTACCCTCTAACTTCCTCTAACTTCCTTTAACTTCTTCTAACTTCTTTAGTTAAAACAAATGGTATTCAATCCATAGTATGACAAGGCCCAACAGTAGACCTGCAAGTACCTTGGGAGCAATGGTCTTGAGATACCAGCCAATGCGTATGTGTTCCATCTTCATAAGGGCCAGACCACTGGTGCTGCCTACACACAACAGACAGCCGCCAACGGCTGTACAGTAGGCCATGATGCTCCAGAAGATGCCGTTTTGGGCAAACTCGCCAGCTTCACCAACTTGATGAAACGAAATGTTGGTGATGGCAACGGTGAATGTGTCGACTACAGCACTAAGAACTGCAGCACCGAGTCCGAGAATCCACGATGATTGGAAGGTCGTGGTCAACCATGTAGAGATATCGCCCAACACGCCAGTCTCACGCATCACGCCCATGGCCATCATGATGCCCATGACAAAAAGCATCTGCTGTAGAGAACCGAACTGAAGTGCCTGAGGCATACGACGGGCTGTCATTTGGTCGGCCTGCATGAGTTTGCGGTTCACCGCCTCGTTGACTACCCAGAGCACCGACAGCACACAGAGGGCGCCAAGGAAGGGCGAGAGACCGGTCATAGTGTGGAAAGTGGGAATGAACCACAGACCTCCGATTCCCACGAAGAGCATCAGATAGCGTTGCCAAGTGTTTAGGCGGGTGTCGTCGCCACGATAGGGTGGGGCGCTCCACTCCATGTCGAGTCGACTGGGCAGCGAACGGCTGATGAATAGCGTAGGCACCACCCATGCAGCTACGGCAGGCAGGGCGAGAAAGGCCGAGAAACGCGAGGCGGTGATGGCACCGTCGCCCCAAAGTATGAGTCCGATGGGATCGCCTATCACTGTAAAGCATCCTCCGGCATTAGCTGCAATGACGACAGCCGAGCCGATGAGCATACGTTGACGGCGCGACTGGACGATGCCGTGCATCAATACCAGCATCATCGTTGCTGTAGTAAGGTTGTCGAGGTTGGCTGAGATGACAAACGTACATAGCGTCAGCGTCCAAAGGAATCTGCGTGAGCCACGAGTACGAACCCAGTCTCTGATAAAGTCGAAACATCCATTGCCCTGCAGCAATTCGACTATCGACATCGTAGCCAAAAGGAACATGACGATGGCGGCAGCACGCCCTACGTAGTGGAGAAATATTTCGCTATGAATGAACTCCTTGACAGTCAGACTCGTTGCTTCTCTCCCATCAAGAAAAACTGCATACTCGTCTGGATGCAGATCCATTACGAAGTCAGTGCCCCAGCAGACGTAAACTACCCAGCCTACTGTACCTATGAACATGGCGATTGCTGCCTTGTTCACTCCGGTGATGTGGCCGGTGGCAATGAGTAGGTAGCCTAAGATCAGTAGTATAACAATAATAAAAGTCATCGTGTTCTTGATTTGCATGCAAAAATAAGAATTTTTTGGTAATTACACAAAAAACTTTTACGTCAACATGCAAAAATAGTTTAATTTGAGCGATTTTTGCAATCTATAGTTTGCAATTTACAAGAAAATTAGTAACTTTGCATCTGTTTTTGAAACAAATCATTATTTACGGAACGAGAATGGAAGCTTTTTTCCGAACACATCGATATTTGGTAGAGCACGTGAACGCACCCGTTCGTCGCACCCTTATGGATGAGATTGACTGGAGCGACCGCATGATTGGCATCAAGGGTACACGCGGCATCGGAAAGACCACCTTCCTGCTCCAATACGCAAAGGAGAAGTTTGAGGTAGGCGACAAACAGTGTCTCTACATCAATATGAACAATTTCTATTTTCAGGGACGCGGCATCGCCGACTTCGCAGGTGAGTTCTATCATCGCGGTGGAAGGGTGCTGCTCATTGACCAAGTGTTCAAGCAGGACGACTGGTCTCAGGAACTGCGTAAGTGCTACGACCTGTACCCTGGTCTCAAGATTGTTTTCACAGGATCGAGCGTGATGCGTCTGAAGGATGAGAACCCCGAACTCAACGGCATTGTAAAGAGTTACAACCTGCGTGGCTTCTCATTCCGTGAGTTTCTTAACTTGCTTACAAACAATAACTTCCGACCATACGCTTTAGAAGAGATTCTGATTGACCACGAACGTATCATTAAGCAGATACTTCCCTTGGTATCTCCACGACGATACTTCCAGGACTATATCCATCACGGTTTCTATCCTTTCTTCCAGGAACATCGTAACTACTCCGAGAACCTGCTGAAGACGATGAACATGATGACCGAGGTGGATATCCTGCTCATCAAACAGATAGAACTGAAGTATCTGCCGAAAATCAAGAAGCTTTTTTATGAGCTGGCAGAGGAAGGTCCAAAGGCACCAAATGTTTCCAAGCTGGCTGCCGATGTGGAAACCAGTCGCGCTACGGTGATGAACTATATCAAGTACCTCACCGACGCCCGTCTGCTGAACATGATCTACCCCATTGGCGAGGACTTCCCAAAGAAGCCGTCGAAGGTGATGCTCCACAATTCGAACCTGCTCTATGCTATCTACCCCATCCACGTAGAAAAACAGACGGCAATGGAGACATTCTTTGTAAACTCCCTATGGAAAGACCACAAGGTAAATCAGAACGGGCGCGAACCTTACTTTCTTGTTGACGGTAAACTGAAGTTCCGTATCTGTGATGCTGATGCCCATAATAAAATGAGGTACGCGCCCGATACGATTTATGCCCGATACAATACAGAAATAGGTAAGGATAACCAAATCCCTCTATGGTTGCTGGGATTCCTCTATTAAAATTCATTCACTTAATACATTTATTTTATCTAAAATGGCTAAAGAAAAGAAATTTATCACCTGTGATGGTAACGAGGCTGCGGCTCACGTGAGCTATATGTTCTCGGAGGTAGCTGCTATCTACCCCATCACCCCGTCTTCGCCTATGGCGGAGCATGTTGACGAGTGGGCCGCCCGTGGTCGTAAGAACCTCTGGGGCCAGACCGTCAGTGTTCAGGAAATGCAGTCTGAGGCTGGTGCTGCCGGAGCCGTTCACGGTTCGCTGCAGGCTGGTGCCCTCACCACTACATTCACCGCTTCTCAGGGTCTGCTCCTGATGATCCCTAACATGTACAAGATTGCCGGTGAGCTGATTCCTTGCGTATTCGACGTTTCTGCCCGTACGCTGGCTTCTCACTCTCTGTGTATCTTCGGTGACCACCAGGACGTGATGGCTTGCCGTCAGACTGGTTTCGCTATGCTCTGCGAGGGTTCTGTACAGGAGGTGATGGATATGACTGCCGCTGCTCACCTGGCTTCTCTCGAGACCTGCGTACCGTTCGTTAACTTCTTCGACGGTTTCCGCACCTCTCACGAGTATCACAAGATTGAACTGCTCGACCAGGAGGATGTTCGTCCTCTCGTTAAGGAAGAGTACATCAAGCGTTTCCGCGATCGTGCTATGAGCCCTGAGCGTCCTATCACTCGCGGTACCGCCGAGAACCCCGAGACCTTCTTCACACACCGTGAGGCTTGTAATCCTTACTACGATGCAGTTCCCGAGGTTGTTGAGAAGTATCTGGGCGAGCTGTCCAAGATTACCGGTCGTGAGTATCACCTGTTCTCTTACTACGGAGCCAAGGATGCCGACCGCATGATTATCCTCATGGGTTCTGCTACCGATGCAGCCCGCGAGGCTATCGACTACCTGAACGCTAACGGCCAGAAGGTTGGTATGATTTCTGTTCACCTCTATCGTCCGTTCTCAGTGAAGCACCTGCTCGCAGCTGTTCCCAAGAGCGTGAAGCGCATTGCCGTCCTCGACCGCACGAAGGAGCCCGGTGCCAACGGTGAACCTCTCTACCTCGACGTGAAGGATGCTTACTACGATGTAGAGGATCGTCCTCTGATCGTTGGTGGCCGCTACGGTCTGGGTTCTCACGATACCACTCCTGCTCAGATCATCAGCGTGTTCAACAACCTCGCTATGCCCGAGCCCAAGAACCACTTCACCATCGGTATCGTCGACGATGTTACCTTCACCTCTCTGCCTGAGGTTGAGGAGATTGCTCTCGGTGGTGCTGGCATGTTCCAGGCTAAGTTCTATGGTCTGGGTGCTGACGGTACCGTTGGTGCTAACAAGAATAGCGTAAAAATTATTGGTGACAACACCGACAAGTACTGCCAGGCTTACTTCTCTTACGACTCTAAGAAGTCGGGAGGTTTCACCTGCTCTCACCTGCGTTTCGGTGATACACCTATCCGCTCTACCTACCTGGTAACTACACCTAACTTCGTGGCTTGCCACGTTCAGGCTTACCTCCACATGTACGACGTGACACGTGGTTTGCAGAAGAACGGTCAGTTCCTGCTCAACACTATCTTCGACGCCGACGAGCTCGAGAAGTTCATGCCTAACAAGGTAAAGCGCTACTTCGCACAGAACAACATTACCGTTTATACCATCAACGCTACCAAGATTGCACAGGAGATTGGTCTGGGCAACCGCACCAACACCATCCTGCAGAGTGCATTCTTCCGTATCACTGGCGTCATCCCCGTGGAGCTCGCTGTTGAGAAGATGAAGGCTGCTGCCCTGAAGTCTTACGGAGCTAAGGGTCAGGACGTGGTTGACAAGAACTACGCCGCTATCGATCGTGGTGGTGAGTACGTACAGCTTACAGTTAAGCCCGAGTGGGCTAACCTGCCCGACGATGAGGTGAAGGCCGACAACGCCCCCGCATTCGTGAAGGAGCTGGTTCGTCCTATCAACGCTCAGGCCGGTGACCTGCTGAAGGTTTCTGACTTCGTGAAGCACGGCACCGTCGACGGTTCTTGGGAGGTTGGTACAGCCGCCTACGAGAAGCGCGGTGTAGAGGCCTTCGTTCCGATGTGGAACAAGGACAACTGTATCCAGTGTAACCAGTGTGCTTACATCTGTCCTCACGCTGCCATCCGTCCGTTCGTCCTCGACGAGGCCGAAACTGCCGCCTTTAGCAGTGTGCTCGGCGGTTCTGCCGCCGAGAAGACCCTCGAAATGAAGGCCCCCGCCGCCATGAAGGGCATGCGCTTCATCATCGAGCCTTCAGTCCTCGACTGCCTTGGCTGCGGCAACTGTGCCGACATCTGCCCAGGCCATCCGAAGCTTGGCAAGGCCCTTACGATGGTTCCGTTCAATCCCGATGCCGAGGAGATGAAGCAGGAAGCCAAGAACTGGGACTTCCTCGTCAAGGACGTGAAGAGCAAGCAGCACCTCGTTGACATCAAGAGCAACGTGAAGAACTCTCAGTTCGCACAGCCGCTGTTCGAGTTCTCGGGCGCTTGCTCTGGTTGCGGTGAGACTCCATACGTGAAGCTGATTTCTCAGCTGTTCGGTGATCGTCAGATGATTGCCAACGCTACCGGTTGTTCTTCTATCTACTCTGCTTCTATTCCTTCTACTCCTTACACCAAGAACGAGAAGGGTCAGGGCCCATGCTTCAACAACTCCCTGTTCGAGGACTTCTGCGAGTTCGGTCTCGGTATGGCTCTCGGTAACAAGAAGATGAAGGAGCGCGTAGCTAAGCTGCTGCAAGAGATGATCGACGGCAACGCCAGCGACGAGTACAAGGCTCTCGCACAGGAGTGGATTGACAACAAGGAGGATGCTGAGAAGACCAAGGAGATTGCTCCGAAGCTCCGCAAGTGCATCGCTGAGAGCGCTGCTAAGGGCTGCCCCGTTTGCAAGGAGCTCCAGACTCTCGACCACTACCTCGTAAAGCGCAGCCAGTGGATCATCGGTGGTGACGGTGCTTCTTACGATATCGGTTACGGCGGTCTCGACCACGTGATTGCTTCTGGTGAAGATGTAAATATCCTCGTGCTCGATACTGAGGTTTACTCTAACACTGGCGGTCAGGCTTCTAAGGCTACTCCTCTCGGTGCTATCGCTCAGTTCGCTGCTCAGGGTAAGCGCATCCGCAAGAAGGATCTGGGTATGATTGCTACCACCTACGGTTATGTATATGTTGCTCAGATTGCAATGGGCGCTGACCACGCACAGACCCTCAAGGCTATCCGCGAGGCTGAGGCATGGCACGGACCTTCTATCATCATCGCCTACGCTCCCTGTATCAACCACGGTCTGAAGGCCAAGGGCGGTATGGGTAAGAGCCAGGCTGAGGAGAAGAAGGCCGTCGAGTGTGGTTACTGGCACCTGTGGCGTTACAACCCCGCCCTTGCTGAGGAAGGCAAGAACCCATTCTCTCTCGACTCTAAGGAGCCGAACTGGGCTAACTTCCACGACTTCCTGCTCGGTGAGGTTCGTTACCTGTCTGTCAAGAAGGCTTATCCCAACGAGGCCGAGGAGCTCTTCGCCGAGGCACAGAAGATGGCCCAGCTCCGCTACAAGACCTATGTCCGCAAGACGCAGGAGGATTGGAGCGAGTAAAGATACTTCATCCCTTTTATTGGGGGCGGAGCGGCTATCCGCTTCGTCCCCAATTTTCAACTAATTATGAATCATTGTGCCGTAGAATAGCAAAACGGAACCAATATGAATAGAATTGCGATAGAAGGTTACAAATCATTTAAACAGATAGACATTCCGCTCAATCCTATCAACATTCTGATAGGGTCTAATGGATCAGGTAAAAGTAATTTCCTGTCTTTTTTTGAAATGCTTAATCGCATATACGAACGGAAACTGACCCCATACGTGGCATTGAATGGCGGAACAGCCCGATTCCTTCATAAAGGTTCAAAAGTTACTGATACCATACGGGCGAAAGCAACCTTCAATCGTAATACTTACGGTTTTGAATTAAAGGAAGGTGACAACCAATTTGTGTTCATGCACGAATGGTTAGGCTACAAATCCAAGGCAGGTTGGATAAACGACAGGTCTGACATATCTTCATACAAGAATGAGGCTGAGATAAAAAGCTATAGTGGTCTGACAAGGGGCAGTTACATTAAGGACTATCTTCGTACCATGTCAAAATACCACTTTCATGATACGGGCAAGCAGTCACCCTTTACCCGTGAAAGCAATATCCAGAACGACATCTTCTACCTTTATGAATCAGGCGAAAATCTGGCAGCATTCCTTTATGGCATCCAGCAAAAGGAGCCAATGACCTACAAGCGAATTGTAAAAGTGATTCAAAGCGTAGCGCCCTACTTTTCTGACTTCTTTTTTCATCCCAATGAGAATGGGAACCTGCGCCTGCTCTGGCATGACAAGTTTAGCGAGACAGTCTATGGCCCGACAGATCTTTCTGATGGCACCATCCGCTTTATTGCCCTGACAACACTATTCCTCCAGCCCAAACCTGCAAAGTTGATAGTCATTGACGAGCCAGAGCTTGGCCTTCATCCTGTAGCTATCAGCAAACTTGCAGGACTTATAAAATCAGTCAAAGACCGAGGTACACAGATTATCGCTGCAACCCAGAGTGCAGACCTTATAAGTTACTTTGAGCCGGAAGACATTATCACCGTCAACCAAGTGGGGGGCGAGACACAACTGAGCCGTCTCGATGCCCAGCAACTCGCTCATTGGTTGGATGAATACACACTTGGAGACCTGTGGAAAAACAACATTATAAAGGGAGGGCAGCCAAGATGAAAAGACTGATTATCGTATGCGAAGGAGCCACCGAGCAGGAATTCTGCCAGACAGTCCTGGCTCCCTATTTCTATCGGAAGGACGTTCTTGTAGAAACGCCCACCATCAAACATTCCTGCGGTGGCATTGTCGCCTGGGGAACGCTGAAGAAACAACTGATTCAACACCTAAACGAATCAGATGTCATCGTAACCTTGCTCATAGATTTTTACCGCATCAAGGATTCTTTTCGCTTCCCAGGATGGATGGAAGCAAAGACCATCGAACCGTATCAAGCCAAGATGGACTTCCTTTTTCAGCAAATGTCGTTGGACATACAAGAGAGCTTGCGCAGCCGTTTCATCCCTTACATCCAGTTACACGAATTCGAAGGGCTACTCTTCTCCGATATTTCAGCCTTCAAGAACAATTTCCGTAAAGGAGAATGTGATTTCGACGCTATAGAGACCGCCATCAAGGACTTCGCCACTCCAGAGGAAATAAACAATGGCCCTAACACGGCTCCCTCCGTCAGGCTGAAGAATGCTATTCAAGGCTACAACAAAGAAATCTATGGCAGTTTACTTGCCGACGACATCGGTTTGAAGACCATTCAAGAACGTTGTCCGCTGTTCAATCAATGGATAGGGCGGCTGGAGTCCGTGCTCATAAATGCATATTAGACGCAATATGAAAAAATCGCACCTTTGTTCCGTTCTAATCAAAGGATTTGTCTTTTAATCATTAATCTACAGCAATTACACTATAATGACGAAAACATTTAAACAGTTTATACAAGACTATGACATTGATCTTTCTAAATGTGAGATATGCTCTTCTGAAAGACAATTATATGAAGAATCTGATGTACCAATAACATGGATAAATTTACACAAGCCCATTGACGGACAAGATTATATTGTCTTGTCGAAAAAACTAGCTACTGAATTCTTGACAAATTGTGATGTTAAAATATTAAGAAATGCCGATGCAAAACTAGATCCTGAACATGGATGGGGACTAATCTGTCATCAACCTGTAAAAACATACAATGTCAACTTAGCTGACATTTTTGCTGATTCAAGCAAAAGTGATAATCATACAACATTAATAGAAAAGAGCAAGGGCCAAGATGGAATAAACTTGAATAAGCTGAAAAAAGCACTTTACACGCTGAAAAAGCGTATTGATGAAAATGAAGGTTATGTACCGCAAAGCTACAAATATTCCTATGTCATTATTGACACGGAAAAATACATTGCAGATATTGATTATATTGATGAAGATGAGTATGGAGAGCATGGTACTTCTCATTTGTCAGGAAAGCGTTTTAATACAACTATACTTGACAATATAGATTCTTTTGCTGAAAAATACGAAACAATAATGATGTATAGAGAAAGGGCAGAGTCTCTATATATGCAAATATCAAGCTACGCAGAAAAAGCTATAAAAAGATATTACAAGCCAGATATTATCGTAGATTTTTCAGCAAATATAATTACTATAGATGAAAATTACGATACGGACATAGAAGAAAGTTTATACCGTATTGATTCAAACGGATATGGTGACTTTTCGTGCTTAGAAGATGAAGATGGTGGCTTGTCTTATTACGAGGAAGTAGATTACAAAAGAATTAGGAAAAAATCATGGGAAATTATCGAAGATCATTATGATGTAGATTTATTCGATGTCGAAGAGTAAACTGCAAATCAGAAGCTCTCACAGTGGATCATCGGTGGTGACGGTGCTTCTTACGACATCGGTTACGGCGGTCTCGACCACGTGATTGCTTCTGGTGAAGATGTAAATATCCTCGTGCTCGATACTGAGGTTTACTCTAACACAGGTGGTCAGGCCTCTAAGGCTACTCCTCTCGGTGCTATCGCTCAGTTCGCAGCTCAGGGTAAGCGCATCCGCAAGAAGGATCTGGGTATGATTGCTACCACTTACGGTTATGTATATGTAGCTCAGATTGCAATGGGCGCTGACCACGCACAGACCCTCAAGGCCATCCGCGAGGCTGAGGCATGGCACGGACCCAGCATCATCATCGCCTACGCTCCTTGTATCAACCATGGTCTGAAGGCCAAGGGTGGTATGGGTAAGAGCCAGGCCGAAGAGAAGAAGGCCGTCGAGTGCGGCTACTGGCACCTGTGGCGCTTCAACCCCGCCCTTGCTGAGGAAGGCAAGAACCCGTTCTCACTCGACTCTAAGGAGCCCAACTGGGAGAACTTCCACGATTTCCTGCTCGGCGAGGTTCGTTACCTGTCAGTCAAGAAGGCTTATCCCAACGAGGCCGAGGAGCTCTTCGCCGAGGCTCAGAAGATGGCCCAGCTCCGCTACAAGACCTATGTCCGCAAGACTCAGGAGGATTGGTCGGCAGAGTAATCCCCTATTCTATCTATATTCAAAGAGGTGAAACCGTAATGGTTTCACCTCTTTTTGTCACGAACCGCATAAATGCACTGAAAGTGGTGCAGTTTTTTACATTTTTCGCACTCAAATGAGTGCAGTTTCAAAAATTTGTTGTATCTTTGCACCATTATTTAAATATAATCAAGATGGAAAGATTACAAGCCACATTTGATAAACTCCTGCGTGAAACTACTTCAACGTTTCATCGCTATATGTACGATCGTATAGACTGGAATACACGGATAGTAGGATTACTTGGTCCACGTGGAGTTGGAAAGACAACAATGGTTTTACAATACATCAAAGAGAATCTGCCGCGCAAAGAATCTCTATATGTGGTAGCAGAAGACTTGTACTTTGCTAATCATACATTAGTGGACTTAGCAGATACCTTTGCCCGCACTGGTGGCAAGTATCTTATCATCGACGAGATACATAAATACAAAGGATGGTCGCGCGAACTAAAACTCATCTATGACTATCATTCTGAGTTGCATGTCTTTTTCACAGGCTCTTCCATTCTTGATATTTATAAAGGCGTATCCGACTTAAGCCGTCGCGTATTGACATACGAGATGCAAGGTCTCTCGTATCGTGAGTATCTTGCATTATTCCACCAGATAGAGTTTCCGACTTACAATCTTCAGCAGATACTCGACCAGCAAGTATCGCTGCCAAAAGGGTTCCTGCCCCTTCAGCATTTTGCCGACTATCTGAAACGCGGTTATTATCCATTTAGTGACGATAATTTTGAGCGTTACATCATGCAGGTGGTCAATACAACTCTTGAAGTAGATATAGCCCAATATGCCGACCTCACACCTGCCACCATCAGAAAATTTAAACGGCTGTTGGCCATAATAGCACAGGCTGCGCCATTCAAGCCGAACTTTACACAAATAGGCGGTCAGTTAGAAATTTCGCGTAACAGCATTGCCGACCTCTGCTCATGGTTAGAGAGAGCCGGACTCATCGGGCAACTTCGTGACAGCACTGGCGGCATACAGGGACTTGGCAAGGTGGATAAAGTCTATCTTGACAATCCTACACTCATATATGTATTAGGTAAGGAAAATACAGAAATCGGAACCATCCGCGAGACCTTCTTTTTTAACCAGATGAGAGTTTCCCACGACATTACATCATCTCTTGTCTCTGATTTCCTCATTGCAGAGAAATACACTTTTGAGGTTGGTGGCAAGAAGAAAAAGCAGAAGCAGATACAAAGTGCCGAACAAGGCTATGTCGTGAAGGACGATATTGAGACTGGGTATGGCAACATCATCCCTCTATGGCAGTTTGGGCTCACATATTAATCCCATATTCTATTTTGAAGTACTCAAATTATAGAAATCTAATCAGTATTGTACATGGGAATCAGATTGAATAAAGTTTTGAAGGAACTCAACGTTAGTACAGAGACCGTTGTAGAGTTTCTGATGTCTAAGCCTGGTTTAGAACCAACCAAGGAAATGAATCCTAATACCAAAGTTACTGATGAGCAGTATGCAGCTTTACTTAAAGAATTTAATGGCGATATACGTGTAAAAGAGATAGCAAGTACTATTTTTCCTGTTACAAGCAGGGAACAGAAGCCCTCACTTCGTATAATCAACGAGCAAGAGATTGGAGTTAAGGCAACAGATACAGTCGATTTAAAATCTGCGGGCCAGTCTCCTCGCTTTAGACAGAAAACTTACGAGGAAAAGGAAGCCGAAAGGCGAGCAAAGAAAACTGAATGGTTGTCAATGACAAGAAATATTTCAAAAGAGGATAAAGTGGATGTTTCAAACGCGAATAATGAAACAGGAAAAGAAGTACAGGATGCACAAGAGAGTGACCAAAGATATTTTACTGAGGAACATATTACAAAGACGATTCAGATAAATCTTAGCCAGTTGAGGTTTGAAGATGGATGTATTACATTTAAGGGCTCAGTTGCAATAGTCCGTGGATGAACTGACATACCGCCTACCCAAATATCGTCGTAAGACGATACATGAAGAACGGCAGGTCATGCACACCTCTGA
>Ga0256404_1003877_pt1 | contig 29405 bp, 25 predicted proteins | sample RumenRJG_01DNA_FD_185990 | JGI IMG/M metagenome (GOLD analysis project Ga0256404, IMG submission 185990) | Bovine rumen microbial communities from Lethbridge, Alberta, Canada - RJG_01 | ecosystem: Host-associated > Mammals > Digestive system > Stomach > Rumen | place: Canada: Alberta | collected...
CGCGTTCCTCTGTCCTGACCTGCGATCCGCCGGAGGCTCAACTCAGTGGGGGATTGTCACCCGCCACTGAGTTGAGCTTGTTTCTTGTACCCACCGCCTATAGAGGCGGGGGACTCCCCCACTGAGTTGACGGCGGTCCCTCAGACAAAGCGCTCGATATCCACAAACATGCGGCCCTTCCGGGTGCTGCGACTCTCCCCCAGGAAGCGGAACCTGCCCTTCCCCCGGACCGACAGGATCTCTCCCTCCTTTAGGAGCCGGGAGCTGTCCGTGAGCTCGGCGGAGTTCAGGAACACCTTTCCCGCCTGGACCAGCTCCTTCGCGGTGCCCCGGGAGACCCCGAACACCGCGGACATCAGGGCGTCCACCCGGAGGGACGCCGTGTTGACCGAGTCCGTCTCCGTGCGCCGCACCTGCCTGAGGGAGGAAAGCTCCTCCCGCCGGACCCGGACCGCGGTCCTCCGCACCTGGGAGAGACCCTCCAGCACGGTATCTGCCAGCTCCGGCAGCAAGACCAGCCAGGCGCCCTCCGGGTCCACCGCCAGGTCGCCGAGCATCTCCCGCTCCATGCCCAGGTTCATGAGGGCCCCCAGGTAGTCCCGGTGGCTGAGGCTCTCCGCGAACTTCGGCGCGGCCGGGCTTATGCGGAGGCAGCACAGCAGGTCCTCCGGCGGCTCAGAGAGGTATTCAGGCAAAAAACAGGCAATTCTGCGCTCCGCATCCTCAAAGCCGCCGGTCAGGACAACCTGTACCCCGCCGCCGCCCAGATGCATGGACTGCAGAACCGCCTGTTCCTCTGCGTTTAAAAACCGGCTGTGAACCGGTATGTCTCTCTGAAAGCAGCTGTCACATAGCTCCCGCATGCGTTTCCGGAAAAACAGCGCTTCCTTTTCCGTCATTTCAGACTCTCAGATTCAGCCCGGAGATATCCAGGGAGCCGCCGGCGGAGCTCAGGAGATCCTGGAACTCACCGGAGAGGTTCACGTTTTCCGGAGTGATGATGAAGATATAATTGGAGATCTTCTGGAGCTTTCCGTTCATGCTGTAGGTGGCTCCGGAAGTGAAGTCGATGATGCGCTGGGCAATCTCGGTGTTGATGCCCTCCATGTTCAGCACCACGGCCTTTCCGATCAGGAGGTCATCCACGATCTCCTTGGCGTCGTCAAAGACTGCGGGCTTCACCAGCGCCACCTCCAAGCCGGAGCTGCGGCGGACGGGTGTCACCTTTCTGGTGGGAAGGATGTGGGGACGCTCCTGGCCTCCCTCCTCCTCTTCGGGATCACGGCGTCTGGGGAAACGGAACGGGCTCTTCGGCTTCTCCTCCTCATAGACCTCGTCGTCGTCGACGTAATCCTCGTCGTCGTAGTCGTCGTTATTGACCCGCATATTCTGGATCAGATTGTTGATAATTCCCATCCTGTTTACTCTCCAATCTCTCGTTTTCCAAAGATGCCAGTGCCGACCCGGACGATGGTGGCGCCCTCTTCGATGGCGACCTCGTAATCCCCTGTCATGCCCATGGACAGCACATTCATAGGGACATTATCGATGTTTTTCGATTTTATGTCAATGGATAATTGACATAATCTGCGGAAAACGTCCCGGTTCTCCTCGGCATTTTCCACTAAAGGAGCCACGGTCATGAGGCCCCGGATCTTCAGGTTCCGGTATTGGGCAAGACGGGGCATGAGGCCGGGAAGCTCCGACGGAAGGAAGCCGAACTTGCTCTCCTCCTCCGCCACGTTCACCTCCAAAAGGCCCTCCGTGACAAGGCCCTGCTTCCGGGACTCGAAGTCCACCGTGTCCAGGAGCTTTAAGCTGTCCAGGGAGTGGATCAGCACGGCCTTTCCCAGCACCGTCTTCACCTTGTTGGTCTGCAGGTGGCCGATCAGGTGCCAGCGGATATCCCCAGGCAGCTGGGGCTCTTTGCTTAAGAGCTCCTTCACCCGGTTCTCGCCGAACTCCCGGAGACCCAGGTCGTAGGCCTCTTTGATGCGCTCCACCGGGTTGGTCTTGCTGACCGCCACCAGCGTCACGTCTTCCCGCTTCCGTCCTGCCCTGACTGCGGCGGCGGCGATGCGCTCCTCCACCAGGGCCAGCTGTTCCTTCATCATAGTTCTTTCCTCTTGCTCACTTGTAAATGGGTTCGCCCTCCACGCCTTCCTTTCCTTCGAGGAGGATGTGGTCGTAGACGTTCAGGCCGTAGCGGGTGCCCCGCCGCACGGTGATGTACTCGTCGTTCTGGCTGATAATATCGATCTGCTTGAACACGGCGTAGCCCTTGTTGATGTTGTAGACGCCCTGCAGGGTCCCCACGGGCCCCAGCTGGTACTGCTCCGAGGTCTCCGGATGCAGGAGCACATCGCCCGCGGCGAGCCCCTCCTTCCCGGAGCTGTCGATGTAGCTGTACTGGTCGTCCTGGAAGAAAATCTCGGGGGCGATGAACCTGGCGGAGAGCGCTCCGTTCTCGTAGGTCTGCTTCATGAAGCCCTGGTCCACGCTGTTCCCGCCCTTGGTGAGCCAGCCGTTTGGCACCAGGAGAAACTCCTTGGTGGTGACGGAGCTTCTCGGGATCTTGAGCCCGTCCTCGCTGCCGGCCTGGATCTGGAAGTTCAGGAACCGGTCCCCAACAAAGCGCACCATGAACTGCTGGAAGGTCAGGCAGCCGAAGGCCGTGCCGTCGGCGCCGTAGATCTCCTCAAAGCTGCCCGAAAGGGAGAGATCGTCCCCCCGGACCGTGATGCGCATGCTCTTCCGGTCCTGGTAGGCGGCGGCCTCCTCCTCGGTGAGGGGAAACACCAGCTTCCAGTCCTCGTAGGGAATGATCTTGTACACGGGGCTGCCCAGCTCCACCAGGGAGCCGGCGCTGCGGTAGGAGGGCTGGTAATCCCGGTTTTCAAAGAGCTCCGCCGTCAGGGTCTCCGGAACCGTGTCCTCGTACCCGTCCACGTTGAAGGACACCACCCCGGACTCTGGGGAGACCACCTGCTGGAACTGCAGGGTCCCGGAGCCGTTCTGCTCCAGGCTGTCCAGCATGCTGAGGCTGGTGTACTCGGAGAGAACCGACTGGATGGACTCCCGGCTGTCATAGACCTTGTAAAAGTCATTGGGCTGGTAGGACATGGAGAAGGAGGCCAGCCGGTTCTTCAGCTCCTTCCGGTTCTGGTCCGACAGGACTGCCTGGCTGTCGGCGTTTTCATCCAGGAATTTCTTCAGGGTCCCGGTCTCGTCCAGGGAGTAAATCCGGGTGCCAACGCCTGCCCGCTTTCCCTCCCGGATGTAGTAGTTCACGTAACCCGAGCCGGGCGCCGCCTGCAGGTGCTCCGTCCGGAGGATGATGCCCCGGTGCTCTGTGTCGTTTACCATGCCGCCGGAGGTGACCTCGTAAAACCGGATTTTCTTTCTCCCCAGGTAGCTGGTGGCGGAAAAGCACAGATAAACAAACAGGAGCAGGAAAATGATCAGGCCGATGTTCACTCTCCTGGCCCTGTGGTAAGGTATGATTTTCGCGTTTTTTGCCATGAAAGAAATAGCGCGGCCATCCGCGTTTCTGGATAAAGAAGGGACAGCTCAGGAAAGTGAGCTGTCCGCTGTACTTGAGGCATGGGCTTCCGGACAGGACACGGAAGCATCAGAGAGAAATGATCACGTCCTTCTTGGCGTTCTCAGGCAGCTCGGAGACATCCTTGGAGATGCTGAGCACAAACTGGACCTTGTACTTGTCGCCGATCTTCTCCAGGGCGTCCACCACGGGGGTCATGTCGGTCCCCTCCAGGCAGGCGAGCTTCAGGAAGCTGTCAAGGAACATGATCTCAAGGTCATGGTCCTGGGAAATGATTCCGCAGATAAAGCCCACGAAACCGTCACTGCTCATAATATTGAATTCGCCGACGTTGATCAGACGGATCTTGTTGCTGAGCTCATACATGTGCTTCGAGCTCTTGTCCAGGTAGACCACGGAACCTGTGGCGTCTTTCACGGCGTTGTTGGCCATTTCCAGAAGACGTCTGGTCTTGCCCTTTCCCTTGATGCCTGCAATGATCTGAACCATCGTCAATAACCTCCTCTTGGCTGAATAGATATCTTTAACCATTATACGGTAGCCCCCCGAAAACTTCAATGCCCGAGATTCAGTTTTTCCAGCACGGCGTTGCTGTCACGGTACAAAGTCTCGTGGGTCGCTGATTTCAGGAGCACCGAGTAATAGAGATTGCCCTCCGGGTCCTCCGTGGCCAGCGCGAGGCAGGAGCCCGCCGCCAGGGTGGTACCGGTTTTTCCGGACACCACCTTCAGGGGCTCGGGCAGCACGGCCTTTCCCGCCAGGTAATAGTTGGTGTTGGTCCACTTCTTCGTCACCGGGTTTCCGGCGGCGTCCAGGTACTGGGCCTGGAACACCGGCGTGCCCGCGATTCTCCGGAAGGCCTCGTGCTGGAGGGCGGCCCGGAAAATGAGGTACAGGTCGTAGGCCGTGGTGTAGTGGTCCTCTGCCGTCAGGCCGTGGGTGTTCTGGAAATGGGTGCCGGTGGCGCCAAGCTCCCTGGCCCTCTCGTTCATCCGCTCCACAAAGGCCTCCTCGCTGCCATAGAGGTGGACCGCCAGGATATTGGCGGCATCAGCCCCGGACTTCAGCATGAGCCCGTAGAGGAGCTGCTCCATGGTGATCTGGTCCCCCTCGTGGATTCCGGCCATGGTGGCGGCCTTGTCCTCCACGTAGATCTCCGGGCCGGCGGTGAACACCGTGTCCAGCGGGGCAGATTCCAGGGCCACCAGGCAGGTCATGATCTTGGTGGTGCTGGCGGGGTTCATGCGGTCAAAGGCCCTCAGGGCGTACAGGGTGTCGGGCTTTCCCTCCTCCGCCAGGAGCACGCTCATGGCGCTTAAAGAGAGATCCTCCCCCAGGTTCTCCTGGACCACCGCCAGGTCCTTCGCGTACCCCGGGAGGCACTGCTCGGGCGTCTGGGCCTTCAGGAGGGCCGATGTGCGCTGCTCCAGCACATACCGGTCCTTCAGCGTCACGTCGGGAAGCCAGTAGAAAAAGAAAAAAGCCGCCGCCGACAGGAGGACAGCAAGAAACAGAAGCAGAGGAAGCACCGACCGGCGCCTCCTTCTGCTTCCGCGCCTCCTGCGGGGGGCAAAGGATTCAGTGTCTGTAATAATTTCGGAATTCAAAATCGCCGCGCTCCATGGATTTGATCAGCAGTTCAGCAGTGGCCAGGTTCGTGGCCACAGGGATGTTGTGAATGTCGCAAAGCCGGATCACGTTCGTCACGCTGGGCTCGTGGGGCTTCGGACGCATGGGATCACGGAGGAAAATCACAAGGTCCATCTCGTTGGCCTCAATCTGGGCTCCCATCTGTTCCTCTCCGCCCAGGTGGCCGGCCAGGTACTTCCTGATGCTCAGGTTTGTGACCTCTTCCACCAGTCTTCCGGTGGTTCCGGTGGCATAAAGCGTGTGCTTCGACAGGATTCCGCGGTAGGCGACGCAGAAATTCTGCATCAGCTTCTTTTTTGCATCATGTGCGATCAGTCCGATGTTCATATGTACTCTTCCTCATTCTTTCCAACGCGAAATCTGCCGGCACCGGCCAGCGCCGAGGGGGACCTCCCGCCGTATCCCGTCTCTCTGGAAGCAGCGTCCGGGATCTGCTGGAGTCCCACGTTCAGGACCAGACCAGTACCGATATAAAAACTCAGAAGCGAGCTTATACCATAGCTGATAAACGGCAGCGTGAGTCCGGTGTTGGGCAGGAGGCCCGTGGCCACCGCGATGTTGCAGAAGCCCTGGAAGGCCACCAGCACGCCCATGCCGGCGCATAAGACCTTTCCGCCAAGCTCCCTGGCCCGCCCCGCGATGGAGAAGCACTCAAACACCACGAGACTGAACAGGACAAGGACCGCCAGGCAGCCCACAAAGCCCAGCTCCTCACCGATCACGGCAAAAATAAAGTCGGTCTGCTCTTCCGAGAGAAAGTTTCCGTTTTTGACAGAGGCCAGCGTGTTGTTGTTCAGTCCCTTTCCGAACAGCTGCCCGGAACCGATGGCCATAATGGAGTTGTCCTGCTGCAGATTGTCGTCCGCAAACTGGGACCGGTTCAGGAAGGCCAGGATGCGCCTGGCCTGGTACGCCTTCAGGAAGGGGATCATGCCGTGCTGGAGCAGAAGCAGGAAGACCGCCGCAAGCGGAAGGGCCACGGCGAGAGCCAGGCCGATCCAGCGGTAGCTGATGCCCGCCACGTACAGCATGGCGGCGATGCAGACCACCACCACGATGGTGCTGGAGAGATCCGGCTCCGACACGATCAGGAACACGGGAATTGCGGCAAAGCCCAGATACACCAGAAGAAACCGGAACTGGTTGATCCGCTCCTCGTTCCGCTCCAGAAGCCAGGAGAAGAACACCAGGATTCCGATCTTCGCGAACTCGGAGGGCTGCAGCTGCCCGATGCCGGGAAGCACAATCCACCGCCGGGCGCCTCCCACGAAGCGCCCGTAGAAATTGACCATCACGAGCAGGCCGCAGCAGGCCGTGAAGATGCCCACCGCGTATTTCAGGATCTTCTGGTAGGGTACCAGGCTCAGCACCAGCATAAAGGCGATGCCCAGCGCGCTTCCCATCAGCTCTCTTCCCACGTAGGACGGGTCCTGGTTCGTGGCGCTCCTGATGACCAGGAGCCCGATCAGGTTCAGAAACAGCACCGCGAAGAGGAGCTTCAGGGAATAGGATTTCAGTCGATAGGGCAGAATCATACATCCCCCTGTAGGTTCATCATAATCTTACTATAAATCTTCCCGGATTACCAGAAAAATTTGTACAAAGTCTACAAAAAATTGACAGACTTCTCTTCTGTGTCAATCCTCGATCCGGACAGAGCTGGCGCTCTGGGCTCCGGTGTTCAGGACGTAGTCCAGGCTGGTGTATCCGAAGCAGAGACGGTACACGTCCTTCGAGACAGAGGCCGCGTTGGTGGAGGTGTAGCCGTAGGGAATGTTCACGGTCACCGCCAGCTGCGGGTTTTCGAAGGGCCCGAAGGAAATGAAGAAGGCGTGGTTTGCACGGTTCTTGGACTCCTGGGCGGTTCCCGTCTTTCCTGCGATGTTCACCTCCAGGTCCGTGAAGAGCCGCCGGGCGGAGCCCAGCTCGATCACCTCCCGCATGCCCTGCTGCACCGCGTTCCAGGTGCTGTCCCGGATCTCGATGTGCTCCGACACGTCCGGCTCCACCGTGTAGAGGAGCCCGCCCTGCCAGTCGCTGACGTGGTCCAGGATGGAGAGGTTGTACACCGTCCCCCGGTTCGCGATGGTGGTGACGTAGCGGGACAGCTGCACGTTCGCGAAGGAGTGGGTGCCCTGTCCGATGGAGGACTGCTCCGGGCTCTCGTTGGAGATCATGGGCTCGTTTTCGATGATCTCCACGCCGGACTTCCGGTCCAGCCCGAACATGGAGGCGTATTTCCGGATGCGGCTGAGACCCAGAGAGGTATCATACTCCCCTGTGACGCCCGTGGCAAGCCTGTGGCCCACCTCCGCGAAGAAAAAGTTGCAGGAATTGCGGATTCCCTCCACGACATTCTCAGCCCCGTGGCTTCCCGGGTAGATCCAGCAGCGCATGGGCGGACGGATGATGTCGTAGATTCCGGTGCAGGTGATGGGCTCCAGAAGCCCCAGCACGTTCTCCTCCAGTCCCGCGATGGCCGTGATGGGCTTGAAGGTGGAGCCGGGGGCCTTTCGCGCCTGGGTGGCGTTGTTGTACAGCGGCAGGGACTCATCTGCCACGATGCGGTTGTAGTACTCCACGTCCATGGTGTTGGTGAGGCGGTTGTTGTCGTAGCCCGGGTAGGAAACCAGGGCCCGGACCTTGCCGGTCCGAACGTCCGTCACCACGCAGCCCGCGGTGCAGGGGTCCAGGGCCAGCTGCGCCGGCGTCAGGTTCAGCTCCGACACCTGCCGCACAAAGAACTGGAAGGCGTAGTCCATGCCGTTCAGGCTGAGCAGGCGCACCTCCTCCTCGTCGTAGGGCAGGACCCCCTGGTCAAACAGGGCGATGCAGAGCTCCTTTCCTCCCACGATGTTGTTCCGGATCATGTGCCTGCAGAGCAGCTTCTCGAAATTCTGGTCCTCCGGGAGAGCCCCGGTGATGTAGTCCACCAGGGACTGGTACACATCGTCCGCGCCCGAGTACCGGGTGCTGGCGGAAAGTCCCGAGGCGTCCACCCACCCGTCGGCGATTCCGTGGTAGAGGAACTCCCTGAGGCTGATGGAGTCGTCCTTCCACCCGGCGTAATACTCGCTGGCGGTGTCGATCTTCTCCCGCTGGATCAGGCCGGTCTGCTCGGAGGACAGCAGGGTGAAAATGTAGTACATGAAGGCCTTCTGGTCCTCGGGCAGGGCGGAAATGGGTCCCGCCGCGGGGTCCAGGAGCTCTCTACGGATCTCCGCCACCGAGCTCTCCCGGTAGGCGGCGAGCTTCGCGGCGATGGCCTGCTCCGTGGCGCTGGCCTCCGGAGATTTCAGGTGCTTCAGGGAGAGGACGTTGTTCCCGATCAGCTGGTAGTAGGCGTCCTTGATGGGGATCAGGCGCTCCGTGGAGTCGGTCCGCTCCGTGTTGGGCTCGTCCTCGTTTACCAGCTTCGCCGCCAGCACGCCGGCCAGGTGCTGCTCCAGAATGTGGTAGATGCCCACCTGGAGGTCCCGGTCGATGGAGAGGAACACGTCGTTTCCCGCCACAGAGCTGGTCTCGCTCTTCACCTCCATGATGTGGCCCACGTTGTCCACGTACATGGTGCGGCTGCCCTTCTTCCCGTGGAGCTCCTGCTCCATGTACTCCTCGATGCCGGTCCGTCCCACGATGTCGCTTAAGGAGTAGTCGCTGTTCTTCTCCTGCAGCTTCGAGAGCTGGTCCTCCTGTACGCGGCCCACGTAGCCGATGATGGGGGAGAAGGGGATGCTGTCGTTGTAGACCCGCTCGGTGGTGGGCTCGCAGTTCACGCCTAAGAGCTCCGCCTGGGACTCCAGGAGCTCCATCCGGGTCTCGTCCTGCACCTTGTTCACCACGGTGGTGGCCTCGTACCGCTGGTAGGCGGTGAGACCCATGGTGTAGCGGATGTTGACGAGTTCCAGGGCCTCCAGGGGCGTAAGCTCCACCGGCCTGCCGTCGCCGTCCTTCAGGCGGTCCAGGCCGTAGTACTTGATTCTCGAGGCCACCAGCTCGGCGGCGGTGATGTCGGAGGGGTATTTTCCTCCGCTCCCCGTCAGCTCCTCCACCCGCCTCAGGCCGTACAGGTCCCTTAAGAAGCGCTTCCTGGCCTCTTCGCTGCTGCTGGTGAAGACGTAGCTTCCGTCCTCCGCCATGCCAACCTCAAAGCGCCCGGTCACCTTTTCCCCGTGGCGGTTCAGGATCCGGACCAGCCGGTACAGCATGCTGTTCCGCTCCAGGGCGGTCCGGTAGTCTCCCGTGTCCTGCACCGTCACGCAGTAGGAAAGACGGTTGTAGGCCAGAAGCTTCCCGTTGCAGTCAAAGATGTTGCCCCGGGTGGCCGGCAGGCTCACCGTCTTCTCCGTCATCTGGATGTAGTCCTTCAGGTAGCTCTCCCCCTCCAGGATCTGGAGCCGGTAGAGGCGGATCACCAGGATGGAAACCAGGACTGCGTAGACGCAGCTCATCAGAAAGAGCCGGGAGGCCTTCAGTCTTCCTCCCAGCTCCCAGAGAAGCTCTCTGAAATTCTGCAGAAAATCCCCGATCAATTTGTCATTTCCCTCAGTTGACTGCTTTCTTCCGGTCCAGGGCCTCCAGCTTCCGGTTGTACCAGAGGAAGAACCGGTAGATGAGGAGGGTGACCAGGAGCGTCATGATGATTTCAGGCACGATAATGGTCCTGAGATAGAACAGAAAGTGCCACTTGCCCCTGATGAGGAAGCGGAACAGGTATACGTAGAGATTGTAGAGGAACTCGTTCAGCGTGCACAGAAACAGCGGCAGCGTGATGTAGTTCTCGTAGTAGTAGGCGGACAGCCTCCCGTTCATGTAGCCGATCCACATGAAAAACAGGGAGAAGAAGCCGAAGGCCCCCGAGTAGAACAGGTCCAGAAGGAGCCCGGCCGCCAGGCCGTAGAAAATGCCCTCCCCCGGGCCGTAGATAAAGCCGTAGGAAAAGGTGAGGACCAGCATGAGGTTCGGCGACACCGAAATAAAGGGCACAAAGGGGAAGATGCAGTTCTGCACGGAAAACATGACGATCATGAAGGCGAGGTTCGCGGCGGTGCGTCTCATAGACCGCCCTCCCCGCCGGATGTCTCCTTCATATCCAGCACCACCAGCACCTCGTTCAGGGTCCCGAACTCCGCGGCGGGAATCAGGGTCCCGCTCCGGGTGAGCCGGGCCGGGTCCGTGCTGATCTCTCCCGCGTAGCCGATGAGGATCCCGGGCAGGTACTTGGCGCTCACGTTGCTCGTGACGATCTTGTCCCCCTGCTTTAAGCCGGAGGTGTCCGTGATGTCGGTGATCTTCAGCTTGCCCTCGGCGTAGAGCTGCAGGTCTCCGGACACGATGCAGAGATCCCCGCTCTCCAGGGACATGGCGCTGACGCGGCTCACGTCGTCGATGATGGACCGGACCGTGGCGTAGTTGGAGCCCACGTCCGTCACGATGCCCACCAGGCCGCCCCCCGCCAGAACGTTCATGTCCACCTGGATGCCGTCGGCGGAGCCCTTGTCGATCCGGAACACCTGGAACCAGCCGCCGGCGTCCTTGGCGATGACCCTGGCGCCGGTCATGCGGTACTGGCCGTACTCCTGGTTCAGGCTGTAGAGCTCCCGGAGACGCTTAAGCTCCAGGCTGTCCTCCTGGAGACGGGTGTTTTCCAGGAGCAGCGCGTCTATCTGCTCCCTGAGGGCCCGGTTGTCCTCCAGGGCCGTGCGTGCCAGCTCCCGGTCCTTCATGCTGTTGTAGAGGGACTTTCCCACCCGGTTCACGCCGGACTGCACGGGCATCAGAATCACGCCCACCGCGGTTCTTAAGGGGGCGAGCCAGGCATCCCGGAAGGTTGTAATGCCGATCATGAAGATGCAGAGCACGCTCAGCACGAACAGGATCAGCCGGTTGTTGGATACTTTCACAGTAATCCCCACTCCTTAAAGCTGTAGTAGGTGTTGTCACCGATGATAATGTGGTCCGCCAGGCGGATTCCCACCAGGTTTCCCGCCTCCGACACCTTTTTCGTCACGGTCCGGTCCTCGGGGCTCGGAAAGGGGTCTCCGCTGGGATGGTTGTGCAGGAGGATAATGTTCACCGCCCGGTTTCTCAGGGCCTCGATCATCAGCTCCCGCACCGGGACAATGGAGGAGTCCACCGACCCCACCGTGAGGACCCGGTCCCGGATCATCTTCATGCGGCCGTCCAGGAACACCAGGCGCAGCTGCTCCTGCTCCAGGTGGCGCATCTCCTGCATGTAGTAGCGGGCGCAGTCTCCCGGCTGCAGGAAGCCGGGGCTGGCCGAAGCCCCCGCGCTCTGGCGCCACATGCGTCTCGAGAGCTCGGCAAGGGCGAGCAGCTGGACTGCCCGCACCTCTCCCACGCCCTCGATCTCGAGGAGCTCGTCGTAGCCCGTGTGCAAAAGGCCCGGAAGCCCCTCTCCCTTCCCGCCGATGTCAAGCAGCGCCTGGGCCAGGGACAGCACGTCCCGCTTCCTGGTGCCCTGTCTTAAGAGCACCGCCAGGAGCTCCCGGTCGGTCAGCGCGCCGGTTCCAAGCCTCCGCGCCTTCTCGGCAGGCCGCTCGTTCTCGGGCAGTTCGTGGAATCTGATATTCTTCATTTGCGTCTCCTTTCGCGGCTCTCCAGGTACGCGGACGGAAACACAGAATCCCGCACTTCGGGCGGGTCCTCTACAGTATAGCACAGGGAGAATTGTTACGAAACTGTTACAGATTACGTTTTAATTAAATTTAACGTGCACAGTCCCGGAACACAGCGCATTCCGAGACATGGATACCGACCATCATAAGGACATTGCCTCCCCTCAGTCCACGATCCCCTCCTTCAGGAGGTGCTCCAGGGCCATCAGGATGCCCAGCTTCGCGTGGGGCCAGGTGAGCCCGCCCTGGAAGAATGCGGTATAGGGCGGCCGCATGGGCCCGTCGGCGGAGAGCTCGATGGAGGCGCCTGAGACAAAGGCGCCGGCGGCCATGATCACGGGGTCCGTGTAGCCCGGCATGTCCCAGGGCTCCGGGGTGACAAAGCTGTCCACGGGGGCAGCGGCCTGGATGCCCCGGCAGAAGGCGCAGAGGGCCTCCGGGGTCTCAAAGTCCACAGCCTGGATGATGTCGTGCCGCACCGCATCCGCCTCCGGGCGGACCGTGTAGCCGAAGTCCTTAAAGATCCGGGCGGCGAAAACCGCGCCCTTTTCCGCGGCCGCCGTGACCGAGGGCGCCAGGAAGAGCCCCTGGTACAGGAGGCGGCTCACCCCGAGGGAGGCGCCCAGCTCCTTCCCCAGTCCCGGGGCGGTGAGCCTGCAGGCGCAGAGTTCCACCAGGTCCGCCCGTCCGGCGATATAGCCGCCGATGGGGGCCAGGCCGCCGCCCGGGTTCTTGATCAGGGAGCCGGCGATCAGGTCCGCCCCCACGTCCGTGGGCTCCAGGACCTCGGTGAACTCCCCGTAGCAGTTGTCCACCATGCAGATCACGTCCGGCTTCAGCTCCTTAATGAAGCGGATCAGGGTCCCGATCTCCTCCACCGAGAACGTCTTCCTGGAGGCGTAGCCGCAGGAGCGCTGGATTTCAACCAGTTTCGTCCTAGGGCCCACCGCCGCCCGGATGGCGTCGTAGTCGAAGCTCCCGTCCGGCTTTAAATCCGCCTGCCGGTACTGGATGCCGAATTCCGCCAGGCTCCCGGGGGCGGGCACAATGCCGATCACCTCGTCCAGGGTGTCGTAGGGCTTGCCCACCGGGGACAGCAGCTCATCCCCCGGTCTTAAAAGGGCCGACAGGGCGATGGTCAGGGCGTGGGTGCCGCTGACGAGCTGGGCCCGCACCAGGGCGTCCTCCGTGTGAAAGACCGAGGCGTAGACCTTTTCCAGGGTGTCCCGCCCCAGGTCGTTGTAGCCGTAACCGGTGGAGGGGGCAAAGTGGGCCTCTCCCACCCGGTTCTCCTGGAAGGCCCTCAGGACCTTCGCCTGGCAGTACTCCTCGATTCGCTCAATGCGCTGAAAAGCCGGGCGGCATTTCTCCTCTGCCTCCCGGCCGATGGAAAGCGCCCGTTCGGAAAGTCCGAGGGCGCCGTAGATCTGTTCCGTCTCTCTGGTGTCCATAGTCATGATCCTCTTCCGTCCGTATTCCGATCCCGCTCCGGAGACCGCTGTTTCTCTCATGCCTCAGCAGTGCCTTGGCAATCCTTCAGGAGTGCCTCACCCGGGGAGATCCTCCCCTGCGAGAAAGCTCCTGCACTCCGATACCACGTGGTCCAGCAGGGCCTCCGGCGAGCCGCCGAAATCCTCCAGCTGAAGCCATCTGGCCTCCGGCTCCCGCTTAAACCAGGTGAGCTGCCGCTTGGCAAAGTGGCGGGTCTCCGTCTTGATCCGCTCCACCGCCTCCGGCAGCGTGCAGAGGCCGTCCAGATAGTCCAGGAGCTGCCGGTAACCGAGGCCCTGCATGGAGACGAGGCTCCTGTCGAGGCCCATGTCCTTCAGTGCCTGCACCTCCCGGAGGAGCCCCTCCTCCATCATGCGGTCCACCCGCTGGTCGATCCGCTGGTAGAGGCGCTGCCGGTCCATGGTGACCACGTAGTAGAGATACCGGTAGGGGGATGCCTTCTCCCGCTGCTCCCGGTTGCTGTCCGAGATTTTCCGCCCGGTGAGGGCGTAAAACTCCAGGGCCCGGATCACCCGCTTCCGGTTGTTCATGTGGATCTGTTCCGCGGCCTCCGGGTCCACCTCCTGAAGGCGGCGGTGCATTGCTTCCGGCCCCAGGGCCTCCATGTCCCGGGTCAGGGCCTCCCGGATCTCCTCTGAGCCGCTCTCCTCCTGGAAATCCACGTCGTAGAGCACCGACTGGATGTAGAAGCCGGTTCCGCCGGTCAGAACCGGTACGTGGCCCGCCTCCAGGCAGGAGCCGACCGCCTCCTTCGCCAGGGCCCGGAATTCCATCACGTTGAAGGGGTGCCGCGGGGAGAGGCAGTCGATCAGGTGGTGCTTCACCCCCCGCATCTCCTCCGGGCGGATCTTCGCGGTGCCGATGTCCATGCCCCGGTAGACCTGCATGGAGTCCGCGCTGATCACCTCTCCGGAGATCTGCTCCGCGAGACCCACGGAAAGGGCGGTTTTGCCCGCTGCGGTGGGCCCGGCGATAATGATCAGCGGCGGCTTGTTCATCTGTAAACTCCTTTCAGACGATTCTGCGGAAGCGCCTGTCCAGCTCGCTCTTCGTGAGGCGGATCACCGTGGGCCTTCCGTGGGGGCAGTGATAGGGATCCTCCAGGGAGAACAGCTCGTCCAGGAGCTTCTCGGCCTCTCCTGCGGTGATGGCCTGATTCCCCTTGATGGAGGCCTTGCAGGAGAGAGACGCGGTCTTCTCCAGGATGCGCTGCGGAAACCCGGGGCCCGTGTCCTCGGAGAGCTCTCCCACCATCTCCCGCAGCATGCTGTCCTTCATCACCGAGGGCAGGATCTGGGGTACGCCCCGCACCACGTAGCTCCTGGGGCCGAAGGGCTCGATCTCGTAGCCCGCCGAACGGAAGCTGTCCAGGTGCCGGCGCACGAGCTCCGCCTCCCGGTCCGTCAGGTTCAGGACGATGGGGGGCAGGAGCTGCTGGGAGAACACCTCCCCGCTCTTCACGGCCTTGATGAGCCGCTCGTAGTTCACCCGCTCGTGGGCCGCGTGCTGGTCGATGATATACAGGGCCCCGTTCCACTCCGCCAGCTGGTAGGTGTCAAACACCGCCCCGATGAGGCGCACCTCCCCCCGGTGGTCCGGGTTCAGGAACGAGAGCTGGCCGCTCCGCTCCTGGATGGCCGGAATTGCGTCTTCCCCGGCCGCGGCTGATGTCGGCTGAGCCGGAATCCCTTCCGATGCGGTGGATGCCGGCTGTGCCGGAAAATCTTTCATCGCGGTTGATGCCGGCCGCGCCTGCGCTACTCCCGCAGCCGCCGGGATCTCTCCCGCCGGGGCACCGCCCGCCATAGCCGCGGAAACCGGACCGCCAGGCACAGTTTTCCCAGGCTCCGTCTTACCGGGCGCCGCACTCCCGTACACCGTCCTCACCGTCTCCCGCGGAAACAGCGGGGCGGAGGCAGCGGCCTTCTCCAGGCTTGCAGAGGCCCCGGCCTTCTCCAGGCTTCTTCTCTGGACCTCAAAGGGCTCCGCCCCCCGGACCGGCCGCTCCCGGACCTTCAGGGCGGATTCTGCGGGCCGCCTGGCATCCTCCGCGAGGCGCACGTCCCGGATCAGCTCCGCCTGGTGCAGGCAGCCGTGCACGGCCTCCTTCAGGAACTCGTAGAGCCCCTGGGGATCCGTGAACCGCACCTCCCGCTTGGTGGGGTGCACGTTCACGTCCACCCGGACCGGGTCGGTCTCGATCATGAGCACCGCCACCGGGAAGCTGTGCTGCATGAGCAGCGTGCCGTAGCCGTCCTCCAGGGCCTTCCGGATCACGTCGCTCCTGATGTAGCGCCCGTTGATGCAGAAGTGCTGCAGGGACCGGTTTCCCCGGTTCAGCTCCGGCTTCCCCAGAAACCCGGAGAGCCGGAAAAATTCGTTGGAGGCGCTGACAGGCAGCAGGGCCGAGGAGACCTCCCGGCCGTACAGCTGGTAGAGGATGTCCTTCAGGCTCCCGTTCCCGCTGGTGCCGAAGCGGCGCTGGCCGTTGATGATGAGGCGGATGGAGGTCTCCGGGTGGGACAGGGCCAGCTGCTCGGCGAGCTCCGCGATGTGGGCCGTCTCCGTGGCTGCGGATTTCAGGAACTTCTTCCGCACCGGGGTGCAGTAGAACAGGTCCCGCACGATGATGGTGGTGCCCTCGGGGGCGCCCACCTGCTCGAACACCGTCTCCTCGCCGCCCTCTATGACGCAGCGGGTGCCGGTCAGGGCCGCCCGGGTCTTGGTGATGAGCTCGGTCCGCGCCACGGCGGCAATGCTGGAGAGGGCCTCTCCGCGGAAGCCCAGGCTCCGTATGGTCAGCAGGTCGCCGGCGTCTGCGATCTTCGAGGTGGCGTGCCGCAGAAAGGCCCGACGCACCTCCTCCTCGGGAATGCCCTGCCCGTTGTCCGTCACCCGGATCAGGCTCTGTCCCCCGTCCCGGATCTCGATGGTGACGGAGGAGGACCCGGCGTCAATGGAATTTTCCGTGAGTTCCTTCACCACAGAGGCGGGGCGCTCGATCACCTCGCCGGCTGCAATGCGGTTGATGGTCTCGGAATCAAGGACGTGGATGCTCACTCTTCCTTCAGCTCCTTCTGAATGCGGTACAACAGATTCAGGGCGTCGATGGGCGTCATGCGGGAGAGGTCCGCGTCCCGGATCTCCTCCGCCGCTTTCTCCAGTTTCGGGGAGACCTCGGGGGCCGGCGCGTCAAAGAGGGACAGCTGCACCTCACGGACTGCATCCTCCTCGGTGTCTCTCGCCCTGCGGCCCTTCCGCGAGACGGCCTGTGCCGCCTCCCGGGCCCTCACGGCGATGTCCGCCCCCGAGAGCTCCGCCGCCAGCTCCTTCGCCCGGTCAATGACCGGCTGGGGCACGCCCGCGAGCCGCGCCACCTGGATGCCGTAGCTCTTGTCGGCGCCGCCCTTCACGATCTTCCGGAGGAACACGATGTCCTCCCCCTGCTCCTTCACGGCGATGCAGTAGTTCTGCACGCCCTTGATGGTGCCCTCCAGCTCCGTCAGCTCGTGATAGTGGGTGGCAAAGAGGGTCTTGGCCCCGACGAGCTTCGGCCCGGACAGGAATTCCACCACGGCCCAGGCGATGGAGAGCCCGTCGAAGGTGGAGGTGCCCCGGCCGATCTCGTCCAGGATGATCAGGCTGTGGTTGGTGGCGTTCCGGAGGATGTTGGCCACCTCCGTCATCTCCACCATGAAGGTGCTCTGGCCGCTGGCCAGGTCGTCCGAGGCGCCCACCCGGGTGAAGATCCGGTCGCAGATGGAGATATCCGCCTCCGCGGCCGGCACAAAGGAGCCGATGTGGGCCATCAGCACGATCAGGGCCGTCTGGCGCATGTAGGTGGATTTTCCCGCCATGTTGGGGCCGGTGATGACGGAGATCCGGTTCTCCTTCCCGTCCAGCACCGTGTCGTTGGCAATGAAGCCCCCGTGGCTGATCATGCGCTCCACCACCGGGTGCCGGCCATCCTTAATGGAGATCAGGCCGTTCTCGTTGATGGAGGGGCACACGTAGTCGTAGCGCTCCGCCACGTCCGCCAGGGAGGCGAGCACGTCCGTCTCTGCCACGGCCCGGGCGGTCTCCTGGATGCGCTTCACCTCTCCAGCCACCTTAGCGCGGAGCTCCGAGAACAGGTCGTACTCCAGCTGTAAAAGGCGGTCCTCAGCCCCCAGGATGGTCTCCTCCAGCTGCTTCAGCTCGTCCGTTGTGAAGCGCTCCGCGTTGGTGAGGGTCTGCTTCCGGACAAAGTACTCCGGCACCTGGCTCAGGAAGGACTTCGTGACCTCAAAGTAGTAGCCGAAGACCTTGTTGAAGCGGATTTTCAGGCTCTTGATCCCGGTCTTCTCCCTCTCCTTCTCCTCCAGGTCGGCGAGCCAGGACCGGCCCTCGGTGCTGGCCCGGCGGTACTGGTCCACCTGCTCGTTATAGCCCTCGCGGATGATGTTCCCCTCCCGGACCGTGACCGGCGGGTCGTCCTGGATGGCCTCCCGGATCCACCCGCACACGTCCTCCAGGGGATCCGTGCGCGATTCCAGCTCCTGAAGGCGCTTCGCGTTAAAATCCTTTAAGAGGGCCGCCACCGGCGGCAGCATCTCCAGGGAGGTGCGGAAGGCCAGCAGGTCCCTGGGGTTCGCGTTTCCGGAGCTGATGCGCCCCATGAGGCGCTCCAGGTCGTAGACCGGGGACAGGTACTCCCGGAGCTCCTCCCGGTCGATATAGCGCTCTTTGAGTTCCGCCACGGCCTCCTGCCTCGCGCGGATGGCCTCCGGGCTCTTCAGCGGCTTCTCCACCCAGCTGCGCAGAAGCCGGGCCCCCATGGCGGTCCGGGTGCGGTCCAGCACCCAGAGCAGGGACCCCTGCTTCTCCTTCTCCCGCATGGTCTCTGTCAGCTCCAGGTTCCGTCGGGAGGAGCTGTCGATCACAAGATAAGCCCCGTCCCGGTAGGGAAAGACCCCGGTGATCAGCTCGCAGCTGTTCTTCTGGGTCTCCATGAGGTACTGGAGGGCGGCCCCCGCCGAGGCGGCGCCGTCCGGGTAATCCTTCAGCCCCAGGGCCTCGATGGAGGCCACCCGGAAGTGCTGGGTCAGCACCCGCTCGCAGGTCTCCTCCGAGAAGGCGCTGTCCGGCAGGTCGCTGATGGCGATGTTCCGCCCGGACAAAAGCTCCTCCCGGGTCACGCCGGAGAGCTCAAAGGCGCGATTTAAGAGGATCTCAGAGGGGTTGTACCTGCCCAGCTCGTCCTTCAGCTGCTTCGGGGACTCCGCCTCCGTCACCAGGAAATCGCCGGTGCTGATATCTGCCGCGGTGAGGCCGAAGCGGCCCGCGCCGTAGCAGATGCAGCACAGGTAGTTGTTCTTTTCCTCCTCCAGGGCCTGGGATGAGGTGATGGTGCCGGGGGTGACCACCCGGATCACCTCCCGCTTCACAAGGCCCTTGGCCAGCTTCGGGTCCTCCATCTGCTCGGCGATGGCCACCTTGTGCCCGTGCTTCACCAGGCGGGTCAGGTAGGTCTCGGCGGCGTGGTAGGGGACGCCGCACATGGGCGCCCGCTCCGGGAGGCCGCACTCCTTGCCCGTGAGGGTCAGCTCCAGCTCCCGGGAGACCAGCTCCGCGTCGTCGAAAAACATCTCGTAAAAATCGCCCAGACGGTAGAACAGGATGCAGTCCGGGTAGCTTTTCCTGGTCTCCAGATAGTGCCGCATCATCGGAGACAGAGCGCTCATGTCCACGCTGTCAAAGTTCATTCCGCTCTTCCTCTCCCATGTAGTAAAAGCCCCGGGACTCCTTTAAGCGCACCGGAACCAGGGTGCCGATCCGGGAGGGATCCCCCGGGAAGTGCACCATCAGGTTGTTGCTGAGCCGGCCGCTGAGATACCCTGGAAGCTGCCGGTTCACCTCCTCGGCAAGCACCGTCTGCACCGTGCCGAGGTCCCGGTCCGCGGCCTTCGAGGCGCTCTCCTGCACCAGGGCGATGAGCCGCTTCATGCGGTCCGCCACTACATCGGGGTCCACCTGGTCCTCGAAGGAGGCCGCCGGCGTGCCGGTCCGCCTGGAGTAGATAAAGGTAAAGGCCGCCTGGAAGCCGGTGCGCCGCACCACGTCCAGGGTGTCCTGGAAGTCCTCCTCCGTCTCCCCGGGAAAGCCCACGATGATGTCCGTGGTGAGGGAGATGTCCGGCAGCGCCTCTTTGATCCGCTCCACCAGGGACAGGTACTGCTCCTTCGTGTACCGCCGGTTCATCCGCTTCAGCACCGCAGTGCTGCCGGACTGGAGGGGCAGGTGCAGGTGGCGGCAGACCTTCGGCTCCTCTTTGATCACCTGGATCAGCTCCCCGGAGAAGTCCTTGGGGTGGGGGGTCATGAAGCGGACCCGCTCGATCCCGGGGACCCGGCAGACCTCCCGCAAGAGCTCCGCGAAGCTCACCGGCTCCTTCAGGGTCTTCCCGTAGGAGTTCACGTTCTGCCCCAGGAGCATGATCTCCTTCACGCCGTCATCCGCCAGAAGGCGGACCTCCCGCAGGATGTCCTCCTTCTCCCGGCTCACCTCCCGGCCCCGCACGTAGGGGACGATACAGTAGGTGCAGAAATTGTTGCACCCGTAGGTGATGTTGACGCCGGACTTGAAGGGCACCGCCCGCTTCGCCGGCATGTGGTCCTGCCAGCTGTCCCGCTTTTCCTCCACGTCAAAAACCCGGCGCTTCTCCGCCAGGCAGGCGTAAAGCAGCTCCGGGAATTTCCAGAGATTATGGGTGCCGAACACCAGGTCCACGAAGCGGTATTTCTCCCGGATCCGGACCACCTCATCCGCCTCCTGCATCATGCAGCCGCAGATGCCGATCAGCATGTCCGGGTTCTCCGCCTTGCAGTGCTTGATCTGCCCCAGGTGCCCGTAGAGCTTTTCGTTGGCGTTCTCCCGGACGGTGCAGGTGTTGAAGAGGAGGATGTCGGCCTCCTCCCCCGGAACCTCCGTGAGACCCGCCTGGGAGAGCACCCCGGAGAGCTTCTCCGAGTCCCTGGCGTTCATCTGGCACCCCATGGTGGTGATGTGGTAGGTCAGGGGTCTCCCAAGGGTTAAGGAACGCTGAAGGAAAAGTTCCTTCAGCGTTGTGAGAAACAGCTGCTGTCTCGCCCCGGTGTCTTCAGAAAACTGTGCTGTCACGGCCGTACCTGCCCGTTTCCGCGGATTTCGTAGTGGTAGGAGGTCAGCTCCTCCAGGCCCATGGGGCCTCTGGCGTGCAGCTTCTGGGTGCTGATGCCGATCTCCGCCCCCAGGCCGAACTCGCCGCCGTCGGTGAAGCGGGTGGAGGCGTTCCAGTACAGGCAGGCGGAATCCACCTGGCTGAAGAAGCGCTTAGCATTCTCCTCGGACTCCGTGACGATGGCGTCGGAGTGCTGGGTGTGGTAGCGGTTAATGTGGGCAATGGCCTCATCCACCGAGTCCACCGTCCGGATGGACAGGATGTAGTCCAGGTATTCGGTCCCCCAGTCCTCTTCCGTTGCGGGGGTCATGGAGGGAAGCACCGCCAGGGCGTCCGCATCCGCCCGCATCTCCACGTTCCAGGGGGCCAGGGCCTCCTTCAGGGCCGGCAGCAGCGCCTTCAGGGCCTTCCTGTGCACCACCAGGGACTCGGCGGCGTTGCAGACGCCGATCCGCTGGGTCTTGGCGTTCCGGATGATATCCACCGCCATGGGGATATTGGCGCTCTCGTCCACGTAGATGTGGCAGTTGCCCGCGCCGGTCTCGATGACGGGCACGGTGCTCTCCTGCACCACCCGGCGGATCAGGCCCGCGGAGCCTCTGGGGATCAGGCAGTCCACGTACTTGTTCATGCGCATGAGGATGGCCGCGCTCTCCCGGGAGGAATCCTCCACCAGGAGCGCCGCGTCCTCCGGAAGAGAGGCCGCCTTAAGCCCCGCCCGGATGGCGTCCATGATGGCCACGTTGGAGTGGATGGCGTCGCTTCCGCCCCGGAGAATGGCCACGTTGCCGGACTTGAAGCAGATGCCGAAGGCGTCGCTGGTCACGTTGGGCCTGGCCTCGTAGATGATGCCGATGACCCCGATGGGGACCCGGCGCTTGGTGATCTGAAGGCCGTTCTCCAGGGTGCGCTCAGAGAGCACCTCCCCGATGGGGTCCGGGAGCTTCACCAGGTCCGTGAGGCCCTTGGCCATGCCCTGAATGCGGTCCTCTGTCAGCTTCAGCCGGTCCTGCAGGCCAGAGGGCATGTTCTTCGCTTTTGCCGCCTCCATGTCCTTTTCGTTGGCCTCCAGGATGTCCGCCGTGTGGGAAATCAGCGCTTCCGCGCAGGCCGTGAGGCCCCGGTTCTTGTCCTCTGTGGAGAGGAGCACCAGCCCGGAGGCCGCCGCCCTGGCCCGCTCTCCGAGCCGCTCCATGGCAGAGACAAGCTCTGCGTTTGTCTCTGTTCTCTGAATCTCTTTACTCACTTCTGGCCTCCCTTCATGTACTGGTCGAAGTCAAAGTCGGCCGCGAGGCTCGCCTCAAAGAGGGTGCCCACCTCCTCGCCCCGCACGATCCTGCCGAGGATCGACATGTCCTCGCCGCTGGCAATCACCATGTCGGCGCCGCTGTTGCAGGCGATCTGGGCCGCCTTCAGCTTGGTCTGCATGCCGCCGGTGCCCACCTCGGAGGTGGAGCTGTCCTTGCCCATCTGGAAGAGCTCCGGCGTCATGGACTTCACCACGGAGATGAACTCCGCGTCCGGGTTCACGTTGGGGTCGTCGGAGTAGAGCCCGTCGATATCGGACAGGAGGATCAGGAGATCCGCCCCGATCAAGGAGCTCACCAGCGCGGAGAGCCGGTCGTTGTCGCCGAATTTGATCTCCGCGGTGGAGACCGTGTCGTTCTCGTTCACCACCGGGACCGTGCCGAGCTTTAAGAGCTCGTCAAAGGTGCGGTGGGCGTTGGTCCTGGCCTCCTCGTCCTGCATGGTGTAGCGGGTCAGGAGGATCTGGGCCGCCGTCATGTTGTACTCGGCAAAGAGACGCTGGTACACCATCATCAGGCGGGCCTGTCCCACGGCCGCGAAGGCCTGCTTCTGGGCCAGGTTCTTCGCCATGCTCCCGTAGGCAAGGGCCTGCTTGCCAGCGGCGATGGCGCCGGAGGACACCAGCACGACCTCCTTGCCCATGCCCCTCAGATCGCTGATCTCCCGGACCATGCGCTCGATCTTCCCGAGATTGACGGCGCCGGTCTCCTGGTGGGTGATGGTGGAGGATCCCACCTTGATGACAATCCGCTTCTTATCCTTCAGCTTTTCTCTGTAGTTCATAGGCGCTCCTTTGTAAAAACGGACACTTGCAATCCGCTTCCCTCCATGCTCATGTTACGTACAGACAGTTTACCTCAACAGGGCCGCTCCCGTCAAACACCGGGGCAGGGGGCGAAGCGCCTGATGACAGCCTCGGCGCAGCGCAGCCCGTCCATGGCGGCGCTGGTGATGCCCCCGGCGTAGCCCGCCCCCTCCCCGCAGGGGTAGACCCCGGGCACCGAGCCCGTCAGGTCCTCGCCCCGGGGAATCCGCACCGGGGAGGAGGTCCGGCTCTCCACCCCCGCCAGGACCGTGTCGGGGTCCGAGAAGCCGGGAAGCTTCTGCCCGAACTGTTCCATGCCCTCCTCGAAGGCCCGGGAGAGGGTCTCCCCCAGCACGGGCCTCAGGTCCGCGAAGCGGGTCCCGCCCCGGAAGCAGGGCGAAAAGCGGCCGAAGCCCTCCGATACTTTTGACTCCCGGAAATCGCCGTAGCGCTGCACGGGAATCGCGCCGCCCCCGGCCCGGAAGGCCCGCTCCTCCATGGCCTCCTGGAACTTAAGTCCCGCCAGGGGCCCCTCCCCGTAGGGAAGGAAATCCTCCGGCGTCACCGCCACGATCACCGCGGAGTTCGCAGTGCCCGAGGCCCGGTCGTGGTAGCTCATGCCGTTCACCGCGGTCCTCCCGAGCTCGGAGGAGGCGTTCACCACGTAGCCCCCGGGGCACATGCAGAAGGTGTACACCCCCCGCCCGCCGCTGCTTTTCGCCGTCAGCTTGTAGGCCGCCGGGGACAGGAACTCCGCCTCCTGCTCCCCGAACTGGTCCCGGTCAATGAGGCTCTGGGGGTGCTGGACCCGGAGGCCCACAGCGAAGGATTTCGGCTCCATCCGGAGACCGTCCTCGAGAAGCTTTGAAAAGGTGTCCCGGGCAGAGTGGCCGGTGGCGAGGATCAGAGCCTCGCAGTCCAGCGAAAAGGAGCTTCTGCCCCCGGGCGCCGCCTCGTCTCTTTTCGTGCCGGAGACGCTGGCGAGGGCCCCCTCCCTTAGGCTGAGGTGCTCGACCCGGAAGCCGAAGCGCACCTCGCCCCCCAGGCGCTCGATCTCCTGCCGCATGCCCGTGACAATGCGGATCAGCCGGTCCGTCCCCACGTGGGGCTTCTGCTGCCAGAGGATCTCCGGGTCCGCCCCGAAGCGCACCAGGGTCCGCAGGACCTCGTTGTTCCGGCCGGCGCTGTCCTTCACCAGGGTGTTCAGCTTTCCGTCGCTGAAGGTTCCTGCGCCCCCCTCGCCGAAGGAGACGTTGGACTCCGGGTCCAGAGGCCCTCCGTCCCAGAAGGCCTGAACCCGGCCCTTCCGCCGGTCCGCCTGCTCTCCCCGCTCCAGGATCACGGGGCGGTAGCCGGCCTTTGCAAGGAGAAGCCCCGCAAAGAGTCCGGCGGGTCCCTCCCCCACAATCACAGGCCGGTGGGAAAGGGGAAGCGCACCGGGCTCCGGGGCCCGGTACTCCACCGGCTCGTACCGGCTGACCTGGCTTCCGCGGCAGCGCTTCAGGACCTTTGACTCCTCCTTGACAGCGGCCTTCACCGTGTAGTGGTAGAGGATCGCGCTCTTCTTCCGGGCGTCCAGGGACTGCTTCAGAATGGTGTAAGACAAAAGCGCCTTCTCCGGAATCCGGAGAAGGGTGCAGATTTTTTTCGGCAGGGCCTCCGGTCCGTGGCGGACCGGAAGCGAGATGCCGTTTATCATCAGAGCCAATATGTTCCTCCTGTCTCAGGTCTGGCCCGGGCCGTCCAGGATCCGGGCGGCGCTCCTGCCCGCCAGGGTTCCGCTGGTCCAGCACCACTGCAGGTTGTAGCCCCCGCAGAGGCCGTCCACGTCCATCATCTCCCCCGCGAAGAAGAGACCGGGCACAAGCCGGGACTCCATGGTCTCGGGGCTGATCTCCCCCAGGGAGACGCCCCCGGTGCAGGTCTGAGCCTGGTCGAAGCCGTTCACCCGGATGATCCGGAAGACCGCTCCGGAGACTGCCTCCGAGAGCCGTGTGAGCTCCTCCCCGCTGAGCTCTCCGGGGACCGCCCCGGGCCTCAGGTTTCCGAGGCGGAGCACCGCCCCCCACAGGTTCCGGTTCACGAGGCCGTTTCCCAGGGCCTCCAGGGTGGCGAACTGCCCCTCCCTGATGCGCTGGGCCAGGAATTCCCTCGAATCTTCAAACTCCGGGAGAAAGTTCAGGACCGCCGCGGCCTTTCTGCCCTGCTGCAGGGCCCGGGCCACGGTTCGGCTCACCTGGAAGGCGGGAATCCCCGAGATTCCGTAGGCCGTGAGCTGGACCTCTCCCTCCGCGCTCTCCTCCGGCCGCCCCTCCAGGAGCAGCGTGACCCTTCCCGGGGTCCTGACGCCTGCGGCGGCCTTGAAGAACTCCTTTTCCGCGCAGGAGAAGCCGCAGAGAGCGGGAAGCATGGGGACCACCCGGTGGCCGAATTCCTTCGCGAAGGCGGTGCCGCTCTCCTCCTGGTTCTTTCCCCTGCCCGCCGGGCTTCCCGTGGCCAGCACCAGGGCGTCGGCGGGAACCATCTCGTTCTGGGTCCTGATCTGGAACAGCCCGTTCTTCTTTTTCAGCACCTGACGGGTGATGCAGGCCGTCACGGTGCGCACGCCGGCCCGCTGGCAGGCGTCCCGGAGAGCGTTCAGCACGGAGCCGGCCTGTCCGGACCGGGGATAGAGATAGCCCCCGTGCTTCTCCTGGGGCCAGATCCCCAAGGACCGGAACCAGGTCTCCGTGTCGGCCTCGCCGAACAGCTGCAGCGCCCTGTCGGCAAAGCCCCCCTCCTCCTGGTGGTAGAAGGCGGGCCCCATGCTGCGGTTGGTGAAATTGCAATGTCCGTTTCCGGTGAGGAGCAGCTTCTTTCCGACCCGCTCCTCCTGCTCCAGAAGCACAGTCCTGGCGCCGCTCTCCGCGGCCCGCAGGGCCGCTGTCAGTCCCGCGGGGCCTCCCCCGATCACACAGACTCTCGCTGCCATGAAGACACCTCCGGAAGTTCCCACTGCCAGGCAGGCCTGACGCGGGATCAGGGTTTATAACCCTTGATATTAAATAAGATGCAGCCTTTTTGCCAGGCGCACCAGCGCGTGGCCCCTGGGGAACAGGATCAGCTCGGACTCCGTGATGCAGCCCGACTTCAAGAGAAGCACCGCGTACACCACCACCGCCGCAAGGATCGGAATGCCGCAGGTCAGCACCCGGATCCCCGTGACCCGGCAGAGCCCCGCCTTAACGCCGAAGGTGACCGCACCCATGACGAGGGCGCAGACCAGGGGGCCCAGATAGGTCTTCAGGTACTCCTGGCGGTAGGTCAGGAGCCGGCGGATGGACAGGGCGTTCAGCACGCACATGCAGAGGGCGAAGCCCATGTCGGCCACCACCACCCCGAAGATGCCAAGCCGGAACACCCAGAGCAGCACCAGCAGCACCCCGGTGTGAATCACCAGGGACATGAGGGCGTGCTGCACCGGCACCCGCATGTGGCTGGTTCCCTGAAGAATGGCGTTTGTCACCGTGGACAGGGAATAAAAGACCACGCCGAAGCAGCCGATGTGCATCATCATAACGGCCTTCTCGCTGGCCCCGAAGAGCAGCGGGATGATCTGGTCCGCCATGACGGAGAGGCCCACCGCCGAGGGCATGGCCACGATCATGGAGAAGCGGATGGCGCTGGAAATGCCGGACTCCAGCTGGCCCCGGTTCCGGGCCGCGTTGGCCCTGGACAGGGCCGGAATCAGGGACGAGGCCAGGGAGTTCGCCACCATGATGGGCACGTTGATGAGAAGCTTGTACTTGGCGGAGTAGATGCCGTAGTCCGCCGCCGTGTGGTCCGCCTCCCCAAGCCGGAACATGATCTGTCCGAAGAAGGCGTTGTCCAGGATGCTGCCCATGTTGTAGATGGCCGTTGAAAGGATGACGGGGATGACCGTCATCACCAGCACCTTCGTGATGGCGCCGAAGCTCTCCCGGTGCTCTGTCTTATCCCCCTTGATCCGGTCGTGAATGGCGGGGAAGGAGATGGCAAAGAGCAGGAGGAAGACCAGCAGGGCCGACAGGGCCCCCGCCCCGGTGCCGATGGTGCCGCCCATGGCGCCCCTGGCGTAGGAGGACTCGTCGGACAGGCCCTTCAGCATGGCGCGGCGCACCAGGAACCAGGCCGCTCCCACGCTGACCACGGCGTTCACGATCTGCTCCACGATCTGGGACAGGGCCGTGGGCACCATGGTGGAGTGGCCCTGCCAGTAGCCCCTGCAGACCCCCAGATAGGACATGATCCAGACCGTGGGTGCCAGGGTTCTCAGCGGATACGCCGCCTTCGGGATGTGCAGGAAGGACTGGGCGAACCAGTCCGCCCCGTACCAGATAATCAGGAAGCCCGCGCCGCCCACAATGGTGGCGTACCCCAGGGCCGCCGCGAAGATCCGGAAGGCGTTCCGGTGCTCTCCCCTTCCCACCCGGGCCGACACCATCTTGGACACCGCCAGGGGAAGGCTGTAGGAGGACAGGAGGAGGATGATGGTATAGACGTTGAAGGCGGCGGAATAATATCCGTTGCCCCCGTCGCCGATGATCCTGGTGAGGGGCAGCCGGTAGGTCAGGCCGATCAGGCTGGAAATAATGCCGGAGACCGCCAGAATGGCGCCCTGCACCAGAAAGCCGGAGGAGGCTGATGTTGACGCCGCCTTTTCCCTGCCGGTCATCTGCGGTAACCCATCTGGTCCAGAATGTCTCTCTGCCGCTCCTCCATGCAGAGCCGCTCCTCCTCCTCCATGTGGTCATAGCCCAGGAGGTGCAGCATGCTGTGGGCCGTCAGGAAGGCCAGCTCCCTGGTCTGGGTGTGGCCGTATTCCGCGGCCTGCCGCTTCACCGCGGCCACGTTCAGTACAATGTCCCCCAGGACCGTCTCTCCGGTCTCCGGGTTCTGGTCCTCCGGCGACAGGCAGCTGTAATCCGCCGGAGCGGGAAACTCCAGCATGGGGAAGGACAGCACGTCTGTCTCGGAATCAATGCCCCGGTACTCCCGGTTCAGGACCCGGATCTCCTCCGGACCCGTCAGGGTCACGGAGACCTCCGCCTCCCCGGGGAAGTTCTCTGCCGCGAGACACCCGCGGACAACCTTTTCAATAATGACGCGGTAGGGAAGATACAGCCGTTCTCCGGCCTCATAGCTGATTGCTGTGCTCATCCGTTCTCGTGCTCCGTACTTCTTATTGTGTATTCAGCGCGTGGATTCCCGCGGCTTCCGTCATGAGTTGTTGTAGGGCCTGTGCCTGTGCTGCTCCCGGTAGCTGTTCTTCTTCTCGAAGCGGTCGTAGGCGTCCACGATCTTCTGCACCAGGGGGTGGCGCACCACGTCCCGGCTGGTGAGGCGGCAGAAGCCGATTTCCTCGATGCCCGACAGCACCCGGACCGCCGTGTCCAGGCCGCTGGTCACGTCCTTCGGCAGGTCCTTCTGGGTCAGGTCACCGGTGATGATGGCCTTGGAGCCGAAGCCGATGCGGGTCAGGAACATCTTCATCTGGGCGGGGGTGGTGTTCTGGGCCTCATCCAGGATAATGTAGGCGTTGTCCAGGGTTCGCCCGCGCATGTAGGCCAGGGGCGCCACCTCGATCAGCCCCTTCTCCGCGTTGTGCAGGTAGCTCTCCGGCCCCATGATCTGGTAGAGGGCGTCGTAGAGGGGCCGCAGGTAGGGGTCGATCTTCGACTGCAGGTCCCCGGGCAGGAAGCCCAGCTTTTCTCCCGCCTCCATAGCGGGCCGGGTCAGGATGATCCGCTCCGCGTCCCCGTCCCGGAAGGCCTGGATGGCCATGGCCATGGCGAGGTAGGTTTTGCCGGTGCCCGCGGGCCCGATGCCGAAGGTGATCATCTTCTGCCGGATCAGGTCCACGTACTGCTTCTGACCCAGCGTCTTGGGCTTCACAGGGCGCCCGGCGGCCGTGCGGCAGACCAGGTCCCGGTCGATCACCAGCAGCTGGTCCTCTCCCTCGTCAAAGGCGAGGGAAATCGCGTAGCTCACATTCTGCTCGGTGATCTGGGTGCCCCGCTTCGAGAGCTCCACAAGGCTCCTGAAAACAGAGGCGGCCTTCTGCACGTCGGCCTCCTCGCCCATGATCTTCATGCCGCCGTCCCGCTCGATCATGGAGACCTTCAGGGACCGCTCGATCCGCTTCAGATTTTCGTCCAGCTGCCCGCAGACATTGCGCTCGTGCTCTGCGGGAATATCAATGATTCGTTCCGTTGACGCCATACGCAGTTAATTCCTCGCCTGTTGGGAATGACATAAAGTACAAAGGGCCCTGTCCTTGGAAGAAGGACCGGGCCCTGCCTAAGCTTTTAGTTGAACTTGCGCTTTCTCGCAGCTTCGGACTTCTTTTTCCGCCGAACGCTGGGCTTTTCATAGTGCTCTCTCTTGCGAATTTCCTGCTGAATGCCTGCCTTCGCGCAGTTCCGCTTGAACCGTCTCAGCGCGCTGTCCAGACTTTCGTTTTCTTTCACAATCACGTTTGACATGAAACCAGCCTAACCTCCCTCCCGGTTGTGAAATTGAAACTCCGATAATTATACCACCAATCGGAGGATCGTCAAGTAAAAATCTGCCCGCTCCCAGAATTTTTTGTTACTATTCACGGCCGTTTTACTCTTTATGTTTGTTTAATAGTTGATTGACCCTACACATAACTACATAGAAACAGTTCTCTTGAATGCTGATTTTCCTTGAAAAATCAAGGATTTTCAGCATTTT